>JAEEGL011534640.1_pt1 | contig 12381 bp, 12 predicted proteins | sample 9134231 | NCBI WGS metagenome assembly JAEEGL01 (sample SAMN16246548, study PRJNA631951) | gut metagenome | biome: gut microbiome; feature: rumen; material: fiber-attached | host: Bos | place: Iran: Karaj | collected 2018-10 | reverse complement strand
TATTCTATCCGAAACGGTGCACGACGGTTTTGTTTTAGTAGAGCGCACGACTGAATCCGGCGCGCGCCTCGGGCTCGTGGGCAAGGTCGACCTCGAGCAGTATGACTTTGTGCCGGGCAACAGCGCGCTGATTCGCGCCACAGAGGGCACCGTAGCGTCGCGCATACCTCCGCGCGTTCGCATACGCAGCCATGCCGCGATAGAAGCGCCTCACGTCATGATGCTGATAGACGACCGTGAAAAAAAGCTTATCGAACCTCTTTATGAGAAAAGAGAAAGCTTCAGAAAGCTTTATGACGCGGTGCTGATGAAAAAAGGCGGCACGCTGAAAGGCTGGGCGATCGAGGGTGAGGCCGCGGAGTCGGTGAATGACCTTCTGCTTAAGATGCAGCGCGACTCAGGCGGCTTCTTTATCTCCGTCGGGGACGGGAACCACTCCCTTGTTACCGCAAAAGCATGGTGGGACAAATTAAAAGAGACTCTTGCCCCGGCAGAAAGGGAAACCCACCCCGCAAGGTATGCGCTGGCGGAGCTGGTCAATCTTCACAGCCCGGCGCTTATATTCGAACCCGTCCACAGAGTGCTCTTCGGGACGGATCACGCAAAAGTGACGGAAGGCTTTTTATCCGCCTGCAAAAAGCTCGGAATAAAAACAGAGCCCGGCTCTGATGTGGTATTCAGAAGCTGCGGGAAAAGCGAAGGATTTTCTCTGAAGGGGACCGGCGGACGCCTTCCGGTGGACATCCTTCAGAGCTATCTCGACGTATTCCTTGCGGAAAATAAGAATGTCAGCATCGACTACATACACGGAGAAGAGACTCCGATGAAGCTCTCGGAAAAAGAGGACAACTGCGCGGTGTTTCTTAAGAGCATCGATAAAAACGCGCTCTTCCCTGCGATAGCGGCGGGCGGAGTCCTGCCGCGCAAGACCTTTTCGATGGGCGAAGCGCACGAGAAGCGCTACTATATGGAGTGCCGAAAGATCAGGCAGTCCTGAAGAATGTTTTAAGAACATATCGAAAAGGCCGCAGTTCTGCACGCTTTCAGCCGCTCTGCGGCCCTTTTTATCCGCTGTTCATGGCGCTGCGCCTCTTCTTCTGCGGTCATGCAAAGGTTATTTTTATTATGTTTTGCGAAAATCACAGCGCAGCATTAACCTGCAGGCATCTTTGCCGGAAACGGCGTTGCCGGCGCAGTTTCGGACAGGGCGCAAAAAAGTTTTTTCAGCGGCTTGCGCTTGCGATAAAATTACGATATTGTACGACTGTTGAAAAGAAGCAGATCTAACGGAGAAGGGTCTGATATTTTTATGGACGAAAATAAAGTCAGCTGGGGCAACGTCTTGAAATTCGCCGGCGCGTTCATCGCCTACCTTATCGGCGCGGGCTTCGCGACGGGGCAGGAAGTGCTTCAGTACTTCGCCTCTTACGGCTATCAGGGGCTTTTAGTCGCCGCCTTCGTGCTTCTGTGCTTTGTATATGTAGGATATGAGTTCATCGTGACCGGCTACAGCGAACGCTTTGCAAACACGAATGACATCTACAGGCACTACTGCGGAAAGTACCTCGGCGGCTTCTATGATTATTTTTCAATCGCTTTTATCTATATGTCTTATATAGTGATGCTCGGCGGAGCCGGCGCGACCGTAAGGCAGTATTATCATCTCTCTCCGATGCTCGGCTCGATCCTTATGATGGCTGTTTCCGTGATAACGGTCGTATGCGGGCTCGGCAGGATCGTAGAAGTCATAGGCACGATAGGCCCGCTGATCGTCGTTATAGCGATAGGCGTAGGCCTTGGCGGCATTTTCAGCAATCCGGCCGGAGTATCCGAAGGCGCCGCGCTCGTTTCCTCAGGCTCTCTTGAAATAACCAAGGTCGGTAGCAACTGGCTGATGGCCGGCACCTCCTACGTAGGCTTCTGTATGCTGTGGCTCGCCGCGTTCCTGGCGGCCATGGGTACGAAAGCGAACAGCAAAAAAGAAGCGGCTCTCGGCACGACGCTGGGAGCTTTAGCCTTTGTCGGCGGCGCGGTAGTCCTGATGCTCGGGCTGCTTTCGTGCATCAAAGATCTTTACGCGTCTGACATCCCGTCTCTTGTGATTGCGGAAAAGCTTTGGCCGCCGCTTGCGTCGGTCTTTTCAGTAGTGATCCTGGCCGGCATCTATACGACTTCGGTGCCGCTCCTCTGGTCGGTGTCGGCGCGCTTTGCGCATGAAAAAACGACGAGATTTTACGGCCTGACGGCAGTGTTTGCCGCCGCGGCCTGTTTTGTCGCGCTTAAACTGCCGTTCCGCCAGATCGTCAACATCATCTACGGCATAAACGGTTACGTGGGCATTATGCTGATGTTCTTCATGCTTGCCAAAACGTTAAGATCGGCTAAACTTTCCAGGAAGCCTTAACAGAACAAAATAAGAGCGTATAACAGAAGTATAAATCGGCCCGGCGGGAACGATGTTCCCAAGACGGGCCGATATTCTTTGTATATGGTTATGCCGCCCCGCAGAGAAATTCAGGCGTCCCGCCGCGGCTTGAACGATTTTACTAATATTCTGTCTTTTGTTTCTCTGTATTTTTTTATAAGAAATGGTTTAGAATATGAAAATAGCATACAAGTTTGATGTAGGGGGAGGGCGTTTCCATGACTTGATCTGTTCGTTGTGACAGCAATGTACGTGTTACATTTTGCCGCAGCGCAGGTCAGCGCATAGGAAACGAAAGACGGATCCCAATTTCTGCATAAGCCCATAATTACCTGGGTCATCATTGCTCTATCTTTCCATCCTGATCAAATAATAATCTATATTCGCGCGGCAAATTTATGCATGTTTGAGCAAAGGCAAACAAACGGGTTTTTCAGACGGGTCCGGCAGATCTGCCTGCCCTGTGCTGTCTGTTGCTGTCTTCTGTTTAGTTACAGGGGATCATGATGAAGAAAAGGATATTTTGATAAGATGGCGGATATTTCGGTTAGGGGAATAGGCTTCAGTTACGGCACCGAAGAGGTACTGAGAGATCTTAATATCGACATTCGATCCGGAGAGTTTGTCTGCGTTCTCGGCGAGTCCGGGTGCGGCAAAAGCACATTCCTTCGCCTTATGGCCGGGCTGGCCGAGCCGACCTGCGGTGAGATACTGATCGATGGCAATCCTATACATGGCGCAGGGCTTGACCGCGGGGTCGTCTTCCAGGATTACAGTCTTTTCCCGTGGTTTTCCGCAGGCAGAAACATACTTATCTCTCTTCAGCAGAAGTTTAAGGAAAGACCCAAAGCAGAGCTGAAGGCGAAGGTCATGCGGGGGCTTAAGGACGTCGGTCTTGACGAGACAACCTACAAAAAAATATCCCTTTGAACTGTCCGGAGGGCAACGGCAGAGGTGCGCGATCTGCCGTGCATTCCTGTTGGACCCTCCCGTTCTGTTGATGGATGAACCCTTCGGGGCGCTGGACGCTGTTACCCGCGGCCGTCTTCAAAGGATGATCCTCGAGTTGTGGTCAAAGGATGAGGGAGCCCGCAAGACGATAATCTTCGTCACACATGACGTTGACGAGGCGCTGCTCCTTGCCACACGAATCATCGTCTTTGGCGCGGGGACGGGAAGGGTCATTTACGACTACAGCTTCAGGACGGAAAAATCTCAGCAGGAAAGACGCTTTGATGACAGAGCCATGCTGGACCTGCGAAATACGTTGGTACAGATGCTGCATAGTAATGATAGTTTCCAGAATAACTTACATAATAAGGAGAAATGAACTATGGTTAAACGTATAGCTTTTTTTGCAATGATGCTCGTATTGGCGCTGTCCTCTGCGGCGGCGGCGTCAGCTCCTGTTAAGGTGGCCTATAACCCCGCTACAGGTAATATCCTGGGCTTCATCGCCATTGAAAAGGGTTTTGCAAACGATGAGGGAGTGGAAATCGAACTTGTCCCCTTCTCAAATTCAACTGACGCACTGAACGCTCTTCAGGCAGGGAAGGTCGATGTCGCTGTCTCCTTCGGGACAGCCGCTCCGCTGACCTTCGTCACCAAAGGCGCGGATTTCTGCATTTTCGGCGGCTACGTATCCGGCGGAATGCCGGTCTATGCCAAGCCGGAATTCGAGTACAAAGGGCTTAAATCCTTCCTTGGCAAGAAGATAGCGGTCGCGCGTATGTATACGCCGGATATCGTATGGCGCGGGGCCATGATGCGGGCCGGGTATAAGCCGGAGAAGGACTGCACGATCATGGAGTTCAAGAAGCCTGCGGATGTCCTTGAAGCAGTGAAATCAGGCAAGGCGGATGTCGGAGTCGGGACAAATTCCACCTATCTCCAGTCAGTCGCGGCCGGCCTCAAGACCCTGACCTGGACCAACGACCTGGATCCGATGCATGTCTGCTGCCGCCCTGTATGCAGGAAATCATGGATGGCCGGGCATTCCGACGCCGTCAAGGGTTTCCTCCGTGCATGGATAAGAGCCGAGGCGTTCCTGCTGGACAATCAGGAAGAATGCGTTAAGATCAATCAGAAATATCTCAAGCTGGATGAAAAGCAGTCCCGTATTATGCTGCTGGAAACCAACCAGGTATTTGAATCCGACCCCAAGAGCAACGGCGTCCGTTATATGTGGGAGCTTCTCGGAAAGCTTGATTATGCCAAGACCGAAGGAATCAATGTCGAGGACCATATCAACGTCAAACTTTACAAGGACGCTCTCGACGAGCTTCAGAAGAGGGAACCTGACAACAAGCGTTATAAAGAGTTCGCCAAACGCTTTGTGAAATACAATCAGTAGGCTATGCGGAAAAAAGCGCATCCTTTGCTGCGGGGTTACTGGGGGACGGCGGTCATCGCCGTCTCCTTTCTCGCGGCTTACACGCTGTTAACTGACGTGACCGGGACACTGGATAAAATTCTTTTCCCGGGTCCCGCCGAGATAGGACGTGCACTGTGGGAGGCTATGCCCAGGCTCTGGGAGTCGCTGCTCAGCTCTATGGGGCTGCTGATTCCGGGATTCTTTCTCGCGGCCTTAGCCGGTATCACTCTGGGGATCATCATAGGGCTTCATCCAAGGCTCAACCAGGCAATGAAGCCTATAGTGTTTTCACTGAGTCCGCTGCCTCCCTCGATGCTGACGCCGTACTTCATAGCCATCATGCCGACGTTCTATATCTCCTCTGTGGCGATCATCTTCCTGGGATGCTTCTGGCCGTTCCTGAGCGGAACGATAAGCGGCATCATGGTGATCGATCAGAAGTACCTGGATAACGCGAAGGTCCTGGAAATGTCGGGCTGGCGCAGGCTGTTTATGGTCATCCTGCCGGCCGCGGCGCCGCTTATTCTCAGCGGTGCTGCCACCGCCCTGAATTTTGCCTTTATACTGCTGACAGTGGCCGAGATGTTCGCGACAGACTCGGGGCTTGGGTACTTCATTCAGTACTATGCTGATTTTTCTGACTACGCACGTGTAATTGCAGGACTGCTGTTCACGGTGGTGGTCTTTGTTTCCATCATGCTGGCTTTTGACCGGCTCCGGCGCAGGCTCCTGTTCTGGATGATCGGTGAAGATTCCAAAGTATAGCGTGATTTTGAGGAGGTTTTTCCGGTTTGAGCGACAGTTCAGTTTCGAAAAAGATTCGCATAGGATGCGGCTCAGGGGGCTGCACATGGGAGCGTCTTGAGCCTACGATAGAACTCCTTGAAAAAGGCAGGCTGGATTATCTGGTTTTTGAGTGCCTGGCGGAGCGCACCATTGCCGCCGCACAGAAGGAAAAACTGAAGGATCCGGCAAAGGGCTATAACCCGATGCTGGAGGAACGCATGCGGAAGGTATTGCCGCTTGCCAGGGCAAACTCGGTAAAGATCGTATCCAATATGGGCGGGGCCAACCCCGCTGCCGCGGTGGACGCCATCATTGAGATCGCCAGGGAGCAGGGCGTGAGCGGGTTAAGGATAGCAAGAGTCGAAGGGGATGACCTCTTAGAACGGGTAAAGGACTATTACGACCGCCCTCTCTGGGACAGCGGGCTGCCGCTGCGCTCGCTGGACGGCTGCATTATATCCGCCAACGTTTATTTGAGCTCTGATCCGATACGTGATGCGCTGGATCAGGGTGCGGATATAGTTATCACCGGACGTGTTGCGGATCCAGCGCTGTTTGTCGGTCCGCTGAAGCATGAATTCGGCTGGGATGATTCACGGCAGGATAAGCTGGGACAGGCTCTGCTGCTCGGTCATCTGATGGAATGCGCCGCTCAGCTTACCGGCGGATATTACGCCGACCCGGGCTATAAGGATGTGCCTGACCTGCACCGTCTGGGACAGCCGATCGCCGAGATCGACGGGAGCGGAGATTTCCTGATAACAAAGGTTGAAGGTTCCGGAGGACTTGTCTGCGTGGACGTGTGCCGGGAGCAGCTTCTCTACGAGATAGGCGATCCCTCGCACTATATTACCCCGGATGGGATCGCTGACTTCTCCCGTGTATCATTTGAACAAAAAGGCAAAGACCTCGTACTTGCCCGCGGAGGTATGTCCAGGGGATTGCCGGATACGTGGAAGGTCAATATCGGATATCAGGACTGCTGGGTCGGAGAAGCGGAGATCAGCTTCGGCGGGACGAATGCGATGGCCCGCGCCAGACTTGCGGCCGACATCGTTAAAAAACGCATGGAAATAACCGGGACCGTACCCGACGAATTCAGGACAGATTTCATCGGTTACAGTTCGCTGTACGGCGAGGAACTGTCCGGTCGCTTTACTCCTCAGCCCCGCGGCGAGATAAGGCTGCGTATTGCTGCAAGGGCTAAGACAAAAGAGACAGTTACGGCAGTGGTTCGCGAAGTACAGTGTATGTACATCAACGGGCCGGCGGGAAGTTCGGGGATCACAAGCGATGTGGATCAGATGCTGTCCGTGGAGAATATTCTTATCCCGAAGCAGGACGTACATCCTCATCTTGTCTGGTACGAGGTTTAAGGGAGCAAAAGGATGGAAAGAAGAAAAGTACGGCTGGGAGACATTGCCCATGTGCGCACCGGAGATAAGGGAAACGTATGCAACATATGCGTTATCCCCTATAACGATGCGGATTATCCGATGCTTAAGAAATGTCTGACAGCGGCAAAAGTGAAAGAATGGTACGGCGGCATCTGCCTCGGAGACGTAACGCGCTATGAAGTTGACTCTGTCTGCGGGCTCAATTTTGTGCTTGAAAACTCGCTGGGCGGCGGAGTTACCCGCAGCCTTGCGATGGATAAGCACGGCAAGGCTATGGGGATGGCGCTATTGGAGATGGAGCTGATCGGCTAAGTCTTTTTATCAGGATAATAAAGATACCGGCACGGTAAGGGTGCATCATTCCTCCGTGCCGGTATCTTGTTTTACGGCGCCGGCCTCTGCCGGTTTAGAAGCATTCGTAGAAATTTTTCAGAGTCCAGTAGAAGATCTCCGGCTCCTCAAGATATGACGTCTGTGAAGCATCGGGTATCACTGCCATGCGGGCTCCTGGAATCAGGCTGCGGTAGTATTCGCAGCTTTCCTGCCGCACCTGGTCGAACTCGCCGCATATCAGAAGCACAGGTATCTTTATGTTCTGCAGCTGGCCGGTTATGTCAATGTCTTTCATATTTCCGCAGCATGTGAACTCGCTGGGGCCCCACATATGGCGGTAGACTGCCATGCCTGACGGAGTCTTTGGCTTGAGCGGAGTGGAGAAGTGACCGGAGCGGTTTACCGTTGCGGTGCGGTAACGGAAGCTGTTATTATACTTTTCTATCAGGTCCCGGTACCAGCGCCCGTCAAAATGATTGTCACGCTCACACTGCTCCGCCATTTCGAGATACCCTTCGCCCAGCTCCTTCAAGCGGCTCTTCGCGTCGCTTATCCATCTTTTTGTGCTGAAAAAAGGGCTGATCATCACGGCGGAAGCCGCGGGTGAATCGGCTGTTCTCAGAATGTGTTCCGCGGCAAGGTATGCTCCCCACGAACGCCCTGCAAGGTGCAGTCGGGGCGCGCCTATCGCTTTGATGACGCCGCAGAGCGCCTCTATATATCGTTCCGGCGTCCACAGCGTCTCCTCTCCGGTGTGTGAATTCTCATCGCATCCAAGCTGATTGTAGAGGTAAACGGTATGATCCGCGGCAAGTCTTTCCGCCATCGGACGGAAAGATTCGATATTACCGCCCGGGCCTCCGTGGATGTAGAGAACAGGTATGCCCGTGCGCTCTGATCCGTAAATGTTGAGGCAGACAAATCCGCCGGGCACGCTGATATACTCCTGCTTAAGGCTTGCAGCCATAATGAATCGCCTCTTTTCTGTATGATATTGTGTTAAACACTGTTGTTATGACAACATTATAACACAATGTCATTATGATAAAGGCGAAGGATGAGCTAACGGTTAAAATGGAATATCAAAGGTATTTTTGAATAAAAGCAGAGCGTTTCAGCGCCATTACCATAGGCACTCCGAGAAGGAAGCATACGCCCGCCTGCCCGGCTCCTATGTACAGCATGCAGGGGATTATCGGCGTTGCAGAAAGGATGGCTACATAAAAGCCGACCACGACCGCGTTGACTACGATAGGAGGAATCGCTGCCAGCCATACGTTGGGCATTTTTGAGGTAAGAACTGCGGCAGCGAGCGTGGCCGCGCTGCCGAAAACGATGTCTATTATGCCGAACCCCCCTATCATGTTGGAGATCAGGCAGCCGACAAAAAGTCCCGGCACGGTCTGAGGCAGACAGAAGGGAAGGAGAGTAAGAGCTTCGGATACGCGGAACTGCATCGGCCCGTAGGAGATCGGCGCGAAAGCGAAAGAGAGAACAACATAAAGGCCTGCTACCATAGCGGAGATCGTTATATCTTTGGTGCTGAAAGAACATGTGCGTTTCATGCGCTGCATATTAACAGAAATTATTATATTTGTCCACAGAATGCGATGCTGAAACGCGGCTTTACATAAGCGTCAACGCTTTTGCATACTTCTGTTCCGCCAGCCTTTTTGCGCGTATGTTATTATAGTAACTGACAGTTTCATATTGTAAAAACGCCCCGGCTGAGTATGGCTGTGACAAGAAACTGTTAGTAACGGGAACGGCCGGTTCGGCGGGGGCTTTGCGGAGGAATATGATTTGAAGATAACGGTTTTAGGCGCCGGGAGCTTCGGAACGGCCTTTGCCGCACACCTTGCTCTCTTCGGCAATGAAGTTATGATGTGGACGAGAAACAGGGAACGGGCGGAACATATCAATAAATTTCACAAAAATATCTCATGCTTCAGTGATACGGAACTGCCGCGAGCGGTCAGCGCCGTATCCGATATAGCGGAAGCTCTTGATTTTTCGGAGTTTATAGTGATGGCGATACCGACGCAGTCCCAGCGTGAGGTATGCGGCAGACTGTCCCCGCTGGCAAAGGGAGGTTCCCATCTGCTCAACCTTGCCAAGGGCATAGAGATATCTACCGGCTTTATGCTGCACCAGCTGCATAAGGAGCTGTGTCCGCAGCTGGTCTATTCGGCGCTGTCGGGACCGAGCCATGCCGAGGAGCTGCTTTTTGACATGCCAACGGCGGTCGCTCTGGCTTCTGAAGATGAAGACGAGGCGCGTCTCTGGCAGAGGGCGGTAAGCGGCGGCAGTTTCAGGATATATACCGGAACGGATGTTATAGGCCTTGAAGTCGGGGGCGCCGCTAAGAATATCTATGCCATAGCCGCCGGTATATCAAAAGCGCTTGAGCTGGGAGACAATGCGCTTGCGGCTATTGCCTGCCGCGGCCTTGCCGAGATCATGAGATTCGGCGCCAAGCTTGGAGCGAAGCCTCTTACGCTCTCCGGACTTGCGGGAGTCGGCGACCTGATGGTCACCTGCTACAGTTTCCATTCGCGCAACTTCAGACTGGGGCTTGGCATAGGGAAAGGCAAAACGCTTAAGGAAGCGTCTGCCGAGCTCGGACAGGTCGCAGAAGGCGCGTACACCGTGCGCGCGATCGTGGAGAACGCTCAGAAATTTGATGTGGAAATGCCTCTGGCAGACGCCGTATACAGGGTACTGTACAAAGAAGAGAGCCCGGCTAAACTGCTCAGAGAGCTGTTCGCCAGGCCGCTTAAGACTGAAATGAGATTCTGATATCCGGTATTTTTGCCTTTGCCCGCTGTCCCCTGCCGTTGACGTTTAAGGGCCGATGCGGTCTGCAGCTATATCTTTTCCTGCCGCACGTACTTGTCGGTCTCGGTCAGAAACGCGCCTATTCCTTCGTGTACCGTTATGTCTGCGATATTGTCAAAAGGAGTCTCTTCAAGGTTTATTATAACGAGCTTCGCTCCGTTCATCTTTGCCTGTCTGGGGAAATAGTTTGCGGGAGAGACCACGAGCGAGGAGCCCAGAACGATAAATGTCCTGCAGTCTGAGGACAGGTGGTCCGCTGCGTCCAGCGCCGTCTGCGGCAGCATCTCTCCAAATAGTACAACGCTCGGACGCAGATGTCCGCCGCAGTGGCTGCAGGGCACGCCGGCAAGGAAGTCTTCGGTGCTGCCGCGTCTGCCGCATCTGTGGCATTTTACCGGTTCCAGGCTTCCGTGGAGCTCCCAGACCTCTTTGGAACCGGCCTTTTGATGCAGACGGTCGACATTTTGAGTTATTACCCCTTTGACGTATCCTTTTTTCTCCCATTCCGCAACGATAAGGTGTCCCGCGTTCGGTTTTATCTCTTCCGGTACGTAGAGCCTGGCTTTGTAAAATTCGAGGAATTCATCGTAGTTGCATTCGAGCGCCCCGACAGACGCCAGACGTGTCGGGTCGGCATGCGCCCAGATGCCGTTTTTTGAGCGGAAATCCTGAAGCCCGGACTCTGTGCTTAAGCCCGCTCCGCTGAATACCACAACGTCACCTGCGCGCACAAGGCGAGCGAGTTCTCTGGCTTTTTCTTCGTAGTTCATCGTTTTATTTCCTCCTTTATTCTGATTCAGACGTAACGGACAGAAAGTTCAGCGTGCCTCCCGCTCGGGTTTTTTGCCGCTTATGCCTGAGTATCAGACGCCCTGCGATCTTTCATCTTCTTCGGCTGCCTTCCGCACCTCGCTTACAGGCAGCCCGGTCTCACGTGATATCTTCTCTATATCGGCGAACTCGGGCATAGATTTTATCACGCGCCCGCCGCAGAGCCCTTCCTTAAAGCGCACAGGACCGAAACGGGTCTCCGCGGTCTTTATGCGGCGCGGCAGCATAAGTCTTTCGACCTCATGCATGCGAACTCCCAGCGTAGTGGTATGGCGCAGCAGCAGCTCCGCAAGACGCGTTTTGTCCTCAGGATGCGCCAGCAGCGACAGCTTTACCGCAGGGCGGTTTTTTTTCATCTGTATATGCTCGAACCATACGTCAAGAGCACCGGCATCAAGCAGGATATCCATAGCGGCGCTCATATCCTCTGCCGTCATATCGTCAATATTCGCGCACATCTCCAGCGCTTTCCCCGACTTGAAGGCGCTGCTTTTTTCTTCAAAAGCGCACATGGCTCTCCTCTCCCGCGGAATTATTTTTTTTCTGTCTTTATTGTAGCTCAGAATTGTAATAAAATATGTCAGTAACAAAATACTTTGTCCAAAAGGTGTGGAGCTGTGATGAAAAAACTGCTATCGATTGTCATGTTATTTGCGGCGGTCCTGCTGTTTATCTCCCCTGCGGCGGACGCTGCTCTTACTCTGAAAGCGGAATCTCTTACCTTTAACGGCGCGCAGGAAGATGTGGCCGGTTCCGGTACTGCAACATCGCCGGACGGTAAGACTGACGCCGTCTTTACGCTTTATGTATCCGGCGCCCAGGCGATCCGGGACATAACCCTTACCAATGAGACGACCGGCATTACCTGGAGCGCATCCAGTCAGTCGAATTTCATGGCTGTAAAGTCGTCACAGGGCCAATTTATCAACGCTTCGGGCTATATGCCGGTAACACCGGTCCTTTTGGCGGGGCGTTTCACGCTTATAATCAACGACGCTGCAAACGCTGTCCCCAAGGATTCTAAATTCACCGCAAAGGCCACGCTGATAGACGGTAAAACGACCTCTGCTTCAACAGAAGTAAAGGCTTCCTCCGTGCCGCGCGCAGCCAGCGGAAGACCCGAACGCGTGCCCGGAGAGAGAAGATCCGATCAGGCAAACGGAGGTTCCGGCGCCGGCAGGGAGCTGATACAGCTCTTTGAGAGCCGCGGCGAATCCGGTATGGACCTTGCCGGAAACGGCGAGTCGGTAGGCGCCGACGGGCGCAAGGATTTCCTGTTTGACGCAGTTATCCGCGTCCCGAGCGATATGCGGATAAACGGAGTCAAAATAACGGCGCGCAACGGCAGTGAAAGCGCTGAATGGGATACCGTCAGAGGCAACGGGACCCCGCTCGTG
>JAEEGL011377148.1_pt1 | contig 12381 bp, 6 predicted proteins | sample 9134231 | NCBI WGS metagenome assembly JAEEGL01 (sample SAMN16246548, study PRJNA631951) | gut metagenome | biome: gut microbiome; feature: rumen; material: fiber-attached | host: Bos | place: Iran: Karaj | collected 2018-10 | reverse complement strand
TTTCTCCGGTTCTGCCTCGGTAATGGCCTTGAGCCGGTTGTCCAACCAGGTTTTGCCATTGAGGTCATAATCCACCGGATTGCAGGCATTGGGCGTGATGGAGAGGACGTGGTAACCATCCACCAGGCAGTCGCGGCATTCGAAATTCTTCCGGTTGTCCTGATCCTGGTCGAAGTGGAAGTACTTATCTCCCAGACCGGTCTGCATGACCTTGGCCTGGGCGACGGTATTCGCAGTCCACCAGTAGGAAGGATTGGCATCGTGGTTGCCCACGGTGTAGATCATCGGTACTTTCGTGGGATCGAACACCTGCTCGTACAGTTGCTTGAAATAGACAATCTGGGTGGCTGTGGAAGTGGGCTGGTCGGTCAGGTCACCGGCTACGACGACGGCATCCAGTCCGTCCGGGTCTTTCTCGGAGGCCTTGGCCTGGAACTGCGTGAGCGCGCTCGTCAGTTTCTGGGCATAGGAGTTGGTGGCGCTGTTGATATGGGTATCGCTGATGGCACCAAACGAGAAGACAATGTTCTCCTCGTCAAAGACGGGCATTTTGGGGCCTGCGCTGCTCATGTCCACCGTGAAGCGCGACACGACGCCCGTTTTAAAGGATGCGGTTTCAGGCAGGGTGACGGTTCTGGTAATTGCTCCTTTTTCCGTGAGAACGGACACCTTCAGGTTGGTCCCGCCTAATTTGGCAGATTTCCAGGCGAAGAAGATATCCTTGGTGGAGGAAGTGTTGAGGGTAAGGCTTTGACCTGAATCCGCCTCAAAGAAAAGGTAAACCTTCTTGGGCGTGTCGGTAAGGCCTTCCAGCGACAGCCGCCCATAAGCCGGAGCGTGCTGGAATTTCAGCTGGATAGGGGCGGTCGATTCGGAAGGGATCTTTGTGATAGCGAGGATGACGATGCATCGCGGGTCGGGACTTCCCACCTCCGGTGTCTGCTCGGTCGGCATGGTGATCCCCATCTTGCCGTCGATGATTGAGACAAGGGCCGAGGCCGGAGAGACGGCATAGAGTAGGTTGCCTGCAGGAAGACTCGACTCTAGGGTGAAAGAAGCCGTTTTCCCGTCGGCCGAAGGGACGACAGGAATATCCCCATAGTCGATTACAGCATCGCCCTGGGCGGAATTTGAGAACATCCTCACCTCATCCCCCTCTTTCCAAAGTAAGGGATAATGGCCATCGGCGACTTCTCCGAAATAGACCTTCGTCTCGGGCAGGCCTGCCTCGAAGCGATACAGCCTTTTCTCTTGCTGGTTGTTATCTTTCTCTGCCTTCTGGCACGAGGAGGCGTTGGTAAATAGGACCAGTGCGCCCAGGATCAATGCTATGCGTTTCATCTTTTATTCTGCTTCAGAGGGGATGTAACCATAGGGAACCAGTTCCCACAGGTCAATATAGCCGCTGTTATGATAGGAGTTTTTGAAAACGATGGCAAAATACCGGCCGGATTGGGCGGGTTTGACGGCCACTTCGGGCTCGTTATCATTCCGGTTTATTGTTCCTTCGTAGATGGGTTTGCCGAAATTCTCGGCATAATTGGCATCATTCGGGTCGAAGGGTTTGTTGCCGATATAGACGGCAATCTCGCGGATGTAGTGGTAAGCGCTTCCGTTGGGGCTCAACTGTATGGTAAAGTTGGAGAATGTACTCTCTTTCCCTTCTTCCGCCGCTGTATCAATGGATAAAATCTTCGGGAAGGCCTTTGCCGCAGCCCCGCTTCGGGCGGAATGCCAGCGGTTGCTGGAACTCGCGATGCCATCGAAAATCTTGTCGGCCGTGTAACTGCTATACTCTTGATCGGTTGTGACGGAAACTTTCCAACCTTTTGTGTCCAGCGGATACAGGATGGGCTCCGGAGATTTGGTCCAACTGACGGAAGCCACTTCGTCCATACCATCTGCCGGTTTGTAACTGGAACGGTATTCGAAATACTTTCCTTTTTGGGCTCCGGGAAGGCGAATCTCGCGGTCGGCTGGAAGCATGGTGGGGCCTTCGATCCATTGGCCCGCGGCATTCTTGTAACGGAAGTGTGTCGCGGTCATCTCATCGGTCGATTTGGTCATAAGGATAACAGCGTCTTCACCGTCCATCTTGGCCGATGAGACACTCCTTTCGGCGTGGGAAACCAGCCAACTCTCACCAAAGGGTGCTGTGGTGAGTTCTGTGGCAAGGGACTTGTTGCCAGCCTCATCGAAATTCACGATTTCAAACGTATAGGAACGGTCTTCCAGATTATCAATGGTAGCCTCGAGCTTCCCTGCCGGATAATCGGCGTAGTTGAAGTCACGTGACTGGGTGCGGTTGTCCCAGAAGACCTTGGCTGTGCGCAGGGACGGGTCCATGGGCGCTTCCCATTTCAGGGTAATGCGCTGGTAACCCTTCTCAACGCTGGCATTGATGGCTTTTGCCGGATAGATGTAGCCGCCTTCTTTGAGGTATTCCTTGTACACCGTGTCCTGTTTGGCACAGGATGCCGCCAGGGTCAGGACACCGATAAATGTTATGGTAAGGATCTTTTTCATCTCTGGTCGCGTTTAGTTGGATTGGATGACTTGGCCGAACGGGGTCACTTCGCCGGTCTGGACCTGACGGTTGGACGTGTTGTGGCCATATTCGAAGGTGGTGAATGTGTGGACGAAGACCACCCGCAGGTAACGGACCTCATCGTTGCAGCGAGGATACTGGACCGGATCAAACTCAAAGTCATTTCCGGCATTGAATACCTGTCCGTCTTCAGAAGTGATGTCGCCCGGAAGGCCGTTGGCCAGGTAGCCGGAGGGCTTGGCCTGCGTGAACTTGCCCAGACAGAACCAGGAATCGTCAAAGCCATAGGGGTTGTCGGGCGTGGGCTCTACTGTTTCGCCGGTAGGGTTCATGCTGCCCCAGAATTCATAATCACGAACGGCACCGCCGCCAAAGATAATATAGCCAATACGCGGCAGCGTGGTAACGCGGCTCAGGCGTGCGGTCACGCCCAGGTCGATGGTGAGCCAGGTAGGGCTGGGTCCGTCGGGCATGCTGACGAAGAAATGGGGAGTCTGGCTGAGACCGGATCCGTCCCACAGGGCGGCCGTGGGGTAGTTGGACTCGTTGTAGCTGAAACAGTTGTCATCGGCGATGCCGGCCCGTTTGAATTTTTTCGGATCCAGTTTCACTTCTTCGATCGGCGTCAGGACGGCGACCGTGGTGTCGGAGATGTTCCCCCAGTGGTCCCGCAGATAGACCCCGAAGATGGCCTCTTTCGGTTCCAGGCCGCGGCGGGACAGGAAAATGTCTTCGCTCGCGGTGAACAGGGTGGTTACCTCCTCCCATTTCATGTCCTTGGGCGCCTTGCCCATGTCCGAAAGGTCGTCATCCTTGAGGATGCAGATGGCCAGGTCGCTTTTCGAGACGTTCTTGGCGATGTGTACCTTCACGCCGCCGAAGGATTCCATGACGGTGAATTCCGTGGTCTGGATGGCGGGCGCCAGCGGGGTTACTTTCACCTCGGTTTCTTTAGACCGCTCCTCATTTACATTGAAAGCATACAATTTGATGGAGCGTTCTTTCGTGTCATTGAAGCCCTCGATGGTGAGGCTGTCCACGTAACGGGATATTTTTGCATTGACCTCTGCTCCGTTGCGCTCGTAAACGGCAACAACGCCTTTGAGATACTCGTCATCGGGAATGTTGACCTTGATGACGGCGCCTCCGGCGGTAGGACGGACTTCCTTGACGGTGATAGGACCCGGGACGGGGACGTCGGGTCGCTGGTCAATGCGTCCGCCAAGGTCCTTCCCGCAGGAAACGATCAGGGCGATACTAAGAAGAATTGCTATCTTTTTCATACTCATTCTTTCCATAAAATTTACCAACCGAGATTTTGTACCAGATTCGGGTTCCGTTCCAGGTAATAGGTGCTAATGGGCCAGAAATAATCTTTCAGGCCGAAAGTCTGGCTGGCGACCAGTTTCTTGACATAATAGTCTTCCGGCGTAGATCCCGTGACCGTGTACCCATAAATCCCTTTCTGGTATTCGGCAGGTGCTTCCTTCCAGCGGCGGATGTCCCAGAATCGCTGGCTCTCGAAGCAGAGTTCAACCAGCCGTTCGCGGTGAATGATATTCCGCATACCGTACTGGGTGTTATAGTAGCCGGGATTGTTGCTGAACTGGTCCCAGGATGTCTTGACATCGGGGATACCGGCCCGCTGGCGGATGGCATCCAGATACTGGAACAGGTCGGCGCTGTGCGGTCCGTTCGGGCCTTCGGCCTCGTTGATGGCTTCTGCATAGAGCAGGTACAGATCTGCCAGACGGATGATGGGCCAGGCGAAATTGTAGGAGGAGAACTTGTTCGCGGCTGTGAAGTTACACTGGATCGGGTAAAGCTTTTTGGCAAAGTAACCCGTGACAGGCCCCACCTCGCCGCCGGATTTGCCCTGGGCGCCGCCGTTGCGGCACTCGAGGTGATGGATGCCTTCGGGCTGGAGGTCGTTGTAGTTGGCCAGCTGGCCCACCCATTTTCCTCCGTCAAAGCCCAGGAAGGCGTAAAAACGGGGTTCGCGGTTGAAGTTCTGCTCTACGGTGGTGTAGCCCTGCTCCAGGTAGAAGGAGTGGTCGGCTGACCCGGCGCGGAGGGCCTGGGTGTTCGTATTTTCCCAGGAACGGTCGTTGGCAATAGGAAGCCCGTTGTTGGTCAGGAACTGGTCCACAATTTTCATGGGCACGCCGACAAAACGATAGCCGCCCGTGGTGTGGGAGTTGTCGGTCATATTCGGCATGGTCCACTGCTGGAAGGCCGTATTTTCACCGTACCCGCTGGGGTCTCGCTGGGTATTGCCCCAGACCACTTCCGTGTTCCAGTTCTCAGAGAAAGCCTTCCGCAGGGTCACCGTGGTCATGAGCGAATCGACCATGCGGTAATCCTGTTTTACATAACTCTTGTCATAGAGCTTGATGTTGGCCAGGGCACATTCGTCAATGGCTTCCTTGCAGGCGGTTACGGCATAGGTCCAGCGTGCCAGTTTCTGTTCGGGCGTCTTGGAGGGGAACAGCTGGCGTCCCTGGTTGTCCACCAGGGAGGCTTCCTCTTCGTTGCCGTTGAACAGCGGGCTGGCGGCATAGACGGCGACCTTGGCTTTCAGGGCCTTGCAGACCGGTTTGGTGATGTGCCCGTATTGGTCGGTCGATTCCGGAAGCAGGGGGAGGTCGGTATAAGCCTTGTCCAGTAGCTCGATGATATAGTCGAAACAATCGTCGATGTTGTCACGGTACACACGCACCGTTTCAACGTCAGAGTCGATAGGTAAACTTTCCCGGATGACGGGAACCGGTCCCCATTTGCGGACCAGATTGAAGTGGTAATAGGCCTTCAGGAAGGTGGCTTCGGCCTTCCACTGCTGTTTTTCGGTACGGGTCATGTCCGGCACGCGGTCCACGTTCTCCACGAGGATGTCGCAGCAGCGGATGCCCCGGTACATGTCTGCCCAGTCGTTGGCATAGACGTTGGAGGCGCTCTGGTATCCGCGGGCTATCTGGAAGTACGTGTTCCGGACACGGTCGTTGGTGTTGGAAACGATACGGCCCACCAGGTCCCACAACTCATCTCCGGTGAGCATGGCCGGGTCGTGGATGACGTTGCCTTCGATGGGCATATAGGAGTAGCACGTGCCCAGATACCGCTCGGCGGTGGATCGGAGGTTGAAAGCCATGTCCAGCGTGGCGATACCATCGTTCGGCACCACGTCGAGGAATTTATTGCAGCTTCCTGCTAAGGTCAGGAGGCAAAGGGTAGCGAATGCATATATCTTTTTCATATCCGTCCGATTATTTGAAGGTTACGTGAAGACCGATATTGAAAGTACGCTGGATCGGGTAGTTGAGGCCCGAACCGGCAAGTTCCGGATCCCAGAGTTTGAACCGGCTCCAGCAAAGGAGGTTGTTGCCCTGGAAGTAGAAACGCAGGTTCTCGATGTGCCAGCCCTTTGTCCACTTGTACGGAAGGGTGTAACCGAATTCCAACTGTTTCAGACGCAGGAAGGCGCCGTCGCGCATCCACCAAGTACTCACGGCGGAGTTGTTGTAGTTCGCATATGCGCTATAGCGCGGCCACAGGGCATAGATGTCGCGGTTGTCCTCGCTCCAGTGGCTGTCGGCATAGGCTTTCAGCAGTTGTGTGTTGTGGACGAACGGGGCCGTACCCGCGATATTCTTGGAGGGATTGTAGTCCGTGGAGGCGTCGATCCAGAAGGACTCGTTGGCCAGACCCTGGAAGAAGACCGAGAAGTCAAAACCTTTCCAGCCCATGGAAGCACCGAAACCGTAAATGATTTCCGGCGAGGTCGGCAGGCCGATCGGCACACGGTCGGCTTCGGTGATGACACCGTCGCCGTTTACATCGGTGTACTTGATGTCGCCGCCGCCGTACTGGCTACCGAAGGATGCCTGCGAAGGGCTGTTGGCCGCTTCCTCGTCGTCGATGAAGAGGCGCTCTGCGATATAGCCCCAGGTCTGTTTGATGGAATGGCCCTTGTGCAGGCGGTATTCTTCTTTATATTCGGGTTCCTCGTATACAAGATACTCGCTGGTGGAATAGGTGAAGTTACCGCGGGCCGATGTCCAGAAATCTTTGCTCCATACTTGCTTGTAGTCGGCCTGGATATCAATACCATGGGCTTTGGCTTCACCGATGTTGGCCGAGATCCCGGCCTGCAGACCCATGGTCTCCGGCACATCGGCGCGGGACATGAAGATGTCCTTGCGGTGCTCGGTGAAGAACTCGGCAATCACGTCGATCTTCTTGAATAAACCCAGTTCTACTGCGTAGTTGGCCTTGTAGGAGGTTTCCCACGTAATGGCTTCGTTGGCGTAGCGGTTTACCGTGATACCATTGTAGGTCACGCCCTTGTTTTCTCCGAAGAACGACTTGCGGGCTGTGCTGTTCATGGCCATCTCCGAGAGATAGTAGAAACGGTTGGAGGAACTGCCGATGTTATCGTTACCCACCAGACCGTAGGACGCACGCAACTTCAGGTTGTGGACGTATTTTTCTTTGATTTTCTTGAACCAGGGCTCGTTGGAGATCACCCAGGCGCCGCCGAAGGAGGGGAAGAAGCCCCAGCGTTTGCTCTCATGGAAACGTTCGGAACCATTGTAACCGAAGTTGAACTCGGCAAAGTAGCGCTTGTCCCAGCCGTAGGTGAAACGTCCGGAAAGGCCGGCGTTGCGGGAAGGCAGGGAAAGTTGCAGGGAACCGGCGTTGGCGTTGAGTTGCTCACGGGCCGTAAGAACCAGCAGGCCGGTTACCTCGTGCTTGCCGAATTCGCGGGCATAGTTCAGCCGGCTTTCGGAATACATGGTATTGGTAATGGTCTTGGCTCCTTCCGAGTAAGTCAGGTAGTCCGTACCCGTATCGTTGATACGCTGGATGTGATATTCTCCCGTATAGGAATCATAACTGTCCAACGTATACCAGAAGGGAGAGAAGGAACGATAAACGGCGTAATTGGAAAGACGCGTCAGGTTGAAGAGCGTCATGAACTTCAGGCCCTTGGTGATGAAACTCAGGTCCTGGTTCAGTTCCACCGCTGCAATCATCTGCGAACGCTGGAGGTCCCGGTAGCCGCGCACCAGGTCGGCATAGGGATTGGAGTAGGAACCGTCCTTGTAGTTACCGAACATGATGTGCTGGATGCCTACGTGTTCTTCGTCCATGGGATAATAAGGCGGGAACAACACGGGGTCGGAGTGGACCACCTGCTTGTACACGGCATCACCACCATTGAGCGGGCCGGTATAGTCCGTGAAGTTTCCCGTCAGACGGACGGCCAACTGGGTGGTCTTGGTTATGTTGATATCCACGTTGGACCGCAGGGTGTAGGTCTTCTGGTCGATGTTGTTGTTGAAGGAGTTGCGTTTGTCTACCTTCAGGATACCGGTATCTTCGGTAAAGGAACCCGTCACATAATAGCGGGCCACCTTGCCGCCGCCTCGGGCCGAGATGTTGGCGCGGTACGCTGTAGAGAAGTCCTTGAACAGCATGTCGTACCAGTCGTTGGCCGGATAGATCAGTCGGTTGGCGCCTTCTTTACCGGTTTGTTCAATCTTGTCATACGAATACATCAGTTCGCCCAGAGGGTCACGCGTCGAGATGGCCTCGTTGTAGGCTTTCATGTAGGTGACCGGATCGGCCAGTTCGATGTTGGAAGTCGGCTGGGAGATGGAGGTCTCCACGCGGGCGAAAATCTTCGCCGGACCTTCCTGGCCGCGTTTGGTGGTCACATAGATGACACCGTTCGCACCGCGCGCACCGTACAGGGCCGTAGCCGTCGCGTCCTTCATGATGGAGAAACTTTCGATGTCATCCGGCTGCAGGCGGGCCAGGTCGGTGCTCGTCAGTTCGATGTTATCGATCAGGATGAGCGGGGAGGTGTTGGCACCGAAGGTGGTGATACCACGCACGAAGAAGTCGGCGTTGTCCTGTCCCGGCTCACCGCTTCGCTGGTAAGCAATCACACCTGCCACGTTACCCGCAAGGGCGGTGGTGAGGTTGCTGGAAGGGACCTTCAGCGTGGTCACGTCAATGGCGGTCACGGAACCGATAACACTCTCTTTGCGCTGTTTGCCGAAAGCCACGGCCACGGCTTCGTCCAGCACTTCTGCCTGGTTCTTCAATTTGACAAGGAAGTTGGTCCCGTCGCCCACGGTAAGGGTCTGGGGCTCCTTGCCGAAGAATTCGACCTTGAGTTGGTCTGTGGACTTGACACCGGAAATCTCAAAGGCGCCGTCCAGGTCCGCGATCACGCCGCGGGTAGATCCCACGACGGATACGGTGGCACCGGGCAGGGTTTGTCCGGTCTCCTCTTCATACACCACGCCTTTCACCGTCTTGGTCTTTGTCTGCGCCAGTGCGCCGACAGCAAGCAAGACAGTCAAAAGCATCGAAATGATTTTACGCATAAACATTATGGTTGGTTTTGGTTATTTTTCAGTATATCCTCCTCCGGTAATCCCTCCGCCGCCGGTTTCCGGCTCCCAGGCCGACAGCGTCCGCCGGACACGGTATAATTTCCCGGCCTGCGGGGCTTCCTTGGGCTCAAAGGTGGCCGACCAAGTGGTCTCACCGTCTTTGACTTCAATAATGGAGCCGGCAAAATCATCTCCGGCCCAGATACAGAGCCAGTTGTGCAACGTGTTTCCTTCAGGAGTCCCAGCCACGGTAGCGATAGGCCCTTTGGTGTTACGGTTGGCAACATAAAATGGCTCTCCCCAATAGAGACGGATCCTGTTATAGAAGGATTTTGCCTCATTTTTCAGAGTGATGGCTGTTCCGGCAGGCGGGACGGACCCTTCCGGGAAGGTGAGTTCCAGTTTCAGCAGGGACGTCCGGTAAGTGAGCGATACATTGCCGATTATTTCTTCTGGAGTCTTCTGTAAATCCCCCAAGCCCAGAGATCCGGCAATGATCTGTCTTCCCATGGCTTCTTGTAGGCTCCCACCCTGATTGGCCAGTTCTACGAATGGGGTGGCCCCGTATGTCATATAATCAGGCGTAGCGTCATTGTCCAGGTATACAAAAAGTTGCGTGGCTCCTTCGGGGATGATGATGCCGTCGGCTGAAAAAGATGCTTTGCGTCCATCTGCGGAAAGGGTGGACGGTTCGAGGGGAAGAACCCATTCGCTGCCCAATTGGGCGCCGGAAGCATTCCGGAAATAAACCAGCAGGCGGTCATGTAGGTCGAAGGCGGCCTTGTAACCGGCCTCGTCACTACCAGTCCAGGTCAATTTGGTAAGAGGCGGAAAGTTTACACCCAAGGTAAGCGCCCAGTTTGGAATGGCTGGCATATCCGGCCCTTTCCGGCAGGAAAGGAACATACCGGAAACACAGGCAATTATGAGCAACCACTTTTTCATAATGCTTTGTTTACCAGTCTCCTCCAAATCCGTAATCCATATCCTGACTGTCCAGGTCCAGGGTGGGATCTGTACTGCCGGCGAGTAACGCTTCCGCAGCCATCCAAGTAATTTCGGTGGCCTCTGGGGTGCGATATTCGGACAGTATTTTCATGTCTTTTAAAATAACTTACAAATCTAATAAAAAAAAAGAAAAAGAGATGACCGAAATCACCTCTTTTTCATAGAAAGTAAGAAATAATTATTCTTTGACAAAAGCGGGGCCCGTACTCCAAGTCCAACTGAAGTAAGGAAGTTCGGCTGTCTTGTTAAGGGTTACCCATGCGTTCAGAGCTTCATCAACCAGAGAATAGTTGCTCTCTCCAACCTTGATAGGCATTGAGAGTTCGCCGTCGGCGTTGTAGTCAACAACATTGTCGTCAGCTGCGGGTTGATTCTTGGCAGCTCCGACTGCTCCGGTCTTGGTGGTTGCCAGGTAGTAGCCTTCCTTGAGGGTGGCCGTGTTCTCCAGGGAACCAATCACGGTGCCGAGGTAGTTCTTTGCACCATCTGCTAATGCTGCATCATCCTTAGGGCCGACATAACCATGGTTGACAACGTTTTCGGCAACGCCTTGTGATAATTTGCCGACAATACCACCGATATAAAGGGTCTTGTGAGTAGTCTGGCTGTATTCAACCTTGCCGGAATTCAAGCAATTATAGATATTCATGGTCGCAGTAGCGCCACCGGATCCTGTTCCATAATCGGTAGTTCCAAGGATTCCTCCTGCATACTCCCCACCATCTTTATCGCTACGGTTTATCAGGAGATTTCCTTTGTTTTCGCTATTGCGGATGGAATAAGTAAGCATGTTCGCCGTCCAACTGCAGGCTTTGCCTACAAGGCCGCCGACATTGTACATGCCGTTCACGGAACCTTCATTGATGCAATCATCAATATAGGAGGTATTGGTGTTGGCCCCTGCTCCACAAATAAAGCCGACAAGGCCTCCGGTACTATTGGATGCGTTGGAAACAGTGTTCGTGTTTTTACATTGAATCAGACTTGCTCCACGTTCGCCATAAGGCATAATGCGTCCGGCAATACCTCCAACGCCAAATCCATTGCCGGAAACGGTTCCTTCGTTAATGCATTTGTTGATTTTCGAATGACCGATCCATTTATTGTTTTCTTTGTCCAAAGAACCAACAATACCGCCAACAAGGCCACCGGCAGCAGAGACATCACCGGAATTCGTACACTGGTCAATTTCATAGCATGGGGCTTGTGTTCCTACAATGCCTCCAGCGCAGGATAGTCCCTTCCAAGTGCAATCGGCTTTGCTTGTGGCTTTAATCTTTCCGGTATTTTGGCAGTTCTTTGTAGAGGTCCAATAATTACAACCAGCAATACCCCCAACTTTATTAAATGCGGTGATATCTCCGGTGTTTAAACAATCCTTCACCGAACTGTTTTGTGTATACCCGGCAATTCCACCAGTTCCGTTAGAGAAACCATTTCCTCCACCAATAGCCTTAGGCGTTCCTCCGGAAATACCATAAGGATTGCCATTTTGTTGGGTCGTTGTGACGGCAGCCGTGTTGTTGCAGCCCGTAATATTGACAACGTAGGCGTATCCGACAATGCCACCAGCAGTAATTGTTCCTGAGATGCTGCCCGTATTGGTACATCCTGTGACCGCCTTAGTCTTGGGGTTATTATTATCGGCTTTTGAGGATAACTGTCCTGCGATTCCACCTAAAAACTTTTGACCGGTAATAATGCCTGAATTGGAGCAATTGACAATAGATAAGGCATCTTTTGCTTCAATCGCGTTTGTGGAGGCCAATATGCCACCGAGATAGTTGGTTCCGGTAATATTGCCTTTATTCGTACAATCTTCAATAGTCGCTTTTCCAGTGCTGACAAGGGCAAGATAACCAATGAGTCCACCCAAATACTGGGGTCCGGAAATGACAACTTCAGAAGTGATGTTCTTGATGGTTACGGTACCGGAAGATACGTCAACACGACCTGCCAGGGCTCCCAATGCGTCGCCAGTTGAGGTGACTGTACCCTTAATGGTCATATCGTGGAGGTTGGCACCATCGGCAACCGCACCGAATAATCCCAGTCGGATCGTTGCCGGCTGGGCTGCGCCGTCGATATCGATGGTAAGGGTCTTGTTATTTCCATCGAAATCACCTTTAAACGGATGGTTGTTAGAGGCATTGGGGAAGTAACCGACGGGCATGGTAATACCGGAAATGTCGTTCATGACCTTAAGGTATTTTCCTTCAAAGGTGTTGCCTTCGGCAACCGCGCTGGCCAGGGCAATCATGTGGCCCAGGCTCTCAATCTGCCAGGGATCGGTCTCCGTACCGGCACCCGGAAGGGGTTTGAGGTCCGTACCAATGGAACCGAGGTTGACCAATTCGTTCACCTTTACCGTCTTGGCGCTCTTGGTGGTCTTGGTTTCAGACGCATATTCAAAACTGGTGG
>JAEEGL011069745.1_pt1 | contig 12381 bp, 7 predicted proteins | sample 9134231 | NCBI WGS metagenome assembly JAEEGL01 (sample SAMN16246548, study PRJNA631951) | gut metagenome | biome: gut microbiome; feature: rumen; material: fiber-attached | host: Bos | place: Iran: Karaj | collected 2018-10 | reverse complement strand
TTCTCCATCACGTGAACTTTCCAATTTCCTCGTGAAATGATAAAATCAGAAATGGAAAAGAACTGATTCATTTTTCATGATCAACCTAAGAAAGATACAAATTTCCTACTTTGTTGAGAAAAAGCTTGATCAAAAAAAGAAAAAGCTGAAACATTGGGAATTAAAATTTACAATTCACGAAATGAAATAGTAAAAGTCTTTCCTTTCTTATGAAATCTGAAAATTGAAGAAAAGAAAGCTGAGACTTGAAAACCTAATCAACCTAGTCAGATGAGTTTATTTTAATCAATAAGAATTATGCAAAAAAAGTGATTATCGATAAGAGAAAAGTTAAAAAGATTTCTAAAACCTCTTAAATGAGATAAAAGTGCAGCAATTCGATATTTTATTGTACATTGACTGAGACCAGTTTTCTGAATCTTCTCAATAATTATGATTGAGATTATTACTAAAAATATAGAACAATGAAATAATGAAAATTTTTTGGTTTCATTGCTAATATTTTTTGTATGATCTCTTGTTATTCATTTAGCAGGAATCATATTAAGAGATAGATGATGGCCACATGCATCTACGTTATTAAATATTCATACGTATGAACCTGTCATCAAACAAATTCTATGGGCAGACAATACAAAATTTGAGAGATTATGAACTTGAAAAGTTGTTGCAATAGTTAATTCTGGTTTAGATACTCGAAATAGATTATTGACCAATTTTATTTCGAATGTTGCCTCGTTAACATTAACATTTTGTTTTACTATATATTTAATGTATAGAATAAATTTTTGGTTTATTCTAGTTTTCATAGCAATTCTAACTGTTGTAAGCATAATAGTGGTTTATGCAAATAATAAAACAGTAACTCAAAGAAACATTTCTCGTGATCTTTATAATGATCGAACAAGAAGATTTGTAAGAATATCTATGTCGAAATTTGAAATATTACAAAGCAATAAAATGGACTATGAAATTGATTCATTAAATAAAAATACTTATGAAAGATATTTAAGCGAGAAAAAAAGATCTCTCGTTACTGAATTTATTTTCAAAACGCCTGAATTCTGATGATTTTTGCTCAGATTTTTAATATTCATGATTATATGATATTGAATATTTTGAGGAACTTTCTCTTATTCAGAGTTAGTAATGTTTTCTTGAGCATTAAGTTTAATAGATGGTGTAATATCCAACTTTGTTAATTTTTATTTTAATTTTACTTCTAAATTTAATCAGTTAGATAAACTACGAGAAACTCTTGATGACTTGAAAGTTAAACAAGATTTTAATACAGATTTAAAACCTTTTAAATTTAGAAATTGAGATATTAATATAAAAAATGTGGATTTTATATATTATAAAACGAAAGTTTTTGATAATTTTTCGGTTAAAATACAGTGATGAAAAACTACAGCTTTTGTCTGAGAATCTGGAGGATGAAAAACAACTCTTATTAAATTGATTGCAGGATATATAGTACCCAATGAATGATATATCAGTGTCGACGGCCAAGATATTAACAAAGTAAACAAAATTGAATACTATAAACATATTTGATATCTACCACAAGAACCATCAGTTTTTGATTGAACCATTTATGAAAATTTGGTGTATGCGTTAGACTACGAGCCTACTGAACAACAGCTTAAAGATATAATCAAACTTTCTAAATGTGAATTTATTCGGGATTTTAAAAACTGATTAGAAACAGAAATATGAGAAAGGTGAATTCTACTATCTGGTGGACAGAAACAAAGATTAGCCATTGCTAAAATTATGCTAAAAAATCCTGATATTGTTTTACTTGATGAACCAACTGCAGCATTAGATAGTATTAATGAAGAACAGATAAGTATTGCATTAAATAATTTATTTAAAAATAAAACTGTTGTAGTTATCGCACATAGATTACAAACAGTAAAAAATGCTGATCAAATATTCTTCTTAGAAAAATGAAAAATAGTAGAAGAATGAACCCATAAAGAGCTAATAAAACTAAACTGAAAATATAAGAAAATGCTAGATTTACAATCTGGATTTTAATCACCAATATGAAATATTATTTCTCCTTAGTAAAATCTAGATCAAAATAATACTCTTCTGGTTTATCTAAATTCACAGACACATCAATATTATCTCAAACTGAAACTTTATGTCCATTGAACATCAAAAATTCTGCTATAGGTCCTTCATCCGCAATATCTAAATAATCTATCATCGTTTCCATCTCTTTTTTTAATTTTCTTTTCTTAAAAAATCATGGATTACTCTTAAGCTCCATTTCTAAACGCTGAATATTATCTTCAATCTGCTTTATTGCTACTTCTTTATTTCACAAATCATAAACTACTCCATCATATTTTTTTATCATTTCTTCCAAACTACGTCATCAGTGGGCAGTATTTCCAATAGTTTCACTTCTATAAATATTTCCATTTTCATCTTCAGTTTCTATCCAATATTCATAATATCATGATCCTTTTCTATCTCACTTCACATATCTTTGTCAAATTGTCATAACTTTTGTTTTCTTCATCACTCAAAGTCATTCATATTTCAATTTTTTTAATTTACTATCATGTAAATACTTTCTTATATAGATAAATATAATAATTCCACAAACCAAAAGACCTGGTAGGAATTCCCTTAAAAATTCTTCCAAAAACTGATTTGTCATTCAATATCAAAAAAATTAAATAATTGGTTCTACGAATTCTTCAATAGTTTTGATTACGTCTGATTGCTGTTTAACTTCAGATTTCGTTTTTTCTATAGACTTAGCATATTTACTCCTAGAAATCTGATATAATTCTTCTATCCTTGATCTATCTAATTTCACATCTGGCACATAACAAGATATACAACTAAAAGGATCAGTTACTTGTCACTGAGAAAGAGTTTTACAATAAAATTCTCTCATATTTTGATTTGACAAATCATATCCCGTAAGGAATGGTTGAAAATGTTGTTTGATGTATTCTCAGTCTTCTGTAGATACTCTAAAACAAGCCAACGTTCACACATTTCCAAATAAAGCATTTGAAATATTCTGTGGAATCTGCTTTACAAATTGATGTGCTAAAGATAATGATAATCCATACTTCCTAGCCTCAGATAAAATCTCAGTAAATGTTTCTGTAGCAAAATTTTGAAATTCATCAATGTAAAGAAAAAATGGTACACGTTCAGATTTATCTATATCTTGTCTTCACATTGCAGCTTGGAAAATTTTGGTAACAAACATTGCTCATAAAAATCACATAGTTTCTTCCTGTAGCTTTCATTTTGGCAAATTTACTAATAATATTTTTTTACTATCCATTACTTTCCTAATATTCAACTTATTTTCTGGAGATGCAAAAATATTTTTTATAGATTCAATCGATAAAAGTTGTCCAACTTTATTCAAAATTGGCATTATAGCTTCTGTATTAAACTGCTGTGACCAACTAGCAAATTCATTAGTCCAGAAGTTTTTTACTACATCATCTTGAATATGTCCTATCATATCATATCTAAAATCTTTATCAGTCAAAGCTCTAATTATATCAAATAATGTAGCTTTTGGGGTATCTAGCAATGCCAAAAATATCATTCTAAGGACATGTTCCAATTTACTATTCCAGTTAGCTCAAAAATACTTTTTGAAAATATCTATAAATCATTTTGCAAAAACCTGTTTTGATTCTCAAGGTCCTATATCTAATGGATTAATTGCAAATGGATATTCCTCATCCGTAGGATCGAATATAATCACATCATCTTTACGGTTATCTGGAATATGTTGCATCACTTCCTCAACCAAATCTCCATGAGGATCAATAACACAAATTCAATTTCACTGAATAATATCATTTATCATCAGATTAACCAAAAACTTCGATTTTCAAACTCACGTCATTCATATTGTATACACATGCCTAAGCCTATCTTGATCATAAAGTCAAATTAAACTCTTATTGGACCTATAATTTGACATTCATAATAAGTTTACTCATTGTGGTATTTTACTTTTATCCTGTTCACAATCTTTCGATAAAGTAAAAATTTTAGTTGGTAATGCCAATTGTTTTGACTTAATACTTAATAATGAATTTTCAGATTGTGCATTCTCCGGAAAGTAAAAAAATGATGTTATTTCTTCAGAAGTTAATAAAACACTTGGAACATAATTAAAATTCTTACTTTTTAAGTTTGAAATAGATAATTTTTGCAACAAAAAACGGTTTGTTGGACGATTTTTAAAAATTGCAAATTTCTGAAAAATCATTTGAGCTTTTCATTCAGCCATTTCACGAGAAGAAGACTGAACAACAAGAGATATCCTAGTAGTAAATTGTTTTTCGTTCAACTTTTTATTAAAATAAGCATCTCATTTTTCTTGCCATCCTTTTTTATCTTGGTAATCAAAAATATACTTATAGAATTGAAACTTGAATTTCATTTTTAGTTTCCAATGTTCAAATTTTTGCATAAGTTGAAATCAAAATCCTCACACATGTTCTGGACAAATTTGAACACTAAATGAAACCACATCAGTTTCTCTATCTAGATTGTCAAATGTTCTAAAAAGACTTCAAATAAAATCTGTTTGATCCTCTTTTTTAAACGGATATATTCACTTATTTTCCAAAGTTATAGCATACATTGCAGTTCTTTTAGGATCGAATTTTATTTTTTCTTCTTGTTGTAATAATTGAAAATTAGGAAAATGTGCATAAAAATCTGATTCAAATGAAGGGAAGACTGATTCTTTACAATCAATTGAATAACTTATTTCTCAATTAGAATATTGTAATCAAAATTTATATTTCTTACCATCTCAATTTTTTCAAATAGTGTGCAAAAGTTGTAAAAACTTTTCCTTTCAATCTGTTGATGTATTATATATTTTGATTAAATGATGCATTCCAAATACTACTCAATCTAAAACTATCACATAATTATATTCAATAACCCAAATTATTGCAAATTTTTATGACTATGATTTTACATATCTTTATAAAAACATTTTTCACATAATATCTTTTTTCATTTTCATGGCAAATGTACTGATAACATTTTTTCTCCACATTCCTCACAATTAATCAAATGCATTATAGTTGAATCTTTCTTTTCAAATCTTTCTTTATGCCTTATGTCTGGATGCTTCGTTGGAAGTGGCAAATTATGTTTTACATAAAATTCTATTTCTTGTTTAGTTATTTTAAATGGTCTTTTACTTACCTCACATATAATTGCATAATTCAATATTTTTTCCAATATTTCTGGTTTCCTTTCTTTTATTATTTTACATCATTGCTTTGGTAAATCTCCTCATTGAACAACCTTTTCAACTTTTGGAAGTGGTGATTCATAATCGCTCCACTTATATCCTCTCTCTAAAGCTTCCTGTTTTGTTAACGGATATTTTTCCATAGCCATAGATTCATTATATCAACAATATGCCAATTGTGGATTGAAAAATTCTCACCACTCTTCATCACGAATCATTTGTGCTATTATTTGTGGTACTATCTGATTATATTCTTCTTTTGTATATTGTTTATTATATATACGATAACTCTCATCTTTTAATCACACACATCAAAATATATGATCACAATTATCACACCGTTGGCAATACAAAGAATCTCTAGAATGTAAAACTCCAAAGGCAAAAATACAATTATATGAATATCCTGATCAATATGTTTCTAAACCAAATTCTGAAGAGATTCACCTACCATCATAAACATATTTCATATCTAATATATCACAAGTATACTTCACATTTTCACAATTTGTTAATGACTCACTAAATGAACTATTTTTACATCATACAAAATTATTTCAATATGAATTTTCACAATCAATCTGACTACATCATATAAGTTTTAAATCTACTGATATTTTTGCCTCTTTTTGTGTTTTGACAATATCTTCATATTCTTCCTTTGAATACTGCTCATTATTTATACAATATGACTTATTTACCAAATTAACACAATTAAAACAATCATGGCATCATACACAACTCTGTAAATAATAGGAACTATGACAATTCGTACAATTTTGGCAATGATACAAATCACTACAATTCTTCAACTGAACACAATCAAAACAAAACGAACACATATTAATTTTATCACAATCTACACAATTATCATTATTTGACATTCAATTATATACATACATACAATTTTCAAGTCATATTCAGTAAAAGCACATATAAGAATCTTTTGCATTTACTATATTAGTACAATACTCACTATTCTCGATTTCTCATCTACGTGATTTATCCGCAACTGGAGTCTTTAATAATAAATATGAAAAATTTTCTCCAAATTTTCCACTTCGCTGATTTAGTTCTTCATAATCTCGATTTCTAGAATACCGATAATTAAAATCGTATACTATATACGGTTTATCTGGTGATATTATACTTATTGTTTGCTTTCATGTATTATCCAATTTTCTTCTATATAAATGTTGATCATTCATAATCAAAAATCTTCTCCTTTCTCTTTCTTCAGGGCAAAGAGTTGGCGTTGGTATTTTTGCTTTTAACTCTCAATCTTTATATTCAAAATTATTTTTTACATCACTATTTTTTTTCAAAAATTCCTCAACAAAATCCTGCGATACTTCAAAAGTTGGACTTACTTTATCATAAAATTCTAAATCTGATTTATAAATAGGAAATTCTTGTCATGATAGACGACATCTCTTCCATTCCACTATTGAATCATCCGATATTTTACTGACATATTCATACACTTCTTTTGATGTATATTCCATAGTTATTTATTTAAAGTTATAAATTACTTATTTTTATAAAAGCATTTTTCACATAATATCTTTTTTCATTTTCATGGCAAATGTACTGACAACATTTTCTCTCCACATTCCTCACAATTAATCAAATGCATTATAGTTGGATCTTTCTTATCAAGTCTTTCTTTATGCCTCACATCTGGATGCTTCGTTGGGAGTGGAAGATTATGTTTTACATAAAATTCTATTTCTTGTTTAGTTATTTTAAATGGTCTTTTACTTACCTCACATATTACAGCATAATTTAATATCTTTTCTAGTATTTCAGGTTTCTTCTCATTTATTATTTTGCATCATTGTTTTGGTAAATCTTTTCATTGAACAACCTTTTCAACTTTTGAAAGTGGTGATTCATAATCGCTCCATTTATATCACATTTTTAATGCTTCATCTTTAGTTAAAGGATAAGATTCCATTGCTATAGTCTCATTATATCCAAAAAATGATAACTGAGGACTAAAATATTCTCATCGTAAATTATCTCTTATCATCTGCGAAATAACTATAGGTGCTAATTCATTATATTCCTCCTTTGTATACTGTTTATTGAATATACAATAACTCTTATTTTGTAATCAAACACATCCAAAAAGATGGTCGGAATTATGACAATATAAACTATATCGAACATCATTATTTCAACGAGATTCTTGCAAAAATCAACAATGCTGACAATTCCCTGTAAAATAAGTTTCCACCGTAAGACTTGAATTTATTCATTTACTATCATACACATCTTTCATATTTTGCATATCACGGGTATATCTCACATTTTCACAATTTGTAAGTCATGAAACAAATCTGCAATTTTTACATCATAATAAATCATTTCAAAATGAACAATCACACTCAGTTTGTGTTCGAGAAATATTACTAAAAATCAGTTTTTCTTTTTTAACATTTACCAATTCTCTTTCATATTCTTCTTTTGAATATTGTCTATTATTTATACAATATGATTTGTTATTCATATTTACACAATTAAAGCAATTGTTACATCCTACACAATTGTATAAATAACTAGAAAAAGAACAATTAATACATTTTTGGCTGTGAAAAACTTGTGTACAATTCGTCAATTGAACAGAATCACAACAAAAAGAGCATCTATCTATAGCATCACAATCAACACAGCTAACATCGTTTGAATATCATAAATATGTATATAGGCATTTATCATTACCAATACAATTAAAACACATATATGAGTCTTTTGAATCTCTTACTTCATTCAAATAATCGCAATTTTCATTGTTTAGAATAGATCTACTCGGTACTGGAATATTAGACAATAGGTAAGGATAGTTATCTTTAAAATTTAGGGAATCACTTATTGGATTAACAACATCTCGAGAAAAAGTCCACCAATAATCTTGATCATATACTTTATTTAGCTTATCTGGAGAAAATATACTAATAATACTTTTACCTGAATGCTTACATGTGTTTATATATAATGATGTCTCATTTCTAAAAGCAAATCTTCTCCTTTCTCTTTCTTCAGGACAAAGAGTTGGCGTCGGAATCCTTGCTTTTAACCTTCAATCTTTATATTTAAAATTACCCTTTATATCACTATTCTTTTCCAAGAATTCTTTTACATATTCTTCTGATACTTCAAAAGTGGGACTTACTTTATCATAAAATTCTAAATCTGATTGATAAATAGGAAACTCTTGTCATGACAAACGACATTTTTTCCACTCCTCTATCGGATCATCCGATATTTTACTGACATATTCATATACTTCTTTTGATGTATAATCCATATTTTTTAATTAATATCATAAAATATGTTGCATATAATAATAAACAAATAGCAACATTATTCAATATTTTCATACAAAAATAGTGTAAAATATTTTTTACATATTCTTATAAAAACATTTTTCACACATTATTTTTTTTCATTCTCATGGCAAGTGTACTGACAACATTTCTTCTCCACATTCATCGCAATTTATTAGATGCATTGTTGTTGGGTCTTTTCTAGCAAGTCTTTCTTGATGTCTAATATTTGGATGTTTTGTTGGAAGTGGCAAATTATGTTTTATATAAAAATCAATTTCTTGTTTTGTTATTCTAAACGGTTTTTTACTCACCTCACATATTACAGCATAATTTAATATCTTTTCTAGAATTTCAGGTTTCTTCTCATTTATTATTTTACATCATTGTTTTGGTAAATCTCCTCATTGAACAAACTTTTCAACCTTTGGAAGTGGTGATTCATAATCGCTCCATTTATATCATTTTCTTAATGCTTCCTCTTTAGATAATGGATAATAATCCATTGCCATTGATTCATTATAACCATAATATGAAAGCTGTGGATTGAAAAATTCTCCCCGCTCTTTATCACGAATCATTTGCGCTATAATTTGAGGAACTACTTTATTATATTCCTCTTCCGTATATTCTTTATTAAATATATGATATTTTTTATATTTCAAACCTACACATCCAAAACAATTTGTACAATTAAAGCAATTAAAACAGTACCAACAACCCACTAAATTATTTCAAAAAGATATGAATCCTGAGAATTTAGAATCTCGGCACGAAATGAGCGATAAGCAGTAATTACTTGCTGAATAATATGTATCTCTACAATCTTCAGAATTTGAATTTCTATCCGATAAATCGAAACTTGTATATCTTACATTACGACATTTTACCCCGGATCAAATAAATGAACAATCTTTACAATCCAATAGATTATTTCAAACACAGTTTTCACAAACCTCTTGTTTACATCAAATGAATATTTTTTCTATACTTTCAATTTTAGATTTTCACAATAACGTATCGTATTCTTCTCTTGTATATTGTTTATTATTAATACAATAAGACTTATTATACAAATTAGAACAATTAAAACAGTCATGACAATTTGTACAACTAAACAGATAATGTGAATTCGAACAACTTATGCAATTATCACAATGAAATAAACCTATACAATGATCTATTTTTACACAATCATAACATGTTTCGCAATAATCTGCTTGATAACAATCAACACAATAACTTCAATATGTATTATATCGATTATACAAACATTTATTAACTTCTTCTGAAGCAAAACACAAATAGCTATCTTTTGAATTAGCTACAATATTCACATATTCAGCATTTTCATTATTACTTCAATATTTATTTCGTACTGGCACATTATGAACTAATACATCCATTTTTTTAGAAAAAGTTTCGGAATTATCGTATATGTTTAAATTATTTATCATTCAATCATATTTTTCCCATTCTGAATAACTATAAACCATATAATCTTTATCAGGCGATATCGTACTTATCAAATTATCACCCGACAATTTACTTTTAGACAAATAAAGATTCATTTCATTTCTAAATGCAAATCTGAGAGCTTCCCTTTCCTCTGGGCACAATGTAGGAGTGGGGATTTTAGCTTTTAGTTTACCATCTTTATATTCAAAGCTATCCTTTACATCACTATTTTTTTCCAGAAATTCTTTTGCATATTCTTCTACCACTTCAAAAGTTGGACTAACTTTATCATAGAATTCTAAATCAGATTGATATATCGGAAATTCCTGTCATGACAGACGACATTTTTTCCATTTCACTATTGGATCTTTTAATTTTTTACTTACATATTCATAAACCTCTCTTGATGTATAGTCCATAGTTATTCACTTAAAATTAAAATTACATATCTTTATAAAAACATTTTTCACACAAAATTTTCTTTCATTCGGATGGCAAATGTACTGACAACATTTCTTCACCACATTCATCACAATGAATCAAATGCATTATAGTTGGATCTTTTCTGGCTAATCTTTCCTGATGCCTTACATCTGGATGCTTAGTTGGAAGGGGTATATTATATTTCACATAGAATTCTATTTCTTGCTTTGTTATTCTAAATGGTCTTTTACTTACCTCACATATAATTGCATAATTAAGTACTTTTTCTAATATATCAGGTTTCTTTTCTTTTATTATTCCACATCATTGTTTCGGTAAATCTTCTCATTTTACATTTTTTTCTACATGAGGCATTGGGATCTCATATTCACTCCATTTATATCATCTAGTTAATGCCTCTTGCTTTGTTAAGGGATAATACGACATAGCCAATGATTCATTATACCCATAGTATGATAGCTGAGGATCAAAGAATTCTCACCACTCATTATCACGAATCATTTGTACTATAATTTGAGGTACTATTTCGTTGTATTCTTTCCTTGTATACTGCTTGTTATAAATACAATATTCTTTTCTTTTTAGTCATACACAACCAAATATATTCGAACAATTATAGCAATATATATAATACCAGCTTTCTCTATTTCAACTTCCATACGACATAAATCATCAATGATAACTATTAGCTGTAGATATTCCTTCAATTGTGAATTGTTCATATGATCCTTGCAAATCCATACAATTTTCAAGTTGAAGTTGTCTATTAATATATTTTACATTTTTACAATTATATGACTCTGTTATAAACGAACTATCTGAACAATTTGTTAAATCATTTCAATAGCACCTTTCACAAGTTTTTTGAGAACATCCAACTATAGATTTTAATTCTATTCAATGTCTTTTTATTTTACCTGCTATTTGTTCAAATTCTTCTTTTGAATATTGTTTATTATTAATACAATAAGATTTATTTTCTAAATCAGAACAATTAATACAGTTATGACAGTTGTTACATTTTTCACAATCATCACAGAATGAACATCAATAGCAGTATAAACAACTCTTCATGTTAAAGGAATCAAAACATTGAACACAATCATGACAATTTTCACAACGAATTACATAATCACAATTTATGCAGTTTTTTGATTTTTCTCATTCTCGCATATACATACAATTCTCAATATTTAATGAGTTGAAACAAAGATACGAATTTTTTGGATTTAAAACATGGTTTGTATAAACACTATTTCAATCATTTCTATTATCAACAATAAAACTATTAATCACCGGTGTATTCAAAACAATCGAAGAAAAACTATTATAAAAATTATCTCATACTTCAACTCAATAATCCATTGCATCCCATTTATCTGACCACCAAACATCTCTTTCATAAACTTTGTATGGCTTATCTGGAGAATATATACTTACTATATCCTTACCTAAAAAATCATCCTTTCTTCTATATAGATTATTTTCATTTCTAAATAAATACCTTCTTCTACATCTTTCCTCTGGACATAATGTTGGTGTAGGGATTTTGATTTTTAATTTACCATCTTTATATTCAAAATTATTCTTCACATCACTATTCTTTTTTAAAAAATCTTCAACAAAAGCTTGAGATACTTCAAAAGTAGGACTCACTTTATCATAGAAATCTAAATCTGATTGATAAATAGGAAATTCTTGTCATGATAAACGACATTTTTTCCACTCCACTATTGGATCATTCAGTTGTTTACTTATATATTCGTAAACTTCTTTTGATGTGTAATCCATGATTGCATACAAAAATAGTAAATTACATACTTTCATAAAAACATTTCTCACATAATATCTTTTTTCATTCTCACGGCAAATGTA
>JAEEGL010212698.1_pt1 | contig 12381 bp, 9 predicted proteins | sample 9134231 | NCBI WGS metagenome assembly JAEEGL01 (sample SAMN16246548, study PRJNA631951) | gut metagenome | biome: gut microbiome; feature: rumen; material: fiber-attached | host: Bos | place: Iran: Karaj | collected 2018-10 | reverse complement strand
GAGATTGTATGGATTCTCACAGGTCTGTTCCGTAAGAACCCAGGAGGTGGAATGAACATGGAACAACAGTATGCGGTCAACATACTCGTGAGCATGATTCCAATCGGTATCGTGGGAGTATTCTTCAAGGATTGGATTGAGGAAGCATTTGGCGGACTTGTGGTCGTAGGATGCTGCCTTATAGTCACATCCATGCTCCTCGGCTTCTCATACTTTGCCAAGCCACGTACTAAGGAGAATATTTCCGTTACAGATGCCCTCATCATCGGCATTGCACAGGCAATAGCAGCCCTCCCAGGACTCTCTCGTAGCGGTTCAACAATCGGCATGGGACTTATCCTCGGCGACAAGAAAGAAAAGCTTGCTCAGTTCTCATTCCTAATGGCCATTCCACCTATCCTCGGTATGGCACTCCTTGACTTCAAGGATATGCTTGAGGTAGGAATAGAGACAGCCATGGCAGGAATATCAACATCTGCACTCGCAGTAGGATTCATCTCAGCATTCATCGTAGGATGTATTGCCTGCAAAATGATGATTGAACTTGTCAAGAAAGGCAAGATGATTTGGTTCTCCATCTACTGTGCCATCGTCGGAGTATCGGTATTGGTATGGCAGTTGCTTATGTAAAATTAGGCTGTTTTTCACGTCCTGAGTTTGGAACTCTTAATCCATAAGGATAAAATAGTATAGAAAATACTGTGTTTTGAAGTAGTGACTAAGTACTGACTCATATGAGACTCACATGAGACTTACATGAGACTCTGAGCATAGACAATATAGTATCATTCACACAACAGTTTTTCTTACTACACGTGAACAAGGCAGGCTATAATAAAAATATAATGAATCCCCAACTCGGAGAAATACTCGTATTCAATAAGCCTTACAGGTGGACATCGTTCAATGTTGTTGCCAAGGTACGCAGGGAACTGTCACACAGGTTAGGCGTAAAGAAACTAAAGGTAGGACATGCAGGTACGCTCGACCCTCTTGCCACAGGCGTATTGCTTGTGTGCACAGGTAAGGCAACAAAGCGTATTGATGAACTACAGAGCCATACGAAGGAATATGTTGCAACAATCAAACTGGGTGCTACGACTCCTTCCTTTGATATGGAAACAGAAGAGGATGCAACCTATCCTTTTGAACACATCACCCGTGAAAAGGTAGATGAGGCACTCAAAGACTTTGTCGGAAGGATAGAGCAGATACCCCCTACCTATTCTGCATGCAAGGTCGATGGCAAAAGAGCCTTTGCCCTTGCACGTCAAGGTGAAGAGGTGGACTTGAAACCAAAGGTACTCGTCATCGACGAGATAGAGGTTATGCACTTTGGTATGGTTGAGAATCGTGTTGAGGAACTTGAAGATGAACGCAGTTCGGAAGACCCACGTGACAACCGTATCAAGTACCAGACAGGAAACCTCGGTGAGAGTCATCTCTCGCTTACCATAAGGGTTGTGTGCAGTAAGGGTACATACATCCGTGCTTTGGCACGAGACATCGGCAAGGCACTCGGTAGCGGAGGTTATCTCACAGACCTTATCCGCACAAGGATTGGCGAGTATAAACTCAAGGATTGCATAGACATAGAGCATCTTGACGAATGGCTTGATGCTCAGACAATAGAAAAAGAAATACTTTAATAAAGGATAAAGATATGAAACTATCTCAGTTCAAGTTTAAGTTACCAGATGACAAGGTGGCACTCGAGCCTCCTTACCATCGTGATGAATGCAAGTTAATGGTCGTTCATCGTAAGACAGGTGAAATAGAGCATCGTTTGTTCAAGGACATCATCGACTATTTTGATGATGGTGACTCATTCATATTTAACGACACAAGGGTATTCCCTGCACGTCTATACGGAAACAAGGAGAAGACAGGCGCACGTATCGAGGTATTCCTCCTTCGTGAGCTTAATGCTGAGCTCCGTCTTTGGGATGTTCTCGTTGACCCAGCACGTAAGATTCGTATCGGCAACAAGCTTTACTTTGGAGAGGACAACTCTATGGTTGCCGAGGTAATCGACAATACCACTTCACGTGGACGTACACTCCGTTTCCTCTATGACGGTCCTCATGATGAGTTCAAGGCTGCCCTCTATGCACTTGGAGAGGCTCCACTACCAGACGACGTACGTTCACGTCGTAAGGCTACACCAGAGGATATCGAGAATTTCCAGACAATATATGCAACAAAGGAAGGTGCTGTAACCGCTCCTGCAACAGGTCTCCACTTCTCTCGTGAGCTCATGAAGCGTATGGAGATTAAGGGCATCAACCAGGCATTCATCACTCTCCACGCAGGTCTCGGCAACTTCCGTAACATCGACGTTGAAGACCTCACAAAACATAAGACAGACAGCGAGCAGATGTCCGTATCAGCAGAGGCTTGTGCTATCGTCAACAAGTCAAAGGAAGAAGGACATCACGTATGTGCCGTAGGTACTACCGTTCTTCGTGCAATCGAGACAGCCGTAGGTCCAGGTGGTTTCATCAAGGAGTTTGAGGGATGGACAAACAAGTTTATCTTCCCTCCATACGACTTCACAGTGGCTGATGCCTTTGTCGTAAACTTCCAGATGCCACTTACAACCATGCTTATGCTTGTAACAGCCTTCGGAGGATACGATGTGGTGATGAACGCTTATAAGGAAGCCCTCAACGGCGACTATAAGTTTGGTACTTACGGTGATGCTATGCTCATAATTGACTAAGATGCATACCGTATTCCTATCATTAGGTACAAATCTTGGCGACAAGGAAAGAAATCTCAATGACGCCATTGCTCATATACAAAGGCGGATTGGCACAGTTGTGGCCAAATCCGCCTTTGTCCAAACTGAGCCGTGGGGATTTGAAAGCGATAACTCCTTCCTTAATGCAGCCATAAAGGTAGAGACAATACAGTCACCCGAACAGGTTCTGCATCAGACTCAGGAGATAGAGAGGATGCTTGGCAGAGTGTCCAAATCCGTTGATGGCAAGTACCACGACAGAATAATAGATATTGACATTCTCTTGTATTATGTGGATTCTGTCATCAAGGGTGACGGCTTACATATAAGTACACCAGAACTGACTATACCACACCCGTTAATGAATGAGCGTGACTTTGTGCTCATTCCATTGAAAGAAATATTATGAAATTAAAGTTTTTACATCTGGCATTGTTTGCCTTGCTTCCATCATGTATTATGGCGCAAAAAAAACAGTTTACTCTCGATGATCTCCTTCCTGGAGGAAAGACATATTATCAGAACTCCGTTCCTGAAAACAAATACCTCACATGGTGGGGTAACGAGTGCGTAATGCTCGAAGTTGACAGATGTTATGTCATAGACAAGAAGACTGGCAAGGAAAGCAAGTCTATGTTTAACCTTGACGACATCAACGCAATCCTTAAAAACGCAGGAAAAAAGACCGTTTCAAGTCTCCTATATACGTCATTCCCATACGAGGACAAGTCATACGCTATGGTCGAACGTAGTAATGGCACAAAGTATCTCGTTAGCTTTGCAGATGAGAAGAAAATAATCTGGACATCCGAAGCCGGAAAAGATAATGAAGACTGGAACAGCACATCACGTAATCTGGCATATACGGACAATCATAACCTATATGTTCAGAATGCTGACGGAAAGACCATTCAGGTGTCAAAGGATGGAAATAACGACATAAGATATGGCGAGTCCGTCCATCGTGACGAGTTCGGAATATTCAAGGGAACATTCTGGAGTCCTAAGGGCAATCTCCTTGCTTTCTACCGAATGGACCAAAGCATGGTAAGTACATATCCACAGGTAAATGTTACTCCAAAGGGTACAGATTCACGTTGTGCACAACTTGTACCAGACAAATACCCTATGGCAGGTGAAACTTCACACAAGGTTACCGTAGGAGTGTTTGACGTGGCAACAAAGAAGACAATATATCTCGATGCAGGAGACCCTACAGACCGCTACTTTACAAACGTGGCATGGGCACCAGACGAGAAGACAATATACATGATTGAACTCAATCGTGACCAGACAGATGGTGAACTTGTAGAATACGATGCAAAGACAGGCAAGAAGATTCGTACCCTCTTTGCTGAGCATGATGACAAGTATTTCGAACCATGTGCTCCTATACAGTTCCTTCCTTGGGACAGCGGCAAGTTCATCTACCTCAGTCGTCGTGACGGATATAATCACATATATCTTTACAATACGGACGGTAAGCTACTCAAGCAACTCACAAAGGGAGAATGGGAAGTATTCGACATCATCGGCTTCAACAAGAGCGCAAAGTCTGTCATCTATTCTTCTAACGAGGCTTCACCAATACAGAAGAATATCTGTACAGTAGGTATGAACGGCAAGCATAGCGTAATAGGTAATGCAATAGGATGGCATAGTGCAAAGTTGAGCAATAGCGGTGAGTACATTCTTGACTACTATTCTTCTCCAACTATTGCACGTAACATAGACGTGTGCAGCACAAAGACCTTGAAGTCGTCAAACATATTCTCCGCTAAGGACAAGTGGGAAAACTTCAACGCGCCAAAGATTCAGCTTGGAACTATCAAGGCTGCTGACGGTAAGACAGACCTTTACTATCGTCTTGTGTTGCCAACAGATTTTGACCCAAACAAGAAATATCCTGCCGTAGTTTATGTATATGGTGGTCCTCATGCTCATAATATTGATGCTTCCATACATTATGGAGTACGTGGATGGGATATCTACATGGCACAGAAGGGCTATGTAATGTTCTGCCTCGACAACCGTGGTAGCGAACATAGAGGCAAAGACTTTGAGCAGGCTACATTCCGCAACCTCGGTGTGGAGGAGATGAAAGACCAGTTGAAGGGTGTCGAGTATCTCAAGAGTCTTCCCTACGTTGACTCTTCACGCCTCGGTGTACACGGATGGAGCTTTGGTGGCTACATGACAACAAGCCTCATGACAACATACCCAGATGTATTCAAGTGCGGAGTAGCAGGAGGACCTGTTATCGACTGGAAATACTACGAAGTGATGTATGGAGAGCGTTATATGGACACTCCTCAGACAAACCCAGAAGGTTACAAGAAGACTTCACTCCTCAACAAGGCTGGTAATCTCAAGGGACGTCTCCTTGTCATCTATGGAGGCAACGACCCAACATGTGTTCCTCAGCATACACTCACATTCATGCGTGCATGTATTGATGCTGGCACTTATCCTGACCTCTTCACTTATCCTGGTGACGGTCATAATATGTTCGGACATGACAGAATACACCTCCATGAGGTCATCACACGTTATTTTGAGGATCACTTGAAGTAACAGAATTCACTTGTAAAAACGCAATATGAAACAACTGACAGTAGTAAAAGTAGGAGGCAAGATTGTTGAGGACGAAGAAACACTCGTCCAGCTCCTCAAGGATTTTAGCGCAATAGAAGGACCAAAGGTTCTTGTACATGGTGGTGGACGTAGTGCCACAAAGGTTGCTGCTGACCTCGGCATAGAGAGTACAATGATAGGAGGTCGCCGTGTGACAGATGCAGATATGCTCCGTGTGGTCAGCATGGTGTATGGTGGACTTGTGAACAAGAACATAGTTGCACGTCTTCAGGCCTGTGGCATCAACGCCCTCGGACTCACTGGAGCGGACATGAACGTGATGCTCTCACACAAGCGTCCACTCAAAAAGGTCAAGATGGATGACGGAACAGAACAGATGGTTGACTTCGGCTTCGTAGGCGATGTGGATAAGTGTGACGGCAAGATACTATCAACTCTTATAAATGAAGGAATAGTTCCCGTCATGGCTCCACTAACACACGATGGTAAGGGAAACCTTCTCAATACAAATGCTGACACCATAGCAGGAGAAACAGCCAAGGCACTCGCTCCTTACTTTGATGTAACACTCATGTATAGTTTTGAGCACGCAGGCGTTCTTACTGATCCTGATAATGAAGATAGTGTTATTCCTCTCATAACAACTGACAGTTTCGAAACCCTCAAGGCAGATGGCACAGTCAGCGGTGGTATGATTCCTAAGATTGAGAATGCTCTTGAAGCTGTAAAAGCAGGCGTGAAGCAGGTGATAATCACTAAGGCAGATGCCATAGACGGCAAACATGGAACTATAATAAGATAAAAACATTGGATTTCAAGCGCGACATATTACCTCTGAAAGACATAATCTTTCGCACGGCTCTTCGCATCACGATGAATCGCGAGGAGTCGGAGGATATCGTGCAAGATATTCTGTTGAAGCTTTGGCAACAAAGAGACGAACTGGAGACAGTCAATAACCTTGAAGCATTTGCCCTTACATCTGCCCGCAATCTTGCCATAGACCGCATTTCCAAGCATGAACAGAAGAACATATCACTCGTAGAGGAAACGCACGACATGGAAGACGTATGGCAAATGTCTGCACACGACACTATGGAACGTGACGAACGTCAAGCCAATATTGCATCTGTAATAGCTACCCTACCTGAGAAACAACGAACCGTACTACAACTACGTGACATCGAAGGTAAGGCATACAAGGAAATAGCAAAGATAATTGGCATCACAGAGTCAGATGTTAAGGTCAATTTATTCCGTGCAAGAGGATTTCTAAAAGAAAAATTACATTTTCTTAGACGCGATAAATAACGGAAATACATAAGGTTATCAAAGTAAGATAAAAAAGTTACAAAAAAAAATAGATTTTTTTGTAACTTTTCATTTTCTCATCCGTCGTTATGATAGAGGGGCAAATAAAAGCCCATAATAATTAAAACTCACAATATGGATTATAAGTACATAGAACAATTAATAGAACGCTACTTTGCTTGCGAGACAACATTGCAAGAAGAGCAGATTCTTCGTTCTTTCTTCTCACAGGGAGATGTACCATCTAATTTAAGTGAGTATGCGGATTTATTCCGCTACGAGTCATCTGAGTCTGACATTCATCTTGGAGATGATTTTGATGCCAAAATGATGGAACTCGTAAAGAGGAAGTCGGGAATGAAGAATAATGTTGTAAGTATCCGTGGTAAGTTTACACCACTCTTTAAGGCAGCCGCCATAGTGGCTATGGTACTTACGATAGGAAATGCTGCTGAACAGTCTATCGGCACACGTCCTTGTGAGGATAACAGCGGCATCACAGCCATCAATCCTTACATTAAGAATGAAAACATTTCCGCAGCAATCAAGGTGAAGGATAATGTACAACAGGCAGAAATAAAACCTGCCGTTACATCAGATTCACTCTTGATAGAGAAAAATGATTAACTTTTGCTTTATAATATTAAACAAATCGATGCTTAACTTAAACCACTGATGAGTGCTGTGAAGCATTTCATCAATTGATGGAAAGTTCCATCACAGAATAAGGATGAGTCAAACAGTTGACTCATCCTTATCTGTTTTATATGCCTATTGAAAAAATAATACTCCACAAAAAGTAAACGATTACTGTTGCAAATATGCAAAAAGTAAGAATAAATCAATACTTTATTCTGAAAACGGATTAAAAACTCCTGATAATTATTGAAATTAATTAAGTTTTTCATACATTTGCATCGTAAACTAAACTGAACCGTAATTATACCATTAACGTATAAAAATCCAATCAAACAAAATAAAAATAAATCTAAAAAACAAACAAGATGAGTAAAAAGCAATTTTCACAGTTGTGGAAAGAACGTGCATTTACTATTGCTGTTCTTTTCGTGCTGAGTACTATCACCATGTTCGCCCAGAAGGTGACAGGTGTGGTTAGGGACGCTTCAGGCGAACCACTCGTTGGTGTTAACGTCGTGGAGAAAGGTTCCGTATCAAATGGTGCAGTTACAAACATCAATGGTGAATACCAGATAAACGTGGCTGCTGGCAAGACTCTCGTGTTCTCTTACATTGGCTTTGAGAGCAAGGAGCAGACAGTAAAAGGTAACAAACTTAACGTCTATCTTAAGGAAGATGCCAAGGTAATGAGTGACGTAGTAGTCGTTGGTTATGGTTCAATGCAACGCAAAGACGTAACATCTTCCATTACTACGGTCAAGGCAGACGACCTCAACAAGGGTGTGTTCACTGACCCTGCACAGATGCTTCAGGGCAAGGTACCTGGACTTATCGTCACTTCAACAGGTGACCCTAACGGTGGTTCTACAATCACTCTTCGTGGAGCTTCAACTCTTCGCGCAGATGCTATGTCTCCTTACTATGTAATTGACGGTATTCCTGGCGTTGACATCTCAATGGTTGCACCTGACGATATTGAGAGCATCGATGTTCTTCGTGATGCTTCTGCTGCAGCTATCTATGGTAACAAGGCTGCTAATGGCGTAATCATCATTACAACAAAGAAAGGTAAAGATGGCAAGACAAATGTGACTTACAACGGATATGTAGCGTTTGACAATATTCTCAAGACTCTTGACATGGCAACAGCTGATGATCTTAGGGCTTATGGAGAAAGAAATGGTATATCTTTTGTAGATGATAGAGGCGCTGTCTATGGTAGCACAGATTGGCAAGACGAAGTGCTTCGTACAGGAATCACTCATAATCATAACCTTTCAATAAATGGAGGAAGCAAGAAAACTAAGTACATGGCAAGTGTAAACTTCCAGAATCGTGAAGGTGTAATCAAGAAGTCTGGCATGAATCGTGTTAATGCTCGTTCTTTGATTACAACATCAGTACTTAAGGATCACCTCGATATCTCTGTAGGTGCTAATGCTATGTTTGGAAAGCATACTGGTGTGGCAATGAATAACGAGGGTGGTTCTGTTCTTGATGCCATGAACTATTTTTCTCCATTCGTTTCTCCAACTGATGAGAATGGTAATTGGTCAGTTTCTAAGGCTTCTGGTTCAAAGAACTACAATCCTTTGTCTCTTTTGAACGAAGACACTTCTGAGTTCAGTTGGCGTCGTATTCAATTCATCACAAAGGCAACACTTCATATTATTGATGGTTTGACTTGGAGTGCAAACTATTCATACAATAACAGACAGCACATCGGTAGCGAATATCATACTCGTAATTCTCAGCTTGAGTTGCCTGTTGTGATGTCCACACGAAACGGTCAGGCTACTCGCAACACAAGTACTGGAAGTGACAATACTTTTGAGACTTACGGAAACTTTGACAAGACATTCAACGATGTTCATAAGTTTGGTCTCATGCTTGGTTATTCATGGGAGGAGCGTACATCAAATGATGGATTTGGAGTTACAGTATATAACTTCCCTAACGATAAACTTAAGTGGAATAACCTTACGTATGCAAACTGTATTGATGGAATGAATGGTGTGACAAGTGGAAACATCAGTACAACAAAGATGATTTCTTTCTATGGACGTGCAAACTATTCTTACAATAGTCGATACATGCTTCAGGCAACTATACGTCGTGATGGTGCTTCTGTGTTTGGTTCAAACAACAGATGGGGTACATTCCCTTCTGTATCTGGAGCATGGAACATTACAGAGGAAGAGTTCATGAAAAATCAGAATGTTCTCACAAACCTTAAGCTTCGTGTTGGATATGGTGTAAGCGGTAACTCTGAGGGCTTCAACTATGATGCTGCCCTTTCAACTTACGGTGTGGTTAACCACACAGGTTCAAACGACAAGTATGCTGACTTTGATGCCACTAAGAACCCTAACAAGGACCTTAAGTGGGAAACTACAGGAATGTTCAATGTAGGTATTGATTTCGCATTCCTCGGTGGCCGCATCAATGGTACTATTGAATGGTACAGCAAAAAGACAAAGGACCTTTTGTGGAACTATCCTGTATCTCCACTCCAGTATCCTTATGGCTACATTTGGGCAAATGTGGGAGATATGACTAACCGTGGTATCGAGTTTTCTATCAATGCTGATATCATCCAGTCAAAGGGATTCCGCTGGAACACAGGATTCAACATCTCTCATAACTCAAACTGTGTTGACAGAGTATCAAACGACAAGTATTTCACAGACGAGTTCAACCAGGGTGACCCAATGGTAGCAGGTATGTCTGCTAATGGTTACACTCAGCGTATTATCGAAGGCGAGGCTCTCGGTACATTCTACACATACGAATATGCAGGTCTTAATGAGGATGGAAAGTCTTGTTTCTATGTTCATGATGCAGAGACAGGCGAGCGTACAGGAGAGACAACAATCGAGCCACAGACAAAGGATCGTACTGTGACTGGTAGTGCTCAGCCAAAGATTACAATCGGATGGAACAATACATTTACATATAAGAACTGGAATGCCACAATGTTCTTTACTGGTGTATTTGGCAATAAGGTATATAACGGTATGCGTGCAAACTATGCTAATGGCGCTCAGTTGAACAATGGTAAGAATGTTCTTAAGGAATATCTTGAGACACCTTCTACAGATAACATTTCAAACTATCCATCTGACAGGTTTATTGAGAACGGTAGCTATCTCCGTCTTTCAACTATTACTCTTGGTTATACATTTAACAACTTTAATGGTTGGTTAAATAGCCTTCAGCTCTATGCAACTTGTAACAATGTATTTACAATTACAAGCTATAAGGGACTTGACCCAGAAGTTAGACTTGGTGGCATCGACCCAGGTATTGACTATCGTTGGAGTGTATATCCTCATACTCGCTCTATTTTGTTAGGAGCAAAAATTAATTTCTAATCTCCGCACATTATGAAAAATAAGATAAAAATATTTATGGCCTCAAGTATGGCTTTATTGGCTACAGGCTGTACTGACCTTGATGTGAATACAGAATCTATGTATCAGCAGCATCCTAATCCTTCTCTCAATTCACTTTATATCACTATGAGAGATTGCTATGGTCGTAGATACATGGAGGCAAACGCTTTCTCAAGCGATGAATTTACTGCTGTTTCTTTTGGAAACAACTGGTATGATTCTGGTGTGTATGCTCGCGCCTCATTACATAACTACATGCCAGATGATGCTACTATCGACTGGTATGGTGTCGTTTCTCCAGGAATCGTAAAGGCTAATGAGATTCTTGCCAATCCTGACTTTGCAGAGATGTATCCTTATGCAAGGGTAATGCGTGCATTCTTCACATTCATCCTTATGGAGCACTGGGGAGACACTCCAATTCTTGACCCAGTAGTTAATACAGGTAACTACATTGAACGTAAGCCTCGTGCTGAAGTTGCTAAATACATAGAAAGCGAGTTGTTGGATGTTATCCCACAGCTTACAGAAGAAGTAAGTGAAGAGACTTATGGTACAGCTACTAAATGGATGGCTGAGGCTCTTCTTGCCAAGATTTATATCAACTGGGCTGTATATACTTCAACTAATGTAGAGGACTATGATGCAGCAACTGCCAAGAATGAAAAACTTGATGCATGTATCGCTATATGCGATTCTATAATCAAGTCAGGCAAGTTCAACCTTGGTTCTATGCCATACATGAAGAAATTCTCTTATGACAATGGCCCACATGTTGAAGACTTCATTTATGCAATTCCTTATGACAATATTCTTGCACAAGGAATGCAGTACGGTCGTTCACATGTTTATAAGGATATTAAGAAACTGGATCCAAACTATTTTGGAATTAAGGTTTCAAACTCAGGTGGTGGCTATGCCGTTGTTACACCAGAATGTGTTAGTCGTTTCTGCCTTGAGGGTGATGAGCGTAATTATTGCATCGTAGGAGATACAGTTCACATCTATGACCCAGAGACACTCACTCCTACAACTCAAGTATGTCTGGATAGTAAGGGAAATCCACTTGTTTTCACTAAGGAAATAAAACTTGTTCAAGACAATGACCAAACTCTTAATGTTGGTGATGACATAGAAGGCTATCGTCAGGGTTATCACTCTGTTAAGTGGTTTATTCAGGCAAGTGACTATAATAACGGACGAAATCAGTCTAACGACCTCCCTATCTTCCGTTATGCAGATATTCTCCTTATGAAGGCTGAGGCTCTTGTTCGTTCAGGAAAGGCAAGTGATGCTAAACCTTTATTCAACGAGATTCGTGCATACGCAAAGGCACCACTTCTTGAGACAGACCCAACTCTTGATGACTTGTATGACGAGCGTGGTCGTGAGTTCTTCGATGAGAACTGGCGTCGTAACGATATGATTCGTTTCGGTCACTTCGAGGATGAATTCTTCCCACACATGAAGAGCTTCAGTTCTGCACGATTTGACAAGACCTGTCGTATCTTCCCTATTTCAACATCAATGTTGAATATTCACAAGAACGACTGGAAACAGAACAACGGTTACTAATCTGTTGTTTTAGATTTGCAGAGACCCTTTAGGGTTATTTCTTCAGTTTGAACTGAAATATACTATTGACGCCCCGTGAAATCCTTATTCACGGAGCGTCTTTTTTCGAATTACGTGAACAAT
>JAEEGL010006616.1_pt1 | contig 12381 bp, 10 predicted proteins | sample 9134231 | NCBI WGS metagenome assembly JAEEGL01 (sample SAMN16246548, study PRJNA631951) | gut metagenome | biome: gut microbiome; feature: rumen; material: fiber-attached | host: Bos | place: Iran: Karaj | collected 2018-10 | reverse complement strand
CGCATCATCGTCAAGCCCGAGCGCGTCAGCGACACCGAGACCGTCATTATGGCGAAGGATATCGCAAAGCGCATCGAGAGCGAGCTCGAGTATCCCGGCCAGATCAAGGTCAACGTCATCCGCGAGACCCGCACGGTCGACTACGCGAAATAAGCAAATCAGGGGGCAGAGTTTATCTGCCCCTGCATTTTTGGAGGGATTTATGCAGTTTTACACAGCGGACGCGCACTGCGATTTCCTGTTCGGCGCAATGGAATACGGCTGGGATATCGGCACGCAGAAGCGCGATCAGACGATCACAAAGGAGAATCTTCAAAGGGGCGGCACGGCGATCCAGTTTCTGGCGGCATGGTCGGATTTGAAGCTTCGCGTTCCGCCGCTTGAGCAGGTGCTCATCATGATCGACCGCTATCACACCCTGCATGAGAAGCATCCGGAGTTCGTCCCGCTCACCAGAGACTTCACGCCGGACTGCGGCAGGATCGCCACGGTGCTGACCGTGGAGGGCGCGGAGTGCCTCGGGGCGTCGCCTTCGATCCTTCGCGATCTCTACCGGCTCGGCGTGCGCGCCATGACCTTTACGTGGAATTCGGACAACGAGCTTGCGGGCGCGGGCGAGGGCAAAAAGCGCCGCGGGCTTTCCGAAGCAGGACGCGAAATCCTCAGAGAAATGAACCGTCTCGGCATGGCGTTCGACGTGTCGCATCTTTCCGACGCGGGCATCGAGGACGCGCTTTCGCTTTCTACACAGCCGATCTTTGCCTCGCATTCCAACTGCCGCGCGCTTCAAAACGCGCCGCGCTGCCTCGAGGACGACTATATCCGCGCAATCGCAAAGGCGGGCGGCGTCGTCGGCATCAATTTCTACGGTCCGCAGCTCTGTAAATCCGGCCATGCCGAGATCAAGGACATTGTCAAACACATCTGCCGCGTCGTCAGCTTAGGCGGCGTCGGCGCGGTGTGCATCGGTTCGGACTTCGACGGCATGCAGCGCTATCCGAAGGACCTCAAAAATCCTTCCGATCTGCCCGCGCTCCATCGCGCCCTGCTTGCGGAGGGCTTCAGCCCCGCCGAGGTCCATCGCATTGCCTATCAGAATCTGCATGACTATATCGTGCGGTTCCTGTGAGGGCAGAAAAAATGCTTGCAATTTGCCTGCGGCTGTGGTATGATACCGCTTGCAGCAGAAATAGGGGCATGATGTAATGGTAACATAGCGGTCTCCAAAACCGTTCTTGAGGGTTCGAGTCCTTCTGCCCCTGCCATGTCGCTGCGAACGTCGCTACGTTCGCGGCGACATTTTTGTTTTAGGGGTAAACATCCGGCTTTCAAGAAATGTCACCGCTCGTTCGTTCCGTTGCGGCTCCTCTCCGCAAGCAATCACGCTTGCTGCTGCGCTCGGTTGTAAACGCCCTCGAAAAGCCTCCGCTGCGCAACCAATCGCTTGCGGTGCGTGCCTGCGACGCGATTGATAACTTGAACGCAGTTCAAAGCGCATCCTCTCCGATTCCGCTTCGTTGCAAATGATACGGCGATATGATAGAATTGTTCTGTCAGGTATCTATGAAACGAGAGGGAAACACCGTGGACATTCTCACTTCGGCAGATCAGCGGACAGGAGCCCATTTGCAGGCATCCGTTCAACACATGTTTTCGGAAATCAACGCGATCGCAGCGCTGCACGGCGCATGGCTGTACGGCAGCGTTGTGCTGGGCGATTTCCGGCGCGGGTGGAGCGATATTGATTTTGTTGCGTTCACGCGTGAGCCGCTTACCGCGGAACAGGCAAACGCGCTTCTTTCGCTGCGACAGCGGCTGAAGGAGCGAGAGCCGGACAATCCGTATTACCGCAGCTTCGAGGGCGTGATCGTTTCCCTTGCCGAATACAAAAGCGGCTGCTTTTCGCGTCTTGTCTATTGGGGCACCTCGGGACAGCGGATCACCGATCGCTGCGAACTCGATCCGTTTGCGCGATACGAGCTTGCAAAGCGCGGTGTCTGCGTATTCGGCAGCGACGACCGCGGCCTGTTCGCCGTGCCGAATCAGGAAGAACTTGTTGCTGCCGTGCGTCGGCATTATGCGGGCATCCAGCAATGCGCGCAGCAGACGGACGAATCGCTTTACTCGTGCGGGTGGCTTCTGGATATCGCGCGCTGCGTCTATACGCTGCGAACCGGAGAGGTAATTGCAAAGACGCAGGCGGGGGAGCAGGCGCTCTCGGAGCATCTGTTTTCCGACGAAGAAACGCTGAAACAAACGCTTGCGATCCGCAAGGACCCGCTTGCGTACAGGGATCGACCGGAGATACGGGCGTGGCTTTGCTCGCTGGGACCGGTCGTGCAGCGCTGTGCGGACGTGTTGGAGCGCGAATTGTGCCGATAAAGATTGATTCCGTCGGCGGTTTGTGATACAATCACCCGCAGAACGGAGGCGGAGAGAAGGCAATGATCAAAAAACTGTTTCGGCAAATGCTCGTCACACAGATTGTTTCGGCCATGACCGTAACCATCTGCATGCTCGTCGACAGCATCATGATCGGGCGTTTTTTGGGTGTGGATTCGATGAGCGCCTATGGCTTTGCAACGCCGCTTCTATTGGTGTTCGCTGCGTTCGGCAGCATGATTTCCGCGGGGGTGCAGGTCGTCTGCGGCAAGACCGTCGGTAACGGCGATCGCGAGGGAACCGACGCCTGCTATACCGCGGCAATGCTGCTTGCGGGCGTGATCTCGGTTGTGGGAATCGGGCTTGTGCTTGCGCTGCTGCGTCCGCTGACGACGCTGCTCGGCGCGGGGCGTCCCGCTCCGGACAATGCGGTGTTCGGGCTGACGAAGGACTATATCATCGGCTTCATCCTCGGTGCGCCGGCGTTTCTGATTGCACAGATCATGGTGCCGTTTTTGCAGCTTTCGGGCAAACGGACGCGCCTTGTCGCCGCAGTGCTTGCCATGACGGTATCCGACATCGTCTTTGACCTCCTGAACGTGTTTGTCTTTCACGGCGGCACGCTCGGCATGGGGCTTGCCTCGACGCTGAGCTACTATATCGCGCTTGCCGTCGGAATCGGCTACTTCTTCCGCAAGGACTGCATGTTCCGGTTCCGGCCGCGCATTGTGCGCCGTCGGGTGTTTATCGACCTGGCGTCCTACGGCGTGCCGACCGTCATCAATCAGGTCAGCACGGTGCTGCTTGTGCTGCTGCTGAACCGCCTGCTCGAAACGCTCTCCGGCACGGCTGCCGTTGCCGCGTACTCGGTTATCTCCACGGTCGGAAACATCTGCTACTGCTTCGGCTCCGGCATCGGCGCGGTCGCAATGATGCTGGCTTCCGTGTTCTATACCGATCGGGACCGCAGATCGATCCATGCGCTGGTCCGGCTCATGGCGGTTTATGCCATCGTGCTCGGCGCTGCGGTGACGGGTATTGTACTGCTGACGGCAGGGCCGCTTGTCCGGCTGTTTCTGACCGATGCGCCGACGGTTGCGCTTGCGGCTGCGGGCTTGCGGCTGTTCGCGCTTTCGCTTGTGCCGTCGTCGCTGAATTCGACATTCAAGAATTACTATCAGGGCGTCAATCGTATCGGGCTTGCCGAGATCATCTCGGCGCTGCAGAACTTTGTGTTCCCGATGCTGATCGCCTTTGTGCTGAGCCGGTTCTTCGGGACGACCGGCGCTTTTCTGGGATTTGTCTGCGGCGAGACCGCGGCGCTGATCCTGTTTTCCATTCTGGTATGGCGGCACAGCAGGCGCATATCCTTCTCTGCGGACGCGTACAGCATGCTCGAAAAGAATTTCGGCACCGCGCCGGAGAACTGTTTCGAATGCACGGTGCAAAGTGAACGGGAGGCAATCGACGCGTCACAGGACGCGGTGCGGTTCTGCGAAGCGCGCGGGATTGCGCGGCGCGACGGCATGCTGATCGGGCTCTGCATCGAGGAGATGACGGTCAATATCGTCAGGCACGGCTTCACTGCGGATAAACAACCGCATCACATCGACGTGCGTCTGGTGCTCGAGGGGGAGACGCGCGTGATTCGTATTCGCGACGATTGCCGAAACTTCGATCCGATCTATTATATGAATCTGCATGAATCGGACGATCCGTCGTCGCACGTCGGCATCCGTATGGTCATGAAGACCGCGAAGGATGCGAGCTATCTGAACTCTCTCGGGTGGAACAATCTGACCGTAACGTTCTGAAAGTTGAGGCAAGGGCATGGCATATCAACGGCTGCCGTACGAGGAATACTTCATCAATACGAGCGAGGACTATACGCACACCGGCAGGGCGACCTACCCGGTGCGCTATACCGCGGTCAAATACAACACCACCAAATTCTGGAAGCTGTTCGGCATCTCGCACGAGGTCAATTACGAAATCCACTACGAGCCGGAGCGAGACGTGATTCAGATGCATTTTCAGCGCACACTCGATGCAATCGACTGGTTTGCAAACATCTTTGAGTTTGCAAGCCGCTATTACCGCGCAATCGACTTTGAGGGCGAAAACCTGCAGCTTCGTGTCCATCACGGATGGGGCGACATGTATCTTGCAATCAAGCGCGAGGTGCGCGAGCAGTGGAAAACGCTGCACGATGCGCACCCGACGGCGGCGACGGAGATCCTCGGGTGGTCGCTGGGTTCCGGCATCGCCTGCCTTGCCTGTCAGGACCTGAACTTCAATTTCGGCGTCAAGCCGTATCTCTACACCTTCGGCAGCGTGCGCCCGTTCAAGTGCACACCGATGAACAAAAAGCGCATGCGTCGATATCTTTCGACGCTCTGCACCGATTGTGAAAACTTTGCGGACGTCAACGATCTCATCACCTATATGCCGCCGTTTCGCGGGTTTACGATGATTCATCGCGTCAACGTCGGCACCGAACAGAAGCGCACGTTCTTCCGTCTTTTGCATCCGCTGCTCTATCATGTGCGGTACGATCGATCGGAGCTGTACAAACGGTTTGATCGTGAAGCGGAAGAACCGCACGAAATACGGTAGACAAGCACGACGTTTCATTGTATAATAAATATTCAGAGCAGTCAGCATACGGCTGCCGTTTGGTTTGAGGCATCCATGAAGGCACAGCATTTGGCAGGGTACAAGAGCATCGACGCATTCGTCCGGCACAAGCTGGACGCGTTCCGCGCGACCGACCGTACGATGGGTGCGCTGTTCGGGTTTATGTACTCGGAAGGCGACAACGTCATGATCGAGCGGACCGACGGTTACGCGATCGAAAAACGCACCTACGCGCAGTGCAAGGCGCAGGCGATCGAACTGTCGGAACGGCTGCACGCGCTGCTGCCCGACGCCGAACCGAATGCGATCGTGGGCCTTTGCATGGACAACAGCGCCGAGTGGATCGCGCTCTTTTGGGCGATTCTGCGCTGCGGGTTCCGTCCGCTTCTCATGAATATCCGCCTTGACGACGCGACGCTCAATGAGATTCTTGCAACCTACGGCGTTGTCTGCGTGCTGTCCGACGGACGCCGCTTTGCGGTCCGTACGGTGATGCTTGCGGAAATGAATGAAACCGCCGCTGCAGCCTTTGAACCCGCCTTTGCAGACGAGGTCCTTCTGATGACCTCGGGTACGAGCGAGCACGTCAAGCTCTGCGCCTATACCGGCGAACAGTTCTTTCACCAGATCGAAAACAGCGCCCAAATCATCCGCGTTTCCAAGCGTATGAAGGAGCATTACGAAGGTGAACTCAAGCAGCTGACGTTTCTGCCGTTCTATCATATCTTCGGACTCACGGCGGTGTATATCTGGTTCGCGTTTTTCTCGCGTACATTTGTGCTGCTGAAGGATTTCAGCCCGAAGACGCTGTTGAACACGATCAAAAAGCATAAGGTCACGCACATCTTCGCAATCCCGCTGCTGTGGGAACGCATCTATGAGACCGCGATCTCCGAGATCGAAAAGCGCGGTGAAAAGACACAGAGAAAGTTTCAGAAGGGCATGGCGATCATGGACCGCATCGGCGATGTGCCGCTGCTCGGCGACCTGTTCGCAAAGCTCGCGTTCAAAGAGGTGCGCGAGGGCATCTTCGGCGAAAGCCCGCGGTTTATGATCAGCGGCGGCAGCCGCATCTCGCCCGATGTGCTGCGCTTTTTCAACCATATCGGATATCGGCTTGCAAACGGCTACGGCATGAGCGAGATCGGGATTGCGTCGGTCGAGCTTTCGAACAAGCGCAGTTTGCTCAATGACGGCGCGGTCGGCAGTCCGATCGCGGGTTACGATTGCCGCATCGAAGAAAACGGCGAGCTTTCCGTGTGCGGATTGAGCATGGCGAGCGCGATTTATCTGAACGGTGAACGCCGCGACAACTGCGGCAAGCGGTTTTTGACGCACGATATGGCGCGTATCGAAAACGGACGGCTGTTCATACTCGGTCGCGCGGACGATCTGATCGTCTGCGAGAACGGCGAGAATCTGAATCCCGATCAGGTCGAATGCCGCATCCGGCTTTCGAACCGTCGCCCGATCTGTCTGCTTTCGGCAAACGGCGAACCGACGCTCGTGATCGAGCTGTCCGAATTTACAAACGCCGCCACGGCGCAGGCAATCCGCGAGGAGGCGCGCGCCGCACTGAAGACTATGCGGCTCGACGGCGAGGTGCGCCGCATCGTGCTTACCAAGACGCCGCTGATGGGCGGACAGGAGTTCAAGGTCAGCCGTGCGCGGGTGCGCCGCGGGCTTGAAGAAGGCACGATCGTGCCCTATACATTCGAAGCGGAACGGCAGGAGGCGGAGGACGCGGCGCTGGTGACGCGCATCACGAAACACTTTGCCGAAGCGCTCCGAAAGACGCCGGAGGAGATCGCGCCGGACGCGCATTTCTTCTACGATCTCGGCGGCACAAGCCTCGATTATTTTGCAATGATCGCGGCGATTCAGGGTGAATTCAACGTCGGCTTTCCGACGGATGCGGGACAGAGCCTGTCGACGGTCAACGAGATTGCGCGGTTTGTGCGCGAGCAGGGGTGAGTCATGTCGAGACTGCTGATCGGATTTGTCAAGCTGACGGGATGGCCCGTGCAGTGGCTGTGCTTCCGTACGAAGGTCACGTATGAGAATCGCGCGGTGCAGTCGCGCCGCATCAAGGGCGCGGCGATCGTCGTGTCGAATCACACCTCGGTGTTCGACTATGCGGTGCTGCTGTTCGTGTTCTTCGGACGCGTCCTGCGCACACAGATGGCGGAACTGCTGTTCAAAAAAGGTCTGCTCGGTCCCTTCCTGAAGGGCATGGGCGGTATCTATGTGGACCGCAATTCGCACAACATGGGCTTTGTCGAACAGTCCGTGGCGATTCTCGAAAAGGGCGGCGTGCTGTGCGTGTTTCCGGAGGCGCGGCTGGCGCGTGAGGGTGAAGCGAAGCCGCTGCCGTTTCAGACGAGTCCGTTCTATATCGCGCTCGAAAGCGGCGCGCCGATCATTCCGGTCTATACGAACGGCTGCTATTTTCAGAAGAAACGCGCTCGCGTGCGCATCGGGACGCCGATCGACGCAAGAGAGATGTGGAACGCGGACGAGGACGAAAAGACAAATCTATTGCGCATCACCGAAGCCGTGCGGCAGAAGGTGATCGAACTGGGGAAGGAACTTGAGCGGGAACAAGCCTAAGAAAGCGAAGCTGTTCGCATGGAAATATCTGTTCTTGGACATTGCGCGGGCACTGGCGGCGCCGAGCGTCTTTCTGTTTCTGCGTCCGAAGTGGCTGTATGAGACCGAAGCCGCAAAGAAGCCGCTCAAAGGTCCCGCAATCGTCATCACGAACCATGACAGCTTTTTAGACCCAATGTACGTGATGATCGCGTTGTGGTACCGGCGTACGCGCTTTGTCGCAACGACCGATCTTTACTACCATAAATCGCTCGCGTTCTTCCTGAAGCTGGTGCGGTGTATCGAGGTCGATAAGAAAAACTTCAACTTTTCGACCTTCCGCAAGGTCAGCGAAGCGTTGGATGAAGGCGAGGTCGTCGTGATCTTCCCCGAGGGCAGCATCAACGACGGCAGTCAGGATTCGGTGCGCGTGTTCAAGTCCGGCGCGGTGCTGATGGCGCAGAAGGCAGGCGCGCCGATCGTACCGATCTACATCGATCAGCGTCCGCACTGGTACAACCGGCAGCGCTACATGGTCGGCGAGCCGATCGCGATGCAGAGCGAAGCGGGCGGGCGCGCAACGCTTCAGGATATCAACCGAATCACGGAAACGCTCTATCAAAAAGAACTCAGGCTGAAAAGCATGATGATCGAATACAACACCAAGAAACGGAGGAAATAAACATGTTTGAACAGTACACCGATCCGGTAACCTATTCGAAGATCGTCGACTGGCGCAATGTCACCGCTATGTGGCAGAACAGCGTCAAAACGTACGGCAAGAACCTTGCGGTCGAGGATGGCGAGACGGCGCTCACCTATGAAGAACTGGAAGCGCAAGCCGCCAAAATGCGCGGCGCGCTGAAAGCGCAGGGCATCCGAAAGGGTGATCTTGTCGGCGTGTTCGCAATGAACGGCTGCGGCTTCGTCGTTGCGTATCTGGCGGCCGTCACAAGCGGCGTTTGCGCGGTGCTTTTGCCCCCGCAGCTGGACGGCATGACCGTTGCGGGACTGTCCCGTATGTTCGGACTGAAAGCGCTCGTCGTCGACAGCACGCTTCAGGCTAAACTTCCCGATCCGATGCCTGTGCAGGTTATCGGCACCGACGCCGTAGGCGAGCCGACCGAGGCGATTGAGGTGGAACCGGAGCATCCGTGCGTGATCATGTTCACCGGCGGCACGACCGGCAGAAGCAAGGGCGCGCTGCTCTCGCACCGCGCGGTTATGACCGGCACCAAGTACGGCTGCTACGGCATCAAGGAGATTTTCGAACAGCGCTATTTCCTCGTACTTCCGCTGACGCACGTGTTCGGGCTCATCCGTAACCTGATGGCATGCCTGTACACCGGCAGTGCGCTGCATATCTGCCGCAACAACAAGGACATGTTCCGCGAGATCGCCATGTTCCGTCCGACCGTATGGGTCGTCGTTCCGGCGCTTGCCGAAATGGCGCTGAATCTTTCCAGACAGTTCAAGCGCAACATGCTCGGCGATTCGATGAAGACGATCATCTGCGGCGCGGCGCCGGTTGCGCCGTACCTGATCCGCGAGTATCATAAGCTCGGCATCACCCTGCTTCCGGGCTATGGGCTTACCGAGAGCGCAAATCTCGTCTCCGGCAACCCCGACAACCTGAACCGTCCGGAATCCGTCGGCATTCCGTTCCCGGGACAGGAGCTCAAGATCGTTGACGGCGAGCTGTGGCTCAAAGGACCGAACATGATGGACGGCTATGTGGGTAACCCGCAGGAGAACGCCGCGGCGTTCGAGGACGGCTGGTTCAAGACCGGCGACCTTGCGCGCTTCGACGAGGACGGATTCCTCTACATCACCGGCAGAACGAAGGAGATCATCGTGCTGTCGAACGGCGAGAACATCTCGCCCGCGGAGGTTGAAGCAAAGTTCAACGAGCTCGAAACCGTGCAGGATTCGCTTGTGACCGCGGAAAACGATGTGCTGGTATTGGAGGTTGTTCCGAGAAACACCGTACTGATGACACTCGGTAAGGAGGACCCGATCGCATACCTGCGCGAACAGCTCAACGAGGTCAACCGCACGCTGCCGACGTATCAGCGCGTGGCAAAGATCGTGATTCGCGACACCGATTTCAAGCGCAGCCCGAGCATGAAGATTTTGAGGAACCAGAAATGAATCGTCGGGAAATCTTCGAAAAGCTCAAAGAGATCGCGGAACTGACGGTACAGGACCCATCGGTGCTTGCGAACATGACCGAAGCATCCGATCTCAACACCGACCTCGGGCTCTCGTCGGTCGGCATGCTCTACATCGTGATTGCGATCGAGGAGATGTTCAACGTCCGCATGGATGACGTCAGTTTCGGCGATTTCAAGACCGTCGGCGATGTCGTCGATTACATCGAAAAGAAACTCAAAGCATGAAATGGACACTTTCGGACCCGCGCTTCGGCGACATCGTGCGCGTCAGCGCGGGTCGGTTCTATCATTACGGCATTTACGCGGGCGACGGGGAAATCATCCAGTTCGGTCCCACGCCGGATGCTGCGCATTCGCTGCTCGACGCGGATATCCGCGTCATCACCTCGGATATCGACGGCTTTTTGAAAGGCGGCTTTCTGGAAGTCGCCTCTCTTTCGATTGCGGAGCGGCTCAAAGCCAACAAGCCTGCCGAGATTGTTGCGCGGGCGCGCAAGCGGATCGGCGAAGGCGGGTATGATATTCTCAAGAACAACTGCGAACATTTCGTCAACGAATGCGCGTTCGGGCGAAAATCGAGCGAGCAGGTCGACAGCGTGCGCGCGTTTTGGCAGAATATTCCCGTACTCGACGTCTACGTGGCGGTGCAGCCCGAGACGGTTTCGTTCCGGAAGGTCGAACCACCCGAACGGCAGAAGGAATTGGACGAAACCCGAAACGAGCAGATACGGGCGCAGCGGTATTACGCATGGCGGGTGCTGTGCGCGGGCATCAATCGAAGCCTCGGTCTCGATGCGGGCAAGATCGGCCTAAAGCGCGACGCAGACAAAAAATGGATTGCAGACAGCTGTGCGGTTTCGCTATCACACTGCAAAGGCGCGGTGTGCGCTGCGGTGTCGAAGCGTTCGGTCGGCGTGGATATCGAACCGGAGGACGACCCGCGCTATCGCGAAAAGCTGATCGACCGTATTGCGACCGACGCCGAAAAGGAAATGATCGCGAACCTGTCGATGCATACGGGGCTTTGCAAGCTTTGGACGCGCAAGGAAGCGGCGTTCAAGCGAACGGGCGGCGCACAGTTTTTTCCGGAGCGCACGGACGCAACGAGCGATGCGATCCGCACGGTACGCATCCGGCTCGATCGCGACTATATCGTATCGGTCGCGGGCGAGAATCTTCCGAATCTGCGTATCTATGAAGTCACGGGAACGGACGAGCTGCACACCGTGCGCCGTACCGATTTTACCGTGCTTTAACGCATAGGAATCGCGGCGGCGGCGCACCATAAGCGCATGAAGCATGCGATCCGAAATCTCCTGCAATTCGATACGCCTTACCGGCAATTTGAACTCAAAGAGACGGAGCCTCACAGGACCCCGTCCTTTTTTGCGCGCCGAAAGCCGAAGAGAGCAAGGATGGCGCGCATCGAGGGAACGCTTGACACGCGGCTCGAAACGAACCGAAAAGCGCTTTCCGCGTTTTTTCACGGCGAACAGAACACCGATCTCATCCTGACCGCGTTCCGCATCGGCGGCGCGGTTTCGGCGCTTGCGGCAAGCCTGAACGGCATGGCGGACGAGACGAAGATCGGCGATTTCATCCTGCGTCCGTGTCACTACGCGCCGCAGGACGGCATTCCGAAGCGCAATCGCATTGCGTATCTTGCGGAAAACGTGCTTTCGATGGCGGAGACGGAGCGCAAATCGGACTGGGAATCGGTTGTGACAGCGATCACCGAGGGACGAACCGCGGTCCTTGTGGACGGCGAAACCGAGGCGATTCTCTGCGACACGCGCGGATTTGTTTCGCGTCCGGTCGGCGCGCCGCAGAACGAAATGACGATCCTCGGACCCAAGGAGGCGTTTACCGAAAACCTCCGCACCAATGTCACGCTGCTGCGGCGCATTCTGAAACGCCCCGATTTTGTCTGCACCTTTCGCGATGCGGGCGGCACGAACCGCACCAAGCTCGTCATAGCGTTCCTCGACGGAACGGTCAATCCGTCTCTGCTTGAGGAGGTCGAACGACGACTCGATCGCATCCGCACCGACGGGACGCTTTCGATCGGACGCATCGAACAGCTGATCGAGGACTACACCTATCTGCCGATGCCGCAGATGCTCAAAACCGAGCGTCCCGACCGTGCCGCTCGCGCAATTCTGGACGGACGTCTCGTGCTGCTCGTTGAGGGCTGTCCGCTGGCGGGCGTGCTGCCGGTGACGCTGCAAACCATCATGGAGAGCGGCGAGGACGCCGATATGCGTCAGCCGGTCGGAACCGTCGTGCGGCTCATCCGCATGCTCGGCGCAGCGCTGTCGGTGTGGCTGCCGGCGTACTTTCTGGCGCTCGCGCTGCATCATCCCGGGCAGCTTTCGAGCGAAATTCTGGAGACCGTGATCGCGTCACGCTCGATGGTGTTTCTGCCGCTGTGGGTCGAAATGGTCTTTCTGCTGCTCGTCTTTCAGCTCGTGCGCGAAGCGGGTCTTCGCGTACCCGGCGCAATCGGTCAGGCAATCGGCATCATCGGCGGCCTGCTCCTGGGGCAGGCGGCGGTGTCTGCCAACATCGTATCAACCGTGGTGCTGATTATCGTCGCGCT
>JAEEGL015025284.1_pt1 | contig 12382 bp, 12 predicted proteins | sample 9134231 | NCBI WGS metagenome assembly JAEEGL01 (sample SAMN16246548, study PRJNA631951) | gut metagenome | biome: gut microbiome; feature: rumen; material: fiber-attached | host: Bos | place: Iran: Karaj | collected 2018-10 | reverse complement strand
TTTAATTTCTTGTTTAGACAGTTTCCAACCCTTAGCCTTTGCCATACCACGCTTGTAAATTCCATCAAACAAGTATTCAGGAGATTTAAACTTCAATACCGCTATTTTAGTAAACCCTTTTGTTCCAATGAAAAATGACGGTTCTTCATCTTCTTTTGGGAAGTCATAAACCCAAATACTTCCAAATAAGCTAGGCTTTGTAAAACACCTGTGACAGCTCCATTCCCTTAAAATCATTACAGGCAGAACTGCAAGTTTTACCATCTCCATTACCCAATAGTTTTTTACATTGAATACAGTATTAACTTCATTAGCTAATTCAAGGAATGCCTTTTTAACCTGTCGTTTTTGATAATCGGATATATTTTGCCCTAAATCATCAACAACAACATCTTGTAATGTTTGCGGCGGAGTGTATTCCCAAGCATTTTCTCCAACCTCTGAACCACTATCAAGCGTGTATAATTTAACTTCTATATTATTTTTTAAGTCATACGCATATAGATTGCTAATGAAATTAAAATCATTATCCCTTTTGGAATAAAAAAGGTAACGATTCGTTCTAAATGATTCTTCATCATATCCGTTTAAGTATTTAATAACTTCATAATACGGTGCATCAATCTCATAATTTATATCACACGGAGAGTCAATCCAATCTAAGAATTCGTCAGGAGTGAATGTATAGCGAGGGTCTTTTATTACTTCAATATAAAATGCAATATCTTTCAATGTTTTAGGATAATCCTTGTACATTTTCACTTTATATAGTTCAATCAATTTCATTGTACTAACAATTTCTTGTTTTGTTTCTGCATCTATTTCTATTGCGGAATTAACTATATAAATAAATCCGTCACACAAGAAAAAGTAATGGTTTCTTTCCGTACTCAAAAGATACATTGGAACATGAGGTGCAATATTGCACTTCTTTTTCACTAACTCCATAGCCTTAAATACGTACTTGGTAAAATGTTCATCACCTGTTTTGTTTTTTATTGTTTCTAATCTCATAACTTCATTATAAATCTGAACTATGACAATATAGGTCGTATAACAACATTACAATTTATAATACTTGTAACAAAAGTGTTGATTTTAAACCTGCTATAATACATAATATATATAGAAGTCCTTAATACTGAACTCTTCGGATGATTCCGCGGAACCTTGAATGAGGGATATATGCAAAGCATATGTAGGTCGATTGGCTTCTATTTTTTTGCAGTTTTTTGTACTTGTTTAAATAACAATAGGTTCAAATTTTTATATATCACAAAAATTATTTCATAAAATTTCCCCCAATTTTTATATTAAATTGTAAGGCAATTTGGCTCTGTTTAAATCAGTATTTTATTTGAAGCAATCGTGCTTTTGGGTAAATACTTATTTGAATAGAGAGGAGGAGAAAAGTATGGCAACGGTTGAACCGATTAGGAACAAAAAGGACATTGAGAAAGTTGAAAAGTTATTAGCAAAGCAGAGTAAAAGAGATTTAATGCTTTTTGTAATGGGAACTAACTGCGGACTCAGAATTTCGGATTTGCTCTCATTGAATGTTAGAGATGTTAGGAACAAAACACACATTCAACTTTTTGAGAAGAAAACAGGCAAGTTTAAGAAGTTTCCAATTAATGCCAAATTAAAACCTATGTTAGAAGATTTTGTAAAGGGAAGAAAAGACAAAGAACCGTTATTCAAGTCACATTGGAAACACAGACTCGATAGAGTTACAGCGTATTACATTATCCGTGATGCATGCAAAAAAGCAGGACTACAAGAGCGGATAGGTACGCACTCCATGAGGAAAAGCTTTGGTTATCACATGTACACCCAGTATAAAGATGTTGCCCTGTTACAGAAAATTTTTAACCATTCTTCGCCAGTTATAACTTTACGTTATATCGGTATCGAACAAGAACAGATTGATAACAGTTATTCTAACTTTATTTTATAACCTAAAACCAGCACTACTAAAGAAATTGCCTTACATTTTGAACGCCTTACAATTTATCCAAATTGTATGACGATTTACAAAAAATTCTCTATAACTATTGCAATAATTATATTTTTTGTTTTCTAATTTCATCTACAAAATGTAATGTATCAAACAAATTTTTAAATTACAATTAGACAATTGTCTAATTATTTCTGCATTTTAGAAATGCCTTACAAAATGGATAAATTGTAAGAGATAGACCATTTTGAGAAAGGAAAAATTATGCAGAATAAGTTTAATAAATCAGTGATTGCTTTTATTCAAAAGATAGCGGAACAGGGCTTTAAAACTCAAACCTACTACGATACGTTTAGAACAGAATTAAAGGTTCATAATATTTGCACTAAATTGCGTGTTAATTCTATTGAAGAAGTTATCCGCCAAGTTCTTTTTTACGGATGGTTTGAACTTAATATTACTGAAGATTACAAAGATTATGTACTAAAGAGAGCCAGAGATTATATTACAACGGCCCAAGTTGTTAGGAATCAGATGTTGGAATTTGCTAAAAACGTACCGCAAACATTTGGGGAACTTTGTACACACTCAGCTTGCCTTAATGATGAAGAATTGAAGGATAGAGCGGATTTGTTTATTAATGCAGTTAAATCAGATAAAGAAAGTTACAGGCTATTTTCTTCTGTCAGGAGTTTTACTGATTTAATCGGGAATAAATATAACTTTAAAATGATTTTTGATAATATTTTCCATGTTGATGATGATTCAATGGAAGATGTAAATAAAGCAGAGCAAGTTCTGCAATCAAGTTCTGCGAAATATTTAATGATAGTAAGAATGTGTATAGAAAAAGCATTCCCAATAAAATTAAAAAGAGAATTAACAATTGATGAAAATAATTTGTTAAACTTTCTTCTTTATAAGGGGGATGAAATAGACTATATGGAGCAATATTCAGTATCTACAAAGGATTTTATGGAAAAATTAAATTCACTCTATGATGTCTATGGTGTATTTGATACGCAAGAACTTTTAATAAGTGTAAGCGTTCAGAAAAGTTTTTCCGAATCAAGTCTTGTATATGAAAGTTTTTTCTATAATATAAGGGCAAAGTTACTTATAAATAATAAAGATGAGTACCTGACCAAGGTATCCAATGATAAGCAAAAAGAATTAAGTTCATATTTTACTGAACTTGAAGAATATTCTATAAACGATTTTTTCACTGCTCTATCGATGAAAAAGTTAGAATCTGTCACAAATAAACTCTGTGATTGTGATTATACAACAATAGGTAAAATAGAGGAATTTAGCAACTGGTATTATAACAATATACAGAGCAAAAACAATATAAAAATGCTTATTAACATATTAAGACAAATAGATAATATAATTCAATTTTAGATTTTTAAAACCTGTATACAGTTGTAAATATTGAACAAGAGGTTTAGGGTCCAATATGACCCTAAACCTCTATTCTTTTATTTATGCATATTTTAACCCACTCAGTTATTACAAAAAGAAAGGAGTATTTCATGACTGTTGATTACAAAAGAGTAGGATTAATAATAAAGCAAGCCCGCCTAAAAATAAGATTATCACAAGAAGAACTTGCTTTTAGGTGCAACTTAACAAGAGAATACGTAAGTCTTATTGAAAATGGACATAAACATCCCTCTTTGGATACATTACTAATTTTAACTGATAAACTTAATTTAAATCTGCAAGAAATATTAGATTATTCACCCTATTGCAATCAATTATTCGATTATGAACTAATTACCATGTTAAAAACATCTTCTGAGATAGAAAAGGACTTATACTTAAAAATTATTTGTTTAGTAAAAGAAACTTTATATAAAATTACTCAAAAGTAAACCAATCGTTACATTCATGTAAACTGCTGTTTATAGTTATTTACACATAACTTCTTTATAATCCCTATTAAGGAGAAGTTATGAATAACGAAAATGAAAAAGATAAAATCAGAGAACGATATAAAGGTGGTGATACAAGCACAACTATAAAAATACCTGCCTTACCAAAGGCATCCATTTATGATGACACAATAGAAAGACGTGTTGGTGTTTACGCAAGAGTTTCAACTGATAATTTGAATCAAACTTCTTCATATGAACTTCAAAAGAATTACTATACAGATTTAATTGATAAAAATCCTATGTGGCATTTAGTGGATATATATGCTGATGAAGGAATATCAGGAACGTCATTAAATCATAGAGATGAATTTAAAAGAATGATTGCAGATTGCAGGGCAGGAAAACTTGATTTAATAATTACTAAAAATGTTTCAAGGTTTGCACGTAACATAGTAGATTGTATAAGTTATGCACGAGAATTGAAAGGTTTGAAAAATCCTGTATATATCATATTTGAATCACAGAACATTAATACAAGAGATGACGATAGCGAAATGCAATTATCTATTCATGCAACACTTGCTCAGCATGAATCACATGCAAAAAGTAATACAATGAATGCTTCTATTGATATGCGTTATTCAAAGGATTTGTTCTTATTATGTCCACTTTTGGGATACGATTTGGATGAAAACAAACAACTTGTTATAAATAAAGAGGAAGCAAAAACAGTAAAACTTATTTTCTTTATGTATCTATCAGGAGCAACCTGTCAACAGATAGCAGATACTTTAACAGAATACGGGAGAAAAACTAAAAGGGGAAATACGAAGTGGTCACCAAGTTCTATTTTGCAAATATTACAAAATGAACGTGAATGTGGAGATTTAATAGCAAGAAAAACATGGACTCCAAACTTCCTTGACCATAAGAGTAAAAAGAATAATTTCGATAAAACACAGTATAAAAAACAAAATCACCACGAAGGTATAATATCAAGAGCTGACTTTTTAGCGGTACAACAACTTATACATAATGCACGATACGGTCATAAAGGTTTTCTTCCAGAATTAAGAGTTATAAAAGATGGTATTTTAAAAGGTTTTATTCCTATTGTTCCAACTTGGGCAGGTTTTACCGCTGAGGAATTCAAAGATGCTTCAAAAAGTGTCTATAGTGATTCTTATGCCATACCTGATGTTAAAATAAAACTCAATAAAGGTGAATTTAATTTCAAACCCTTTCAAGTAGTGAGCGGACTATATGAGAATTCAATGCTCCGCCCATATGTAAATTTCACGAATAAATTTATCTCTTTTAGTAGTGCGTGTTTTGATAAAAATCCAACAGCATATGTAGAATTGCTTATTAATCCAACAACTAAAATGTTTGCAATTAGAACTGCTGATCCAAAAACTTGCAGGAATGCTGTCAAATGGTATAAATTTACACAAAATATTAAATCTCCACGCCCTATCAATGGTACTGCATTTCTACCTGTTTTATATGACATTTTAGAATGGGATTTAAATAATAAATATCAGGTCATAGGTGATATTAAAACAAAAGATAATGATACCTTAATATTCTTTTACTTAAAAGAGACAAAGATTATCATTTCGAAAGATTCTACAACGATTGAACTTGAGAAGATTCCAAAAGATACAAAGCCCTTTACGAATGGTCCAAAGAAAAACATTGTTGCATATCCAAAAGAGTGGAGAAATTATTACGGAAAACATTATTATGAAAGACAGGCAAAAGAACTACAACTATTGGCGGCTACAGAGAATTGGGAGTCTGATAGTAATGGTATAGCATATGGAGATTTTAAAAATACAGATACTACAAAAGTAGAAGATATAAATAACCAAATAGAAAATATTAAATCGGAAATGAAAGAGGCAATAGACAATGACAGAGAATGAATATAACAGATTTATGCCACCTGCGATAATAAATAATGTAGAATACAATAATTCTGTTATTGAAACCACTATCACAACTAATACAGAAAAGCCTTCTGTAAAAGACATGGAAGAAATTGAAATTAATAATTTTAGTTTTGAAGGTCATCAGGTTGTTCCTGCTGAATATTTTGCACATAGATATGAACCATCTATAACTTTTAACAGGTGCAGAATTACATTAAATACGGCTTGTTTAAGACGGTTCCCTGAATATAACTATATTCTAATAATGATAAATCCTGATGATAAACAAGTAATCGTAAAACCCATTCCCGAAGATGTAAAAGATTCTTTTGTGTGGCGTACTAAATCCAATAAGCCTAAACAAATAGCATGTGACGTATTCTTTGGAATGGTTTTTGATTTAATGAAGTGGAATCCAAATTACAGGTATAAATTGTTGGGTAAATTAATCAAAACAGGTGAAGGATATATTTTTCTATTTAATTTATCCTCCTATGAATTTTATGAAAGGGAATATGTAGAAGGTGAAGCAAAACTTAAAACATCGAGAATAGCCAAATTCCCTGAAGAATGGAAAAATCGTTTCGGCTTGTCTGTAGAAGAACATAAAAAGCAACTTCAATCCATAGTAATAAGCGATTTCACCATTTACAGCCTTGATAACTCAGTAAATAATATCAAAACAGAAATAAAGGAGGAACATACTAATGAATAATCCTGTTACTAAACCTGCAATAACTGTAAGTCTAAGAAAACCATGTATAAGAATATACAAGCAAACTCTACATTTGATTGGTAATCCTGAATATGTACTTCTTTCTGTTAATTTTACTGATAATACACTTTTGATTACACCCAGTATAACATTTGATTCTAAAGCACATAATGTTGGGAAATATCTAAAAAACAGTTCAAAATCTGTTGTACTATATAGCACCCCACTTATAAAATCTCTTCAACAAATGTGTAACACTTGGCAAAACGATAAAGTTTACAGAATGTATGGTAAACTTGCATCAGAAAATAAATGCATACAATTTAAACTAAATGACGCTGTTTCTATAAACTGAAAAGGATTATATCAATGGAAAAGAAAGTGTACAAACTTAATATTAATGACAAATTCAAAAATCTTATACCTCCATTATCTGATGACGAGTATAAGCAACTCGAAGTTAATATTTTAAAATATGGTTGCAGGGAGCCGCTATGCGTGTGGAATAATACTATAATTGATGGACATAACAGGTATGCCATTTGTAGTAAAAATAATATACCTTTTAGCATACAAGAAATTTCTGATATAGAGATTGATGAAGATGCAATCGTTTGGATATGTTCAAATCAACTTGGCAGAAGAAATATATCAGAAATTGCAAGGAAAATGCTTATAGGTGAAAGATACAATGCAGAACTGATTGTTAATTCAAAGAAAAATCCACAAGGATTAAATCAGCATTCTATATTGCCAGAAAAAATCAAAAGAACATCTACACATGCAACAGCAGAAAAAATAGGCAAAGAATATAATATCTCTGAAACAACAGTTCGAAGATATGCTCAGTTGTCAAAAGTAGTTAATAAAATATCTGAAACAAACCCTGATATTTTGAAACAAGTAAAAAGCGGTAATATTAACTTAACAAGAGATGTTGTGTGTGCTCTTTCACTTGAACAAAAAGAAAATAATCAATCTAAATCTGAAAAAACTGCACGTAAAAGAAGAACTTTTCAGCGTATAAAAAAGAAATTTCAAATTAAAGAAATGCCACTATATAGTCCTAATGCTGAATTTGAAAGCCTTGCTCATACGATACCTTCTTGGCAGGGTTCAATAGATAGAGTTTTACTAAATAAAAATATAGATACAATCTCAGAAGATGTAAAGAAACAACTTAAACAGGAATTAGAAAAAATTAAATTTAGCATAGAAACTATGTTATATGCTTTGGAGGAAAGTAGTGAAGGAATATAAAGATTTAAATGATTTTTTTGCAAATATTCATTTCGAACAAATTGCCATAAAATACTTAGTATCTAATCAAGACTATCAGCGAAATGTTTCAGAATTCCATGTTAAACGTGCTGTAGAAAACTTTGACCCCTATCAAGTTAACCCTGTAAAAGTCAGCAGGAGAGATGGCAGGAATTATGTATTTAATGGTCAACATACCATTGAAATAATAGCAGAAGTAACAGGTTCAAGAGATACTCTTGTTTGGTGCATGGTATATGATGACTTAGAGTATAAACATGAAGCAGATATCTTTGCTAATCAGCAGAAATATGTTAGACAACTTTCTGCTTTTGATATATTCAATGCAAAACTTGAATCAGGTGACGAAAATGCTTTAATTATAAAATCAATCGTTGAAAGATATAACCTTATAATTAGCCACAATAAGTATCCTCATTCAATATGTGCTATATCCTCTCTTGTTCTTATATATGAAAGGTATGGTTGCAAGATACTTGATGCAACTATAAGGTTGTGTGTAGCAACATGGCAAGGTGAAAGCAATTCTCTCAGTTCATATATTCTAAAAGCAGTTGCGGTACTGCTTGATGTTTATAAGGGAGAACTAAATGAGGAACTTTTTAAAGATAAATTAGGCTTGGTTCCTATCAGTCAAATATCAAGAAGTGCTAAAGCGATGGATAGTGGCACAAGAGGATTAGGTTTTGCTATAACTATCCTTAACTTCTACAATCATAGATTAAGCAGACCATTAGAAGTTTCAAAGTTATATACTAAAAAGCAGCCTTTTGGTAAAGATTTTAAACTAAAACTCTTTGAAGATGCTGATTATATACAGAATTAGAAGATTTAAAACTTTCGTAAAATATTTAAATATAATAAAATGTTTTTATATACAGCATTTGCAATAAATGTAGTAATTTTTGTATAATTGAGTTGTTGTTTTTCAGGAATGAATACGTTTAAATTTATTCTAAGTAAAACCGTTCACTTAATTTTGGAAAGGGCTAAAATGTTGTTAGAATCATTAACACCGACAGAACTCGAAGTATATAACTGTGTTATTAATGGTAATTCGTATGCAGAAATTGCAGAGGTTCTTCATATACAAATGGTAACTGTAAAAACTCATATGAACAGCATTCTTAAAAAATTAGAATTTAAAAACAGATATCAATTACTAGCAGAGGTAATTAAAGAACTAAAGAATGAAATTGATGATTTAGAATCTAAATTAGCAGAAGTATAATAAATCAAATAAATGTATATTTTATAGAAATATCTAAAGACTAAAAACAATTATGAAATAGTTAATATAAGGTTATGAAATGACAATAAGTGATAAGGTTAGTTTCAGAATAGCAGACATAGAATCAGAACTTAAAAAATATGCTGATGACAGTGATATTAAAACATTTCTAAATTATTTTAGAGAAGAATTAGGTATTTCTCCTGAAGAAGATAGTGATGAAATAGATTACTACAAAATGAAACTTTCAGGGTATTTGATAAGATATTCCAATTTTATACCTTTGTATTTGCATTTAGATTTTCTCTATAAGTGCTATACCTCTTATATTGTTTGTTTTGGGGGAGAAAACAAAAAAGAAAAAGAATATTTACAGAAGATTGCAGATAAAATTAAACAAAAACTTAATTTAGAAGAAAATGAGTCAACTAAACTTACAGATGTAACAAGAGCAAAAATTCTAAACATGATAATAGAAAACTACAAAGAGAATAGATTTTACTATTATTTCCATGATAACTCTTTAAATAAAGTAGTAATAAAAAAGAAAAAAACTAACAAAGGAATCAAATTTTATAATGATATATTTGAATACATAATACAAGATGAAGATAAGTCAACATTCTTAATTGATACAGAAACAAATATAAAATATAGCCTAAAAAAGCATTTGATAAGAGACTTTTGGTATAATGAGCAAGAGTTATTAAATGGAAATGATAATACATTTATGTATATTATAAATGATATGACTAACTGCATCAGTTATACAGAAGTACAGTACTTTCACAATAAAATAGTTGATATTTTAAAAGATAAAAAAGATATAACATGTAAATGCTGTAACCCAAATTTTAGTAAACCAAGTTTAACAGGATTATGTGATCATTGTAAAAATCTTTTTGATGAACTTCAATTAATAAATGAAGAGGTTATAAAGTGGTACGAAAATGACGATACTTTCAGTTTTAAAAATTTTAACTTTAAAAAATTTCTATATGATGATGTTCCTGCTGCTATATCTACTAATTGTACACAACTAAGACAAAAACGTAAAAACAAACTAATATCAAAGTTAAATGAATTAGAGAAAGAGATAAATAAAGAATGTGATGCATATCATAAAAAACGATATGATAAGATTACAGAATATATTAAAACCGTAAAAGAAAACTTAATCCCTCAATCTTTTGATAATTAAAACAATCTAATGTAAATTTTCTATAAGAAATTTGAAATAGCCGTAAATACAGCCTTACAACTTGTATTAAGATTTGTAACCAAATTTCGTAAGTTTAGCAATTGTTGTATGCAATTATTCAAGTGTGTTATAGTCAAACGCTATGATTTATAAATTTCGAGATTTTAAATTTTTTCTTAGATTAGGCAATATTACAAAATGTAGAAAATGAATAAGTAATCCATACTAAGAGTATGGGTTGATCAAATTCTGCCATAGAAAATCAGCACATTGAAAAATGCATAGCATACATAAAAGTGGTTCAAAAGAAACGGTAGCAGATTGGACTTGCTTATTAGAATTATATGTAAGTACTTTCTTGATCGTTATTAACGGAAGGGACAATCTTTCTATTGTCTATAGTGTTATTACATATAACATTATTCATGATATTAGGACAGCTTTTCCAGGCTTCGTCGGCACCTGAATTGACGAAAGTGCCGACTGCCGCCCACTTGCGAGGGGTATACTGCTATGCTAGCGTGGGAACCACAACTCCCACGCAAACGCCCCTCTTTTACACTAACCAACAAAATAGGGATAAACAACAATGAAAGCCGAAGAAAACAAATTATATGGACTAACAACACTCGCAGCAGTACTCTCTGTTATGGATATAACAGAAGAAGAACTCAATAATGCTTTAAATGAAGGGTATCAATGCTACAAGAGAATAAAGTATGATAAACCTCGTCTGATTGAAGCACCGTGTGATAAGTTAAAAAAGATTCAGCGTATAATTAACGATTGCTTGCAGGATTTTGATTGTCCTGAATATGTCATGTATGCTTGGAAGGGGAGAAATGCGTTATTAAACGCAAAGGCTCACATAGGACAATTTTCTTTTAGCACCATGGATATAAATCATTACTTCCCTAATACTAAAACAAAATATGTCCGTGAGTTCTTTGCAGATGTTTTAAAAATTAAAGGCGAAGCATTGGAATACTTAGTTAAACTAACAACCCTCAATGGTCATCTGCCTACAGGAGCACCAACAAGTCCAATCCTTGCATACCTTTCACACAAAAAACTTTTTGATGAAATATACGAACACATGCAAAAGAAAGATATTACATATACACTTCTTGCCGATGACATTACACTTTCTGCAAAACACGGTATTACAAGAGAAGAAGTGAGGTACGTTGCATCCGTTCTTGGTAGGCACGGATTAAGACTCAAAAAGAAAAAGACCAAGTTCTACAGTTATAAAAAAGCACTCATAACAGGCTTTTATGTACTTCAGTGCGGACGAATATCCGTCCCCTACAAAATTGCACGCACTATTATCGGAATACTTAAAGAAAAACCTATAAAGGATATGAATAAATATGAATTAAAGCGTTTAGGCGGTTATGTCAATTATCAGCGCCTATCAGACAAAAAGTCTTTTCTTACAACAAAAATGAAAGTAAAAAGACAACTCAAAAAACTTGCAAAAATAGAACAACAGAAAGGAATATAGATATGGAAAGGTATGAAAGATATGAAGAATACATTAAAAATGTTACGATACCAATGGTAGGGGTGTTTGATGAAAAAATTAATGAAATAGCTGTCAACTTCTCTCCTGTAGCAACTATTACAGATTATTATAATGGATATTACGCAGGGTTTCCTGAAGACGTAAAAGTGTTCGTACGCCACATGGAGGATATTACGGACTTTACAATAAATCTCTTTATAGTTGGCTCTGATGGAAAAGAGCTGTTAAAAACGTTAAAACAGGGTGAAGTTATTTCTTTTGATGGGACATTTACGATAACTAAAAATACGGTTTTTCATTCAGATATGAATGAAATATATTATAAACTAAAACCTACAGGTATGTTCAATCTAAAAAAGGTTGAAGATAATAATGCCGCTAAAAAGTTGGTTGGAATGTGGGAAAAAAGACTCCAAAGATATATACTTACCACCAAGCAAAAGAGTTTTGAGGAACTATTCACCTCTTCTATTAAGGATATGATACTAATCGGAGCATCTCCAAATACAGCAGGAGTGTATCTTGCTTGTTTACTGTATCAGGGTGATACCTCTTTCTATGTAGATGATATTCAAACACTGACAGGATGGTCAGAAGAAGATATCAAAAAAGGGTTGAACGAGTTGGAAGAATTAGGTGAAGTATTAGTTGACCC
>JAEEGL014330490.1_pt1 | contig 12382 bp, 8 predicted proteins | sample 9134231 | NCBI WGS metagenome assembly JAEEGL01 (sample SAMN16246548, study PRJNA631951) | gut metagenome | biome: gut microbiome; feature: rumen; material: fiber-attached | host: Bos | place: Iran: Karaj | collected 2018-10 | reverse complement strand
TGGTCAGCTGTCAGGATATATCATTTTCACACAGAACTATCATCTGAAAGACAGTCTTCTTTTGTTGATATTGCCATTGTGTGTTACCACTATGAATGTTATCATTCTTAGGACTTACATAGCGAACTCCATTCCCAATGAGCTCATGGAAGCCGCTAAGATAGACGGAGCGGGAGAGTACAGGACATTCTTCCAGATCACACTCCCTCTGCTTAAGCCTTCACTGGCAGCTGTCGGATTCATGATGGCTACAGCTTACTGGAATGACTGGCAGAACGCTCTGTTGTACATTGATTCCGCTAATAAGAAGCCTCTGCAGCTGCTGCTGATCAATATCCAGAAGTCCATAGAGATGCTTCTTAATAATAAGAGCCTTCCCGCACAGGTGCTTGCAGCACTCGGCGGTTCGGTTCCCCAGTACTCGGCAACGATGTCGACCGTGCTGGTCGTAGTAGGACCTATCATCATCGCATATCCTTTCTTCCAGAAGTACTTTGTAAAGGGTCTGACGGTAGGTTCGGTCAAAGGTTGATCCACCGCAAGGTGTTCAACATATAGTAACTGTTTAGATTCCGCATAAACGGAAACAAAACATGGGAGGTAAAACCTAATATGAAAAGAAAGACCACATCCAAGGTTCTGGCTACAGCACTTGTTGCAGCTATGACAATGGGCATGCTGGCTGGTTGCGGCGCTCAGGAAGCAGTTGATACCGCAGCAGACACAGCAACAGAAGCAGTTGAGGAAGTTGCAGACGCAGCTACCGACGCTGCAGAAGAAGTTGCAGATGCAGCTACCGAGGCAACTGATGCTGCATCAGGCGACACAGTTGAGATCAGCGTTTACAGATGTACATTCAACCTTGCTTCTCCTGATGAAGCTCAGGTTACTAAGGTACAGGACGCAATCAACGATTACATCAAAGATAAGATCAACGTTCAGATCAAGCTTACCGATATCGGTTCCGGTGAGTACACAGAGAAGGCTAACCTTGCTCTTGCATCTAACGAGATCAACCTTCTTTGGACAGCTTCATGGGAAGGCACCATCGGTACTAACGATCTTGTACCTGCCAACGCAGTATATGATCTGACCGATCTTCTTCCCGGCACAGACCTTTACGCTTCTATGGACGAGGGTCAGTGGGAAGCTTCCAAGTACAATGGAAAGAACTACTTCATCCCTGTTTACAAGGACAACGTTGAGGGTTATGACTTCATGTTCCGTCAGGACCTGATCGACGAGTACGGATGGGACATCACTTCTGTTAAGACTCTTAAGGACCTCGAGCCCATGCTTGCTGATGCAGCAGATGCAGGCCTCAAGTATCCTTTCCTTACTCAGAAGACCGCTATGTTCTATCGTTGGTACATCAATGACTTCGATTTCTTCACAGCTAACGCATCATCTAACTTCGTAGCTGTAGATCGTAAGTCCAACTCAGTTGTTGATACCGTTCTTACTCCTCAGTACAAAGAGTTCTGTACTCTGATGGCAGAGTGGGCTGAGAAAGGATACATCTCTGAGGATGATGTAACCAAGACTACTACCGATACTACTACTCAGACTCAGGATTGGGCAGTTTCATGGTGGACAGATATCCCGGTTAACGACGAGGCAGATGCCCGTTATGGCCAGGACGTTACCATGCAGCCTGCAACCGACAGATGGGCACACAGCACTTCTGCACTTGGTTCTTGCTACTGCGTAACCGCTACTTCTACTCCTGAGCAGGCACAGGCTTGTATCGACTTCATGAGCCTCCTTTACACTGACAGCAAGCTTGCTGACCTCTATACATTCGGTATCGAGGGTGAGGACTTCACTTATGATGCAAACGGCCAGGTTGATCAGACTTCTGAGAAGTACAATCACTCCATGTGGGAGTCAGCTTCAGCTACTATCGTAACTCCTCTTGCAAACGAGCCTGCAAACAAGGCTGATCTGTACAAGGACTTCAACGGTAGCGCAAACACTTCATGTGCAGCTGGTTTCCGTTTCGATCCTTCACCTGTTGAGGCACAGTACACCGCATGCATGAACGTATTCGATGAGTACGGATTCATCCTTGAGAACGGTGGCGTTGCAGCAGCTGACGTTGAGTCTACTATCGAGGCTTATCAGGCAGCTCTTGACGAGGCTGGATATCAGGACGTTCTTGCTGAGTTCACTGCTCAGTATGATGCATGGAAGTAGAGTTAAATTTCACGACGTGAAATTTAACTCGTAAGAACCCACTTCGTGGGTTCTTACATAAAACGAACAGTTACTATAAGAGGGTGTCGCGTATGCGGCACCCTCTTTTTATGCTATAATAGAACATTATGAATATAAAACAGGCCAAACAGTACATAAAAGACATAGTTAAGATTTATTTGAAGAAGGATGAGTACGGAGAGTACCGTATCCCGGTGGTCAGACAGCGCCCTGTATTCCTGCTGGGCGCTCCCGGAGTAGGTAAGACCGCGATCATGGAGCAGATAGCATCCGAGCTGGGCATAGCCCTGGTAGACTATTCCATGACTCATCACACCAGACAGTCGGCACTCGGCCTTCCGTTTATCGTACATAAGACTTATGACGGCGAGGAGACCGATGTTACGGAATATACGATGAGTGAGATCATCTCATCCATATACGACGTGATGGAGACGAGCGGCATACGGGAGGGTATCCTTTTTCTGGATGAGATCAACTGTGTATCCGAGACACTGGCTCCGGCCATGCTGCAGTTCCTGCAGTTCAAAGTGTTCGGTCGATACAAGGTGCCCGAAGGATGGGTCATCGTGACGGCAGGTAATCCGCCGGAATATAACAAGTCGGTCCGTGAGTTCGATGTGGTGACTTATGACCGTATGAAACTGATGGAAGTGGAGGCCGACTATTCCGTATGGAAAGAGTATGCTTCGGATAAGCGGCTTCACGGAGCGGTTCTGGGATATCTGGAGATCAATAAAGAGGATTTCTATCAGATAGACACCACGGTCAGAGGCAGGGGGTATGTGACTGCCAGAGGCTGGGAGGATCTCTCGCAGATCCTGAAGCTGTATGAGGAAGAGGGCCTGAAGGTTGATGAGGGCCTGGTGGGACAGTACCTGAGAAATGACCGTATCGTCCGTGAGTTTACGGCATATTACGATCTGTACCTGAGGTATGTATCCGAATACCGTATGGATGACATACTGGCAGGACAGGCGTCCGAACAGGCCATGGATAAAGCACGTAAAGCCCAGTTCGACGAGAGACTGTCCATCATAGGGATACTCAGTGACCGTATCCTTGGAGCGGTCAAGGATATCATGGAGGAGTCTGCGGCTCTCAGGCAGATCTTCGCTGTCCTTAAAACCGTCAGGGACGGAGAAACTTCAGTTGCAGAGTCTCTTAAGAGCGCCCGTGATACCCGCATACGCCTGATAGATACCAGACGCTCCTCGGGAGCATATGCGGATACCGACAAGCGTGTGGATAAGGCTGTTCTGGCATTTCTGTCAGAGAGCTCTGACCGGGTGGCAGCACAGACGGAAGGAGACCGTGATGCTGATTTCGGCATAGTACGGAGTATGTTCGAGGAGCGTAAATCCTCACTTCAGTCCGGCGTGACCGGCTGTTCGGCCATGATAGACCATGTTTTTGATTTCTGTACAGGAGCATTCGGAGAGGGCAGCGAGCTGGTAATGCTTCTTACCACTCTGACCGTTGACAAGGATTCAGCTGCATACATATCCACTTTCGGTCATGAAGGTTATGTGGAACTGAGCAGGCGGCTGATGGTCAATGATGCTTCCGATGACCTGATGAACAGAGTTATGGCACTTGATCTGTGATGAATAAGTATACGGAGACCGATACACCATCGGGTGTGATCGGATACAGGATAATAACAGATGATGCGGGTGTTGTCACAGCGTCAGTCAATTCGCACAGAGGCCGGGATGTGGAATTACATATCCCGGCTTATCTTGATGAAGACGGCGTGCGTATACCGGTTACGGAGATTGATAAAAAGGCTTTTCTCTCCGATAAATATCTGCACGGGGTGACAGTGCCGGATTCCGTCATCCGGATCGGAGAATGGGCATTTGCCGGATGCAGAAGCTTACGGTCCATATCATTGCCGAGAGGGATCGATGCGGCCAACGGTGCATTCCGGGATTGCACAGACTTAAGAAAAGTGGACCTGCGCGGAGATGCCGGGGCGGAATTCATCCCGGATGATACGGGATATCTTCTGGCTGCCGTCATCAAACTCATGGATGACCGTTATCTGTTTGATCTGAAAGAAGCAGGATCCGGAGACTGGCTGTCCAACTGGGATATGCGCATGGACATGATCATGTCGGAACCCGATGAAGAGGGCTTCTCGGCATTACTTGCCTGTGGCGAGGAAGATTATGAGGGCAGGGATAATACGCTTGATGCATATCTGTCACGCAGACGCCGGCGCAAGATCCGTGTATGTCTGGTCAGGCTGATGCATGATCACGGCTTAAGCGATGAGCGGCGTGAACGTCTCGGCAGCTATCTGTACGAACACAGGGCCGGAGCGGAGCACCCGGATGCCTGGCGGGTCGTGCTTGAGGAACACGGCGATGAAGAGGAATACTATGATGTACTCCGCCGGTACGGGTGTATCGATGATAAGGCGGTCGCCATCATGCTGGATGATATGGGCGATTCCCATGCGGGCATGAAGTCATATCTGATCAGGCTGAGTTCCGGAACATCCGATGAAAGTTTCTTTGACTCGATGGATCTGCTGTGATCAGACCCGGCCGGGCACGGTTAGCGCGGCCTAACTCATGCGATTGATTATTAAAATCGCATGTGATACATTATTTAGTGGTAATTGAACAGATGATATGTCTGATGATCAACATATGAGGAGAAAAACAATGAACAATGGACTTAAAGTACTTATGATCCTGGATGGATACGGACTCAGCGATATCAAGGAACACAATGCGATCGCTGAAGCGAATACTCCCGTCATGGATAAACTGATGGCGGAATACCCTTTTGTAAAAGGATATGCGAGCGGCATGTCGGTGGGACTTCCCGACGGTCAGATGGGTAACTCCGAGGTCGGGCACCTCAACATGGGTGCAGGCCGCATAGTATATCAGGAACTGACACGTATCACCAAGGAGATTCAGGACGGTACTTTCTTTGAGAATGAGGCTCTGCTTGAAGCAGTTAATAACTGTAAGAAGAATGATTCGTCACTGCATATGTACGGTCTGGTATCGGATGGCGGTGTACACAGCCACAACACTCATCTCTACGGATTACTGGAACTGGCTAAGAGAAACGGGCTTAAGAAGGTCTATGTGCACTGTTTCCTCGACGGCCGTGATACACCTCCCGCATCCGGTAAGGGATATGTAGAGGAACTTGAGGCCGAGATGAAGAAGATAGGCGTAGGTGAGGTTGCATCCGTTCACGGCAGATATTATGCAATGGACAGGGACAACAACTATGACCGTGTAGAGAAGGCATACAGAGCCCTGACGGAAGGCAAGGCCGAGTATACGGCCGAGTCCGCACCTGCCGGCATTCAGGCATCATACGACCGTGAAGAGACCGATGAGTTCGTTAAACCCACCGTGATAGTGAAGGACGGAAAACCCGTAGCTACCATACAGGACGGTGACTCGGTAGTATTCTTTAACTTCAGACCTGACAGGGCACGTGAGATCACCCACTGCTTCTGTGATGATGAATTTGATAAGTTTGACAGAGGTGCACGCAGGCAGATCGTATATGTCTGCTTCTCCGATTATGATCCTACGATCCCCAACAAGCTTATCGCATTTAAGAAGATATCCATCACCAATACATTCGGCGAGTGGATCGCTGCCAAAGGCATGAAGCAGGCACGTATCGCCGAAACCGAGAAATATGCGCATGTTACTTTCTTCTTTAACGGCGGTGTAGAGGAGCCGAATCCCGGTGAAGAGCGTATCCTAGTCAATTCCCCCAAGGATGTCGCCACTTATGATCTGAAGCCTCAGATGAGTGCTCCCGAGGTGTGTGACAGACTTGTGGAGTGCATCAGATCCGGTAAATATGATGTGATCATAATCAACTTCGCCAATCCCGATATGGTCGGACATACGGGTGTTGAGGAAGCTGCCATCAAGGCCATCGAGGTTGTGGATGAATGCGTGGGACGTGCAGTGGACGCTGTAAAGGAAGTGAACGGTACGATGTTTATCTGCGCCGATCACGGTAACGCAGAGCAGCTGGTGGACTATGAGACCGGTGCACCTCATACGGCTCATACCACCAATCCGGTTCCTTTTATACTGGTGAATGCCGATCCCAAGTACAGATTGCGTGAAGGCGGCGTGCTCGCTGATATCGTTCCCACACTGATAGAACTGATGGGAGAGCAGCAGCCTGCCGAAATGAGCGGCAAGTCACTGCTGATACAGTGATGACCGTCTGCAACGACCGGTTGTGAGATGATAGAACTCAGTAATATAACCAAGCATTTTGATGATAAATGCGCGCTGAACAGAGTGAGCGCCTTCTTTGAAGAAGGCGCCGTCAGCGTGATCACAGGTACCTCCGGTAGCGGTAAATCAACACTTATCCGTATTATCGGAGGTATAATACGCCCTGACAGCGGTGTGGTGATCGTAGATGATATGCCTATCTATGATAATGTGACCACACAGAAGCGGCTGTTCGTATTACCCGAGAAACCATATTGTCCGTCATATGAATCGGCGGACGAACTGGCACATTTCTATATGCATATGTATGACGGGTTCAGAGAGGATATGCTCAAAGAACTGGCCGACAGATACGGTATGTCGCTGACAGGCCCCATGCGGAGGATGCACAGAGATGCCAGGGATCTTCTGATGCTGGCCATGGGTATTTCGGCCGGTACCAAATATCTGGTATGCGATGACCTGTTTACTTCGATGGACGATGAATTGCGTACCTCGGCGCGAAAGATGATAAGTGATGCCCGCAGGGATCTCGGAACCACATTTGTGATAGCGGTGTCCGACGGATCAATACTGGGTGATATCGCGGATTACACATATGAATTGGAAGCTGTTCGCTGATAGCAAAAGAAGAATACTGATAAGCGTGCTCTTTGCGGCAGTCATTATCGTATCCTATTGCGGACGATTGCTGGCCAGACACACCCGTGTTTACGGTATGCCGTTTTATGAGGTCAGACCGTTTACGGTGATGATAGCCGTGACCACCGGAGTGATCGCTGTCGCGATCGCTTCATACTGGTTTGCTTATCTGCATTCCACCAGACGGACGGATTTCTATCACAGTCTGCCGGTCACTGCCAGGGTTCGGTTCCGCACGTTCTATACAGGATGTATGCTGGTATATGTCAGCGGGCTCGTTCTGTCCGTTCTTATCAGCTGCGTCTCGGCAATACCTCCCGGAGCGATGGACATGAGACTGGCTGTCCGGATACTCATGTCCTCGGTGCTTACGATCCTCTTTTTCCTGACGGTCATGAATATCACGATATATGCGTTCACCCTGTCGGGAAATATCCTCATAGGCCTTCTTATAGACGCTGTACTTCTTTTCTATATCGATCTGTGGGAGAGGGTACTGGATCTGACGTGGGACTTTGCCACCTACTCATCTTTTTTCGCGGTCAGACGCCCGGACATATCTCTTACGGATATCTATATCGGGGCTATATATCCCACTGTCAGGAGCGATGTATCGCTTGGGGTCAGCTCATCGGCATTTGTATGGGCAGCCCTCAAACTCCTGATATGGTTTTTACTGACTTACCGAATGTGCCGCTCGGGATATCTGAACAGGCCTGCTGAGGCTTCACGGAGCCTGATCGCATTCTATTCGTCGCATCTTCTGATCAAACTCATGATAGTTGTTCCGGTGGCTCTGCTGATGGGCTACTCTACTTACAACAGTTTCTACGCATACAGAGAGGCTGTACAGATCATTTCCATGATCATCACGGCCATCGTAGTGTCGATGTTCCTGGAGGCGATATTCAGCCGGAGTCTGAAGACGGCTCTGAGAAAGTGGGGGAGCATAATAGTCTCACTTATCGTTATTTTTGTGACATATGGCATAACCCGTGCCGCGGAAGACAGATACAATTCCTATGTGCCGAAATATGATGAGCTTGAGAGCTATGCCGTATTCAATCCGCTCGACAGTTATTACTACGGGTTTAATCTGAAATATGATGAGGACGGACATGTATATGATTATATTGATGCCGCCGAATATGTTAAGGAACACATGATACTTCCCGATGAAAAAGCCATTCTCACTCTTGCTGCGAAGTCACAGCAGACGGATTATCATGACATGAGTTCGCCCATGCCGCTGCAGGTATACTACAGACTCGTGACAGGCAGACAGCGCAGCCGGCAGATCTGGGTGGACATGGAGGATGATGAGAACAGGATGATGCTCAACCGGATCGTGGGTCCGGCATACTATAAGTCGGGAGTATGGCAGGCATTTGACAGGGATGTTCCTGACGATGCCAATGTGAGCAGCGTGGATTACCATGATCTGCGTGCGGATAAGTATACTCACCTGGGTCAGGGCAGCGGTACTGCGGATCAGATACTGGATATATGGAGAGACGATATGGTCCTCTATGACTATGACCACATCAGGTATGACGAAGTGGCAGCTGAGATAGAGATCCATTTTGACGGAGGACTGTATATGTGGGTCCTGCCCGTATATGAAGATATGAGCTTATGGAAAGATCGCTGAGCGGACAGGACGAGATACTGGATATAGCCGGAGAGATCATCAGAAATGCCGAAAACGGTGTGATCATGAATCTCCGTTTCCTGGGAGTCGCCATGGCGGCCATCAGATGGGAACCTCGTGTGGGGAGTGCGCTCATTGCCTGCAACGGGGCTGTGTGTTTCTATGATCCCGCTCTTGTGATACGCAGATTCAGGAACGAACCCAACAGCATCATCAGATGCTATCTGCATGTTCTTTTTCATTTTATTTTCCACCACAATTACGAATACGGTGCGAAGCGGACCGAAATATGGGATATGGCCTGTGATATCGCCGTGGAGAATATAATCATGGAACTCGGTCTGTATCAGACCGCACTGCGTACGGACGCCGAACGGGCCGTTAAGCTCAAGACTCTCAGGGAACGTGCCGGAGGCCTGCATGCCCAGGCACTGTACAGGCTCATGTTGGTGGAGGAACCGTCGGAAAAGGAGACATCGGATCTTATCAGGCTGTTCAAGAGAGATGAACATCATCTCTGGATCCCGGATGAGAAACTCGAGGTGAGTCTTGAACAGTGGAAGAAGATATCCGAACGTATCAAAGCGGACCTGAAGAGTTTCTCGAAAGGGCATACCGACTCCGAAAGTCTTAAAGCCGCATTGGAAGATGCCACCAGAGAGCGCGTGGATTACAGTGAATTCCTGCGCAGGTTCATGGTGTCCGGCGAGACGCTGCACGTCAGTGACGACGAGTTTGATTACATATACTATACATACGGACTGGAGACATACGGCAACATGCCACTGATCGAGCCGCTGGAGTATGCGGACGTATCCAGGATCAAGGAGTTCGTGATCGCGATCGATACGTCGTCCTCGTGCAAGGGGGAACTGGTCGAATCTTTCTTGAGACGCACCGTGAGCATCTTAAGCGATGCCGATAATTTCTTTAATCAGTATCATGTTCATATCATTCAGTGTGACAGTGAAGTGAGGTCCGATGATGTCATACATAACAACGAGGAACTGGAGGCTTATATAGCTTCCGCGAAACTCATCGGATTCGGCTCCACGGACTTCCGGCCGGTCTTTGACTATGTTGACGATTTGAGGGAAAATGGTGTATTCTGTAACTTAAGAGGGCTTATATACTTCACTGACGGATATGGGGTATATCCGCCCTCCATGCCTGATTATGATACAGCATTCGTTTTTCTTAGAGACGACGGGCAGGCGCCTGATGTCCCTGACTGGGCCATACGTATAGTGCTGGACGAGGAACAGGTGTCAAATACTGATCACGATTAAGGATATCAGGGATGTCAGAGACTTCGAGCAATAAGACTTCTAACAATCCAACCAATAATACAGCAAACCGAACCACATCCAAGCTGAGGAATATGATCATAGCCGGATTTGCGATACTGATCCCGGTTATGCTCTTTATAATCATTGTTGTCTTTTATACCCGCATGGGTCAGGCCATGAAGCAGCAGTCTGCCGACATGATCACCAACCTGAACATGCAGATCAAGGACAATACCGATAACTATCTGGGAGTCGTAGAGGGTAATGTTCATATGCTCACATCCGATGATGAGATAGTTGCCTATGCTCCCGGTTCACGTGATAAGAAGGATCCGGGCATTGAAGCTGTCATTGAATCCAAGATCGCATCATATGCCATTTATTCCAACTACAAGGATTACGGCATAGTTTATAACGACGGATCTACTCTGGGCACCATATCCGGCGGACTTAAGATCATGGGAGCGGACCGTCTCTACACGGTTTTGGATAAGACCCTCAGGAAGACCGGAGGATGGGCCACCGATATCGTAGCCGGCAGGGAATCTGCCATCTATCTGGAGCGTATAAATGATACCGCGATCGCAGTAGGCTCCATTCCCACCGAAGAACTCACCAACAGAATGAAGAACTCTCTTTTCATAGAGGGTATGAACGTTTATGTGGCTGATAAGTCTCTGGTGGTACTGTCCACTACGGATGAGGGAGTCAATCCCGGCAGCTACCTCAAGACCAATATAAGCCGCAGCGTTGACAGGGTATCTTCCACCACTCAGATAGGCGATCACTATGTGGTCTCCACACAGCGTCTCAATAATGAATGGTTCGTTGTGACTGCTGTTCCGAGTAATGACATACTTACAACACTTAATTCCACGATCCGTTATGTCATCATCTTCTCTATCGTGGCTTCTCTGCTCGCACTGGTATATGTGGTTTATATGACCCGCCGGATCATCAGTTCCGTTAATCAGACCGTGGACAGACTTGATGTCAAGGCACAGACTGATCTGCTGACCGGACTTATCAACAAGCGCTCGTTTGAGGAGATCGTCGAGAAGACACTTCTCAATCCCGAAGAACATGTAAGTTATGCCATGATATTCATGGATATCGATAATTTCAAAGGTGTTAACGACAGGTGCGGTCATGACGTCGGTGACCTGGTTCTTAAGAGCTTTTCTCACACCATAGATACGGTGTTCAGAGAGACTGATGTCAAGGGGCGTCTCGGCGGCGATGAGTTCTGCGTGCTCATGAAGATGACGGAAGAGGACAAGGATATTCTGATGGAGCATGTCAATGATGTGTGCCACAGATTTGTGGATGCTCTTCATCGTAAGGCCAATTCCGCCAGACAGACTCTGCCCGCCGTTACATCCAGTATGGGCGCGGCTCTGTGGGAGGGCGGCTCAGAAGGATTTGAAGAACTGTATCATAAAGCGGACACGGCACTCTATGCTTCCAAGAACCGCGGTAAGGATACCTGGTCAATATATGGGCAGAACGATGTAAGAGACGCCGTGGAGTGAAGTGCCGATGACATTTAGCGAACGAATAAAACAGGCAGTCGGATTTTCCAAAGACTCCCTATATCAGAAGACGTACATTAACGATTCGAATATCCGTACAGCATTCTATATGTCATTCATAGTGCTCGCACTGGAACTGTGGATGATCATCCGTTACGTACAGCAGCGCCCGGGACTTACGTTCCTGGAGTACTTTGACGGGGAGATGAATTATCTCATCCTTTTTTTCTCGTCTTTGATCGTTGCATCTTTTTCACTTGAATATACACGTGAATATGAGACATATACGACCGGCCGTATAATATCGGCGGTTATTATCGTGCTGGATGTGATCATGCTTGCCAGGTATCTGATCATTAATGCACACGCCAAATCCTTCGGAGACCTCATATGGGGGGCCAAGTATCATATTCTGCTTCTGCTTCTTGCGGTATTCTATCTGCTTAGAGAATCCTTCTCCAAACTTAAGAATTACAGAGAAGACAGGTACGGTCAGGTTCTGATCACTGTGTTCAGTTTTATCTGTGTCGGATTCGGGATCCTGACATCGATTTATGACGTGAGCAAGGGACGGCAGATACTCTGCTTTATCACTATGCTCCTGTTTGTGGCCTGCATGCTGATATGGAAGCCCTATGTTTCGTTCCTGCTTCTTGGAGCGGCTTTTTTATACTTCTATCATCTGTGGGATCCGTATCTGAAGGCTCTGGACCCCGGAGACGGTAAACTGATCAAAGCTGACAGGATCAATTACTTCATATGCTGGATAGCTCTTGTCATGGTCAGCGTCAGCCTGTATTATCAGCGTCG
>JAEEGL011622600.1_pt1 | contig 12382 bp, 10 predicted proteins | sample 9134231 | NCBI WGS metagenome assembly JAEEGL01 (sample SAMN16246548, study PRJNA631951) | gut metagenome | biome: gut microbiome; feature: rumen; material: fiber-attached | host: Bos | place: Iran: Karaj | collected 2018-10 | reverse complement strand
GGAAATACAGGAGCACGAAGTGCGAACTGGATTTGGTTCGCATTCCGAAGGAATCTGCGAGCTTGCGAGCATACACCACTCACTCCGCCAAAAAAAAACAAAAAAATTCAATGTGGGATTCGAACCCACGGGGAAATACAGGAGCACGAAGTGCGAACTGGATTTGGTTCGCATTCCGAAGGAATCTGCGAGCTTGCGAGCATACACCACTCACTCCGCCAAAAAAATTCAATGTGGGATTCGTGAAATGAACCCACTTTTTTTATTAAAACATCTCCTCATATTGCATTTTTTAATTTGTCTGTATAAAATTAAATTTAGAACTAGACCATTATGGTCAGAATTTAAAGGGGGTCTCTTAAATGACAAAAGAAATGCTTAAAAAGATGCTTTGTGAATGCATTGGTACTGCAACTTTAGTTCTATTTGGCTGTGGTACTGCAGTTTATGCAAAATGTAGTATTGATAATCCAGCAGGCTGGATTCTTACAGCATTAGCATTTGGTCTTTCAATTATTGCTATGGCTTACGTTATTGGCAATGTTTCAGGATGTCACATCAACCCAGCAGTTTCTCTTTCTATGGCAATTCGTGGAAAAATGACATGGAAAGAATTTGTATTATATTTAGTATCACAAGTAATTGGTGGTTTTGTTGGTGCAGGTTTGCTATATGCTATTATGTCTATGGACGAGAGAATAACTGACATAACTGGATTAGGCGAAAACACTTGGGGCGCAATTGGCATGGGCGGTGCCTTCTTAGTAGAAGTCATTCTTACATTTGTATTTATTTACCTTATCAATGGCGTTACATCTGATTCTACAAAATCTAATTGTGCAGGACTTATGATTGGTCTTACTCTTACTTTTGTACACATTTTAGGTATTCCTCTTACAGGAACATCTGTAAACCCAGCTAGAAGCTTAGCACCTGCAGTACTTCTTGGTGGAAAAGCGCTTTCTGAAGTATGGGTATTCTTAGTTGCTCCATTTGTTGGCAGTGCATTAGCTGCGTTTGCTTATAAATTCTTAAACGAAGAAAAATAATTCTTTTAAAGACTAAACAATCTACGCGGGCTCTTTTGAGTCCGCGTTTTTTATTTGCAAAAAATATGTTACAAATCTGCTACAAATATTACCATTTCGCCATTTGTTTGAATTTGGGGCTTTTGTATTATATAATTTTTAATAATAAGGGGTATTATGCCCTATTGATGGCTTTACCCTTATGAAATATTTTTACGAGGTAGTTTTATGAAAGAAACAAAAGAAAGAGTTTATTATGATTTAACTTATCCACAAAAATCTATTATCACAACAGAGCAGTATTTTAACGATCCACACATTAGTACAATTTCTGGTTACGTTGTTATAAAAGACTCTGTTAATATGGATTTATTAAAAGAAGCTGTCGATATTTTTATACAAAATCATGATGCACTCAAAATAAGATTTGAAAAATTAGGAGACGAAATTAAGCAATATTTTGAACAAGATGAAAAATCTATAATTGACGAAATAACAGTTGAGTCTCTAGATACTTTAGTTGAAAAATTAAACTCAACTACTTTTGAATTATTTAATTCAAAACTATATTATGCCGTAGTTTATGAAACAAAAGATGGTTATAAAGGATATGCTTTTACTCTGCATCACGCAATAACTGACGCATGGAGTGAAACAATTCTAATAAGTCAAATAAATCAAATATATGACACACTGCTTCATGGAAAACCTGCTACGGATTTTCCAAAAACATCATATTTAGAAATAATAGATCAAGAAAATCACTACTTGTTTTCAGATAAATTCATTAAAGACAAAGAATATTGGGATTCGGAATATAATGAAGCCTTAGAAGTTCCAAACATTAGAGGCACTCAAAAGTTTGACGTTAAAGCCAAAAGGCTTATATATGATATTCCAAAAAAATATTTTGATTTCTGCACAGAGTCAAAATTATCGCCTTTTGCTTTCTTTTTATCTAGCATATTTATATATTTTTCGAGAATATTTAACAACAACAATTTTGTAATTGGTACACCAGTGTTAAATAGAACGAACTTTCAAGCAAAAAATATTTTTGGAATGTTTATTTCAACTCAAGGATTTAAGCAAAGTATAGATGACTCGATTTCAGTAAAATCCTTTATTGAAAATGTCTCATCAAGTCAATTTTCTTTATTAAGACACCAAAAATATCCATTTGAACTTTTACAAAAAACTTATGGTGAAAAATTTGGAAGAACTCAAAACTTATATGACATACTATTTTCTTATCAAAATGCCAGAGTCGATACCGACACCAAGCTTTCTTTTGAGTATGAAAGCAAGTGGGTCTTTTCTGGAGCGCAAGCAGATTGCCTTGATATTAGCATTTTCGATATAGATAACACTGGAACTTTACAATTAGGATATGATTATTTAACCGCTATCTACACGGAAAAAGATATTGAACGTATACACCAAAGAATTGTTCACATATTAGACCAAATTTTAGATAATCCAGACATGCTTATTAAAAATATCGAGATTGTTACAGATTCAGAGCGCAAAAGATTAACAAAAGATTTTAACAATTTTTCGAAAAAATATGACATGAATTCCACAATATCAACATTGTTTGAGAAAGTTGCAAAAAATCAGCCAAATAAAGTTGCGTTAATTTATGATGGAAAAGAAATGTCATACAAAGAATTAAACGAACACGCTAACTATCTTGCAAAATTACTACGAGATAACGGAATTAAAAATAATGATATTGTTGGAATTATGACTTATCGTTCATTTGAGATGATAATAGCTCAGCTTGCAATTCTAAAATGTGGCGGAGCATATCTTCCAATTGATCCAGCTTACCCAGAAGACAGAATATCTTACATCTTAGAAGATAGTAAGTGTCCTCTACTTCTTACTACATCACAAATTAAGACCGATAATATTAAAACACCAACATTTAATATTGATTTAGAAAAAATCGGATTAGAAGATGAAAATCTCGAAAATATAAATAAGCCTCAAGATTTGGCATATGTTATTTATACATCAGGTTCTACAGGAAGGCCAAAAGGTGTTGCTATTGAACACTTTGGAATTGTTAATACTCTTCTATGGAGAAAAGAATATTATAAATTTGATGACAGTTTTGTAACACTTCAAATTCCATCATTTGCATTTGACAGCTCTGTTGAAGATATATTTACTTCGTTAATATCTGGTTCAAAACTAATCATTTTAAAACAAAACAATACTAACTTCAACTTGCCTCTAATTAGTGAACTAATTAAGAAATACCAAGTAAATCATATGCTTATTGTACCAAGCTTTTATAACATATTATTAAACGAACTTTCTGAAGACTTGAAAAATGCTCATATATTTACAGTTGCTGGCGAAGGTTTTTCAGAAGAATTAGTAAAAAAACATTTTGACTTATTACCTAATGTACGTCTTGTAAATGAATATGGACCTACAGAAAACAGCGTATGTTCAACTTTCTATGAATTTGATAAAGAACATACAAAAATACTTATAGGAAAACCTATCACAAACTGTAATTGCTATGTTTTAAATCATGATTTGAAATTACAGCCTTATGGTGTTAAAGGTGAATTATATGTCGCAGGCCCTGGCCTTTCTAGAGGCTATATAGGCAGAGAAGATTTAACCAAAGAAAGATTTGTAAAAAATCCATTCTATGATAAATCTTTTGACGAAATATATAGCGATGATTTTGTATCACCTAGAAAAAATTTAATGTACAAAACAGGAGATATTTGTGTTCAAAATGAAGATGGCAATCTAATGTTTTGTGAAAGAGCAGATTTTCAAATTAAGTATAATGGATACAGAATAAATTTAGGAGAAATTGAATCAGTATTAAGTAGAGTCTCTAAGACTCCTAACACTGCATGCGTTCTCAAGAATGCAAATACAAAGGCAATTTTAGTTGCATATATTGAATCATCTGAAATTGGAAAAATCGACTTAGGACATGTTAAGAAAGAACTTTCTAAGTATCTTCCTCACTATATGGTTCCAAATGAAATATATATTCTCTCGAAATTTCCAAGCACACCAAATGGGAAAATAGACAGGAAAGCTTTAGAGCGTTATGAAGTAGTTGCCGAAAAAGAAGAAATTATTCCACCAAGGAATAATTTAGATGCTACAATACTAGAGGCTTGGAAACAAGTATTGAATTTAAACGAAATCAGTATTGACAAGAGCATATTTGATTTAGGTGGAGATTCGTTATCTATTATTGCTATTCAATCTATACTATATAAACACAATATTCATACAGGAGTTCAAGACTTATTTGAAAATCCAACCATTATGGAACTATCTGATTCCATAAAGTCTGCTACACATGAAAAGCAAATAGACGTTTCAAAAGAAAAAGCTTTTGTTAGACTATATAAAGATGACTTTTCAAATGTTAAAAAGCCAACTCTCGACTATCCTGACTCAATTCTACTTCTTGGCGTTACTGGATTTTTAGGGGCGCACATTTTAAATGAGCTTTTAAACATTGATAAAGTAAAAAATATTTATTGCATAATTAGAAGTCAACCCGAAAAAACTTCTGAAGAACGACTAGTTGAAACATTGGACTTTTACTTTGATGGAAAATGGAAAGATGAGATATCTAATAGAATTCATGTTTTAGATGGAGACTTGTCTAGAGAAAAATTAGGATTAAGTCCAACAGAATATGCGGATTTAGCTATTAAAGTGAAATCTATTTTTAATAGTGCGTCTGTCGTAAAGCATTTTGGAAATTATGATTTATTTTATAATTCAAACGTTTTATCTGTTGAGCACTTAATAGAATTTGCCAAAAAGTCAAATTGTACATTTAACCACATCTCTACCACATCGGTTTCAGGAAATTATCTTGTAAAAAATGATATAACATATGATTATACAGAAAACGACTTTTATATTGGTCAAAATTACGAGGACAATGTATACGTTCATTCAAAATTTGAACAAGAAGCACTGCTTTATAAAGCTCAACAAGAAAATATTAAAGTCAATATTTATAGAGTTGGAAATATAATGCCGAGAATCAAAGACGGAAAATTCCAAACAAACAAATTTGACAATGCATATTACAAGAGAATATATGGATTTATAAAGCTTGGAATACTACCAGAAAATTTAAGAGATCAATTTTTAGAGTTTACTCCAGTTGATATTTTGGCAGAAGCTATCGTAAAGCTATCTAGATACGAAAATAAAGTTTTTCACTTACTGAACGATAAAACCATTACAATTGATAAACTTCTCGATTCATTAAAAACATATGATAAAACAATTCAGTTTATTTCAGAAAAATCTTTTGAGAAAAACATCAAAGAAAACACCTCAAATGAATTATTAGAAAGCTTTATAACGGACTTAGATTATAAAGACAATTTAGACTACACTACCCATATCACAATTAACAACGAGCTTACTAACAAGTATTTGGAGCAAGTTGATGTGGAATGGCCAGAAATCACCGACGAATATATCAGTAATTTTATTAAGGATATGATTTAGTTACAACAACCATATTACATATAAGACAAATTGAGGAGGTACAAAAGATGACAAAGTTTCTTGATTCTTTAATTAAGAAAAATGTGCGACTCTACTCTATTATCGCTTATGGATTAATATTACTTTTAGGCATTGCGATTGCCTATTACTTTTTGCCAATACTATTAAACTATGGTCCTAACACAATTAACACCGACTTTGACAAGGCGTTTTCTGGAGGATTCACATATTTTACCGAGTTTGCTTTGATATACTTTGTGTTATTTATATTAGAATCGCTTTGGCTACTTTGGCAATTAAGAGATTTTGAAAAGTTTGATACTTTAAGAGAATCACGACGTGTATCAAAAGAAAAATATGAACAATTCTTACGAGTAGTGCAGAAATGTTACACTATTCCAAAGATGTCTTTTGTATTTATTGCTATAATGCCTACCGCAATGTTGTCATTATTGTTCATATTCTTAAGGTTTACATCGTTTGCAGATTTCAAAGTGCTACTTCTTATCCTTACAGTATCTTTGATTGATGGAACGCTAACATTTATAGCATCAAAAAGAATATTTAAAGTAGTACTTAGAAGTTTAATGAATACTTCCCTTTTACAAAAAGGAAAACTAAAAATAACACCATCAATACTATTTCAAGTGATGCCAATAGCTATTATTTGTATAATGTATACCTTTTTCTTGTCATACTCTAACAACCTAGAAACAAAATCTAGCATGGCCGAAAAGCACTATATTGGCGTTATTAAAGGAAATGTGGCTGATAGTGATTGCCACTCAATTAAAGATTTAGAAGAAGTTTTAGCAAATACTGATCTTTTATCAGCTAATGATGTCATTTCTCTGGTCGATACAGATGGAACAGCATATATAATGGCAAATGAATTTACAGAAGTATATGCAAATCTTTTAGGAAATTTTGCGCCGGTTGATACGCAAAATGTATATTTTAAAGATCATCAAACTGGTTCTGTATATTTATACAAATACAATCGATTAACACCAGTAGAATCTGGTTCTAGCATTCCTAGTTCTGCTTTAATCGTTAATTTTGACACTAGGTTTGTTGAAAGAAACCTTTTGGAAGACAACTCTTACACCAATATAAGATTTAAAGTAATGGATCAATCACAAACGTTCTTCTACACATATGCTATAGAGTTAGCATCAAAATCTAACAATCGTATTTATGGTTATTATGGTAGCGAAACTCAAGGAACTCTTATTCCATTTAGAATAGGTAATGATATCATTAATGTAGCTATTATGTATGACTTGAGCGCAGATGATATGAGGGCGATGTTCATAAACGCATTAATTCTATTGATTCTTTGTGCTGTTGTTACATATAACTTGGCACGCTCAATATCCAGGGATGTTACACTAATTGTTGATGGAATAAACAACTTATTAACCGGAAATGTTGATACATTAAATAGAACTCTTCCCGTAACTTCTAATGACGAGGTCGGGCAATTGGTAATAGCATTTAATAAAATCCAAGAATTAACAAAAGAAAACATCGTAGAAATTAGAAAAAATGAGCAAACACTTATGGAAAAAGAACGATTGGCATCACTTGGAGAATTAATCGGTGGTATTGCTCACAATATGAAGACACCTATTATGAGTACTTCTGGTGCAGCTGAAGGCCTTACAGAATTAATCACAGAATATAGGGCGTCAATAGATAATCCGCAAGTAACAAAAGAGGATCACAAGGAAATTGCAAACGATATGATGCAATGGGTTACAAAAATCAAATCATATAATTCATACATGTCAGATATTATTTCTGCAGTTAAAGGACAAGCATCACAGCTTGCTTCTCAAGAAAACGATACATTTAATGTATATGAGCTTTCAAAACGTGTAGAAATACTTATAAAGCACGAAATAAAGAGCGCGAACTTGATACTAACTACCGAAATAAACTGTGACCCTTCAATTACTATTAACGGGGATATCAATAGTTTAATACAAGTTGTTAATAACTTAATCTCTAATTCAATTTATTCATATGGCGGAATGCCAGATAAAGAAATAAAATATATAATTGATGCAGATGATTCTAACATTATCATGAAAGTTGCAGACCAAGGCTGTGGTATGAATGAAGAAACAAAAGCAAAACTATTCAAGCAGATGTATACGACAAAGGGAAAGAACGGAACTGGTCTTGGATTATATATGTCATATTCTACAATACGTGGTAAATTTAATGGTGAAATGTCATTCGAATCCGAAGAAAACAAAGGTACAACATTTACAATAACAATACCTAGAAGATCATAATCACACTGCAATTTTTGCAAAGCATCGTTGTTTATTGCACTATTGTAATGATAGTTATAAACTATCAAAAAGGAGGTTTTTATGCGTTTAAAAGATACTATTCAAAAAGAAGATTTTAAGATAATGGTCGTAGATGATGAACAGGGCATTATTGATTCTTTAACAATGTTTTTAAACAATTATAATGTAACTGGTTTTACTGACCCTTTAGAAGCAATTGAGGCTCTTAAAAACGAGTCATTTGACCTACTTATTCTAGACTTTTTGATGATGCCAATACATGGAGATAAAGTGGTAGAGGAAGTTAGAAAATTTAACAAATCCCTATACATTCTCTTACTTACAGGTCACAAAGATTTAGCTCCACCTTTAGAAACTATTAAGAAACTAGATATTCAGGGCTACTGTGAAAAATCTAGCAGATTTGATCAACTAGTTTTATTAGTTGAGTCAGGACTAAAATCTGTATCTCAAATGAGAATAATTGAGGATATTAATAGACAGCTAGAAGACGCAAATACTCAACTAAAGGAAGCATATTATGGAACACTTGAATCACTTAGACTTGCCGTAGATGCTAAAGATTCATATACAGCAGGACACTCAGATAGAGTTTCATATTATTCTGTTTTAATAGGAAAACAATTGGGAATGTCTGAAGAAGACATAGAAATCTTAAAACAAGGCGCTTTGTTCCACGACATTGGAAAAATAGGAATTCCTGATGCAGTTCTTCAAAAACCAGGAAAACTTACCGATGAAGAATATGATGATATTAAAAATCATCCTTCTATTGGAGCAAAAATACTAGGACCTGCAAAAATATTTGAAAAATTAATTCCGATGGTTCTTCACCATCACGAAAGATTTGATGGCAGAGGATATCCAGGCGGGCTAAAAGGTGAAGAAATTCCATATATGGCACGTATCGTATGTGTGGCAGACTCATTTGATGCTATGACCTCAGACAGAGCATATAGACCTCGTTTTACAGTTGTTAAAGCTATGGAAGAAATGGAAAACTGTAAAGGAACACAATTTGATCCAGAATTAGTCGATGCATTTATGATAGCAATGAAAAATAATAAAGAGCAAGTTATTAAAGATATCGGGTTGGAGTATTAATATGATAAAGAAAATTGTTAAAATAGCAACTATTTCATTATTATCTATATTTGTTAATTGTAATATATCTTTGGCCGACTTAGTTTCTATTCCAGAGGAAAGAGCAAGTATTACTATACTTTCACTATCATTGTATTGGATTTTAGCTACTGTATTCATTGGAGCTGTATTATACTTCCTTTTGTCTATAAAGAATAAACCAAATAAAAAAAAGTTGTTCAAAACACTCGCTTTAATATCTATTTTGTCATACATCATTGTATCTATTTTTATTTATTTGCAATTTGTTATAAGTTAATTAAGATTTAGGGATATATCACGTTCCTATGTAACGAAATAAAACTAGCATTGCTTTTGCAATGCTAGTTTTTAATTCCATAAATCTCATATATTTGCTCTGTATACTCTTCTTTATCTTTATACACATATATTGGTGGCTCCATATTTAGGAATGGTTTCCCTCCTTTGATTCCTTCAATCAAGACTAAATTTGCACTCTCACCAAACTTAGGAAAGATTAATCTCATTCTTTTAGGCTCTAATCCATGTTTTCTTAAATTACAAAAAATATCTGTCATACGCTCAACTTTGTGAACCATACAGAAACTTCCACCAAAATTTAATTCTCTTGAAGCTTCTTTTATAATGTCTTCTAATGTGCAAGATATCTCATGACGTGCAATAGTTTTGCTATCTTTTTCATTAATAATTCCGCTTCCTTTAGGCTTATATGGTGGATTACAAACGACTAAATCGACACTACCTGCTACAATATCCTTTTTAATTTTCAACAAGTCTTTATTAATAATTGAAATTTTATCTTGTAAACTATTTAATTCAATTGAGCGATTTGCAAGTTCTGCACTATATTTTTGAATCTCTACTCCAATTATTTCCTTTGCTTTTGAAAGCTTAGCAGATAAAAGAATTGCAATTACTCCATTTCCAGTGCATAAATCTACTACTTTTTTGTATTTTTTTGCTCTACTCGCAAAATCTGATAGTAACACACTATCTATCCCAAAGCAAAATTCCTTTGAATTTTGGAGAATCTTTAAATTATTTAATTGTAAATCGTCTATTCGTTCATTTGTTTTAAGTTCCATTTAATACCTTCTTTTTATGAAAAAATAGCATCATTATATAATAGTAGCCTTAATATACAATGTATGATAATCGCCAAAAGCAGAATAGCAGCTAAAATTATAATCCTTCTTTTAATTTTCTTTTTTCCTTCTTCGTCCGATTTCTTCAATTTAAAAATATTAATAAATAAAAAAACAAGATCAATTCCTAAGATTATATAAATCAATATTGGTATTATAGGTAAAGGAGAATGTCTTAGACTACCATGACCTCTATAATTAGAATCTGGCATTATTACATCAGCAAATGCTGTATTAGTAAGCATCAAAGTTGTTAGCAATAAGCATTTAATTTTTTTCATTAATCTTCCTCCTCATTTGTATCTATGTTTGATTTTATTTTTTTAGTTCTCTTTATCAATAATACTATCAATATAACAAGGACTATTCCAAAAAAAGAAATCATTCCAATTAAAGAAGGATTCTGGTACAAATATGTAGTTATATTCAAAACTCCTGAACTATTTCCTGAAATCGCATTATAATATGGTTGCATTTCTTGATCCGAAAGATAATCAAAATAGCACTCTACTATTAGAGAACAAAAAATTAACGCAACCAAAACAGTGGCAACAATAATCCATTTAGAATTATTAGTATGCTTTTTTCTTTTTAAAGTAATAACAAAAGTGATAATTTTATATATTAGCATTCCCAATAAAATAAAAATACCTAAATAAGCTGATAATCCAAAAATACTAGCTATATGATTATATGAACTTACTTTTTCAACATTTGCAAAATGTCTAGGTAATCCTGACATTTTGCCCGTTTCAAAATCAATATTAACTACATCTGCTAGCGCAACATTACAAAATAATAAAACTACAATCAATACTGTTCCAATCTTCTTTAACATAATTATCACCCTTTATCTTTTATTCTTATATATATCCACTATAATATCAAAGTACGTTTCTTGAGGATTTACCATATTATACCATTTCATTGGTGGAAATATGTTCTTGTACTCCTCAAATAATAGCTGTCCATCATATATATCTACAAAATACTGTTTTCCATCTTCCGATATATCGTCATCATAATCTACATATTTATTTCCATTAAATATAAATTCGGTTCCGGAAGTTTTAAGAAGTCCTCCAAAATCATTGGGAACCCACCATGTCACAAGACCTATCACTTCTTTTTTTATCGTTTCATAGTATTTATATACCTCTAAAGATACAAATTTTAACCTATTACCTTTAATAGAAATATGCTTAAATTTAATGAAAACAATATCGTTTGTATTTAGTTTAGTTTTAGAATTTGGTGTGTAAATATTGATTTTTCTTGTATTTAAAAACTCATTCGATTTATCAGATAAAACAATCCACAAATTATCTCCGCTTGCACTTTCAACAATTCCTCTAACATTTAAATGAGGAATAAACACAGTTCCGCTTATCCTCTTTTAAGTCCATTTCATATCCGTGACAAGCATTCAATATTATTATTTACTTTTTGAATATAATCTATGTCGCAAAAACTATATACCAAACATCCCATGACAAATATCAGGAGTATTATTAATATAACCAAACAAATTGTGCTCTTTTTCATATTATTCTACCTTGTCAACAAGCCCTGCTGGGCAAAGTTTAAAATGCTTTAATAAATCCTTAAAGTATAAAACTAGACATATACGACATAAAATTTGCAGTAGTAGAAATAGTCATTGCAGTTGACCATTTGGTCTTAAGCAAGTATTTATACATTACTCCTTCTAAAGCCCATATAATAAATTCTAAAATAGTAATAACAAACCAAATCGTATCGTTTTCTAGATTAGTATTTCTAAACAAATACCTTGCAAATATATTAATAGCAGGATTTGTGAGAATATTAACAATAAGTGCAGGAATTATAATTATTCTATTCTTCCAAAATACCAATTTGGATTTAATATCGCTTTTATCTGCTTTTAATAAGAGCCACAATACTTGAACAATTGGATACTCAATAATAATAGTAAGTCCTAATGTGCTTAATAATTGAATAAAGTCTTCCATAAATCATTTTCCTTATCTATGTATTTTTAATTGCTTTTTGTCTTTTTATAATGTACAAAGAAGCTACAATAAACAATACCATTGCAACTATAAGTAGCCTAATAACTACTACCTCCCCATCATCCACAGGTTCTGGAGGCGGCGCAGGTATTGGTCTTGGCTGTGGTGGCCATCCTGGGTCTATTATATCAGCCAACGCAACACTACAAGAAATTATATTCATACATATAAAGCCTATCAAT
>JAEEGL011576645.1_pt1 | contig 12382 bp, 10 predicted proteins | sample 9134231 | NCBI WGS metagenome assembly JAEEGL01 (sample SAMN16246548, study PRJNA631951) | gut metagenome | biome: gut microbiome; feature: rumen; material: fiber-attached | host: Bos | place: Iran: Karaj | collected 2018-10 | reverse complement strand
GTCTTATCGAGCTTCAATGTCATCTCGATATCAGTCGTATCGTAAGTAGGGATAGCATCGAGAACATCAGAGATATCATCGAACTCATCATCTTCCAGAAGAGCCTCTACGTCTACCATGGTGAACGTGACATCGATCTTGCCTGTTCCTTCTTTGCCGTCAGCCTCAAGGGACTCTTCGTCGACCTCATAGGTGAGTGTCTTGGCGATGGAACCGATAAGGTCTGCCGCGTCAGCGGTATAGACATCACCCTCCCTGATATCAAGGACCTCCGGCAGCATCTCAGCGATATCGTCATCGAGCTCATCGTCAGACATGTCGATGATCGTGTCGGCATCAAGTCCGGTGACAGCATTACAGAACTGCTTAGCTGCAAGGGTGACCTCTTCATCTGACTTGTCAAGGAATGAACATCCGGACATCGACAGAAGAACACTTCCGGCAAGCACTGCGCTTACCGCTCTCTTTGTTGTTTTCATATTTTTATCCTCCTTATTCCGCCACGACTTCCATACCGTGGTTAACGTTCATTATATAGTATTGTCTCGGTCCATGCTCACCAATTCGGAAGCACTCGGGATATCTCCGATTTGTTCAAGTAGTATATCCTCCTCTTTCTTATGTTCCATCGCAATATGGTCAGTAAAGATCGAGCTGAAAATGCGATGTAACGCGTCATCGCATTTGGGGCAGTAATATCTTCCCGGTTTTTGCGATACGGAATGCGACGGATGAAAAGAGGCCCCTCCCTCAGGAGAAGCCTCTTTCCTTCTTCATATCCATACCTTCCCTTTATCACAGATACTCGCCTGTTACGGCTCGTATCTTATGACCATTCCTTTAAGCCTCTGCTCCTACTCGGCAGACAGCTGTTACAACAGGTGTGTAGAGATCAGCTACTGTAGGTGCCATCTCGATACGGTAATAACCGTCAGCGGGAGCTTCGATAACGATCTCATAGCTGACATTTCCGTCCTGATCCACTACAGGATCGAGATAGAAAGTATCAAGTACTTCAGTATCGCCGACATTTGCCTCACTTATCGGAGAATAGACTACGCTCATTCCGACTTCGCCAAGATCAACATCTGAAGGCTGAACGAATCTGATCTCAGCAACGCCCGAATCGTAGATACCGATCTGGGGATTATTGCTCGTAGTACCTTCCCATGTGGCAAGCTCGGAGAAAGCCTCATACATCTCTTCACAACCCGATGCATTCATATACATCATGCAGTAAAGATCCTGCTCAAAGTTGTAGGTTGTTCCAAAGTCAAAGTCATCATCACTTACATCTGAATCATAATCGTAATCATAGTCATAATCATCGTAGTAATCATAATCATCATCCTGGTCGTCAAGATCGTCGTAATCATATGCAAGATCATCGAATGAGAAATCAGGTGACATCGAGCCCATCATAAAGAACTCGTATACCTCATCGAGGATATCCTCGGTATCGCTGATGACCCAGCCGTCGTCGGTCTTCTCGAACTCGACTGTTACCTTGATCTCTGTCGTATCACCATCGGCGATGGCATCCTCAGCTTCATCTAATGTGTCTACATCATCTTCAAAGTCATTAGCGAGATAATCAAAAACTGTGAACGTTACTTCTACCTCTCCCTTATCGTCATCTACCTCAAGGGAATCCTCATCGATCTCATATTCGATGGTATCAGTGATAGCCTTGAGTATGCCGCCCATATCATGGCTGTATGTGTCGAAGTCGAGGACTTCCTTGAGCTCATCCTCCTTATCCTCGATATCATCTGAGGATAACTTCAGGATCTTGTCTACATCACCGTCAGCTACTGCATCGCAGAAATCCTCTGCGGTTTCCATGACTTCCTCTGTCGGATCGTCCTTTCCACTCTTACCGATGATATCATCGATCTGGGAACATCCCGTCATCGACGCAAGTATTGCACCTGCCATTACAGCACATGTTGTTTTCTTTACAGGGATCTTCATTTCTATATCTACCTCCTTATCCCAAGCGACCTTTATCGATCGCACAAGTAGGATTATAGTGCAACACCGGTTGCACATTGGGGACAAACTGTAAACGGTCCATTAAGGGACGGACATATTATCTTTACAATCAAAGTAAATGTGGTTTCCATGTTAACTAACTATGTCACGTTACAGATGCTTAATCTCTCGTGTCGGTATTCCCTACAAACAAAAACAGGCCGTCTCATACGAGACAGCCTGCATAAGGGTTATATGTGATTATTATCAGACTACTTCGATATATCCGGCCCAGATGGTACGACCCCAGGGATCTTCCAGTGCGATAGTGCAGTTACCCGCAGAAGCAGCATCTACGCTGATAGCAAGATCCTCTGCATCTTCGATCGTTATCTCGTCGTTATAGTCGATGACAAAGATGAATCCCTCAAGATCGGGATCGTCTATATCACAGGAATAGGACAGGCTGATATCAAATGAGTCGCCTGCTTCGGCCGTACCTGTGTGCGCATCAAAATCCCAGTCGGAGATACCTGAACCGGAGAATCCGCTGAAGTCGATCTCATAATCGGCATATGTGAGGCGGGCGATGTAAGAAGGTGCGTACTCCACATCAGGGTATGTGCCGACTTCTTCGTACCATTCACGGTCAATATATGTAAGAACGGGCTCGTCGCCTGTGACCGTAACTGTAGGCTCATCGCCGTTCGCCTCGCCGGATTCCTCACCGAAAGTGAAGTCAGGTGCAAGTGCAGCCATGATCATGAAATCATATACATTGTCGAGTAGATCTTCCGTATTGGATACTCTCCAGCCGTCATCCGTAAGTGCAAGAGATACAGTCACGGGAACGTCACTTGTCTCACCGTTCTCTACATAAGCGGCAAATGCATCGATATCCGCAAAATCCTCATCTGCTTCACCAAGATAAGAGAAGATATTGAACACTACATCTACTTCGGCAGTATCTCCGTCATCACCGACCTCAAGAGAATCCTCGTCGATCTCATATGTGATAGTGTCTGCGATAACGGAAAGGATATCACCCATATCGGAGCTGTATGCCGTGCATCCGTCGAAATCAAGATAGGTGATAACCTCATCTGCGCCTTCAAGATCATCTGTAGAGAGTGCGACGATAGCCTCGCCGTCTGTTCCCGCGATAGCATCGCAGTAGTCTTCTACGATATCGAGGATCTCATCCGTATCAACGTCAGATCTCTCCTCAGTCGTCTCTTCCGTTGTCTCTTCGGTCTTTTCCGTCTTCTCTGTCTCTTCTGTTGCAGCGCATGCTGTCACCCCAAAGAACAATGAAGCTGCAAGTACTGCGCATGCTGTCTTTCTGATAGTTGTTTTCATTTATGATTCCTCCATTTTGTGTGTCCCTTTTTATTCACACAAGAAGCATTATAACGCAACACTTGTTGCGCATTAAGGATTTTTTATGAACTGATCTTAAATTTGGACTTTATCCATAAGTATTCCGTTCACAGATACTCACATATTCTACTTAATGGATACGGACCGCCTCCGAAGAGACGGCCCGCGTCAGGGATATAAAAGAATATAGGAGTCAGGCTACTTCTACATATGCCTCCCAGAGGGTACGTCCCCAGGGATCCGTTAATGTAATGGTATAGTTACCGCACCATGCTTCGGGATCATTCTCATCTCGGTAGAAATCAACCCTGATAACCGAATCCTCACAAACAGACGCTGCATCAACAGTAGATATATCACCGTCATGATCTATGACAAAGCTGTATCCCGTAAGATCGACAAGATCCGAATTGTCACTGGTGCACCATACCATCACGCCCCAAAAATCGGTTTCGTCTCCGGATACATATCCTGTATTTGCGGTGCCGTCCCAATCGTCAAGATTCCATACACCGCCGTCCATGAATTTCAAGTAGTGGTCAGGAAATACAAGTCGGACATCGTATTGGGGATCGTATTCCATTTGTCCGTACTCGCCGACAACTTCAGCGATATGAATATAGTAGAGAGCAGGCTCACCGTCTGCATATACAGTCGAACCCGCATCTGGCTCAACATCCGTATTCGGTTCATAGACAAAATCAGGACCCAGCATACCCAGAAGAAGATAAGCAGTAACGGCAGGCAGGCCCTCGTCTGTCTCGGATATGAGCCATCCGTCATCAGTCATCTCCAGCACGAACGTCGTCCTGACGGGAACCCTCTCCAACGACTCCAGATATGCGATAGCATCATCTATTGATTCTGCGGGCACTACTTCTTCATCGTCGAAGGACATGGGCAAAACATAGAATGTAACATCTATCTGAGCTGTTCCTGCTTCCTCATCTATCACGAGCGAATCCTCGTCGACCTCATAATAACCGGCATCCCTGTAACATACGAGAAGTCTCTCCAGATCTTCACTGTAAAGACTGCGGTCGCTGAAATCCGCTCTCGCGACAGTCTCATCCAGATCGCCAAGATCCACATCATCACTAAAGAGCCCATAATAGGTTTCCATATCCAGGGATTCCAGTGCATCGCATGCCGCATATATGGTATCAATGGCAGCCTGAGGATCAAGATCATAGGAAGGAGCAAAGGAAAAGTCAGGGAAGAGGGATCCCATCGACAGGAACTCATAGACTTCTGATGTTATATCCTCAGTACCCTTTATCTTCCAGCCGTCATCAGTGTTCTCGAGTTCGACGGTAAGCTTGATATCATATGTCTCACCTTCTTCTATAAAATCGGCAGCTGCTTCTGCGCAGTCGATATCGTCTCCAAACTCGGTATCCCTGTAGTTGAAGAGCGTAAAAGTAACATCTGCTTGTCCTTCATCCTCATCCGCATCTATGGAATCCTCGTCTATCTCGTATGTGATAGTATCCGTGATCGCCTTAAGGACTGCTCCCATATCTTCGCTATAGAGATCGCCGTCGAAGTCCAGAGCGGCTTCCAACTCATCCTTCCTGTCATCAAGATCATCGGCTGACAGATCGATGATCTTATCTACATCAGTACCCTTTATCGCATCACAGTAGTCCTCTGTCGCCTCTTTGATCTCCTTCTCACAGTCTTCGGACTTATCCTTGCCCATAAGGCCGCCCGGGATAGAGCAACCTGTCATCGAGATGAATACTGCGCCTGCCAGGGCTGCACATGCTGTCTTTCTGAAAGATGTCTTCATTTTCCATATCCTCCTTTATTCGCGTCCCTTGTGTTACGCACGATCACTATTATTACGCAACATGTGTTATGCATCAAGCGTTTTCTGTTAACTGTTTTTTAAGCCGTATTTCAAGACTGTTAATAAAAAGGTCCGATCATGGGCATAATGTGAACTTCGCATACAAAAGGAACGGGCCGCTCCCTCTTTAGGGGGAACGACCCGTATTGCATTTCGCTATAAAAGGTATTTTATAATTCTATGCTGCCTAATACCTTGGAGATACTCTCGTGGAAGACGAGTTCCGCCATCCGGTCTGCAGGGGTAGGATCACGGTTGATTATCACTAAGTGCTCTCCCCTGAAGTCCATGGCAAGAGAAGCTGCCGGGTTGACTACCAACGATGTGCCTCCGACTATGAGGCAGTCCGCTTCGTGCACCAACTTTATGGCATTGCGCCATGCTTCCGTAGGAAGTGATTCTCCGTACAAAGTAACGTCAGGCCTTATGACACCGCCGCATATATGGCATTTCGGGATGTCTCCCTCAGCCGTAAAGATCGCGTCTGCGGGATACTTCTTATGGCATCTCTTGCAGTAATTACGGAGAGTAGAGCCGTGTACCTCCTGGACATTGACGCTTCCTGCTTTCTGGTGTAGGCCGTCTATGTTCTGGGTTATGACTCCGTCGAGCTTACCTGCCTTCTCCATCTCCGCCAGTTTCTTATGGGCAGCGTTGGGCTCTATCCCTTCCACGTTCAGCTTCTGGCGGTAGAACTCGAAGAATACCTTCGGCTCATAATCCAGGCAGTCGATGGACAACAGGTACTCGGGAGTATAATGCTCGAACTGAACGTCCCTGTTATTGTAAAGACCGTTCTTGGACCTGAAGTCCGGGATACCGCTCTCCGTAGATACACCGGCGCCTCCGAAGAATACGATGTGCTTACTCTCACGAATGACCTTATTCAGCTCTTCGTATGTACTCATGTCTGTCGTCCTCCTTCAATAGAGATCTTATGTGCCTGATATCAGCGGATAGACTGTCGGAAACAGGAGCAGGAATAAGGTGATCGCACCCGAGATGACCATCGTGACAAGGGTAGCTCCTTTGCCCCAGGAAGCCTTCTCGGGATCCTTTGGGTCATACCAGACCGTTACCTTGCGCGTCCATGCGCTCATAGCTCCCACATTTCCGAACTTTCTGTATTTGGTCCCATCCACTTCATAGACGATATGGCCGTTATAATATGTGCCGCGGTCACTGTCGACTCCCTTTCTGTCAAGATCGGTGGATGCGTCATGCCTGTAGACATCCGTCACTTTCCCTCTGACCCTTCCGGTCATCCTGTATTGACCGCCGATAAGAAAGATAAGGAGCATCGTAAGGAATGTCATTCCCGGCAGAGAAGCTCCAATGTAAAAAAGTATCGAAAGGTTTCCCATATCCTATCCCCCTTAGAGAAAATTCATCACTTATCCCTTAGTATTATATAACATTTCGGCATCAAAAACGGGACCCGCATAACAGGCAGGTCCCGTATAAGACTTATATATCAGCGATCAGCCGTTGAATCTCTTCTGCTGGCTCGCGATGAGCTCAGCATCTTCGAAATAGTTGATGCGCATTGCAGCCTTGACTTCCTTTAATGTCTGCGCTGCCTCAGCTCTTGCTGCCTCCGTACCCTTCTTGAGAATCTCATATACTGCGGGGATATCCTTCTGATATTCCGCCCTTCTTGCTCTGATGGGAGCGAGTTCCTCCTCGAGGACGTTTATAAGGAGCTTCTTTACCTTAACGTCACCCAGGCCGCCTCTCTGATAATGCTCCTTCATCTCATCGAGATTCTTATAGTCGGGAGCATACTCGGCGAAATGCTCATCCTTAGCGAAAGCATCGAGATACGTAAATACCGTGTTGCCTTCAAGTGAGCCGGGATCTTCGACTCTCAGATGATTGGGATCCGTGAACATGCTCATGACCTTCTTCTTGACCTCCTCGGAAGTGTCGGAGAGGTAGATGCAGTTGCCTAAGGACTTACTCATCTTAGCCTTACCGTCAGTACCCGGAAGACGTGAACATACGGCATTGTTAGGAAGGAGCGCATTGGGCTCAACGAGTACTTCGCCGTATGTGGAATTGAACTTACGGACGATCTCTCTTGCCTGCTCGATCATGGGAAGCTGATCCTCACCAACGGGAACAGTCGTAGCCTTGAATGCGGTGATGTCGGATGTCTGGCTTATGGGATAGGTCAGGAAGCCGACGGGGATACTGGTCTCGAAGTTACGGAGCTGGATCTCCGTCTTAACGGTAGGATTCCTCTCGAGCCTTGATAATGTTACGAGGTTCATATAGTAGAAGGAGAGCTCTGTAAGCTCTGCTACCTCTGACTGGATGAATATATTGGACTTAGCGGGATCAAGACCGGCAGAGAGATAATCAAGAGCTACCTCTATGATGTTATCCCTGATCTTGTCGGGATTATCGAAGTTATCTGTCAATGCCTGAGCATCGGCGATCATTATGAATATCTTCTCGAACTCTCCGGAATCCTGAAGTTCTACTCTTCTCCTCAAGGAACCTACATAATGTCCCAGGTGAAGTCTTCCCGTGGGACGGTCTCCGGTAAGTATGATCTTTCCCATTAAAACGTGCCTCCGTTAATAAACAACTTCGTCTATTATATCAGATATCGTGCCGTATATCGCAGAAGATGATGCTCTTTTTCCCGCATTTCTCCGGTATGTTCACCTCGGATGATATTGTCGCTACCGGTAACATACACTCTCCTTGTCCTTGGCCTCCGACTCTGTTAAAATCATCGTGTAGTAGATATGAACAGCATTTCTTGTTGCTACAGGCAACAACGAGGTTTTTATGAAGAGATTATCCTTAAGGCTCCTGGCTGACACTGTGTCGGCAGGACGAAGATCGAAGAATATCACGCAGCAGGGTCTGTCGGGGCTCACGGGGATCAACAGGTCGATCCTCTCCAGGCTTGAGTCTGCGGACTATACCCCGTCGCCCGATCAGCTCTATGCCCTCTCTGAGGTCCTGGGCTTTGATATCGCTCCTTTCTTCGGCGATTCCGATGAAGCTCCCGCGCCTGCTCTTAAGAGCTATAACATCGCCGTTGCGGGAACGGGATATGTGGGACTCTCCCTTGCAGTCCTCCTGTCGGCCCATAATAACGTTACAGCCGTGGATATCCTTCCCGAGAAGGTCCAAAAGCTCAATAACTTCATATCTCCCATCAGGGATGAATATATAGAGAGATTCCTCGAAGAGGCAAAGAGCGGGACCAGGGATCTTCATCTCACGGCGACTACGGACGGCGCTGCGGCTTACAGGGACGCCGACTTCGTCATAGTAGCAGCACCTACCAACTACGATCCCAAGACCAACTATTTCGACTGTTCCGCCGTCGAGTCGGTGATAAGGCTGGTCATGGATTCTACCAAGAAGCGTAAGGACAAGCCCGTCATAGTCATCAAATCTACGGTTCCCGTAGGCTATACGCAGCATATAAGGCAGGAGCTTGATGCCGATAACATCATCTTCAGCCCGGAGTTTCTGAGGGAATCCAAGGCACTCTACGATAACCTCTACCCCAGCAGGATCATAGTAGGTACCGATAAGGATAACGAGGATAAGGCGCATACATTCGCCGCGCTCCTTAAACAGGGCGCAGCCAAGAAGGATATAGAGACACTCTTTACGGGCACTACGGAAGCAGAAGCGACAAAGCTCTTCGTCAATACATATCTGGCGCTTCGCGTATCTTACTTTAACGAGCTGGATACATATGCTGAGGTAAAGGGACTGGCCACGGAAGATATCATAAAGGGTGTATGCCTCGACCCGCGTGTCGGGGATTACTACAATAACCCCAGCTTCGGATACGGAGGTTACTGTCTTCCCAAGGACACAAAGCAGCTGCTGGCAAACTACCGTGACGTACCGGAGAACCTCATCGAAGCCATAGTAGAGAGCAACCGCACCCGCAAGGACTTTATCGCCGACAGGGTGCTTGAGATGGCCGGCGCCTACAGCTATTCCAACAACGGATATGACAAGACAAAGGAGAAGGATGTCACCGTCGGCGTCTACCGTCTGACCATGAAGTCCAATTCCGATAACTTCAGGCAGTCTTCCATCCAGGGCATCATGAAGAGGATCAAGGCCAAGGGAGCTACGGTGATCATCTACGAACCGACCCTCGAGAACGGATCAACGTTCTTCGGCTCCAAGGTCATAAATGACATAAAAAAGTTCAAGAAGAGATCCGACTGCATACTCGCCAACAGATACGATTCCCTGCTGGACGACGTAAGGGACAAGGTCTATACGAGAGATCTTTTCAAGCGTGACTGACAGACATAAGAACACCCTCTGACCATAAGATCAGAGGGTGTTTATCATCCTGACAGGTTATCGATTACGACTCACACCTTAGCTACTACTGCGTAGAAGATAAGATCCTCATCTCCTGTGTTGATGAGGCTGTGGGATCTGCCTTTCGAGCAGAGGTGTGCCTCTCCGGAATTAGCGGGGATCTCACCGTCGTCATTCTTTACCGTGCCGTGGCCGGAGAGGATAAAGATGACCTCCTCGTCCTCTTCGTGAGTGTGGTATCCGATGGAAGCGCCCGGTACGAGACGTCCCTTCATGATCTTGTTCGTATCGTCCGTAAACATCTTTACGTTGTAAGCGATCTCGCCTCCCTTGAAGTTGGGAATGCACTTTTCTTCCATTGTATTAAGATCTATAAGCATTATCCGTTCTCCTTTTGTTCATGATATGACAGGAAAGATTATAACATCCGTCTCATCTTATGTCGAAAGCATGGGTATATGCCTTGCCGCCGTCCTTATCCGTTACCGAGAAATATATATAGGGAGCGTCCTCGGGAAGCTTGAACCTTGCTTCCGTCACAGTCTTCCCCTTCTTGTCGTATACGGTCTTCGCATACTTTGGCGTCATATGCATCCTTATATACTTTGCTTCGGATGTACTCACTATGACTTCGTTGCCTTCAATGCCTATAGAATATATTGAAGGTCCGGTACTTGCGTACATATCCCCCTTCTCCATAGCCGCTATGATCGTCTTATATTCCAGCTTGTCGGCACTTACCATAGTCCACGCCCCGAAGGAATCGCTCAGAGGATCACTTATCGCTCTCTTATTGTGGTTATCGTCACTTCCGTGCACGAACATCCTGTTATCTTCCCTAAGGAGCATATCGTAAAGGGGCATGTTCTCTGCATAGCCGCTGGTCTTCATGGAGGAAGTGTTGAAGATCTCCATACTCCAGAAGTTCCGGAGCTTAAGTATCGACCTTGTATCCTGCATGGACCATACGGGATGATTGAGACTTACCAGGTAACCGTTCTTATCAGCTGTATCGATGAACTTCTGTATATAGGATACGGTAAACTTCCTGCTGCCGATATTGCCGTAATGCTTAGCGATGACGGCCTTGGGCAGAGGCATATACTTGCAGTAAAAAGGATCATAGGCAACTATACCTTCGTTATCCTTGTCCTTTGCTATCAGATTGATATGGATCTCAGGCTTGAAGCGGTCGAACCTGCAGATCCTTGACGGCCTTATATACGCCTCGTAGCCGGTTATCATCAGAAAGTCCTTCTCTGTCAGGTCATTATGGCTCTTCGGGTATTCATGGTCAGTGATCGCCAGGATATCGTAGCCGTTATCCTTATAGAGCGTCTTGAGCTCGTCGGGGGTGAGCTTGCCGTCCGACAACGTCGAATGGCTGTGAAGGTTAGCCTTATACTGCTTCTTCTTCGGATCTATGAGCCAGCGCATCTCTGTCAGATCTCGTCCAGCTGCCTGAAGCGGAAATAAGCCCCGCCGGGTTCCATTCCGCCCCTGCCTTCTGCTATCTCGGACATCGTTACCAGCTGATAGCCCTGATTTGTAAGCTCGGGGATGACCGTCAGCATCGCTTCGGCCGTTGATTCATAGATGTCGTGCATCAGTATGATGTCACCGTCTACGGCGACATTCATTATATTGTCTATTGTCGACTGTGTATCTCTGGTGGACCAGTCCTCGGTATCTACGTTCCACAATACAAGGGGAGCGCCTGCTACCATGCGGACCTGATCGTTATAAGCTCCGTAAGGAGGCCTTATGACCGTTGCGGGGTGTCCCGTCGCCATTATTATGTACTTATCTGCTCTTCGAAGTTCCTGAAAGATTCCGATGCTGTCCAGGTCGCTCAGGTTGGCGTGGCCATTGGTATGGTTGCCGATCTCGCATCCGATATAATCGGCTCTTGCGATCTGCTCCTGATAATCACAGGCATTGTAGCCGACGACAAAGAACGTGGCGTGCTGTCCGTATTCTTCAAGACAATCAAGGATCATATCCGTATATTGAGAAGGTCCGTCATCAAAAGTGAGTGCGAGCATAGGCGCATCGGGATCGGTAAAATTGCCGTCACCGTATTCGCCTGCCTCGATACCGTGGTCGAAGCACAGCTGCTGGAAGCCGTGAGTGCTGACGAACCATTCGAAGACATCTTCTCTGGTAAGATAACGAAGCTCACCAAGGAATATAAACGTAGGAAGTCCCATAAGGGAAGCAATATCATTGCCGGCTGCGTTCTTCATGGAATCGATAAAATCGGCATCGTCCCTGTTAGCATAGAATCCTTCAGAACTGAAGACGATCCTGTGTGCCGCCTCTATTCCTGTTATGCTGCCGTCCTCAAGTGCAGTCTTGATATTAGTTACCTTAGGAGTATCCGGGACTTCTCCTGCTATAGCCATATAGAGTTCATCCACGAACCCGGACGGATCGGGTGTCGTCTCTGCGATAACAGGCTCGTGTACCAACATCCCGCATACAAATGATGCGGAAAGCAACACTGCTATTCCTCGGGAAACTATATTACTGCCAAATGGATTCTTCATACCAATAATCTATCACAGAATCAACCCCTGTAACGTAACGATTAGTTGACAAAAAGGACGTGAAAAGATAATTTACGGCAACAAAAAAGCACCGGTAGACCGGTGCTTAGTTGGCTCCTCAAACAGGACTCGAACCTGTGACATTTCGGTTAACAGCCGAACGCTCTACCGACTGAGCTATTGAGGAATAAAAAAACCGGCAGCAACCTATCTTTCCGGACCGTCTCCAGTCAAGTATTTTCGGCACAAGCGAGCTTAACTTCTGTGTTCGGGATGGGAACAGGTGTGGCCTCGCAGTAATCACCACCGG
>JAEEGL010819977.1_pt1 | contig 12382 bp, 11 predicted proteins | sample 9134231 | NCBI WGS metagenome assembly JAEEGL01 (sample SAMN16246548, study PRJNA631951) | gut metagenome | biome: gut microbiome; feature: rumen; material: fiber-attached | host: Bos | place: Iran: Karaj | collected 2018-10 | reverse complement strand
CTACCAACTGAGCTACTTCCGCAAGTTTTTCGTGGGAGGTGGTGGACTCGATCCACCGAACCCTGAGGGAGCGGATTTTCCGTCCGCAGTAATTGCCCCTATGCGAACCTCCCAAGTTCATTTTTTCCTTTCGAGCCGATAGAGGGATTCGAACCCACGACCCCGAGATTACAAATCACGTGCTCTGGCCAACTGAGCTATATCGGCGGGTTCAGCGTCCTTCAATCGCTGAAAGGGATTGCAAAGGTAGACATTATTTTGAAGATTGCAAACATTTTTCAATCTTTTTCGACAAGATTGCGAAGTATTCCGAGAATACCGTCCCGGTCGAGCCTGCATTCCTTCCTTTCAGCGTCTTGAGTGTCCTGGGGGATGAACCTGTCGGGTATCCCGCCGTGTGCCACGGGTATGCCGCAACCCCTCTCCGCGAGGTACTCCGACACGGCTCCGAAAAGCCCTCCCTTGACGGCTCCGTCCTCCAGTGTCACGACCGCTTCGTAATTCGCCGCGACGTCGGCGAGCATGTCGCCGTCGAGGGGCTTCAGGTAGCGCACGTCGTAAACGGTGGGTGAGAATCCGGCTTCCCTGCTGAAAGCCTCCGCAGCCTCGACGGCGCGGTGCGCGACGGGGCCCAGGGCGAGGACGGCGATGCGCGAGCCTTCGGCGAGGCGCGCGGCGCGGCCCGGGGGCAGGATGTCCCATCCGGCCCCGCGCCAGGGCGCGCCTTCGCCCGTCCCGCGCGGATACCGTATGATCATCGGCCCGTCCTGCTGCAGGGCCGTGTACATCAGGTTCCTGAGTTCGAGTTCGTCCGAGGGGGCGGCGATGACCATGCCGGGTATGCTGCGGTATGCGGCAAGGTCGAAGGCGCCGTGGTGCGTGGGACCGTCCTCGCCGACCACGCCTGCCCGGTCGAAGCAGAGCGTCACAGGCAGGTGCTGCAACGCCACGTCGTGTATGATCTGGTCATAAGCCCTCTGGGCGAAGGACGAATATATGTTGCAGAACGGCCTGAGGCCTCCTGCGGCGAGCCCTGCGGAGAAAGTCACCGCATGCTCCTCCTCGATGCCCACGTCGAAGAAGCGCGAAGGCATCTTCGAGGCGAGCAGGTTCATGCCGCAGCCGGTGGCCATGGCCGGAGTTATCCCCATTACGCGCGGATCGGCCTCCGCCAGCTCCACGAGAACCTGTCCGAACACGTCCTGATAGCGGTCGGCCTTGTATTGCGAGCGTTTCCGTTCGCCGGTCTCCGGATCGAACTTCCCGGGGGCGTGCCATACGGTGGGATCTGCTTCGGCAGGAGCATAGCCTTTCCCCTTCGTCGTGATGCAGTGGAGCACCCTGGGGCCCTTGAGGTCCCGGATCTTCCCCAGCGTCTCGAGGACCTGGTCCATGTCGTTGCCGTCGATGGGGCCGAAGTAACGGAATCCCAGGGCTTCGAAGAGGTCGCCTCCGGTACGTTTGACTATCCACGACTTCAGGCTCCTGATCCAGCGCTGGATGAAGGTCCTGAACTTCCTGTCGCCCATGGTGTTCCAAACCTTGCCCTTGAAACGGTTGTAGAAGGGGCTGGTGGTGATGCGGAGCAGGTGCTCGTGCAGCGCTCCGATGTTGCTGTCTATGGACTGGTTGTTGTCGTTCAGGATGATGAGAAGGTCCGCGGCACTGTCGCCGGCGTTGTTCAGGCCTTCGAAGGCGAGGCCGCCGGTGAGCGCGCCGTCGCCGATGAAGGCTACCGCCTTCTCGCCGCTGCCCTTCAGCCTGGCGGCCTCGGCGAAGCCCAGCGCGGCCGAGACTGAGGTGGACGAATGCCCTACGCCGAAGGCGTCATACGGGCTTTCGTCCATCTTCGGGAAGCCGCTGATGCCTTCGCGCGTGCGGTTCTGCCGGAAAGCCTCCCTGCGCCCGGTGAGTATCTTGTGGGCGTATGCCTGGTGGCCGACGTCGAAGACTATCTTGTCCTTTGGAGTATCAAATAAATAATGGAGTCCGACGATGAGCTCCACGGCCCCGAGGCTGGAAGCGAGATGTCCCGGATTGACGGCGCAGCATTCGACCATGTACGACCGCACCTCGGCGCAGAGCTCCCTGAGCTCCGCCGCGTCCAGCTTCCTGAGGTCAGCGGGTGAATCGATCCTGTCGAGTATCCTGTACATCGCTTCAAGTTTGGGAACGCAAAGGTACGATTTTATTTCAATAATTCTTAAATTCGCAGGAACATAGAGGAACGGATACGATGAGGAAGAGGCATTTCCCCAACACATACGTCATAATCTCGGCCATCATTCTGGTCTGCGCCCTTGCGACCTTCGTGGTGACGCCGGGGCAGTATGTCACCCTGGATGACGGCACTGTGGTGTATGAGAATGCCGTAAGGGCGCCGCAGACTTGGCAGGTGTTCTCCTCCCTGTATGACGGATTCGTTAAGCAGGCCGGCATCATCGCGTTCATCCTTATCGTGGGCGGGGCTTTCTGGGTACTGAACGCCACCGGAGCCGTTGCTTACGGCATCAACCGTTTCATTTCCAGGGCTGGGAAGTATGACCGCCTCGTTCTGGCCGGCCTCGCACTGCTGTTCTCCGTCGGAGGTGCAGTATTCGGCATGAGCGAGGAGACCATACCTTTCGTGGGCATCGTGGTGCCGCTGGTCATTGCGATGGGCTATGACGCCGTCACCGGCCTTCTGGTCGTGTACGTCGCTTCCAACATCGGCTTTTCCGCGGCCTTCCTCAATCCTTTCACCGTAGGCATAGCACAGGAGATGTCGGGACTGCCGCTTTTCTCCGGGATGGGATACCGCCTCGTCTGCTGGACCGTCCTTACCGCGGCACTGATTGTATTTATATTATGGTACGCGCGCAGCGTACGCAAGGAGCCGGCTGCTGAAATACCGGGTCAGGCCGCCGGTGATGCTGAAGCCGGACAGGGAGACTGGAGGAAGCGGTCGATCCTCGCCGTGCTGCTCCTTACCGTCATCCTCCTCATCGTCGGCGTCACCTGCTTCAAGTGGTACATGGCAGAGATATCCGCGCTTTTCCTGGTGATGGGCATCGTCGCGGGCATCCTGGGCGGCTTCAACGCCAACCGCATCGCCGACGAGTTCGTCGCCGGCGCGAAGGACATCCTGTCCGCGGCGCTGGTCGTCGGCCTGGCGTCCGGCATAATAGTCATACTCCAGAACGGACACGTGGTGGACAGCATCCTCCACGGACTGGAGTCCGGCCTCGGGGATGCCGGGAAGACAGGCTCCCTCGCCATGATGTACGGCATCCAGACCGTCATCAACCTGCTGATACCAAGTGCCACGGCAAAGGCCGCGGTGACCATACCCATAATGGCTCCGTTCTGCGACCTCATCCACCTCTCGCGCCAGTCCATGGTGATGGCCTTCCAGTTCGGCGACGGCTTCACCAACATGCTCACTCCCACCTCCGGCGTGCTCATGGCCGCCCTCGCCATGGCCAGGGTGCCGTATGAGAAATGGCTCAAGTGGGTGTGGAAATACGTTTTGGCATTGATTGTTGCCGGATTTGTGCTACTTTTGCCAACGGTCCTCGTGCCCCTTGCAGGATTTTGACGATATTATTGAATAAATACTGACATTATGACTGAAACTATCAAGAAAACAACCCTCCGCGATTCGGCGGCGATGCGCTGGACGGCGCTCCTGCTGCTGGCGCTCGCAATGTTCTGCGCCTACATCTTCATGGACATCCTCTCTCCCATCAAGGACCTGATGGAGTCCACGCGCGGATGGGATTCCAAGGCCTTCGGTACGATGGAAGGCGCCGAGACGTTCCTCAACGTTTTCGTGTTCTTCCTCATTTTCGCCGGCATCATCCTGGACAAGATGGGCGTCCGGTTCACCGCCGTGCTTTCCGGCGCCGTGATGTTCGCGGGAGGTCTCATCAAGTATTTCGCGATCAGCGAGGCTTTCATCGGCTCCGGTCTCGAGACCTGGTTCACCGACCACCTCAACTGGCATACCGGAGTGGGCTTCATCGATGACGTCCTGCCGTTCTACCAGGGCATGCCAGCATCGGCGAAGCTCGCGGCCATCGGATTCATGATCTTCGGCTGCGGCTGTGAAATGGCGGGCATCACCGTCAGCCGCGGTATCGTCAAGTGGTTCAAGGGAAGGGAGACCGCCCTGGCAATGGGCTCGGAAATGGCGCTCGCCCGCCTGGGCGTGGCGACCTGCATGATCTTCTCGCCCTACTTCGCCAAGCTCGGCAGCCACGTCGACGTCAGCCGTTCCGTCGCTTTCGGAGTGGTGCTGCTCTGCATCGCCCTCATAATGTTCATCGTATACTTCTTCATGGACAGGAAGCTCGATGCCCAGACCGGCGAGGCCGAGGAGAAGGACGACCCCTTCAAGGTCAAGGACATCGGCAAGATCCTCTCCAGCCTCGGTTTCTGGCTTGTCGCCCTGCTCTGCGTGCTCTATTACTCTGCGATTTTCCCGTTCCAGAAGTACGCCGTCAACATGCTCCAGTGCAACCTTACGCTCACCGAGCCGGCAGCCGGTTCGTTCTGGGCAGGTGAGGCAGTTACGATCGTGCAGTATATCATAATGCTCGTGGTGGCGGTCTGCTCCTTCGCAAGCAATTTCATCAAGAACAACAGGCAGCTCAAGGTCGGCCTGATGGCCGTCGCGGTCGTTGCCCTGGTGGTCTATTGCATCATGGGCTTCAAACGTGGTACTGCAGAGACCATCTTCGCAGTATTCCCGCTGCTGGCCGTGGCCATCACCCCCATCCTCGGCAACTATGTCGACCATAAGGGCAAGGCGGCCTCCATGCTGCTCATCGGCTCCATCCTTCTGGTGCTCTGCCACCTGACCTTCGCGTTCATCCTGCCCCTGTTCAAGGGCAGCGCCGTCGGAGGCACCGTCGTGGCTTACATCACCATCCTCGTCCTCGGAGCCAGCTTCTCGCTCGTTCCCGCGGCCCTCTGGCCCTCCGTCCCGAAGCTCGTCGACGCCAAGGTCATAGGCTCTGCATATGCACTCATCTTCTGGATCCAGAACATCGGACTGTGGCTCTTCCCGATCCTTATCGGCAACGTCCTGACCAGCACCAACGCCCCCGGTACTGCCCCCGACCAGCTCAATTACACCTGGGCCCTGGTCATGCTCGCCTGCCTCGGTGTCGCTGCGATGCTGATCGGCCTCTACCTGAAGGTCGTGGACAGGAAGAAGCATCTCGGTCTCGAGGAACCCAACATCGTGGAATAGCATGCCCGAGGCCGTGAAACGCCGCTTTACGCGGCTGGCATGGGTGGCACTGGCCTGTCTGGTGGTACCCATGTTCGCATCGTACTTCTTCGACGACATGTTCTCGACGATCTCGTATCTGTTCGAGGACCCGTCGAGGACCGCGCTGGGCTGGGATGCGGCCGGTTACGGCCTGTATACCAGCGGCTACAGCGTCCTGTGCGTCTTCGGAGGCCTCGTCATCTGCGGCATCCTGCTGGACAAGTGGGGAGTGCGGGTGACCGGCTCGATATTCGTCGGGATGATGGCGGCGGGCGCGCTGCTCGTGCTGCACGCCATCACCGCAGGATATGCCCCGGCGAAGTCCCTCCGCCTGGCTTATGCCGGCTGCATGTTCTTCGGACTCGGAAGCGAGATAGCCGGAACGGCAGTGACGCGCTCGATCGCGAAGTGGTTCAAGGAAGGGCCCATGGCCCTTGCCATGGGACTCCAGCTGGCGATAGCACGCCTCGGCACGGCCGTGGCGCTGGTGCTGTCGCCGCGTCTGGTGGTGGAGAACGCCGGCCACGTGTACAGCCTCTCCGAAACTGCCCGTCCGGCCATGTTCGGCGTCGGCCTGATGGCGGCCGGCCTCATCCTCTGGGCCGTTTTTGTAGCCCTGGATGCCAAAGCGTATCCGTCCGGGCCTGGGACGGCTGAAGGATCCGGCCAGTCCGACGACGAGGCTTTCCGCCTCAAGGACGTGTTGAAAGTGCTGGGTAACAAGAATTTCTGGATGCTGGGCCTGCTCTGCGTCCTGTTCTACAGCAGCATAGTGGCGTTCAAGAAGTTCGCAGGGGCCATCCTCATCCCCCGTTTCGACATCCCTGCCTCCACGGCGGGATGGATGGTGTCCATGCTTCCTTTCTCGACCGTGGTCTTCGCCCCGCTTTTCGGTCTCCTGGTCGACAGGAGGGGCCATGGCACCCGCTGGATGGTCATTGGTTCTGTGCTGGCCCTTGTGGCACATCTGCTGCTGGCTTTCGCTCCGTCAGGGGTTCCGTTCTACGGTTATCTCAGCATGGTCTTTCTCGGCTTCGGTTACTCGCTTGTGCCTGCTGCACTCTGGCCCTCGGTGCCGAAGATCGTTCCCGACAAGGTGCTTGGAACGACTTATTCGCTTATTTACTGGGTGCAGAATCTCGGGCTTCTGTCCTTCAAGTGGCTGGCGGGCATCATACTCGGCTCCGCCGCTGCGGGCGCTGCCGCTGAGGCTGCGGCTTCGGGCCCGGTGCGCGTCGAGCTGATGTTCGTCGCCCTCTGCGTCGCCGCGGTGGTCATCGCCCTGCTCTTCGCCCGCATCTCGAAGCGCAATCCTTCCCTCCGCCTCGACGCGCCCGCAGGGAAGGCCTGAAAACGCGCTACCCTGCGGGTGTTTGCCCGCAGGGTAGGCTAAAAAAGTGGTACCCTGCGGGTACTACAGTTTCTTCAGGGAAGAGCCGCGCGAGATCTGTACGGCGTCGATTTTCGTATCCGGACCTCCCTCGTAGTAGCATGTGGAGGCTCCTGAGGCTTCCACGGTAATCTTTCCGAGGGCGGCCACCCTGCATTTGGACGCTCCGGACAGTTCCACATTAACGTTCACGGCCTTCGCCTGACGGCTTTCCACGGACGATGCCCCGCTGCACTGGATATCCAGCGACGAGACGTTGATGGCAGACTGGAGCTCGGCATGGGATGCTCCGGAGGCTTCGATGGAAACCCTGTCGAACTCTCCGTCCAGGTCCAGCCGTGCGCTTCCGGACAGTTCTGCATTCACTGCAGGGGACTTGACTCCGAGTCTCGCCTTGCTCGCCCCGGAGGCCTCGAGTCCGACTCTGTCATAGCTTCCCTTCAGGTTAGCATGGGAGGCGCCGCTGAGCCTTATTTCGGTCAGGTCGGACGATACTGCCAGACCGTCCGCGTGGGACGCTCCGCTCAGGGACATCCTGAAGGGACGTCCGCCAAGGTCGGGAAACACGCCGTCGGCCTGGAGCCTTGCAGCTCCGCTGAGGGATACGCTCTCGAGCACGGGCATGCTCACTTCCGCCCTTATCGCTCCGGACTTCATGTCGGAAAGCCTGCGGTTGATGGTTCTGGGAAGGTCCTTAACGGTGAGTATGAGCTGTTTGCGCTCCACTTTGACGCTGATGTAAGGCTCCAGATAGTCGGGGGCCTCCACCTTGACGGAGAAGGTCGGCGAAGGGGTAAGCTCCACGTTGAAGACATGGGATGCGCTGATGCCGGTGAAATCCTTCAGGGGATAGGACTTGCTGAATGTTCCGGCCAATGCCGGGACGAGGGCCATGATTGCGGCCAGTGTGGTCAAAAGAGTCTTTTTCATATTGCGATGTTCATTCTGTCATTGTAAGTATACGGTGCACTCCGTCAAGGATGGTATTGTAGTGTTCCCTGAGTATGACGGTCTTCTCGTCGTCGCTCAGTTCGTCGGGAAGCAGGTCCACGAGCGGAATGGTCTCCTCGGTCAGGCTGCGGAGCTGCTCCGACCGGTCTTCGTCGGCACCTGCTTTCTCCCAGGCCTTGGTAACCTGGGCCATGTAGCCTGCATAGATGCCCTCAGGGGTGTCGCCGGCGGTGCGGAGCCAGTCGCGGCTGCGGTCTGCCGGAGGCAGGAGCAGCAGGACGGCCAGCGCCGCGGCTGCCGCCACCGGCAGCGCGGTCCGGAATATCCGGACCCTGCGCCTGCCGGCCTCCCATCTCCCGAGGAAGCGCTCCTCTGCTCCCTCGGGGGGGAGTTCAGCGTCGAACGCCGCGGCATTGCCTTTAATGTATTCTTCCAGACTTTTCATATCCTGTTTGATTTCAATTCCTTTACCAGTTTCGCCCTGCCCCGCGAGTACCACGAGCGGAGCGTCGTTTCCTTCTGTCCCGTCAGCCTGGAAATCCCTGCGTAATCCATCCCCTCTATCAGTACCAGGTCCAGTATAAGGCCGTATGGATGGGGCAGGCGTTCCATCGCTTCCCGGATCCTCTGGATATCCACGGCCTCAGGTATCTCCATTTCCTCGTCCACCTCGTCGAAAGGAAGGCTCTCCATGGCGGAAAGCACTTTCTTCCTCCTTCGCAGGGCGTCTATGCCCATCCTGATGCAAGTGGTCCGGAGCCAGCTTGAAGCCTGGGCGGCCGACGCGCTCCTGACATCCCTCTGGATATATCTCATCAGGGTATCCTGCATGATCTCCTCCGCCTCAGCCGGGTCGCGGACGATGCGAAGGGCCGTGTTGTAAAGGGCCCTGCTGTGGGTTCGGTAGAATTCTGTAGCTTCCTGACGGGTCATTTTTGCGGACTGTTCACCTTTATAACGCAGAAAAGACGGTGGCGTTGCACCGTCTTTTCAGAAAAATCGGGAAAAATCAGAACGGGAGGTCGTCGGAACCGTCCCCGTCAATGATGTCGAGGGGTGCGGCAGGCTGCGGGGCCGGCTGAGGCTGCGGCTGGGGTGCAGCCGGCCTCGGCTGGAAACCGGCCGGCTGACTGAACGACTGCGGCGCCTGGGAGAAACCTCCCTGCGGTTGGACCGGATAGCCCTGGACCCTCTGGGTGCCGTATCCTTCCTGGCCTTCGGCGGCAGGGTTGTCGCTGCGCTTGCCGAGGAGCTGGATATTGTCGACGACCACTTCCGTGGTGAATTTCTTCACTCCCTGCTGGTCAGTCCAGGAACGGGTCCTGAGCTTGCCTTCGATATATATCTGCATGCCCCTGCGGATGAATTTCTCCGCGAGGTCGGCCGAGTTCCTCCAGGCCACGATGTTGTGCCATTCGGTATTCTCACGGAGCTCACCGCTGCGGTCCCTGTACCGCTCCGTGGTGGCCAGGGTGAATGATGCGACCTTTGTGGCGTTCTGTGCGCCGGAATTGCCTTCGAGGTAACGTACTTCGGGGTCTCTGCCAACGTTACCGATCAACATGACTTTGTTCAGTGACATAATTACGGTTGTTTGTTGGATACAAATATAGGAAACGCTTCGCAAATAACCAACCGTGTCGGTCAGTCGTCCGGATGCCCGGACACCTCCTGCGCACCGGGCGTGAAAAGCTCCGCAAGCTGTTCAGGTGAGGTGCCGTCGAAATAGCGGCGGACGCCGATGCCCCGCAGGATTTCCAGAACGTCCTTCCGTGCGAACCGGCAGCCCTCGAGCGCGGCGGCAGCTTCTCCGGCAGGGAGACTTCCGATGAAGTCTCCGCCGAAGGACGCCCCCGCGATCCTTCCCCGCACTATTCCGCAGCTGAGAGCAACGGTCCCGCAAGGTAGCCGAAGGGCATTGCTGAACTGCGCCTTCGGGGAATGCCCGTAATTCCACTCCCAGGTGGAGAACTTTCTATGGCTGATTTCCTCTATCTCAGCCTTCTGAGTCTCGGTGAGGAATATCTGCGGGTCAGCATAGCCCCTTGAAAGGATACGCTCCAGGGCTGACTGGAACTCTTGTATGTCAGGGAATTGAGGCAAATGCCCGCGGAGATTGCAAACCCGGCTCCTGACCGAGGCTATGCCGGCGGCGTCCAGCTTGCTTCCGGGGACGGCAAGCGCTGCCGTCAGGCGCCCGATATCCACGTCGTACATCAGCGTCCCGTGGACCATCAGCCTGTCCTTGTACACCCTTTTCGCGTAGCCGGAGACCTTGCGCCCGCCGACGGTTATGTCGTTCCGCCCGTTCATCTCCGCCTCGACTCCGAGGCTCCGCAGGGCGTCAAGCATGTAGTGCAGGTAACCAGGATAGTCCCTGTCAAGGTCACGGGAGCGCCCCACAATGGTGTAGTTGAGGTTCTGGAGGTCGTGGTACACGGCACCTCCTCCCGTCACGCGCCTGGCCAGCACAATGCCGTTCTCCTCCAGATAGGGGAGATTGACTTCGGAATAGACGTTCTGGTTCAGCCCGATTATGACTGACGGAGCGTTCCTCCACAGGTAGAAGACCGTCTCGTCCGACGGAAACCGCTCAAGGCAGTATTCATCGAACGACATGTTGTAATGGGGGTCCGTGCTGTTGTTACGGAGGAATCTCATGGAGGGCCGGCGACTACAGTAGGGCGTCGATGTCCGGGGCTTCCCCGGTCATCACGGAATAGCCTGAAACGGCTTGGTTGACCAGCCACAGCCTGCCCGGGAGGTATCTGGCACCGGTGTCCAGCATCCGTGCGAGCAGCAGGCCGTTGAAGGCCGGGTCCCGGTAATTGGCTTCCAGTACAATGGGTCTGGACGCGAAATCTTCCGGCCCAAGCTCCGCGAAGCAGTCCAGGGCTGCCGGAAGGGCATAGACCAGCAGGTCGGCCCGCCGCAACTCTTCCCTGAAAGTCTCGATCGGAGCCACGCGGAATCCGTATTCGGGAAGGCCATTGACGAAAGTCTCCGCCTTGGCCGAAGTGCGGTTCATCACTGTGGTGGAATAGCCCATCTCTGCGGCGGCGAGGGCGGCGGCCTTGCCGGCTCCGCCGAGCCCGGCCACGAGCGCCGCCGGCTTCCGGCCGCAGCGCTCCACGAGCTTCGCCTTGACGAACTGGTGAACCTTCACGTGTGCATCGCTGCCGAAAGTGCCGTAGAACTCCCTGACTATGCCGGGGAACAGCTCCTCAGCGACAGTGAGGATCACTCCTGTGAAGTCTGAATTGTAAGCCCTTACCCCTTCAGATGTCCTGACGAGGATGTTCGCGGCTCCTGTCAGGACTACAGGTCCCGACACTATGTCGGCCTTGGCGTAAGCCTTCTCCTTGAAGGGAGCCGTGACGTTGACCGCTTTGTATCCCTTCAGGAATTTCGCATACGATTCCTCGAAATACTCCCCGCGGATGAGGTCGTAGGTGTATTTCCCGTGATACGCCGCCTCGAAGAGCGCGGGGCTCTGCGAGTGCTCGATGGGATGTCCTATGAGTCCGAATTCAGGCATTTCTCTGTCGTACCGCTTCAAACAGCAGGATGGCTGCGGACACCGACGCGTTCAGCGAGTCCAGTTCCCCGAGCATCGGGATGCGGATATGCGCGTCCGCGGCCTCGCGCCATGCGGCCGTGAGACCCGTGGCCTCGGTGCCGATGACGATGGCCGTCCCGCCCTTCATGTCGGTATCATAGTACCACGATGAATCCTGCAGCTGTGCCGTGAAAATGTTTATATTATTGTCTTTCAGCCATTTGATGGCTTCTGGAGAACTGCAGCACACCACCGGTACCGTAAACACGGCCCCGATGCTGGCGCGTATGAGGTTGGGATTGTACAGGTCCGTCAGCGGGTCGCAGACCAGGACCGCATCGGCCCCTGCCGCATCCGCGCTACGCAGCACGGCCCCGAGGTTCCCGGGCTTCTCGACCCCCTCCAGCACCACCACCAGCGGACTTTCCGGCATCTCCAGCTCCCCGAGCGTCCTCTCCCTGACCTTCACCTCCGCGATGAGGCCCTCAGTACCTTCCCTATATGCAATCTTGGCATACAGTTCCCTCGGCACTTCTATCACCTGCCCCGCAGATTGAAGGATGAACTTCAGGTTTTCGTCCGGGCGGTCAGTGCCGTGTTTGGTGGAATTCGGGTGCTGCAGGTCTGGCAGCGGGCATTCTGGAGCTTTTACCCGGGTAGGGTCCGCATCGCACTTCAGTGCGCCGTAACGGATAGCGGAAGAATGCCCGACTGCCAGACCGCAGATCTCAGGACAGTAGAACAGCGTGTCGATTTCGAACCCGGCGCGCATGCAATGCTCCAGCTCGCGCCGCCCTTCCACGACAAAAAGCCCCATCTCCTTGCGGAGCCGGGCTTTCTCCTGAAGGGCCAGAAGCGTCTTGACCTTGCGGTTCTGCGCCGATGTCACCGATTCGACCCTCACTTCTCCTCTTCTTTCTTGAGGCTCTTCTCCGGCTTCATCTGCGGGAAGAAAAGCACGTCCTGGATGGTGCTCTGGCCTGTCATGAACATCGTAAGGCGGTCGATGCCCATGCCGAGACCCGAGGTAGGCGGCATGCCGTACTCGAGCCCGCGCATGAAATCATAGTCGATGAACATCGCCTCGTCGTCGCCCTTGCTCTTGAGTCTGGCCTGCTCCTCGAAACGCTCCAGCTGGTCGATGGGATCGTTCAGCTCGGAATAGGCGTTGGCCAGCTCCTTGCCGCAAACGAAGAGCTCGAAACGCTCCGCCAGCGCGGGATTG
>JAEEGL010549718.1_pt1 | contig 12382 bp, 9 predicted proteins | sample 9134231 | NCBI WGS metagenome assembly JAEEGL01 (sample SAMN16246548, study PRJNA631951) | gut metagenome | biome: gut microbiome; feature: rumen; material: fiber-attached | host: Bos | place: Iran: Karaj | collected 2018-10 | reverse complement strand
GCATGCCGCTAAAGGTCCGCACTCCATCCGTCAACGACATACTCGCAGACAAACTCACTGCCTTTGCGCCGAACACTTGCGGTATCCCCTTTTTCAAATCCCGCCGGAACCGTTCTCTTGACATCATCAAGCAATTGTTCGATATTTCCCGTTTGATGGATGCTGCTACGGACTTCAAGGTAGTACGTGATGTGTTTAACCGTATTGCCCCCATCGAACTAGCCTACCGGGAACGACCTGGGGATCTAGCTCCAGTCTTTGAAGACATCCGGCAGACCGCTCTTTGCATATCAACTCGTGGATTGGAGGGTAAAGGACAGTTCCAATTGCTGCAGGACGGAATTACCAGCATGCAACCCTTCACAATCGGCAGCCGTTACGTTATCGAAGATGCCACGGTTGATGCTGCTAAAGCTGCCTTGTTGGCAACTATGATTGAAACAGGTGTAGATGAATTCATTCCCTATTCTCAGATGAGGGATAATCTGGCCGATCTACGGCTTGCGAAATCCGTTCCCCAGAGACTTGCGCGCCTTCGTAGGAATAACCCGGAAGCGTTTTATTATTGGTACATTACTAGTGAACTGCTTGCGTCTTTATTGCACTAAACGAGGAATACATAGATAATCTTTTGTAGTTTGCTACAGCTATTTTCTCTCATTCCATAATGGATTATTAATCGTTAATGTCGCGAAAATCAATTAAATGCTTGTTTCCATTGCCATAAACCCTAGTCTGTAATAAAACAGAACACGTCTGTAGACGCAAAAGATTGTAATTGTAGACAAGCTTTCTTAACTTTGTTTTTCGTTCCCTGTATCTTTCTTATATTAGCACGGAGATGCAGCTTTTAGAGTGATGTTATTATCGTTTTTGTTTTATGAGTGTTGCTACAGAATCAGTTGAGATTACCCCTAGGGGTATTAGGAAGGTGTTAAATAAGTATACCCCTCAACGGGCTATTGCTGAGTATATCTGGAATGGCTTTGATGCCCATGCTAAGGAGGTTAAAGTCAATAGTATCTGTGAGACCACATTCAATAGCATAGTAAAGGTGCTTGTGAGAGATGATGGTGAGGGAATTATCTACGAGCAACTACCTGTTGTTTTTAAGAAATTCTACGAATCACACAAATCCTTAAAAGGGAATGTCGATAGTCGCTTTTCTAGAGGAAAGAATGGATATGGGCGTTTTACATTTTTCAAGTTTGCGAATTTGGCAAGATGGAATACTATCTATAAAAAGGAAGATGTCTTCTATAAGTTCTCCATCGACATAAACGCCCAAACACTGACGGACTATAATGCTACTAGTCCGGAAAGAGTCGATGTAGCAACTACTGAAACAGAAGTGGCTTTTGAAGACATCATCTCAGATGATCTTTCAGTTGAATGGATGAGTGATAAACTTGTTCCGTACCTTAAAGCCGAATTTGCTTGGTATTTCAAACTGCATCCTGATAAAAAGTTGTTTATCAATGATGAGCTACTTGATTGCTCTTCTGTCATCGCGGATAGTGAGTCTTTCGATTTGACTATCCAATTAGAAGGAGTAGATGACGAATTATTCCACATATACTACTTCCAATGGAATGTTAAGCCCCAAGAAGAGTATTCCCGTTTTTATTTCATGAGTGCAAACGGAGATCTAAAATATCAGAAAACCACCCTATATAATAACAAAGGAGACTATTTTTGGCATAGTGTCCTGGTAAAGAGTACCTTCTTTAATAGTTTAGCTGACATCGAAGATGATGAAGAACGTAACCTTTTCTCCTCATTGCCAGAAAAACGAATTTTCAAAGCATTGAAAGAAAAACTAAATGAGTATTTAGGTAAAAAACGTCGTCCCTTTTTAAAGGCTAAAGCAGAGGTATTAATTAATGACTATGAGTCCGAAAATCTGTTCTCATTCATAGGGGAAACGCCATGGGAAGAAGAACGCAAAAAATATTTGCAAGACTTTATAAAGGAATTGTATGAAGTTGAGCCTGCTATCTTCACTAAGTTAAATGCTGCTCAGAAGAATATTTTTATACGTCTTCTTGATCAGGTTATTGATACAGGAAGAAATGAGAGCCTTTTTACTATTTTGGGAGCATTAGTGGACTTGGGGGACGAATACAAAGATCAATTCGCAAAGATTCTTGAAACAACAAAATTAAAGAATATAGTAAACACGCTTCAACTGATAGAAGACCGGCTACAGACCATACAGGCATTACGTGAGGTCAACTTTAATCATACACTAAAAGCGGGAGAAGTAAAGCATTTACAGAAACTAATAGAGCGGCATTATTGGATTTTTGGTGAGGAGTATCGCTTTGTTGGGGCAGAGAACATGAAGTTCCAAGAAGCTTTAAACCGTTATAAATACATACTTCACGGTGTCAGCAAAGAAGAATATGTTAATCATCCAGATAAGTATAAGGAAATGGATCTATTCATTACAGGGCAGGAGTATAGAGAAGGAAGACCATCGAACCTTGTAGTTGAAATAAAGAGCCCAACGAACGTACCAAAGCTTAAGATGGAGCATTATACCCAAATTAATACTTACATGAATGTCATCAAGAAGCAAGACGGTTTTAATGATCCTACAACTTTTTGGACATTTTTGTTAATAGGTCTTGATATCGATGATATCGCTGGGCAACAAATACAGAATCCATTGACCGGGATTTGCCTGGAAAAAGATAATTATCGTCTATATATGAAAACATGGGCTCAAGTTCTGAATGAGGCTGATTCTCGATTTAATTATTTGAAAGAAAAAATGCAGAATGAGAGAGACCGGCTTGTCAATTCAAATGATTTGAATTCCATTATGGAACAGACATTGAGTAATACCGCTGTGGCAACGGATATAAAAACGACATCAATCTGATCAAGCTGACGAAGATTTGTAAGTTGACTTTGAATTCGTTTATATGATGCTTTTTTATTTGTTGCTACCCTTATAGACATCAATAAGAGCTGCCCCCGAAGATGTCACGGAAGCATATGTATATGCAGATTTATACAGTTTATTAGCAGTTATTTATGGATTTTGTGTACCACATTTCTACCACACTCTCTGTAACTAATTGATTATCAATAAATTTATCTTTCTGCATCGGAAAATAAATCCACCGTAAAGCCCCGTACTAATCCCAAAAACTATATTGAAAATCAGCGCATTGACTCATAATCAATTTTGGAATTTTGTCCATTATTTCGGAGCATTTCGGGGGTATTTGAACCACATTTGAACCACTCGTGGTTCAAGGTCGAGTATAATTTACGCCAAAGTACACTTTTTTACGTCATTTTACTTCTTTTTACAGAATTGTCCCCAATCACTGGGGGTAAACGGCGCAGTCGAGATTCCGGGAATTGTTTTCGGTGATTTTGTAAAAAGTGTGTACTAATCTAATGCCCACGGTGCTTTTCCTTTTTCTTGGCCTGCCTGAGTTCAAAGCGACGCTGCTGATCGGCTTCTCGCTCTGCCTTGGACCGCTGTCGGTGCTCTGTCTTGTTCTGCTCCTGCTGCTTCTTTAAAGCCTGCTGGGACTTGGTGCCGATGCCTTGCGGGATGGTTTGCCTGCGGGCTTCCCGGAGCTGCCGCTTCGGATTCCTCCGATTTTCCGGCGTAGTGGACGCATCAACTGCCGGGCTGAATCGGAGCCGGTGCCAGTTCCGGTCAACGAACTGCATAATCTCCCGCTCCGTCGGCTCGGCCCCGAAAGTGACCTTGCAGACACGAAGACCTTCCCGGTCGGCCAGTTCGAAGAGGCCGATCCAGAAAGGGTCTTCGAAAAGAACGGTCAGCGAGCCCTGGCTTATGCCTTCTCCACCGGCACCTGGACGATGGTCAGCCATTTGTCTGCATCCTCCTGGTTCCAGACTCCATCCACGTAGCAAGCACGAGGCGCGCCGACGATGCTGTAACCCTCCTTCTCCAGGTAGGCGAAGAGGTCCAGATAAGACTGGTACAGCCTGTCATACGGACCGAAGACCTTTAGGCAGGCGGCCAGCGGCACTTCCGGAATGTCCTTGAACTGGATGATGGCCGAGTCGGTGCCTTTCCTCGTCACTTTCTCACAGTATTCGATGTCGATGTCCTGCGGCTTGTAGCCGCCGTGCTCGATGGTGTAGCAGTAGCCGGGTTCCGGACATTCGCAGCCCAGGCGGGCCATTTCCGGGCCGATGACCTCGCAGCAGAGGCGGCCGAGGTCCTGGAAGGAAGGGATGATGGTGCGATGGCTGGCTACCGTGATGGCGGGCAGCGCTTCAAAGTAAACTTTTTCCATTTTGTGCAACTTTTTCTGGGAAGCCACCACCGCCTTGAGCATACGCCGCCGTTCTTTGAGTACCGCCAATTCCTTCTCGCATGCAAGTATCTTCTGCTCAAGCGATTCCACCGAAGGGAAATGACTGTCATCGTCCCACAGGTCCCGAATCTCTTCCAGCGAATAGCCGAGACTCTTGAGCGTGGTGATGCTCTGGATCTTCTGCAGTTGCCCCACAGCATAATAGCGGTAGCCCGTGTCCCGGTCCACGATTTCCGGGACCAGCAGGCCGATTTCCTCGTAATGCCTGATGGCCCTGACGGTCACTCTGCCCAGGCGGGAAAACTCCCCGATTTTCAACTTGTTTTTACCCATAACAATTGTGCACTTTTGTTATCCGGGGGCAAAGATAATACATGCCGTAGGGTACGAGTCAAGAGAAAAATGAAAAAAGTTACTTTAGCGCCGGAATCGTGCCCTTGATCAGAGCAACCAAATAATCCCGGTCATCCAGATCGCTGATATAGAAATAGTCTTTGGCACCGTCATAAGGCGGGCGATAGTATTGTACAAAATCAGGATTAGAAGCCATAAAGTCAGATTTAATAGTGTAAAAATAATCATTTTCAGCGACATCATCATAATCCTCCTTTCTTGGCATGTTTGCAGTAGAGGCAACACAATTTCGCTCGCAAATACGTTCTAATAAACTGATACATATCGAGTTATACTCAAATATACTTTATTCTCAGCACCACAGATTATGCCTCTCAGATGCCTGAGGGGCATTTTTAATGTTGAAAAGTGCCCAAATTGTGTGCAAGAGGGTTTTGCAGGGCGTAGGCGGAAAGTTATGAACATCGGCCCCTCAGGGTGGTGAGAGGCCGATGGGAATGTTCAAAAAGATTTTTGTCTATTTTCAGAACTGTTTATGCGCTCTGATGGGTAAAATTGTCGAAATCTACTCTCCGAGTGTTCTCACTTTCATTCTCACTTTTGAATAGACAAAGGGTTGTTTCCCGGCACGGACCTGCGGTTTCAGCCCCTCGGTGCCGGCAAATGGGTATTTCCCGGCACGGACCTGCGGTTTCCGCCCCTCGGTGCCGGCAAAGGGGCGTTTCCCGGCACGGACCTGCGGTTTCCGCCCCTCGGTGCCGGCAAAGGGCCCTTCCGGGGCGCGTTGATCTCGGGAGGCTATAGGCGGAAATCTTCAACAGGGATTGCGACTATAAGAATGGAGCCATATATATCGGAACCATCTGTAAAGCGCCGTCTTTACTCAGGTCTTTGGTATACATAAGGTAGCGGTCCCGGATTCTGTCAGAATACTTCTCGCAGAACAGATCTAATGATTTATGAGTCTTGTATCCTGATGATTTTACCTCGATTGGACATATCTTCTGGGCCCGTGATAGAATGAAATCAATCTCGTAGAGGTGCTTGTTCTCGTCCGTCGTTATCCCGCTTCCAGGCGAGCATCTTTTCGTAAAACTTCCGCTTGAATATTCTTTCTTCCATATAACAGGTCACTTCTTTATGTGCAAATATATAGTATGTTTTTTACCTTGCGCAAAATTTTTATGAGCCATTTACCGACTCCGCGCAAAATGTTTTAGTTCGATTTACCGACTCTGCGCAAAATGTTGGCTAATTTTTGCGCACTACTCTTTGAGATTTCATACATATTTTTGCAGATAAATTTTGAGATTTCGTCAAAACGGGCTATTTTTGTGTCCGGACAGTAAAAAAATTTTGAGAAACATGGAATATCCGGACCGCATTTTCAAGCGCAAAATCTACGACAAAATTGCAGAATGGAAAGAGACCAGGGATGGAAGCACGGCCCTGCTCATCCGGGGAGCCCGTCGTGTGGGAAAGTCAACCATCGCAGAAGAGTTTGCCAAACGGGAATACGCGTCCTATATCAAGGTGGACTTTGCCGATGCCCCGGATGCCTTATGGGATGCCGTAGCGCATATTAACGACCGGGATTACTTCTTCCTCCAGCTCCAGTTCATCTACAATGTCCGCCTGCAGGAACGCAAGTCCGTCATCATCTTCGACGAGATTCAGAAGGCACCCAAGGTACGTGAGGCCATCAAGTATCTTGTGGCAGACCATCGCTACGATTATATCGAGACCGGTTCGCTCCTGTCCATCAAGAAAAACGTCCAGGGAATTGTCATTCCCAGCGAGGAGACCCGCATCGACATGTTTCCCATGGACTATGAAGAGTTCCGCTGGGCACTGGAAGACGAGGTTACGGTCCCGCTGATGAAGGACACCTTCGAGCGCCACCAGGGCGTCGGGGATGCCGTATGCCGCAAACTGATGCGGGATTTCCGCCTCTATATGCTTGTTGGCGGGATGCCCCAGGCCGTTAACGCATACCTCGACACCAAGAACCTCAGTGAAGTGGACGCCAAGAAAAGGGAGATTATTGAACTCTATGCAGAAGATTTCCGGCGCATCGACCCTACCGGCCGCGCCACGCGCCTTTTCATGGCGGCACCTTCCCAGCTCACCGGCAACGCTTCCAGGTATCAGGTCACAAGTGTCCTTGGACGCTCTCAAGACGAGGACGAAATGCAAGAGCTGATCCAGGACATGGAGGACAGCATGACTGTCAATTTCTCCTATCACGCCAACGACCCGTCTGTCGGCCTGTCCCAGCATAAGAATATGCTCCAGTACAAGATGTACGTGGGAGACACGGGACTCTTTGTAACGATGGCATTCTGGGACAATGCCGTCACCGAAAACATCATCTACCAGAAACTCCTCAGCGACAAACTCGCCACCGACCTCGGTTATGTCTATGAGAACGTCGTGGCCCAGATGCTCCGTGCCCGCGGAGAAAAGCTCTATTACCACACCTGGCCCACCCCAAGCGGCAAACATAATTACGAAATAGACTTCATCCTTTCCCGTGGTCACAAGATTGTTCCCGTCGAGGTCAAGTCCTCCGGCTACAAAACCCACAAGTCTATAGACGAATTCTGCATCAAGTTCGCCTCGCAGGTGGATCGGCGCTATCTGGTGTACGCCAAAGACCTGCGAAAGGACGGAGCCCTCTTCCTTATCCCGGCTTATATGTGCATATTCATCTAATCTTGTCACTGCCCCAATAACTTTGCCTCCAGAAACAAAACCAAAATCAATTGTTTGACAAATTTGTTTGGCTGAACAGGTTGCCGCGCGTGAGGTGGGCATAGTCCAGGCAGGCGTAGGCGTGCTCGACGGCGGCGGTGGTGATGTCTGTGAAGACGGGACGAAGGTGTCTATGCCGTCCAGGAATTCGTGGTGAGAGGCCGATGGGAATGTTCCGCCAAAATTGGTTAAAAAATCAAAGTTTGGCGGAACATTTCTATGTTCTATTTTCTTATACTTAGCTGATTATCAATGTGATGCTTTATCCATTCAACGCTTTTTCCATCGCATCCATCGCGTCGGTCTTGGCTTTTTCGGCGATGTCGATGTAGGGCTTAATGGATTTGTAATCGGCATGGCCAGTGAATTTCAGTATGACTGATACCTTGGAAGGACAATTTGCGTCTATCTGATAGGCAGGAGTCTGGCGACAATCTCGTCACGGACCTTTTCCCAGGAGGGTAGCGGATCAAAGGTTAGGCCTGGACGGAGGAGGCCGGTGGTGTCGCCGATAAATTCGGGATTCTGCATCTTCTCATCCATGTTTAGCACGAATTCCTTGTATGTGGGAGCGTGGTTGGCCACAAAGCGTAGGTAGTGGTCGTAGGCCGTCATCACACGGTCTAGATCCAGTTTCCCGGTGATGAGCGCAGTGAAAACGTCGAAGAGGTCTCGACCTTTCAAGCGCTGATAGAGGGCGCGGACTTTAGTCCCGACCAATTCGTTCAACTCATAAGTGAGCACTTCGCACTGGCCGCTGAACCAATCGTTTTCAACGGAGAAGGGTACCCGAACCATCGGGAAGACGCTGAAATGCTCCTTGCAGTTGATTTCTACTTTCAGGTGGATTTCTCCTGCGCCTACGTCGGTCGACTGTACGCGAAATACGAGAGTGTTGTTGTGTTTCTTCTGCTTAACGACGGGTTCGCCCAGCCAGGAGAGGGCTTCGCGAAGATGGTCTATCGTTTCCTTGATGGGTTCAGCATTTACCTGTACCAGGTCGATGTCCTCCGAGTAGCGGGGTTGGGGCTGCAAATACAGTTTATGCAGCGCCGTTCCGCCACGGAAGGCCAGATGCTCTTTCAGGAAGGGGTCGTCATATATCGACACTAGCGCTCTGCAGATGATCAGATCCTGCTCCACCAGACGAGGTGAAGACCAGGGTACAACCGTACCCCATTGGGTTATGAATGCTCTCTGTATCATAAGTCGTCAATTTCAATTTCTTGGTTCACCACCACTTTCCATTTCCTGTCCACTTCGGCGTCATCGAACGATGCGCCCAGTTTGAGCGGCACGGCTTTCATTTTCATACCTCCGGATTTCATCAGAGCGAGCAAACCGTCGGCAATGGCTTCTTCTTCCAACACGCGGTCCAGCAGGTAACCCAGGCGCTGGAATACGGGGGCGGATGCGACCTTTATGAAGCTGGCGTCCAGCTTGGTGAAATCAAGCTTCAGTGACAATTCTTCCAACACCGTTGCTGCCCTCGTGAGGCCGCCGATGTGCTCCTGATAGGCCACCAGGTCCACTGCTGTCAGTTCCGGGCCGGAGATGTTCAGCCAGCCGGCAGGCACTTCCAAGCGCTGAACATAGGCCATAGGGATTTCCCGGCGCTCGGCGTAGCGGATGGCATAGCCTTCGCGTTCTTTATCGCGCAGAACCGGCGGTTCCACCATTACCTGAAACCCCATCGGGGCCTGGTGGGCTGCGCCGTGGCGTTCGGCGGCACTGAGCAGCGAGACGTAGTATTTCCTCTGGAGATACTGCATCATCCGGTCCAGGTACACTTCCTGCGGCACGGCCTTCCACAGACGGTATTCCTCAGGCACGACGACATAGAAGCCGCGGCAGGGGGAGAATACCCGGCCTTTGGCCACGGCGCGGTGAAGGGCCGTATCGACGGTAGGGGCAGACATCGCGGGAAAAGCCTTCCGCACATCCTCCTTGGAGAACGTGTATCGGCCACTCGGAGCCAGTCCTTCGATCCAGTCAGCAATGCTCATGGTTTTACGCATTTGTTCTATTCACTTGCAAAGTTAGACAAATTTTGTATAATATCGCAAGTAAATAGAACTTTTTTACTGGATAATCCCCGAGTATGTGTGGCTGGCCACCGGTGGCAGGAGCGGCGTGAACGACCGCGTGGACATCCTCAAAAACAGAAAAATCCTGGTCTTTGCCGACTGGCTCATCCGCTGGAAACAGGCCCACGATACGATGACCCTGCCTGCCGATACACCGATACAACCGATACGGCAGGCCCGGCTGGAACTGGTGTTGAATGAGCTGAGACACTACTGGAGCGAAGAAATTGTCCAGGCCGCCGCTCCACTGATTGAAGACCTGGACCTTGAAATCAAAAGTGTAACCTACATAAAACCCAACGAAGACATCCCCCTGAAGGAACGCGTGCGCAGAGCCAACAAACTCTCCTGCCAGATTGGCCACCCCATCCAGGAGACCATCATCATCTCCATCCACGTGAACGCCGCTAGAAGCGCATTTGAAATGTACAGCTGGACTGAGGTGTTTGCGTTTATGAAATCTGCCGGCCAGCGGATGTTTTAGGTTTTCCACAAGTATATTGTAGAATTCGATATCCAACATAAAGGCTATAGCAGTAAAGGAGCCCATTCACTAATAAGCAATCACGTTCAATTCAATCTACTGGCTCAGCTTCAAGATGAGACGGGACTTCTATTTTCACTTGGTCTAGATTTACTACATTTGCAAAATATAGTGCATTTTTACGAAAATATTCGTCAAATATTTGTAATATTTAGAAATGATCTCTAATTTTGCCTCGAACTCTATTAATTATACTTATGTCTGAATCTGCTAAAAGATCGAGATTTACAAAGGTAGCATCCGCTCGAGTCACCAAGATTATCAATTATCTGGGACTACTCCAGAATTGCTCAAACCGTAACAATTATGAATACGACTCCGATGATGTGGAGTTGATGTTTACTGAAATCGGGAAGGCTCTTCGCGATGCAAAGGCAGTTTATTCCAATGAACTCAACAAACATTCTGGAAAGGGCGGTTTTTCTTTTAAGAAATAGATAATTATGTCAGCTTCAGAACTTGAATGTAGATGGTATTTCGCGGCATCGCCAGGTGGCCAGGATCAAGGCCCTAATGAGGCCATGAGCGAGCTCTTCAAGAAAGAGCCGTTCGAGTCCTTGGTACGCGAATCCATACAAAACTCTCTTGATGCTGTCCAAAATCCGGATGAGCCGGTCCATGTGGTATTTCGTTGGAAACGCCTCATTGGAAGCAACCATCCCGGCCTTTTCGCTATCCAAGATCATTTCGCGGCCTGCATTGACTTCTGGAAGGAAAATCCTCTTGCAAAGGAAAAGTTCCAGCCCATGATAAACTATGTGGCAGAGAACTCAGTTGGCGGAGTGTATTATCTGGAAGTAAGCGATAGCAATACAACCGGAATGGATTATCGTCCGGGAGACCGCTCCTGCCCATTCTATTCATTCGTTCGTAGTGCTGGCAATTCAAGCAAGGCCATAACCAGTGCCGGCGGCTCCTATGGCTTTGGTAAGGCGGCCTATTTTAATGTGTCCAAAATTCGCACAGTCCTTGTATCAACCCAGACCCAAGAGGGAAAGAACTTTTTCGAGGGTGTTTCTTCCCTCTGTACGCATGAAATGGGCGGGCAGAAGTGTACCCATGTCGGTTTCTACGACAACAATAATGGAGAGCCCATTTCCGACTACGAGCGAATTCCCAAGAGGTTTCGGAGGGATGTTCCCGGAACTTCCGTCAGCATCGTGGGAATAGACCAAAATGAGGGCTACGAAGATATTGTCCGTGCTATTCTACTGCATTTCTGGCTTTCAATTTTGGAGGAAAAACTAACTGTTACTATCACAAGGAGTAGCGACAACCAACTCTTCACGGATGGCGACACCCTTGAAATCAACGCCTCAACACTGGACGAACTGATTAATGCCAGGTTCCCTGATGACCAGGATAAGAAACGCGGCCACGCTAACCCTCGTCCGTACTATGAGGCAGTTAAGCTTGCGGACACAGACAAACGTCATCTCTTCATCAAAGACATCCTGCCGCATCTGGGGAATGTCCGTTTCTACGTAAATAGGAACAAACAGGCGGTGGACCGTATCTCCTATATGCGTTCACCAAGGATGCTCGTCTATAACAGACCCAACTCTACTGGTTACGGTTTCTATGGCGTGTTTATCTGTGATGATGAACGGGGCAATGAGATTCTGCGTCATACCGAGAATCCTTCCCATTCAGAATGGGATTGGAAAAACAGCCCCGCCCGCAGACGCGAGGAAGGAAGGATTGCCCTGAAAGAAATGGGCGACTTCATAGACCATTCTTTGGTCAAGATTTTCTCTTCCAATGGGAGCAATTACCTCAACATTGCTGGTCTGGAAGAATTCCTGTTTATTCCCACCTCTGCCGAGGAGAATGACGATATTGATAATCAGGCACTCACCGGTGCTCCGACCGGGGATGTCCAGGAAGCTGGAACCTCCAGAACAACTGAATTGATAGAACCCAAGCCCTTCTCGGCACCAGCCCCGGAGGAAAAAAACTCAACAGGACATGTCCTGGTCAATTATCGCTCAACAGCAGAGGGAGCCGAACTGGGCGAGCTTTATAGCGGCCATACTACCAAACCAACGAAGGAGAGCGGTGGAGGCGAACCATCCTCCAAATTACCCAGCTCTCCCCATAAAGAAAGTGAAGAAAAGGGGAAACTCGGCACTTACGCATATCCCATTGAAGTTAACTACCGTTCCTTTGCTCAAGTGGAGGATGGCGTAGTTTACCACATCATTATCATCCATTCTTCCATTGAGGTGGAGGATGGCCAGGTAGTTATCTTCACCGGCGGTGAGCAGGACGATGAACGAATCCGTGTCCTCTCTTCCAGCATTGGCAGCGTCATAGACAATACCGTCTAT
>JAEEGL014175504.1_pt1 | contig 12383 bp, 11 predicted proteins | sample 9134231 | NCBI WGS metagenome assembly JAEEGL01 (sample SAMN16246548, study PRJNA631951) | gut metagenome | biome: gut microbiome; feature: rumen; material: fiber-attached | host: Bos | place: Iran: Karaj | collected 2018-10 | reverse complement strand
CTTCAGTGCCGATGGTACTTGACTGGTAACGGTCCGGGAGAGTAGGTCGCCGCCGGATTCCATATTCCTCAGTAGCTCAATGGCAGAGCATTCGGCTGTTAACCGAAGGGTTGTAGGTTCGAGCCCTACCTGGGGAGCATCAAGGCTTGTCAATCATGGCAAGCCTTTTTGTTATGTCTGTAGGAGGGAAGAAATAGATAGTTTCGGTGTTTTGCGCACAGATTCTTCACAAAACAGATTTTATCATGAGATTTAAGCCTTTATTGATCAAGACTTTTGGAGGTTGTCTGATACGAACAATTTGCGCACAAAACTATTCATGCAGGAGAGAACTGACATTCTGGATGGCAGCCTGCTTTCTAGCGTCTCGGGGATGAACATAACGATCCATAGTAGTTTTGAAGTCAGACTGCCCGAGAATGCTTTGGATTGTCTTCACATCAGCGCCAGTATCGTCTAGCATGGTTCCGGGAGAATGCCTGAAAACATGGGCAGTTGCGCCATGAAGGTTTACTGACTTGTGAATACGAACCATCATATATTGGCAGCAAAGCGTTCGTTTCTGGACCTAATAGCTATGGTGCTGCAGTTCCGGAGGAAATAACAATCGCCGACTCTGTAACTTACATCGCAGAGGACGCATTCAGCCGGGCAGATACTTCTCTGGTAGTTAACCCTGGTTCTTATGCCGAACAATATGCATATGAAAATGGATTCCTTACTAACGGGGAAAGTGATACTAGTTGGTTAAATGATTAAATTGTTTTTTGGGCGTTCAAGAAAAAGACCGTAGTTTAATGGGATAAGCTCCAAGGTTTTCACATCCTTTCCTGCTTCGCAGGATAGCCCACTGGGCTACCGCTTCCTTCGTTCCCCTTGGGAGTCAAAGAAGCCTGATCAGATGATCAGGCTCTTTATATATATGAAAATGAAATACAGGGTTTTATTTTGCTTTCTTATTTCAACTTAAGCGGATAAATTGAAATAAAAGGCAAAAAATCCAATTCTTATTTCAATTTAAGTTTACAAAATGAAATAAGGAAGATATAATAACCGTGTTATTTCATTTTGGAGAGAGAGGGAGGATGGATGAATCGAGCCGGGAATTTAGTCAGGAACCTGAGCGGTGAAGCGGAATATTTTTCTTTTCGTCCTGCTCCGCTGCCGCCGACGCCTCCGCCTGAGCTGGATCCGGATTGCAAAAAACTCCTGGATGAGGCCAGGGAGGAACTGATCAGACTGAATACTGAAGCATCTCTGATTCCCAATGTCAATCTGTTTCTTTCCATGTATGTAACAAAAGAAGCAGTGATGACATCCGAGATGGAAGGAACCCAGTGTACACTGGAGGATGTCCTGGATCCAAGGGCAGATGTCAATGCCAATCGCGATGTGGAAGAGGTTGTACGCTATGTTCAGGCGGCAAATTACGCGATCGGACGCCTGGAGGAACTGCCGTTATGCAACCGGTTTCTCCGGGAAGTACATCAGGTTCTGCTCTCAAGCGTCCGCGGACAGGACAAAAACCCAGGCGAGTTCCGGCGCTCACAGAACTGGATCGGACCGAAGGGATCCACACTGAAAACTGCCCGGTATATTCCCCCGAATGTGGAGGATATGACCCAGGCCATGTCGGACCTGGAAAAGTATATGAACGATGAATCAGAAGATGATATTCTGATCCGGGCAGCGCTGATCCATTATCAGTTTGAGACAATTCATCCGTTTCTGGACGGAAACGGCCGGATCGGACGCTTGCTGATCATCCTGTATCTGATGGAAAAAAAGATGCTGGATAAGCCGGTGGTCTATATTTCCTATTTTCTGAAAAAGAACCAGGTTGAGTACTATGACCGCATCTCTGAAGTCCGCAGGAAAGGAAATTACGAACAATGGATCCGTTTTTTCCTGGAAGCTGTTTACGCGGCTGCCGCGGATTCACGGGAATCGATCCGGAAACTGTCAGAACTGCATAACCGGAATACGGCGCTTATTCTTGAGAAAAGCGGAAGAAAGGACAGTTCACGCAAACTGTTTGATTATCTTGAGCAACATCCGATTATTGATATCGGCAGGACAGCCAAAGCTCTGGGCATCAGTTATAATACAGTTGCCGCTGCTGTTAAGAAGCTGATTGACATGGATATTCTCCGGGAGACGACCACAAGCGCCAGGAACCGACTGTTTGTCTATCAGGATTATCTTGATATCATTCACGAAGGCACCTGAACAGGAAAAGGTGGTGGGAAAGCCAGACCGAAAGGCCTGGCTTTTTCTGCTTTCCAGAGTATTTGTTTTTTCCCGGTTTGTTCCCGTTGCAATCTGGTCTGAGATCAACTATAATGTACAAAACGTACGTAATGTACATTGCGGAGGATTGTATGGAACCGATTGTGGATTATATGAAGAACGCATCAGAGGTGCGGAAAGAGTGGAGCAGCACCATCGATACCGCGATCCGGGAGCGTCCTGTGTTTTTCCAGCGGACGAGGGACAATCTTGCGCTGCTGGATATTGCCACGTTGCAGCTGGCGTTCCGGGATCTTCATTTTGACCTGACGTTTTTCAATGAGGAAGACGGATCCGTGACCTGCGCGGAAGAGCATCTGGACCTGGTTGAAAACGCTCTGACCCGGGACGAATGTATCCTGAAAATGTTTCATGCGATCCGGGATTACGCCAGTGACTATTACGATGAGTTTACCCTCTGGTCAAAAGCCCCCAACAGGCAGGGGCACATCCCCTATGTCCTGAAAGTCCTGGTCAGTACGGACGCGGAAATCCGGGAGGATATGATATGCCACGATGGAAAGAACTGAAACGCTTCTGTGAGCGGGACGGCTGGGAATGCTATAAGATAACTGATCAATACTATTTCCGGAAGGTGATGTCGGACGGAAGCATCCTGTACACCAAGGTATAAATAGGAAGCGGAGAAATCAGTTACCATATGTGGCAGGAAATCCTGAAGCGACAGCTGAAGGTCACACAGGAATACTTCAACAGCAAGATATGAAAGGCTAGTCTATGATGGCAAGCCTTTTTGTTCATCCGTGCTTTCATCGTCCATGCAGAGAAAATTTGTTTTTCTGCGCAATCGTACAGAAAGTAGACTTTTCCAACTTGTTTTGTTATAATTTTTTCCAGCGTCTTGGAGCCATGAAAATATACACCATTGGAAACTGACAGGTTAAAGAAGCATGTTCATCATTATGGGGCAGGAGTCAGTTTTATGCCCAATCCGATTTGGACCGGCGAGGGGGAGAAGACAATATGAGTTTATTCGTTGTGATTCCTGCGTACAATGAAGAACAGAACATCGAAAAGTGTGTCAGGGACTGGTATCCGGTTGTGGAAAATCATAATGATGACGGAAACAGCTGGTTAGTGATCATCAATGACGGATCAAAAGATCATACATACGAAAAATTACAGGAGATGGCGGCGTCCAGGCCGCTGCTCGTTCCCGTAACAAAGGAAAACGGCGGACATGGGTCCGCGGTTCTCCATGGGTATCGATACGCGATAGATCATCAGGCGGAATGGATATTTCAGACGGATTCTGACGGCCAGACGAATCCTGCTGAGTTTGACGGATTCTGGGACAAAAAAGATGAATACGACGCCATCATCGGAAACCGCCCTGTGCGGGGAGACGGAAAAGACCGCAAGTTTGTTGAAAATGTGGTTTGCTTTCTTCTGCGGATCATTTTCCATGTTAAGGTTACTGACGCGAACGCGCCATTCCGGCTGATGAAGGCCGGTCTCGTTGACAAATATATCAAAAAGCTTCCCCGGGATTTCAATTTGCCGAATATCATGTTTACAACCTATTTTGTCTATTTCAGGGAAAAAGTGCTTTTCCTTCCCATTTCCTTCAAGCCGCGCGAAGCCGGAACCAATTCCATCAATCTGAAAAAGATCATCAAAATCGGATGGAAGGCCGTCGGGGATTTTTACCGGCTGAGGAGAGATATCAATGGATAAGATCAGGGGATTGCTGAACAAATACAGGAGCTTTATCCTGTATGCGGCCTTTGGGGTGCTGACAACCATTGTCAATATGGTTGTCTATTATCTTTGTTTCAATATCATGGGAATCCCCAATGTTCCTTCCACGATCATCGCGTGGGTTATGGCTGTCAGTTTTGCGTTTATCACCAACAAACTGTGGGTTTTTGACAGCAAGTCTTTTTCCGCAAAGACCCTGAAACATGAGATCCCCACTTTCTTCGGCGCGCGGATCGCGACGGGCTTGCTCGATGTCGGGATTATGTATCTTGCGGTTGATGTTCTGAACTGGAATTCAACGCTCTGGAAACTGATCAGCAATATTCTGGTGATCATCCTCAATTATATTGCCAGCAAACTCATCATCTTCAAGCATCCTGCCAAACAGGATAACAGCGATGGTATGATTTCCTGATCGCGGATACGGTGCCATATGATCTTGTGAAGGCGCATTTTCCGCAGGACGCAGTGATCAAAAGAAAGAAGATAATCCCTATTCGGTAAAAGACGGAAGGTTTTACCGCCTGTAAAAGGGATGACCGTCAGGAGGAATTGATATGCAGAAAACGCTTGATCCGAAGAAGATCGGTTCCTGCCTGTTTATTGTGATCTGCGCATTGATCATCGCTTTTTTAGCTTCGAATAATCCCTTTAATATCGGGAATACGGCTACAGATTCCTCGGTGTTTATTTATGTCGGGAAAACAATCCTTCGGGGTGGGATGCCGTACAGGGATACGTTCGATCACAAAGGGCCGCTTGTTTATCTGATCGACGCTTTCGGGATCCTGATCAACCGGGGGATCGGCATCTGGCTGATCGAAGCGGTTGTACTCTTTACAGGGTTATTGTTTTCTTTCAGGATTGCCCGGATACTCGGATGCGGTTTGTTATCAGCCTGCGGGATTGTTCTCCTGACCGCGGTTTCTTTTATCTCCTATTTCGAGGGCGGCAACTTTGTTGAGGAGTACGCTTTTCCGTTTTTAACGATTGCGCTCTATTGTTTTATCAAATTCTTTATCACAGGGAAAATCAACAGAATTGAACTGTTATCCTGCGGTATATCCTTCGCGGCGGTTTGCCTGCTGAGAGTCAACATGGTTGCCTTATGGGCTGTTATGTGTATCGGCGTGCTGATCGATCGGGTGAAACAAAAGAAGGCAGGAGAGATTTTTCATTTTCTTTTATGGTTCATTCTGGGCGCGGCGATCATCACCGTTCCGATTCTTTTCTGGCTGATAAAGAATGAGGCGTTCGAACCTTTCGTTGAAGCGTATATCAGATTCAATTTTATGTATTCAACGGATACAAACCGCGCGTCTCTTTTCAGTATTCTCAACGCCATTAAAACTTTCTGTATCGGTGCTCCCATGATCGTCGGAATTCCGATGGCGGTTTATTCATTGTTTTATCATAAAACCATCCAGGATTATCTTTGTTTTATCTGCTTCCCTGTTTCCTTGCTGTTTATGTGCGTTTCGGGGCAGTCATATCCCCATTATGGAATGATCCTTTGTCCGCTGATCACATGGGCTGCCTCCCGGGTTGTTCCGGAGATCAACCTGCAGCAACTGGGGAAAAGACAAAAAAGGGCCCTGTTCCTCTCAATACCGGTCGGCCTGTTTTTGCTGTTCTATCCTGCGGTGATCATGAACGCCAAACAATTTGCGGGATCTTTTAAACATTCAGAAGACCAGATACACGCTGAACAGATTGCCCGGATCGTAAAAGAAAACACGGATGATGATGACCTGATCACGGTATGCGGAAACTGGAATACCATCTATTTACTGTCCGATCGGGATTCTGCTTCCATGTATTCCTATCAGCTGCCTCCCGCGGAAGTCAGCACAAAAATAAAGGAAGAATATCTCAGGGACGTGCGGAACCTTTCGGCAAAGGCAATCGTCATCAATGATGATTGTTCATTATATGAAGATGTGATGCTTACGGCGAAAGAATACTACCGGCTGTTGGCGAAAGAAGGAAACACAGAAGTATACATACGAAAATAGCTGGCGAAGCCGGTATGGACGAACGGCCCGAAAAGCAGCCGGGTTGTCATTGCCGGCCGAAACAGTGCGGGTCCGAAACCTCAGACACAGTAAGAACTGGTGTTTTCAGCGGTTTCGTGAGATCATGCACGAAAGAAACGGAGGGAAAGATATGCTGAGTCTGGAGCGGGCAGCGGAGCTGAACGGAACGATGGTGCAGGACGAGCACCTGGTCATCCACGCGAAGAATGTGAGCTATGCCATGGGTGCCATGGCGGAACACTTCGGCGAGAATGTGGAGCACTGGCAGGCGGTGGGGTTGCTGCACGACTATGATTACGAGAAGTATCCGGAAGAACACCTGCAGCATACGCAGGAACCGCTGCTGGCGGCCGGCGTGGATCCGGAGGACGTGCGGGCGATCATGAGCCACGGCTGGGGCATCTGCACGGACGTGAAACCGGAAACGAATATGGAGAAGAGCCTGTTCACCGTGGACGAACTGACCGGGATCATCCAGGCCTGCGCGCGGATGAGGCCGAACGGGATCAAGGACCTGGAAATCAAAAGCTTCATGAAGAAGTACAAGGACAGGAAGTTCGCGGCCAAGTGCGACCGGGACCTGATCCAGAAGGGCTGCGACCTGCTCGGCATGGAAGTGCGGGACGTGGCGGAGATCTGCATTGAGGGAATGAAACCGCACGCGGCGGAGATCGGCCTGGAAGGCACCGGCGCGGAATAAAGGATGTCTGCAAAGACATCCTTTTTTTTCACGGATAATTCTGATATACTGTTTTACAGGACTGAGTGCGACAAATGAATCAGGGGGGAAACTACCATGAAAAAGGCAGTGAACCGTATTGCGGCATTGGCGCTGGTCATATTCCTGGTGCTTGGATCAGCCTGCGCGTCCGCGGACGGCGGGGACTGGACCTGCCAGTCCTGCGGCCAGGCAGGCAATACCGGGAACTTCTGTTCCAACTGCGGCGCTGCGAAGCCGAGCGCGGACTGGACCTGTACAAACTGCGGGCAGACAGGGAACACCGGGAATTTCTGTTTCAACTGCGGCGCGGGAAAACCGGACGGGAGCGCGGCGGCAGTTCAGGCGGTGAACGACCGGCTGGAGCAGATCCCGGGAGAGACGGACCGGGTCAAAATCTGCCTGCAGAGCGCGGAAGCTTCCAGCTATATTGCCAACAAGCAGGATCCCGGCCGCTGGCTGCCCGCCAACGCGACGGACGGAAGAGAGAGCACCTGCTGGCAGTTTTCCGCGAAGAAGGGACTGAAGGGCAAATCCTGGATCCGGCTGAACACCGGCGAACCCCAGACCGTGAATGAGATCTGGTTCAAGAACGGTTTCTGGGCTGTGAACGACAAAGGGATCGGACAATATGAGATCAATGCCCGGCTGAAGGGCATTAAACTGGAGTTCCTCTACAGCGGGGAAACGAAATTCCGCGACGCGGCGGAATACACGCTGAGGGATGAAGCGTTCGGCGACTGGCAGCGCATCCAGCTGAGCGCCCATGAAAATGTGGTGGCTGTGAAGATCGGCGTGATGACGACCTACAAGGGCAGCCACTATGCGAATGACGTATGCCTGTCAGAGGTGATGCTTGTGCAGTATGCGCCGGCATCGACCGCAAAGGCGCCGCAGGCGGAACAGGCAGCCGTGGTCTATGAGAGCAGGCCGGACGTGACCGGCGTGAACCTGCTGATGAAACTGGCAACCCGTTCCGGTCCGGGAACGCAATATGACGAACCGGGCACGTTCTTCGGCAAAAACTGGCAGACCCAGATTGTCAGAGTCCTGGGAAAACACTGGGACGGCAGCATCTGGTGGGTGCAGGTGGATTTCAGCAACGGCGGCAAAGCCAGCTACCGGGTGTGGACCGGCCTGAAGCGCGTGGATGTGGATATCAACAGGGTGAAAGAGGTGTACGCGAAGGGACAGGGAACAGTCAATTCCACCTCGGAAACCTACCGCGGTCCGGGAGGTAAGTATGCCAAAGCGAATGTGAGCATCAACGGCTGGAAAGACGTTGAGGCTTACGGCCGGGAAAACGGATATGTGGAAGTGGAGTTCCAGCAGGGTTCCAAATGGTACCGGCTGTGGGTGCCGGAAAGCGTAACGTCCATCGACTGGGGAACGGACAACTCCGGGGAAAACTGAACAGGCACGAAAAACGGGGCTGTGATCACAGATCACAGCCCCGCTGCTTTGCCGGGGATCAGTAGTTTTCCGCGGCGACCTCGAAGTAGGCCTGGGGATGGTTGCAGACGGGGCAGACGTCCGGCGCCTTGGTGCCGACGACGATATGGCCGCAGTTGCGGCATTCCCAGATTTTCACTTCGCTCTTCTCAAAGACCTGCTGCAGCTCGATGTTCTTCAGCAGGGCGCGGTAGCGTTCCTCGTGGTGCTTCTCGATGGCGGCGACGCCGCGGAACTTTTCGGCCAGTTCCGGGAAGCCTTCCTCCTCGGCGGTCTTCGCGAACCCTTCGTACATATCGGTCCACTCATAGTTCTCGCCGTCGGCGGCAGCCGCCAGGTTGTCGGTGGTGGAGCCGATGCCCTTGAGCTCCTTGAACCACATCTTGGCGTGCTCTTTCTCGTTCTCCGCGGTCTTCAGGAAGAGGGCCGAGATCTGCTCATAGCCTTCCTTCTTCGCGACGGAAGCGAAATAGGTGTACTTGTTGCGGGCCTGGGATTCGCCGGCGAACGCGGCTTCCAGGTTCTTTTCGGTCTGAGTTCCGGCATAGGGATTTGCCATGGCTGTTTCCTCCTTATTGTTGGTTTGTATGGTTAATCTTTATCGGAATCAACGGTGAACAGCTGGAGCGAGCGGCAGATGTTGCCGGTCTCCCCGCTGAGCGCGCGGGGCAGGAGCACCACGTACAGCGCCCGGTCGGTGGCGACATGGATGCGGACGGCGTCATCGTTCTCCATCCGGACGGAGACGCTGCCGAAGAGCGAAGGCCCGGCATAGGGCATGAAATGGTATCCGTCCTCCAGCAGTTCCAGCGCGGTGGCCGGCCAGATCGTGCGGAGCTTGACGGGCTGGCCTTCCGGCGTCTGCCAGTTCAGGGTCGCGACGCGCCCGAAGCCGCCGTCGACCGCCGCGTCGGCGGAGGTGGCGGAGACGAAGGTCATGCCTGAACCGCTCATGAAGCTCATGACCGGGGCCGGGAAGGAAGCGATCAGGCGGTGAAGGTCCTGCTCCGCCTCCACGGAGACGGCGGGACTCGCCTCTTTGGACGGCCGGTCAGGGACAGCGGCCGCGGTTTCCTCCTGCGGCCTGGCGATGATCAGGGACACGGCGAGCAGTGCCAGCAGGGCGACGGCGATCACAGCTCCGATGAGCCTGAACAGGATCTTCCGGATCTTCTTTCCGCCAGCCAAGGGCACGCCCCCTTTCGTCCGGGTATGAAACGGCAGGGTTTTCGCCTGCGGTTTCGTTCATTATATACGGGGCGGAACAGCACTGTCAAATGACCGCGGAGGGCGGCGGAAGGCAGGCCGGACTTGCTCCGGAGTCAAAAAGGATGTAAAATAATATGATACGGAGGGATTCAGAAATGAAACGCTTTCGCACGATCCGCAGGATACTCTGCCTGACCGCCGCGATGCTGGTCTTTGTTTCCTCGTGCGGCGCGGAGGAGACCGTGACGGTCGCGGAGGAAGGCTTCGCGTTTTCTGAGGAACTCCGCGTATCCTATCCCCAGCTTGCCGGCCTCGGGGACGAAGACGTACAGGCGCGGGTCAACGCCCTGATCCGGGAAAAGTGCGGGATCGACGCGTACCTGACCCGGCTGCCCGGCCTGATGGCCGGCGGAAGCCTGAAGGTGGAATGGAAGGGCGGCGTCCTGGGCGATGTGTTCAGCTGCGCGGTCTCCGCGTCCGGCGCGGTGGAAACGCCCCGGAACACCCATGTGTGGACGGCCGTGGCCGCGGACCTGCGGGACGGGCAGGAGATTGCCCTGGAGCAGCTGTTCACGGACGCGGAAGCGGCGAAGGACCTGATCGCGGCATACCTGGAGGACGAGGTGGCGCCGGAACTGAGCGCCCACCTGCTCAACAGCGAGCTGACGCCCCTTCCGGAGCGCTTTCTCCTGGAGAAGAGCGGACTGACGCTGCTGTACCCGGTCAGCCAGCTGAGCACGCTCAGCGACCGGGCGGGGGATATCCGCATCGGCTGGAACCTGCTGTGGGACGTGCTGGACCTCGGCGAGGACAGCATAGCGGGCCGGATCGGCGCGCGGGAGATGATCTTCCTGACAGACGAAAGCGCGGAACAGCTGCGGGCGATGGCGGCGGAGGGATCCCTGACCGGGATCCCCGTAAAGATCGGGGACAGCATGCAGGAGCTGACTGACCGGTACCATACGCTGACCGATCCGGACGGCTTTGAGGACGGACGCCTGTTCTCGCTGGAGGGCGGATGCTTCGGCGACGTGTTCCTGATGACGGACGACCTGACCCGGAGCTGGGAAAAGAGCAGGGTGGAAGGCATCCGGATGGACCGGGGCTGCCTGTGGGGACTGTGTATCCGGGAAACGGCGCGGGAAGACTGGATCGCCGTGCTGGGCGAGCCGGACGGCTCGGCGGAGATCGACGAGGACAAGGCGGAGGCGATCCGGGGATATACCGGCACCTGCGATTACTATTCCTGCGGGGGTTATCTCCTGCGGCTGTACAGCGATGAGGCCGGGATCCTGGTCAGCATCGTTTTGACTTAACATTATCGGAGGAACGAATGGCTCAGAAAGGGAGCGGCAAAAGAAGACAGGCCCCCGCGTATTCCGCGGACGCGATGGCGGTCCGGTATATGGCCGGACTGGTGCTGATCGCGCTGGGCGTACTGGTCTTTATGGCGGTGGCACTGAGGCTGCAGGGCAACATCTTTGAAGGTCTGCGCAGGCTCTGTTTCGGTCTGTGCGGCATCATGGCGTTTGTGCTGCCGGCGCTGCCGGTCTGGGCCGGCGTGCTGGTGATCTGGTCCACCCAGCGCCGCGCGCCCGTGCGCCCGTGGCTGTTTGCCCTCCTGGCGTTCATCGGCCTGTGCACCTTCATGATGGTGACCGGCGCGATGCAGTACCTGCGGGACGCCTACGGAAACCAGTGGGGCGCGGTGATCAACGGCGCCTACGCGGACAGCGCCAACCGGATGGAGCGCGCCGGCGGCGGCGGCGCCCTGGGCGCGATCCTGGCCTGGCCGCTGTGGAAATACCTGGGCCCGGTGCTGGGCACGGCCATCACGTTTATCCTGACCGTTTTCTGTATCCTGCTGGCGGCGAACCTGACACCCTCCCGGCTGCGGGACCTCTTTACCGGCCAGGCGGGCGCCCGCAAAGAGCAGCAGCGCATTGAGCGGGAGCGCATGGAACAGGAGCAGCTTGCCTGGCAGCAACAGCAGGCGATGTGGGCGCAGCAACAGCAGCAGATCATTGAACAGCAGCAGTATGCCCAGCAGCAGCAAATGCAGCAGGGCATGCAGCAGCAGAATATGTTTGTTCCCCAGCAGGCGCAGCAGCCCTGGCCCGCGCAGGGCGACGGCGGCGTGCGTGAATGGCAGGAACAGGCAGCCGCCGGGCAGATGGACACGACGGGCCACCAGAGCCAGATTTTCGGCCGGCAGCAGCAGAGGCGGCCGGCCTCTGCCGGCAGTTCCTTTGTGAGCAGGATCTTCGGCCGGGAAAAGAAAGAGACATACGACGGCCTGAGCGACGGATCCACGCTGGCGCAGGAAGCGAAGCCGGTCCGCCGGACCGCGACCGGCGCCCAGGTGCAGCCGCAGACGAACTGGAAACCGCAGGCGGTGGAGAACGAAGAGCCGCAGCGGCGGGAAGAACCCCCGGCCCCGTTCGGGAAGACCGCGGAAAAAGAACCGGTACCGCAGCGGGAGGCCGCTGTTCCGGCCGGGATGACCCGGGAAAAGGAACCCGGCCGCAGGCGCAGGGCGGAAGCGGTCCAGCAGACCGCCTTTGATCTCCCGGAAGAGAAACCCGCGCGTGACGATTCCAGTTACCGCCGGCCGGAGCCGGAAGGGAAGAAAACGCCCGAAACGCCGGTGGCAAAGCCGGCGATTCCCGTGGTGCAGCAGGAGATCGGCACGGACGCTTATAAACCGCAGATCAAGGTACCTGTCAGGAAAAAGGAAGCGGAAGAGGACGAAGGCCCGTGGATGCCCACGCCCTACAACTATCCGCCGATCACAGACCTGGCCAAGCCCCAGCAGGGGGTGCAGGATACCCGGATGGAGGATGAGGACCGCAGCCGCAGGCTGGTGGAAACGCTGGCGAGCTTCCGCGTGCCGGCCCGCGTGGTCCATGTGACCCACGGCCCCGCCATCTCCCGGTTTGAGCTGGAGCTGGAAGCGG
>JAEEGL013960633.1_pt1 | contig 12383 bp, 8 predicted proteins | sample 9134231 | NCBI WGS metagenome assembly JAEEGL01 (sample SAMN16246548, study PRJNA631951) | gut metagenome | biome: gut microbiome; feature: rumen; material: fiber-attached | host: Bos | place: Iran: Karaj | collected 2018-10 | reverse complement strand
CTCTCCTTCTCCAGGGTGAGATTCCATTCGTCAGGGTATTTTAAGAGGAAGCGGGACTCCGCCGCAGTCTGCCTGAGGTAGAGGATCAGTTCCTCCGCGTCGTCCGGCACGGCGGGCCTCATGACCAGGGTGCGGCCATCCTTCAGCGGTACTCTTCTTTCTTCAAAACGCATAACTAGTCTCCATAACTAAAAGCGGTAAGTGCCGGCCCGGAATCTGTTTCCGGGGAAAAAGACTGCGGAGAAGCCCATCGGGCGCTGCCGGGGCTTCTCTGTACTAACACCTGGCGGGCATTCACGGCAGCCGCCGGAGCAGGGCCCCGCCGTTCTCCTTGAGCCATCCGTGCCACCTGCGGTATTCGGGGAACACGCGAAGCACCTCGGCGTAGAAGCGCGGGGAGTGGTTCATTTCCTTCCGGTGGCAGAGCTCGTGGACGACAACGCTGTCCAGTACTTCGGGCGGGGCAAGCATCAGCAGGCAGTTGAAGTTCAGGTTTCCTTTTGCGCTGCAGCTTCCCCAGCGGGTGCGCTGATTCCGGATGGTGATGCGGCCGTAGGTGACGCCGATCAGGGGGGCGTAGTATCTGACCCGCCCGGGAATGACCGCCTTCGCCCGCTCCGCGAGCTCCGTAAGCTCCTCTTCGGTGAAAACCTGCTCTTCCCTTGCGGCCTCCGTCCTCGCGAGGACCCTGGCCTGATGGCGGCGGATCCAGTCCTCATGCCGGCTGACGAAGAGGTCGATGGACGCCCTTGATGCCCGCCGCGGAGCCCGCACCCACACATCGCCGTCGGGGCGGATCTCAATGCTGATGGTTTTCCTGCCTGACCGGATAATTCTCATTCAAAGCCCTTCACTGCAGGGAGATGCCCCGGAGGAAGCATCTCAACATACTCTCTCAGTTCTGCGAACGTTCCTTTAACTCCATCCTGCGGATCTCGTCCGCGCGGGCGATGATCTTCTCCTTCCAGCTGTCGTCCTCGGCATCCAGCTGGTAAGCCTTGTATCCGTACGTCCTGCCCAGGGAGCAGATGATGGTCTCATCGTCGATGTGCAGGGAGATATGGTAACGGTTGGGAAGCTTCTGCGGGAGGATGGTCTTGTTGTTGCGCTGCACCTCCTTAAGATGCCTTGTCCCGTTGACTATGCCGTCGAACTTCACGCCGTACAGCCTGAACAGCCAGCGGATATAGCGGTCCGAACGGAAGGACGAGGTATACACCCACACCTCGTAGCCCAGCTCCTGCAGCTTGTTGATCAGCTCCGGAGTTCCGAGCCTTAACCTCTCGATGAAGATTTTGTTGAGCGGGAATATCAGCGCGGGCTCGGTCTTGTGCGTCTTCGGGGAGACGAACAGGACCTCATCCAGGTCGAAGGAGATGCGCATTTTCTGTTCAGCCGTCTGCTTCTTCATGACTGTTAAACCTCGCAAATTGCGGCGTCCGGTGCGCAGCGCATATTGTGCGCACCGATGGCATGGCCTGAACGTTCAAACTTCCTTTTTGTTCATCTTCTCGATGACGGCCATCGCGTCCGCCGACCAGTCCTCATCCCCGTTTTTCAGGTCGTACTGCTCGAAGTCTTTCGAGCCCCGGGTTACCTTCAGGACCATGTCGTTGTGGAGGTTTACGGTTTCCCTGTACCGGTCCGTGATCAGTTTTTCCACGCGGCTCCTCGCAGCGGGATCCGCGGCGGCCTTCCTGCCGGTTCCGGTCACGATGCCGTCCACATGCACATGATATTTGCGGAAGAAGGCGCGGATGTAGTCCAGCGAGTAGTACTGCGAGGAGAAGAGCCAGATGTCGTAGCCGTTCCTCGTAAGGAAGCGGAAGAGCGCGGGAATGCCCCTCTTAAGGCGCTCCTTGTACATCCGGCTTAAGGGGAAGGGAAGTTTTTTCTCGAGATACGGGTCATCTCCCTTCCGGAAAACGACCTCGTCCAGGTCGATCGTAACCCGCCTGTCGTGCTTTGAGTTCTCTATTGCCTTCTGGATGTCGATCTCCTGGGTCAGGTTGACGATCTTTACCGGGATTCTTTTCAGGCCGTAGCGCATTGCCGCAGCCCAGCGGTGGTGCCCGTTGAGTATGAGGTAGCCGTCCGGGAGCATCTTCTCGACGATGATCGGGTCCTCGAAGAGCGGCAGGGCATGGCGCTGTGAGTGCTGGAACTGGCTGATGTAATTGGAAATGATCTGGTAGCTTGGACCGATCTCCGGCATGCTGAACTCATCCTCCGGATTCGGATGGAGCTTATTGCACGGAAGATACCGCACAAGGACGCACTCGGCCGGATTTGCCCGCACAGGAACGCAGACCCCCTTGTATTTGCGAATCTCTTCTGCCAGAAAATCAGCGAACTGTGTTGTTGATCCCGCCATGACCAGCATCTCCTTCTTCCCGGAACGCTCCGGAAGAGCCTTATAAGATGCGGCGCAGCTGTTCCGTGAACAGCTTCCTGCCGCAGCAAAAAAACTTAAGTGCAGCTTCCGGGTTAAGAATATAATGAATTATTATACCAATAATCCTGCGAGATAGTTCTAATCTTCCGCCATCGGTGCGCACAATATGTGCTGCGCACCGGACGCCGCGATAAAGGGGATAATATGCTGACAGAGGATTCCCGTCTGATATCAAAACTGTTCTTCCGGCTGCTGCCCATCCAGATCCTGCTTGCGGCGATCGGCGCCGTCAACGGCATTGTTTCAGGCCTTTTCGCCAGCAATTACGTGGGAAGCGAGGCCATGGCCGCGGTCGGCCTCTACGGGCCGGTCAATACCTTCCTTGCCGCGGTCGGAGTCATGCTGATGGGAGGCTCCCAGCTGCTGTGCGGCAAATATATGGGCCGCAACGAGAGGGAGCGTACCAACAGCGTCTTCTCCGTGGACATCCTCATCTCCGTCATTCTCTCCGCTGCGGTAACCGCCGCGCTCGCCATCGCCGCCGGCTTCAACCTTACCGGCTTTCTTGGCGGCGGGGAGGCAGAGAGACATATTCTGAACCAGTTCATTCTCGGCCAGGCGATCGGCGTGCTTCCCCTGGTGGTGAGCCAGCAGCTCTCCGCCTTTCTCTCCCTGGAGAACCGGTCAAAACGCACGACTGCCGCAAGTGTTGTCTTCATCGCCGTCAATCTCCTGCTGAATTACCTTTTCGTCGCCGTGGGGAAGATGGGCGCCTTCGGGCTTGCGCTCGCGGGATCCCTCGGGCAGTGGGTGTTCTGCGGCATTCAGGCGCACTATTTCCTGTCCGGGAAATCCTTGCTGCGCTTCTCGCTTAAGGACAGCAGGATGAAGGACGTGCCCGAGATCATCCGGATCGGATACCCCGGAGCGCTTGCCAACGGCTATATGACCGTAAGGGGGCTTGCCGTCAACGCGCTGATCACAGGTTTTGTCGGAGGCGCCGGCCTCTCCGCAATGTCCGCGGCCAATTCCTTCCTGGGCATTTTCTGGGCTCTTCCGAACGGCGTTCTCGCGGTCTCCCGCATGCTGATCGGCGTCAGCATCGGCGAGGAGGACAGGAAATCCCTCACGGATGTCATGCGGGTCGCTTTTTACCGGTGCGTTCCGATGATGTGCGCTGTTTCCGCGTTGTTGATCTTTCTTGCGAAGCCTCTCACCGGGCTCTACTACCAGGATGCCTCGGATCCGGTGTACCACATGACGGTAATGGGCTTCCGGCTGCTGCCCATATGCATGCCCCTCGCCATTTTCTGCACGCATTTTACCTGTTACGCGCAGGCCTCGGGCAAGCAGCTTCTCGTACATATCCTCTCGCTGCTCGACGGTCTTGTCTGCGTTGCGGGCTTCACGTTCATCCTTATTCCCTTCCTCGGGATGAACGGCGTGTACGCCGCGAATATCCTGAACGGCATCGTGTGCGCGGTCTTCCCGCTGCTTTACTCCTGTGTGCGGAGAAAGCGCTTCCCCGGGAATATGGAGGAGGCGATGGATATCCCCGACAGCTTCGGGGCCGCAGAGGACGACCGGATCGACATCGCCGTGCACAATATGGATGAGGTGGTAACCGTCTCGGAGAAGATCTCCTCGTTCTGCAGGGAGAAGGGGATCGACAGGAGGCGCTCTTTCCACGCGGCGCTCTGTCTCGAGGAGATGGCCGGCAACGTGGTGGTGCACGGCTTTCCTAAGGATAACAGGAAGCACACCGCGGATATCCGGCTGGTAAAAAAGAACGATGACCTGATCTTAAGAATCAAGGACGACTGCCCCGCGTTTGATCTCGCCGAGCGAAGATCGATCATGGATCCGGAGGATAAAACCAGAAACATCGGCATACGCATTGTCTACGGGGCGGCAAAGGATATACAATATCAGAACATATTCGGCCTGAACGTTACCACCTTGCGGATATAAGGAGAATGAACATGCTTACACTGGAGAGAGCAAGAGAACTGAACGGAACCATGGTCACGGAGGAACACCTCATCCTCCATGCCCTGAACGTGAGCTACGCCATGGGCGCAATGGCGGAGCACTTCGGCGGGGACAAGGAGCACTGGGAGGCCGTGGGCTTCCTGCACGATTACGATTATGAGAAGTATCCCGAGGAGCACCTGAAGCACACGGAGAAGGAGCTCCTGGCCGAGGGCGTGGATCCGGAAGATGTGAGGGCGATCTTAAGCCACGGCTACGGAATCATCAACGACGTGGAGCCGGTAACGGACATGGAGAAGAGCCTCTTCACCGTGGATGAGCTCACCGGCATCATCCAGGCCTGCGCAAGAATGCGTCCCAACGGAATAAGCGACCTCGAGGTGAAGAGTTTCATGAAGAAATTCAAGGACAAGCGCTTCGCGGCCAAGTGCGACCGCGCGCTGATCAACCAGGGCTGCGAGATGCTGGGCATGGAAGTAAAGGATGTGGCCGCCATCTGCATCGAGGGCATGCGCGCCCACGCGGAGGAGCTGGGCCTCACAGGCACCGGGGCGGAGTAAGAGCCGGGAACAGCGGCGCCGGAAGGACAAAAAACGCGCCGGAGGGCGGCGCGTTCAGCAATAAACAGGACTGCTGCGGCAGGCAGGAGGGGATAAGCCTCCGGCCTGCCGCCTGTTTTCTTATCAGAGCCTTTTCCGCTCCGGCATCAGGGCGCGGACGCGGATTCCGGAAGCGCTTAAGCCGTCTCCTTCGATGAGCACGGTCCGCTCTTCGCCCGGCAGCAGCGCGAAATAGTTGTCGCTCATGCGGGTCCGGTCGTCCGGGCACTCCAGGACGGTGACCGGGGTGAACACATCCGCGCAGACCGTGACGGCGAAAGCTTCGCCGGCTGCTCCTGCTTCTTCGGATATGATTTCCGGCCGGCTCTCCGCAAAATCATATCTTCTGTAATAAGCCCTAAGATCGGTCACGGGTTCAAAACTTCCGTCTCCGGCATACGCGTAGGCATAACCGGCTTCTCTGTCCCCGGGGACTGTCAGAGTCACGTCGCGGCGGCTGTGCGGCCCAAGCTTCAGAGCAAAGGTTCCCATATTCGTCAGCGCGGTGTCGCCGAAGCGCGCGTATCCATAATGAATAATGCAGTCCACAGGCTCCGGCGTCTCGTTGATGGCCGTCAATACGACGGACTCATCAAACCGGTCCTCCTCCGGGATCCGGAACGCGCGGGCCTCGGGAAGCGTGCCAGGGGCGCCTGTCCCTGTTCCGTCTGTCCCGGCCCGGTTCTTCGGCCTCGCCGAGTTCGGATGGCGCAGGATCAGTTTTCGCGTGGCAAACGCCCTCTTCAGGAAATAGAAGGAGGCCTTGCGCTCGCCGTAATAATCCACCGTGCTCCAGCCGGTCTCCGGCCAGCAGTCGTTGTACATCCAGATCAGGTCGCCGGCGCCGTAGGGCTTCGCCCGCATGGACTCGGCCATGTCGGCGTAGATCATGCCCTGCACGACACTGCCCAGGGCGAGATAGCGCTCCATGGATATCCCATCCGTGCCGGCCAGGTGGGTATTCAGGCTGCGCAGGATGTTCTCCCGCTTATTCTGCCTCTCGCCGTGGTGCAGGAAGGCGGGATCGTCGAAGCTGTAACCTTCGTGTCCGACTGCGCGGTCCATGCTGCTCTTTATCATCGTCCCGAAGAAGCCGTACTCGCTGGAGAAGCGTGCGGGAATCCGGTCGAAGGCCTCCAGCTCGTAGGTAAAGTCAAAACCGGTCTCCTTGTCCCGCCCGAAATAGGTCCAGGCGTGAACGTCGCCGGTGAGGGGATTGTTCGCGTTCTTGCCCCAGTTCGTGGCGCTCATGCCCGGATAGTTCCCGGCGGCGACTTTGGGAGACAGCGCCCCGTAATACGGCGTGCTCGGCATATATGGGGTGAGCGGCGCGTACGCGCGCACGGCTCTCGGCTGGATGTCGTTGAAGATCCGGCTCCCGTAGGTCCTCGCCGGCCGCCTGTCGCCCGGCCACCAGTCGGTCCAGGATTCGGCGATCTCGTTGTTGCCCGTCCAGACCGCCATGCAGGGATAGGAGGCCAGGCGGCGCACCTGGTACTCCGCTTCCATCTGCGCCTCATGGGCAAAACTTTCGATGTGGTCGGGGTACATCCCGCAGGAGTACATGAAATCGTGCATCAGGAGGATGCCCATCTCCGAGCAGTACTCGTAGAAGCAGTCCGGCTCATAGAGTCCGCCGCCCCAGACCCGGAGCATGGTGAAGTGCTGCGCCTTCGCCTCCGAAAGGATATGGCGGTACCTCTCCGGCGCCGCCCTTAAGTAGACGGAGTCGGTGGGAACCCAGTTCCCTCCCTTGCAGAAGACGCGGACGCCGTTGACGACGAAGTCGAAGCGCCTCGAGTCGGCGTCGAGTTTTGACTGGTCAAGGACAAGGGTCCGGATGCCGATGCGGCGGGGCCGCATGCAGGAGACAATATCCGCTGCCTCGGGAACGGATCCCGGCCCTGCCCCGGAGGCAGAGGCGGAAGTGACGGAGAATTCGGGCACGACAGGGAATGCGGGGGCGGCCATACGGACTTCGGCAGTCACGGTGTAGAGCGCCTGCGGGCCGTACCCGTTCGGCCACCAGAGAAGGGGATCCGCAACGTCGACGGGGATACTCACGAAATTAATGCCGCCCGCGAGATAGAGCGGCTCCGATCCGTAAGCCGCGGTGCCGCCGTCCGGATCGCAGATTGACCACGTGAGGACCGCGTCCCTGGCGGTCATCATTTCGGTCTTCCAGATCTCAAAACTGAGCATAAGCGAGGCGCGGGACCGGTCCTCCGCGATGGAGAGGGTGTCGGCGCGGAAAGCCTCGATATCGGCGCCCTTTCTGCCCTCCAGCCGGATGGCCCTTCCGATGCCGCAGGTAGGAAGCGGCGGGCACCAGTCCCAGCCATAGGTAAACTGGGGTTTGCGCAGGTAGACCCGCCTGTTGTACAGGGCGAAGTCGGAGTTGGAGTAATACTGCAGGGAATCGTGGGAACTGTGGGTCTCGAGCCCTGAGGTCAGGCGGATGACGATGGTGTTGCGCCCCGGCTTTAGGGCACTGCGGACGTCCGCGGAGAAGGGACGGAAGGCATTCTCGTGATGGCCGATGATGCGGCCGTTGATGACGATGTCCGCGTTGTAGTCCAGAACCTCGATAAAGAGGCGCACTTCATCGGAGGAGAGAAGATCCTCGTCCACGTCGAAGTCCCGCATGAACCACCAGGAGAGTCTGGCGGTCCAGAGCAGGTTCCGGGTGTTCGTGCCCTCAAGCGGTTCCCCGATCAGGCCGTTCTCTTCAAGAGCAGTGAGCACGTCACAGGGAACCCTGGCGGGGATGGTTCCCGACATGGAGGGGAAGGGGGAGTCGCTGTCCGCAGTGAAGCCCTGGTGCTGTGAGAGATCGACCAAGAAGGTTCCCTCCGGGCGCTCCAGAACTTCGGTGAAGCGCTCAATACCCGTGTCGGTGAACTCGGCGCGCAGACGCCATGTCCCGGAAAGATCAAGAGTTTTCATAATGTGCCCCCTTAACGGCAAGCCTGTCGTGTTTCCGCAGGCGATGCCAGCGGATAAGTACGGGTGTCAGTCAAAACTGCCCCATAGACCATCATATCTCACGCCCGGGACATTGTCAGTGGCGCGGCGGGGGAAATTCATATATAATTGGCAAAAGGATTATAAACAAAGCTTCAAATCTATATCTGCAGCCTGCCTCCTATACAGCATTCATCCGCAGCTCCTTGGTACCGAGGCATTTCCGGTGAGGATTCCGAAGCAGCGAACAAGGAGACATATGAGCAAAGAAGACCATACCGGCCTTGCCCACATCGGCAAGAGCCGCAAGCCCAGAAATATCAAGCTTCATAATGAACGGCTTGTTTTGTTCCTCTTAAGGGAGGCGGGAAGCACGACCGCGGGAGAGATCGCGTCCAGGATCAACCTGAGCATAACGACGGTGATGCGGATCGTCAATTCGTTAAAAAGCATCGGCGTGATCCGCTCGGCGGGCAAGGGCGAGTCCACGGACGAGGGCGGGAAGAAACCCGAGCTCTTCGCGGTGAACGAGGACTTCCGCTATGCGGTCGGCGGCTACATCAACAGCCGCAGGGTATCGCTCGGCCTCTACGACTTTACCTGCCGCGAGACGGCGAGAAAGACCACGGAGCTTGAGCCGGGGCTGAGCCTGGATGAGGTGCTGCAAACTGCCGCGGAGACACTGCGTTCATTCTGCGCCGAAGAGGGTATTCCCGCAGAGAAGGTCTGCGGGGTGACCTTCGGCTTCGACGGAATTGTGGATGCCGAGAGAGGGGTGCTTTACTACCCGATCCACGACGTCTCCTGGGGCAGGGATATCCCGGTGCACGAAAAACTCACCGCGCTGCTTCCGGATTTTTCCCCCATTTATGTGGACAACGGCGGCCGCTTCGCGGCCTACAGAGTTTTCCTTACCTATCCCGAGTACCGCAATACCAAGTTCTTTGACCTGCGTGTGGGCTGGAATTACGCGGTTGGCTGCTTTATCAGCAACGGAAGGCTGGAGCGGGGAGCCAACGGCTTCCTCGGCGAGATCGGCCACATGAGCCTCCTGCCCGAGGGCGAGGGCGCCCTCTGTGCCTGCGGCGGACGCGGGTGCTTCGAGACGCTGGTCAGCGGCCAGGGCGTGCAGCACTGGGCGAGGCGGATAGGCAGGACGATGGGAACCGACGATCCGCTGTTCCGGAAGGCGGTGGAGAGAACGCTTACGCCGCAGGAGATCTTCGACGCGGCGGACGCGGGAAATGAATACGCAAGACTTGTGACGGACAAGGTCGCCGGATTCTTCTGCCAGCTGATCCGGAATATCATCCTTACCTGTGATCCCGAGATCATCACCCTCGGCGATCTCTATGCGGGCGCCGGCAACTACTTCCGCTCCACACTGGAGAACCAGATCGAGGCCATTCCCTTCTTCCAGATCGAGAACCGGCTGAAAATCCGCTATTCGACCGCAATCACCGACAGCGCCGGCCAGATCGGCGGCGCGCTGTACGCAATCGACAGCTGCATACAGGACATGGAATTCGTCTGAGGATGTTACAGCTTTGTTTTGGCCGGATTTACAGCATAAATAAAGCCCGCAGAGTTGATTCTGCGGGCTTTGCTGTGCCGTTGATTATCCGGGGTTATCCCATGAGATCCATCGCAGCTCTTGCCTTCTGGCGCCACTTGCCGAGACGGAAGGCGGCGAAGGTGAGCACCGCGCCGATGATCCAGGTGATTAACAGCGACCAGTTCATCATGAGGCAGTTGCCCTGGGGCAGCTCGGGAGTTTTGGTCAGGGCGACCATTCCGTAGGCCAGCGGCACGCGGATCGCGACGGTGTTGATGAGCGAGATCCACATGGGGGTCATCGTGTCGCCCGCGCCGCGCATGACGCCGGAGAGACACTGGGTGATCTCCATGGCGATGTAGCCGGTGCTCATGATGCACATCATGGTGTAGCTTAAGTTGATCAGCGCTTCCGTCGTGGTGAAGATGGCCATGAGGTGGCGGCCGAAAAGGATGATCAGGACGGTGAGCACCGCTGAGACGCACACGGCGATCGCCGTGCCCTGCTTCGTTCCCTGCCGGACCCTCTCCAGCTGCTTCGCGCCGATGTTCTGGCCTGCGTAGGTAGTCATCGCAGTGCCGAAGGAGAAGGCAGGCATCATGACGAAGCCGTCTATGCGCATGACGATGACGTTCGCGGCGATATACTGCTCGCCGAAGGAGTTGGTCAGCGTCTGGACGATCAGCATCGAGCAGGAGAAGATCGCCTGGGTGAGACCCGACGGCAGGCCGAGCCGGATCAGGTTTGCCGTAAAGTCCCTGTCGAGCTTCAGGTGATCCTTTCTCAGCGTGAAGAGCTCCTTCATGTTCATGAGCTTGCGCAGCGAGAGAATAGCAGAGACGAACTGGGCGATAATGGTCGCCCAGGCGACGCCGGGAACGCCCATGTCGAACCAGGCGACGAAGACGTAGTCCAGGAAGATGTTGAGGAAAGTCGCGACCAGCAGGTAGATCAGGGCGGAAGCGGAGTCGCCGAGACCGCGGAGGACGCCGCCAAGGATGTTGTAGAAGGCGGAGCCCGCGCAGCCGATCATAAGGATCAGCAGATACTCATGGCACCAGTGGATGATGCTTTCCGGCGTATTGAGCAGCCTCAGCAGCGGCATGGCAACCAGCGGCGTGACGATCATGATGATCAGCGACGAAAGCGCGGTAAGGGAGATGCACGTGCCGATGGAGCGGGCAAGCTCCTCGCGCTGGCGGGCGCCGTAGAACTGGGAGACCATGATCGAGGCACCGACGGAGACGCCGACGAAGAGAACCATGAGAAGGTTCACGATAGGGCCGGCGGAGCCGACCGCCGCAAGGGCATTGTCGCCGACAAAGCGGCCGACGATGATGCTGTCCGCAGTGTTGTAAAGCTGCTGGGCGATGTTGCCGATGAGCATGGGAATGGTGAAGGCAACAATCTGTTTCCCGGGGACTCCCTCGGTCATATCAATCTGTTTGAATAATCGAAGTGCCAATGTTAAGACCTCACTCTGATGTGCTGATGTATATTCACACGATATGTAGCGTGCAACATGTGTGCTCCGCACTGAATATATTAGAGGAAATAAGCCTATAGTTCAATAGGCAACCTTGCGGGGGAAGTTACTGTATAATAATACACAAAGAAGGGGACCCGGCGTCCCCGGGAGAAAGGAGAACGGGATATCATGAGAATAAAGAAGCTTCGCATCCTCATCGCGTCCCTTGTGATGCCTGCCCTCATCGGCGCCGGCATCGGCAGCGGTTCTTACGCGCTGACGGCAAGGGCGGCGGCAGCGGCATCCGGAGGGCTTTCGGATCTCGACATGTCCGCCTGGAACTACAGTGCGGAGGACGACGTCTACTACCAGACCGGACTATCCTACTGCGAATATCCCGCGGACGCGGAGTACGAGAGCATGGGCATCTTCGTTCCCGGGGCGTACTTCAACGGGAAGGACAACGGGGACGGGACCTTCAGCGTGACGGTCAGCAAAAAGGGCGAAGCCGGCGGCTACACTGCGGAGACCGCACCGATGGTGCTCCCGGTGAACACACCCGGCTACTCGGCGATGAAGGCCCCGGACGGCTATGAGGATGTCAGCGCCTACACGGACGCAGGTTTCATCTATCTTCATGCGGGATGCCGCGGAAGGGAACACGGCGCGCCGGCCGGCGTGACGGATCTGAAGGCGGCAATCCGCTACGTGCGCTCCGTCGCGGACAGGCTCCCCGGCGACGCGGAGAAGATTTTCTCCTTCGGAATGAGCGGGGGCGGTGCGCAGTCCGCCATCCTGGGCGCGTCGGGAGATGCCCTGGAGTATGACGATTACCTCGAGGCCATCGGCGCGGTGATGGAGGAAAGCGACGTGGTCTTCGGCGCAATGTGCTGGTGCCCGATCACGAGCCTGGAAGCCGCCGACATGGCCTATGAGTGGCAGATGGGCTCCACCCGCACAGGCCTTGGCGACGAGGAGCAGGAGATCAGCGACGGCCTCGCGGAGGCGTACATCGATTACATCAACGACCTCGTCCTGGTCGCCCCCGGTCCGGAAACCGCCGGCACGCGCGGAAAGGCGGAATCCGGCGGGGACGAGATCCTCACCCTCGAGCTCACGGACGGCTCGGAGTCGGAAGTTTTCGAGGCGCTGACGCTGGACGAGTCGGAGGAAGGCATCGGACAGGCGGGGAGCTACTACGACTACGTGAAGTCGGAGATCGAGCGCTCCCTGGAAAACTTCCTCGCCGACACCGAATTTCCTTATACCGCCGGCCGCACGGGAGGCCCCGGAAGCACGCAGATCTCCGGGATATTTGATACCGCGGAGGACTACATCGACGCGCTGAACGCGGACGGCACGTGGGTGAGTTATGACGGCAGGACCGGCGAGGTCACCATCACCAGCATT
>JAEEGL016209092.1_pt1 | contig 12384 bp, 8 predicted proteins | sample 9134231 | NCBI WGS metagenome assembly JAEEGL01 (sample SAMN16246548, study PRJNA631951) | gut metagenome | biome: gut microbiome; feature: rumen; material: fiber-attached | host: Bos | place: Iran: Karaj | collected 2018-10 | reverse complement strand
AGCGTTCATCCTGAGCCAGGATCAAACTCTTCATTGTAAAAATATCTCTGGACAGCGAAACCACGACTTGCATCGCGGACGCTGTACCGTGTCTGAATCTGTGCGTCAGGACGACTATCCAGTAATCAAGTTGTTTGCGGAAGGTTGCTTGCGCGACCTTCCAAAGAATTAAACGGTTTGTTTTCTTCTACCCAAGTACTCGCAAGGAGTACTCGCTTCTTGTACTACTTCTCTGCTTATGTAAGTCTTTCAAAGAACTCTTTCTAAGTGCCCTCGCAGGCGGCGCTCAGGGCGCCTCTCCTGTTTAGCGGGTGCAAAGGTACAACAAATTTTTGAACCAGCAAAACTTTTCGGCAAAAAATTCCAATCTTTAACATTGATTTAGTTTTCGGCTTTCATAGGAGTTCCAGAAATCCCCTTATACCTATTATATAATACGCGCGTGAAGCGGCAAGTTGCGAATTCGGGCAGAGGTGTCAACACAAGGCTTTGTAACTCAGTCATAGAACTCCTTCAACTGAGGAACGATGAGTTGATTCTCAGCGAAGCCTCTGCGTACTCTGCGCCTCTGCGTGAGAACATAACGCCGCAACCAGAGCCCCCTCTTCTTCTCACGCAGAGACGCAGAGGACGCAGGGTTACCCGCAGAGGAGGAGGAGGAGAGGAGTAAAGGAGTGATTTTGTTTGTGGATGACTGAGTTTCTTTTTTGAGTCACAATAATCGTTAATTATCATCAAAGCTGTCCTGTTTTACCATTGATCTTTTGGAAACTCGCCTTGAAATGTGTAACTTTGCAACGAAAAGTCGCCTGGAAAAATGTAACAACCATTATGGCGGCAGCTGTTTCTTTAATATGTCGTCGTTGACGGAAATATGAACATTTCATTCGCCATGTCGTCGGACCATAGCTCACCGAGACTGCTCGCAGCCACCATCGTGCTGCTCACGCTCACCACTGCCTGTCGCCACGAACCGGCCAACCCCACACTGCTGGTTGAGGCTGACAGCGCTTTCGTGCTGGGTGACTACCGCTGTGCCGACAGCCTCCTCGCTGCGTTCGACCAACAGACGGTAAAGACGGAGACGGGCAGACGAACAGACGGGGCCGTCCTTGCCTATCGCCAATACCTTACGCTTACCCGGAAGTATGTCCGCGAACGGCTCACCGACGAGGACTTCTCCTTGGCCGACAGCCTCTGCCGCTATTATAATAAAAGAGGTACGCGCCAAAAGCGAGGCCGCTCGCTCCTCTTCCTCGGCGACATCTACCGCCTCACCGACGACAACCCCTCCGCTCTCAACTGCTACCTGCAGGCTGAAAAGCTCGCCCGGCAGACGGGCAGCACTATTCTCATGGCATGGGCCTGCCAGCATATCGGCGACACATACTTCGACCAGCGTATGCTCGATGACTGCAAAGCATACTACCGCCGTTTCTTCCAAATAGCAGAGGCCCGTCACGACACCCTCCGCATGGCACACGCCTCGCAGCGCATGGGACTGGTATTCACGATTGAGAGCAAAGTCGACAGTATCATCTTCTATTACAAGCAGGCCATTGCCCTTGCCAAGGACCTGCCACAGGCAAACGACATCGTCCCCATCACCCGAGCAAACCTCTGCGACATCTATACACAGATAGAGGAATATGACGAGGCGGCCAGAATCATGCCCCATGACTCCCTGAATGCATACAACTGGGCCTACTGGCATCTTGGGCAGAATCACGTGGACTCAGCAGTCTTCTATTTCAAAAAGCTCTTGCCTATTAGCAACATCCGTTCACGGGTAGATTACCTGCGTATACTCATTCATATTGCAAAGGGAAGAGGTAATTTCCTCTTAGAAAACCAATACTACGAATGCCTCATCAAGGCAGTAGACTCTTTGCACCTTCTTTCACAGGCAGAAGAGACGCGCAAAACACATGCCCAGTATAACTACAACTCCATCACCCAGGAACGTGACAGATTAGTCAGCAAGCAGAAAAGCAATCTACTTGTGATTGCAACCATTTTAGCAATCCTGTTGATTGTAAGCGTCCTTTCCTATGTGGCCATCAGGAGACTGAAAGCGCAGAAGGAGAAGGCTGTAATCAGGGCAGAACTCCTTCGCAAAGACATGCAAGAAAGTAACGAAGAAGCGAACAGGAGCAGAGTCCAGTTGGAAAGCATAGGTATCGAATTAGATGAAACCCGAAAGCAAAGTATCAGATATTATATGAGAGGAAAGGAACTCGAAGAGAAACTGCTTTCAGCAGAGAAAAGACTCGCCGAGGCGAAGCATGAGCGCGAAGAGCTGAAGATAGAACAGTTCCGCGACACGCACCTCTACCGCCTCCTGACCCATCAGTGCGACACCGATGCCTACAAGCTTACCTCCCAGGACTGGCAGGAGCTTAGCCAAGCCATTGACACCATCTACGACCATTTCACCAGCCGGCTGATGGCATTGACAAACATGTCGATAACCGAGCTACGAATCTGCTATCTGATAAAGCTGAACATACCCGTGTCGGACATCGCAGTGCTACTGAACAAGACCGTAGGAGCCATCTCGCATGCACGAGGCCGACTATGGAAGAACATTTCTGGCGAAAAAGAGTCGGCCGAGAAAATGGATCACTATCTGCGGGTAATGTAGAAAAAACGCCGATTTCATCGCACCCCAACTGCTTTTCCTCATAATCAATTACAAGTAACGATACTGTGGACAAAGGTTGACAAATGGGCATTTGTCAACTTTTGTCCACAGATTTGTTTGGTGGGCTTACTATTCTGTTTTACCTTTGCACTTGCAAAACAAACATGTTTAACCCTTAACATTGATTACGTATGAAAACAGATTGGCATGTAAAAAGGAAAATGCTGTTGATGACAGCCCTCTTCGTCTCAATGCTTGTACAAAGCAAAGACCACACTGTAGTTGTTAGAGGAAATACGGGAACAACAACGGGTAGCACCGAAGTGACCTCCCATGAAGGCGAGGACTCCGACACCCTCACCGTCACCCCCGGCACAGGTATCACGACTATCACCGTCACCGTCCGCGACCTCTATGGTTCCCTCATCAGCAATGACGTCCTCTCCGCAGCTGGTGACTATCTTGAATTCTCCACCCCGCAGGCCCCTGGCGGCTGCATCGTCACCCTCCGCGACGACAACGGCGTGGTGTATATGGAGTATGATGATTGAACACTCATGTCACCCCGATTAATCGCAAAAAGATTGAAGAAAATGAGAAACAGAACTTATGTAGCAGTGGGCATGCTTTGCGCATGCCTTCATGCAACCGCACAATTAAGTATGGTTGAGAATGGTAATATCGCCATAAAGACAACAGCCACACCCTTGTCACCACTTTCGTTGAACCATGGCGGTAATGCTGACTATTTCCTCTCATACAGTGGCGATAAGAATGGCAGCCGATGGGATATTAGGAATGGTGGTAATATGGGTTACGAACTTCATGTTTATCCTACAGGAGAGGGAACTCTATTTATAGGTACCAGATCCAGAGTAGAAACACCCGTCAATTGTCAAGGCAGCCCAATTTCTTCTTATGGAATCCAAGGAGGAACTCAAGGCGCAACCTACAACTATGGTATGGCCGGAAGTATCGGAACCACCAATAAAGGGGCAGCAGTCATGGGTGTCGTTGGAGCATATTCCTCATCCCTATTTCCTACAACTCGCTATGCTGGCTATTTTATAGGTAATGTAAAGGTAACAGGATCCGTTCTGGCGGGCAGCATAGTCAGCTCTGCCCCAATGGCAATCTCTCCGAATCCTGAGTCTGGCAAAAATGAAGTAGGGAAGGCTGTCACGTCGCGGTTAAGAGAAATAGAAGGAATAAGCTACTATACCAGTATTTCCTCTGACTGTGAGAACAGCACAAAGAAATCCTCTTTCAATATGTTCGGCGATGTTGAGGAAACAGAAGATTGTGAACTGACGCTTTTAGAGAAACAGGACTTAGAGAAGGTGCATCATGGCCTTGATGTTAAACAGCTTAGCGAGGCATTCCCAGAACTGGTGTACGATTTGGAAGACGGGGGAAAGGCCATTAACTATGTTGAAATGATTCCCCTGCTTGTTCAGGCTGTCAACGAACTAACGACAGAGCTGGAAGAATTGAGAGGGTCTGACGAAGCGACAAAGACCAGAAGCGGTAGGCACATTAGTCCTGACAATGCGGAAGAATCCTTTCGGACTACCGCCGCACATCTTTACCAGAATGCCCCGAACCCTTTCACCGAGCGCACCGAGATCCGCTTCTCCGTACCAGAAGGCACCAGCAATGCCTATATCTACATTTTCGACATGGCGGGCAAGATGCTGCACCAGATTCCCGTCGACAGCTCGATGCAGAGCGTCACCGTGGGCGGCTATGAGCTCTCCGCCGGTATCTATCTCTACTCGCTTGTCATCAACGGCAAGGAAATTGATACGAAGAGAATGATTCTGTCGAAATAAAAGAAAATGCAACTATGAAAAGAGAACTCAAAACGAGGCTGCTACCAGCTACACTGCTGTTTCTGTGTCCTTGCAAGATGGCGGCCACCGAGGTTGGCGACAGTGTTGATACCTACCAGAACCAGACGGTGAGTACTTATGTGAAGGTGCAGGGTCGTACCGTTCTTTCCTCTTCGAACGTCACAGTCACTCCGACAGGCAAGCTGAAGATGTCTGCGCCTCAACGCATTGACATATCGGGGCCGTTCACGGTGGAACTTGGCGGCACGCTTGAACTGAACGGCGGAAATCAATGGCCCGTCCGCTATATCTACGATAGTTCAGGAAATATCCTAAAGAGAGAGAAATACTGACTCTTATAATTATTTAGCATTCTTTTTCACCCTGTTTGAAACTAAATCTGTAACTTTGCACCATGGCAAGAAAACAACAAGCATATCTACTGCTGTCTATACTTTTCTCTTTTGTTTCCATTACAGGGACGAGAGCAGAGGTGGCGGACAGTACAATCTTGGCCATAAATACACAAGAGGAACCACGTTCAGCTACAAATTCTGCTACTGTCGTCGGTAAGATAGAGGATGATTTCACAGTCACGCCGATGGGACAAGCTTGCTACGAGATTCCAGTTCCGGCCATTCCTGGCACAGGCGGCATGGTTCCCAAGTTGTCCATCACATACAATAGTTCCACAAAGAATGGCCTGTTGGGATATGGCTTTGACCTGACTGGGCTCTCCATCATCAGCAGGGTGCCTCGGAATCTTGCCAACGACGGTGTTGTAGGTCTAGTGACTTTCACTACTGATGACCGTTTCGCCCTGGATGGGGCACGGCTGATTCACACTCAGGTCATAGATGCCAACACCCGGCGTTATTCGACAGAGTGCAAGAATTTCGCACGCATCACAGCCAATGGCCCTGAGGCCAATCCCAACAGTTTCACCGTAGAGACGAAGGACGGTTTCACTTACGAATATAACTCCAACACAAAGATTATCAATCCCAACACATCCGACCCAGGGCTGTTCTGGATGCTGACAAAGGTAACCGACACCAAGGGGAACTACTTTACGGTCAGCTATACAGGCAACAACAGCAACAATGAGATCTATCCTTCAAGGATTGACTACACTGGAAACGAGTCGGCATCGCTGTCACCATACGCATCGCTGAGGTTTACATACGAGGCAAATCCTGACTCTGCTTACACATACGTCTACGGCAGGGTGGTTAGACGGATGAAATGCCTCAACAGTATTGGTTGCTATTACGGCAACACAAAAGTCAGGGAACTGACAGCCTCCTACTCTGTTGTCAACCACAGGAAACAACTAACGCAAATTACGGAAACAGCTTCTGACGGGACACAAAAACCACCGACCACGTTCTTGTGGCATAATGTCGGTAGTATGGCTGTTACTGGAAATCTTTTCAATATCAACAGCCTGTACAATGTCAACCTTACCGTCGGCGACTACAACGGCGACGGAAAATCGGACTTCCTTGCCACTCCGGCAAATAGCAATGCCGCCTATAGCGGTTGGCAACTTTTCCTGAGCAACGGCAACTCGTTCACAAATATAGCCAACGGAAGCTTTGGAAGCAATGATGAAGTCAAACAGGTGGTCAGTGGTGACTTTAACGGTGACGGCCTCGACGACTTTGCGGCTGTTTTTTACACTGGATACTTTTACACGACGAAAGTATACTTGTCTGGGGGTAGTGGTTTCCAAGACGCATATCATGTATGCTCACATACCACAAAGTATTCCGTCCATACCGTAGAGACAAATGGCGATGGTGCCGTTGACTTATGCATGACATTTGAGAATTCCGGCAGCTTTCTTATTTACAAGGCTACAGTCTATTCCAACGGGAGCATATCAATCCTACAGAGTTATTCCGGCCAATGCTCCGAGGAATGGGACGAGGCTAACTTCATAGACTTTAACGGCGACGGCCTTACAGACATCCTTAACCTGCATAGCAGTGGGAACCTGCTTATGATGGCCGACGGCTTGGGTGGATATAATGAAATAAACCTACATAACTACAATACAGACTATGACATCAGTTGTGGCGACTTCAACGGCGACGGAAAGACCGACTTACTCGTAGGTTCTTGGGACGGCACGCAGTGGAGCAACTGGTGGCTGGCAATGTCTGACGGAGTAGGCATGCTCAGGAACGAGCGCATTCCCAGTTTCTTCCAGACGGCTGACAGGCAGATGTTCGTGGTTGACGGCAACGGTGACGGCTACGATGATTTTTATGCGATAGAAAAGGCCAGCGACAACAGCGGCTCAATGATTCAGCCAAGGCTCTATCTCAATGACGGCAGGGGCAGTTTCATAGCACAACCGGCGGGCGCCAACACCTATCCGCTCGACAAGTGGAATTACTATTTCGGTGACTTCAACGGTGACGGCAAGGCAGAATTCATCTGCACGGCAAACTGGCAGAACACCTCATGGAGAGGAATCTGGCTGTTTACGCAGCCTTTAGGCAACAACATGCTCCTCGCAAAGATAACCGACGGCCTTGGTAATGAAACAAGCATTACGTACAAACATCTGAGCGACGGTAGCATCCACGACCGCGGAACTACAAACCAGTATCCTCTCACGTCGTTCGCGTCTAACTGGCCTGTCGTCTGGCAGGTTCAGACACCCGACGGCATCGGAGGCGTACACGCCATGACATACCACTATGAAAACGCCCTTGTCCACAAGAAGGGACGTGGTGTCCTGGGGTTCAGCAAGGTGTCGGTCACCGACGGTGCCACCAATACGACTACCGCTACCGAGTATACACCATCTGCCAACAAGTTCGTCATGGAACCCCGGCATACGGAGACGACCATTGGCTCACGGCTAATATCCGAGACCGATGTTACGTATAACTATGCTTTCCAAAACGACACGGTCTTCTCCCACTGGCCGACATCCTCAGTCGAAAAAAAGTATGAATACAACTCCGGCTTACTGGTGTCAGAAGATTCGACAAGCTATAGTTATGACACATACGGCAATGTAACCCTCGTAGTCACGACCAACGGCAGTCTTAAGACAACCACCATAAACACCTATACCAACAACTCTTCGGATTGGATCTTGGGCCGCCTGACCCAGTCGGTGGTAACGAAGAAGAAAGGCACAGAGACTATATACAGACGGGCCACTTTTGCCTACGATGCTGTTTCCGGCCTGCTGACAACCGAGCGGACGGAGCCGTACAACAACTCCCTTGGTTTCAGCAAAAGCTATGTTCATGATGCTTTCGGTAATATCATACAAAGTACGACCACCCCTAACAACTCTGCCTTCGCGTCACGAACGGAGACAACGACCTACGATGCCAAGGGGCGGTTCCTGACTGCCCAGACCAACAGCCTCGGCCATGAAACGACAAATTCGATCGACCTGGTAAACGGCTTACTGCTCAGCACTACCGATGCCAACAGCATCACCGTCAGCAATACCTATGACAGCTTTGGGCGTCAGACGTCTTCCTCCAGCCCGGTTTCAACGACACAGACGACGCTGGCCTTGAGTAGCGGCATGACAGACGCACCGGCAAATGCCCGCTACTGTCAGCGGACGGAGACTACGGGCGAGCCATACGTGCTGGAGTTTTTCGACTGTCTGGGCCGCACCCTCCGCACCGTCACCGAGAATGCACAGGGGCAGAAAATCTATACCGATGTCGTCTATAATGCGAAGGGACAGGTCATAAAGACTTCCGAACCCTATTTCCCGGGCACCACTGTATACTGGAACACGAACAGTTACGATGCCGCAGGACGCATCGTCAGCCAGACGGACGCCGGCGGCAACACCACGGCCTATTCATACAATGGTTTCACCACCACGACCACAGATGCACTGGGACACAGCACCCTCCGCACCACCGACCGCTACGGCAACCTCGTCCTGAGTCAAGACCATGAAGGCGGAACGATACAATATGTGTACGACATAGAGGGACACTGCACACAACTGACGGGGCCGCGTACTACCGTCACGATGGAATATGACCTGATGGGTAACCGTACGAGGCTCGACGACCCTGACCTCGGAACAGTCACGTCCGTCTACAACGCCTATGGGGAAATGGTCAGCCAGACAGACAGTAAGGGCACGACAGCCTACACATACGACCAAGGCGGCCGCCTGCTTACGGAGACGCGTCCTGACGTGACTGTCACCAACGTCTATGACACCCGCTTCGTGGGGGCACTATCCGGCACAACGGCCTCTAATAGTACCAGTACCCAGTACTACTATGACGCTTATGGAAGAGTTGTTCGCCAGCAGGAGACTGTGGGCAGCAAGACATTCAATGTTTACACCTCCTTTGACCAGCAGAACCACGTCGACGTCATTACTTATCCCAATGGATTCCAAGTCAGGCATGTCTATGCCACCAACGGTTTATTGACAGGCATCAAGAACGCCTCGACCAGTGCTGTCATCTGGCAGCAGAACGCGGCGAATGCCCGCGGACAGGTCACGTCGCAGACTTACGGCAACGGACTTGCCACCCAGTGTACGTTTGACGCCCTTGGCCGTCTCACGGCAATCAACACTCCGGGCATCCAGAACTGGAGCTACGCCTACGATGCCGTGGGCGACCTCACCATGCGCCGTGACAACAGCCGAAGCCTGACAGAGACCTTCGGCTACGATGCCCTTAACCGTCTGGTGACGGTCAGTAGGAATGGTAGCATCACCCAGCGTTCTTCGTACGATGCCGCAGGCAATGTCACCTCAAGGACAGAGGTGGGACATGACTTCGTCTATGAAGAGGGCAGCAACCGCCTGCAGACATTCTATGCCGACAGTCCCATGCCGCAGATGTGGGACGACATCCAGTACACCTCGTTCCATAAGATCCGCTACATCGCACAGGGTAGCAATTCCCTCACATTGACATACGGCCCCGGCAAGTCGCGCTGCAAGGCTGTGACGGTCAGAAACGGCGTCACGGAAACAAAGTACTATGTCGGCAGCCTCTACGAGGAGGCTACCAAGTCCGGAGTCACCGTCAAGTCATGCTACATCTTCGCCGCAGGCAAAGCCGTGGCCATTCAGGAGACCTCTACTGCGACTGGCACACGGATGTTCTACCTCCACCATGACCATCTCGGTTCCATACAGGCTTACACCGACGCCAGTGGCAATCTTCTTCAGGAACTGAGCTATGACGCCTGGGGATGCCGCCGCGACCCCGCAACATGGGAACGCTTCGACCGGTTCACTGAGGCCGTTGCCCTTAATCCGTGGGGCTTCAGCGGCCATGAACACATCGACATCTTCGAGATGGTCAATATGGACGGGCGCATGTACGACCCCGTTTTGGGACGCTTCCTCTCTCCGGATCCCTTTGTGCAGGCTCCCGACTTCACACAGGGACTCAACCGCTATACCTATTGTCTTAACAATCCTCTGTCGCTCTACGACCCTACAGGCTACAGCTGGCTTAGCAGCAACTGGAAGTCACTGCTGGCATCGGCAGTGGGCATTGCCGTGTCTGCACTGACCGCAGGATCAGCGGCTGGACTTAGCGTGGCCATCATTGCTGGTGCGGCAGGCGGTGCGGCAGGGGCACTGACAGGAGCGCTCCTGAACGGTGCTAATATCGGCCAGATTGCCAAAGCGACCTTCACCGGGGCTTTCTGGGGCGGCATCAGCGGTGCGCTGAACTTCCTTTCGGCCGATGAGGTTCTGTTCGCCAAGCTGTTCAAGCACACCTTTACCCAGGGTTGGCTTGAAGGAATTCAGGGTGGCAACGCAGTCCACGGCATGATGATGGGGGCCGTTTCGGGCGCAGGCGGACACTATATCGACAAGTATCAGAGCACTCTCGGCAAGGCCGGTGAGATTGCCGCCAGTGCAGTCCTCGGCGGCACCGTCGACGAATTGGGAGGCGGGAAATTCGCAAACGGGGCCATCACCAGCGCCTTCAGCACCATGTTCAACGACATGATGCATCCACAAAGCGGGGATGATGACATTACACCTCAAATTGACCTTGAAAACAATCAGACTTTCCAATTATACAATTATGAGAAACCATTAGAACCTGTTTATCCTGAGTTTTATTTCCTATTAGGTGGGGGGAAACTATTAGGTGATGCTATTATTGATGGCTTGTCAACGTTGACAATTAAACTATCATCTTCCTGTACCAAATATTTGGCCAAGAAAACTGCTATAAGATACACAGAACATGGATTAAAACAAGCTATATCAAGAGGCTTCACTGATGCTGATATAAAAATGGTTGTTAAGCATGGAATCAGACAAACGAACAATAATGCCAGGTTTGGCCCCCAGTATAAATACACATTAAATCACAATAGTGTTGTAGTTGATAAAAAGACTAATAAAGTAATTACTGTATTTAGTGATCGAAGGAATATTCCAGGAAAACCAGATGGATATATTTACAAATAAAGCACATGGATATGGATGAAAAAGATAGGATTAAAAAGTTGTTGGCAGCGTGGAATCCTTTAGAAGTCCCTGCTGAATTAGCTGAGACAGAATATGCAGATTATGTTGATATAATAATATCAAATATGCGCTCTAACGATGAATTACAAACTTGTCTGACAAAAATCTTAGTTGAGCAAATGGGGTTGACCATATCTGTTCCGGATGGAGTTTATGATATAGAAAGAATTTGTAATGAGTTGATAAAAAATGAGTCAAGGACACCTGCTCATAGATAGTAACAAGAAATAGAGGACAAGGGGACAGGAAACTGTCACACCATAGGCGAGACGGAAACAGTCCCCCATGCCCATCAAATAATCTAACGGGTCACGGGGACAGGAACATTGCCCCAAATCTGGGTCAAGTGCCAGTCCCCGTGACCCATATTTATTTAAACCTCATTCTCAAAATAAAACTAAATCTAACTGGGATAAGCACTCAGGCCATAGGTCAGGAAAACGTTACGATATTAATCAAAATAACAAAAAAGGTGATAAGAATCGGACATATAAGACACCCCCAAACCCTAATAAAAAGCCAAAACCTCATAAAAAGAAATAAGTTACTATGTATGAGCAATTAATTAGAATGTTGAAGCGAAATCAATACAAAAAGGCTCAAATGTATCTTGAGAAAGAAATCGCCATTGATCCCGTCAGTGTCTACCTACTTACACAGATGGCCTATGTTCTATGGAGACAGGGCAAGGAAAACATGGCTATAGACTATGTGTCGAAAGCAGAAACTATTGATTATGATGACCCATTGTTATTATACACAGCCGGGAAGATCTTGAAGTCGATGGATAGGTTTGACGAGTCAATCACCAGATGGAACAAAATCCTAAGCTTTGACATTCATTTTCTGGAGGATAAATGCCAGGGCAGAAACCGTGCCTTGGCTATGCAAAATGATGCGAGATTCTATAAAGCGCATTGTCTTTATTGTAAGTATCACGATGAAGAAGCCGAATCATTGTTAAACGACCATATCTCTCATCGCCGAAGAGGATTGGAGAGTGATTTTACAATTAAGGAGGTGAGGACATTTTCCAGAATCCTGAAATACAGTCCTAAGAATACACAATCAGACAATATGGATTGTGAATTGGGACATCCGACTACTGAACAAGGCTTTCGTATTCAAAATCACATTCATAAACTAGAACGTTCTCAAGAATGGAAGTCTCTTAAAAACTATATCAAACGTAAATGCAAAGAATTTCCTGGTGACTACTGGCTTAGGACTATAATGGCTGAATATCTCCGTTCGGGCGGATTTGCAATCATGAGCGGTCGAAAGATTGCAATGTCTTCAATGTCAGATTGTTAAATAATTAAAACGTCAAAAATGGCATTGTCCAAACCGCCGTTTATGTCAAATACGGAATGTCCATGTGCGCATTT
>JAEEGL016125470.1_pt1 | contig 12384 bp, 10 predicted proteins | sample 9134231 | NCBI WGS metagenome assembly JAEEGL01 (sample SAMN16246548, study PRJNA631951) | gut metagenome | biome: gut microbiome; feature: rumen; material: fiber-attached | host: Bos | place: Iran: Karaj | collected 2018-10 | reverse complement strand
TTTATTCTTTTTGTTATCCTTTGTCTACTCCCTCAAAAAGTCCATTATCTCTTTATGGCTATTCTCAACAGCATCTTTAACTCCCCCAACAATCATAAGTAACTATTTGACGCTTTCACGCGTGGTGCTTTAGTTCTCCTCTGTTGGATGGCCTTCGATGTTTATTTCCATAAAGCCCAAGAGCTCTTAACATCAGTTATTCCAGCGCCCGTCTTGGGTCATAGCACATTAAGCATTAACGAGTCTCCAGCACTTGTGCCAAAGTTTCCAGGGGACAACCCATAAGACCTCTTTAGGATAGTGAGGCAACAATGCTAGCATACGGCTTACAGAGTTCCTTCGGCGAGAATCTTTGCGGTAATGGCCGAAGTTTCCGCCACGAAATATCTCATCTAACAAGAAGCGTCCTTCTTTCTCATTAGGCTCAAACAGCAAATACTCCGACGACATTCCACAAACGTCCTTTAGAACCCACATAATAGCACGAGCCAGCCTCAATAATCCAAAACGCTCAAGATTTCTCATTACTGTGGCTCTGTCTGAAACACGTAAAGCCAAAAGAATGTAGTAATAATCCACTATATGTCGAACACCCACCCCTTCCTCAATTAGATGATGATATAGATGAACAAGAGAATAAACTGCATTAAACTGTACTGTTGGATACGCGAACCCCAACTTCTCATCCACCTGCATTTGTCCGCTTTTATGGTTCTCAAACCATTTTTGAAGTCGGCTATTATAGAAAGGGTTATACAACCAACATGGATGATAATGTATCTCTGTTTCTACATCTTCAAAGATCTTTGCATCCACATGGTGCCATAAAATATGCTCTACTTTATACTCACTCCTTAAATATACTATCACATTCCTGAAATTTCCATCTACCCATAAATCAATGTCTCCACATTGCCTTCTTGAAGGGGTTGGATACAATTGGGCAAACCCAAGTCCCTTCAGCACACTAGATTTAATTCCACTCTTCTTAAAATGATTTGTTAGCTCAGCTGCTCTTTCTATGTGAAGCTTATAAGAGTTCTCATTGATTTGTAAAAAGCCTATCCACTGAAGCAGTATCTCCTTTGGTGGTAATTGTTCTTGAGGCAAACGCTCCAGTCCTTCAGTAATAACACCCACAATAGCTTGGCGCTGTGTCTCAGAGAATATGCTTGCCCATTCTGTAGCACTAAGTGTCCGAGAAAAATGGTCACGTGCACCCAGTGATATGTGTATGAGTTCAATAAATAAATCAGTGCTCACGCTATTTCACCCCAATACTCTTTAAGTAGTCCACGTACTTTATAGCAACTTTATCCCAGGTATACTTATCAAGTATCTTCTGATAATTGATGAATACAAATTCCTGCATCTTATCAGGATACTCAATAGCGTACTCAATTGCCTTAACCAAATCATCCTCATTCTCAGGCCGCACATAAACGGCATCATCACCCAAGAACTCTTTATTGGCATCAATGTCGGAGGCAATAGTTGGTAGTTTAAACGAAGCCGCCTCCATCATCACGATACTCAGTCCTTCTATAGTAGAAGGCAGGCAGAAACAGTATGCATTTCGCAAAAGCTGTTCTTTATCCTTTCCATAAACAGGACCTGTGAAAACCACATCCTTACAGTCTTTAGCCAATTCATGAAGACCGTTTACGTAATCAGGCATAGCATCATTACTACCAGCAATTACAAGCTTAAAGCCTTTGTGACGACATTTCATAAATGCACGGATGAGATAATCTGGATTCTTATCCTGTACTATCCTTCCCATAAAGAGGAAGAACTTTCTATACTCAAGATAAAAACGCCCAAGAATATCACTCTCACACGGGACACTTAAATCAGGAAGATTTACTGCACCAGGAATACATACACTATCCCGCCCGTACTCTTCTTTGAAGTACTTTACTTGTCCCTCACTGCACATAATCAGGTGATGGTTAAGTCGGGCAGTAAAGCCCTCCATCGCCTTCATGACCTTTTGGGCTCTGGAAGAATACTTACTACGTTGCCATTCTAATCCATGACCTTCCATTAATGAAGGTATGCCACATATTCTGGGTATCCAACACCACAAGGAAGGAGGCCAAGCATTATAATGAATAACACTCACCTTTTTCTCACCAAATACAGTTCGAAGAGTTGCTTTCAGACCGCACCAGGGTTTGCATATCAGATTGCTTTTAGGCCCAGGGCGATAGATTACCTTAACACCATCGAGGTTCTTCACTTCACGGTGATCACTCTCGCACCAGACAATGCATTCGTGTCCCAACTTGGTCAACTCCCTTGTCAGGTTAAGCATATAATTTTCAATGCCGCCAAGTATATGGATGTCACGGCCTCCTATAAAAACAATCTTCATGCAAAAAGGGTTTTGTGAAAAAAATTATATCTGTGGTATGGACTATTCGCAGTTCTGATCCGGATTACCTGCTCCTTCCCTCAAGCCCTGCTTATCGTTGTTACCTACGTGATAGAAGGGTATGCAATGAGTATCGACCTTGCCGCCACGCATCACTTTGAGTTTGTTCTTGATAACCCAAGGAGCCACCTGCTTGATGTACTTACGCATCACAGGGCTGGCACTACCAATCATCCAACAACTCTTTGGGCAGCAAGCCACTTTCTCGCGTACTTGCTTTGCTTTCTCTCCATTCCAAATTTCATCCCAGCTCTGTTCGTTGAGATTGCCCATAGTGTCAAACCAGATGTTATCCTCCATACCATTACAAGGAAGAACGTTTCCGAATGGATCTACGAAGAAATTCTCATTACCAGCTTCGCAAGGCAGCATACGACGGCCATTGTGGATGTAGTTGATAAGACCAAGGTTGAAGAAAGCGCGGAACCAGCTCTTTGGATGCTTCTCGTGCATCAAACGTTGAATCAGTTCGTCAAAGTTAGCGCATACCTCATCCTTATTGGTAACCACATTATCTGTCTTGTGGAAATAGAATGAATTGTGGAAACTAGCGGTAGCGAACTGCATCCCAAGATTACGGTTCAACTCATAAAGGTTAAGCATATCATCAGAGTTATTGTTAGAAACCGTAATACCAAAGCCAATGTCCTTGATACCCATCCTGCGTAATTCCAGAAGGGTCTTCAAACCCTTATCGAAGCCTCCTTGGCGTCCACGAAGTTCATCATTCTTGCAGCTCAGTCCTTCAATGGAAATGCGATAACCCACATTGGGGTGCTTCTTAGCCATCTCGATGATACGGTCGCTAAAGAAACCACTGGTAGAGAACACAATGCGGTCTGCTTTTTTTTCAAGAACTTTTACTATCTCTTCAATGTCCTCGCGCACGAAGGGTTCACCACCTGTGATGTTACAAGCTGCCATGTGTGGGAGTTTCTCCAGAATCTCTGGTTTAAATTCTTCTGACAACTTTGTAGGATTGTCCCAAATGTTGCACATCTTACAACGCATAGGACAACGGTACGTTACGATAATTGATCCGTCCATAAATAAAAACTTATAATATTACGATAATTTTACCATCTTTAACCAATCAAAGTCTTCTGTTTTAAAAGTTTGGCTGATAAAGTTACTAAACACCTTAACAAAATAAGCCACGATAAAAACAAGAATAAAAGTGACAATAATGTTTAATGGGAATAAATATATCAATCGACTCCCTATACCAAATGACCACTCGCCGCTCAAATATATTTCCAAACAACAAGCAGAAATAGTATAAACTGGCCAATGAATAAATTTCATTTGATACAAGGAAACTATTTTTTTGCTTTCACATATCTTGTACAAACAAAAAACAATGAACAATAGAACTGGCAATAAAACTATCTGGAAATATTTAAGAACTGGAAACCTATCCCACATGATTTGATACCCATAATAAAAAAACGTTGCTATTGTAATAAAAACAAGATATAACCATCCTCTCCCTCCGGTTTGCTCATTGCTTATTATTATATTATGCTTATTATATACTATAGCGCCAAATAACATAACTAGGAAATAACCGGGCCAACGCAGATATGTTCCATGATGAAGGATAAAGACATTTTTATCCCAAAACCACGTGTACCATATGAGGATTATCAGTATGGTAACAATTACCGCAATTCTCAAGCCCACAGTTCCATAATTCCTTACAAGCCAAAACACCGCATAAAAAACAAATATCGCCTGAATAAACCAACGATTACCACTATTGTTAAGAACAAGTTCTTTAAGCGATGTATCTTGCCCCCACATACAAATACCTAGCAACGCCACAGCAATCAGTGCAGGATAAATGCGATTAATTCTTCGTTTATACCAAGTAAAAAAGTCACACGGCTTCCCCATCATTAAAAGATAGCCGGAGCAGAAAAAAAACAATGAGTCTCCAATAGCGCCACCCGTGGCAAAATTACGTAATGGTTCAGGATATAGTGACGTCATATGACTATTCGTAATGAGTATAGCCGCCAAAAACTTTAGAATATCAACTGTATGGTTTCGCTGCTTTTGAACTATTTGATTTTCCATAATAATATCATTTGACCTCTGTAGATGGATCTCTATTTCTTAAATGGGGTTCCTATAATATTAATATTCTTTACCTTATTATTTCTGTAACGAATAAAACCCACTTTATATGAGAAAAGAAAGTCAACTGGAATATCACTTTCTATTGTATTATCGTGCCACTCACACTCTTCGTTTTGTGAATAAGGGTTTGCAGCAATCTTAGGAGTTCCTCTACCAAGTTTGATTATACAACCAACCATTACTGAAGGTATACTCCCATTAAAAAGCTGACTGTTGTCAAATGATATGCTAGAATTGTATATTCGGGAAGCTCCCAAAAACATATTTGGGCAGTTGTTCTCAATAATAGAATTTGTCACGACAGCTTTTGGATGGAATAATGTTAATGACGTAGCCTTATTGGCAAGAAGTATATTCCTTGTATTAATAATACTATTTTCAAATATTAATTCACCATTGAAAAAGAGAGTATTAATTCCGTCAGAATTAAGGGTCGAGTTATTAAAAACAAACGCACTACCACATACTTCAATACTTCTAGCTGTTCCAATATTAAAAAGATATGCAGGAAGGAAGTCCGATTCTAGCCTACAATTGCTAAAAAAAACACCATGTATAGTTCCTTTCTCCTGAGTCATACCTATCATTACATGTGGTTCAGGGCATGTTAGCCCCTTCTGATATGTAAATCGACTGTTTATGATTTGGACATTATTAATATCCTTTATCGGTGCGTTAAAAGCAAGGATTTCATCTGTAGAATTATTATAAAAGTCGCAATCAAAAATAACTATCTCACTGATTGTATCAAATGATCTTAACCACAACCCTCCTCCCGATTTAGCATCGGATTTATTGATAAACTTACACTTGTCAAATACGATACTCGAATTATTCCCTCTTAAATCAACAACATGAGAACACTCCCTTCCTGCTCCTTTACATATAAAACTGCAATTTTTAATAACACAATTACTAGTATTCTGCATGCTAAACAAAAACAAATTATCTGCTTCTGTTATAATACTGAGATTACTCATTATGAACGAATCACTCCCAGATCCATCATAGTGCAAATTTCGAATCTTAGCAACGGAAACCAGATTTGAGCTCTCGGCTGTACTTTTTAATTCGATAGAACTATTGTTCCCATCTATCGTACATGAAGGAATCTGAATTGCATAGTCAATAATATATTTTTTTCCCTCCCCTAGTTGAATCATTCTTCCTTGAGCCAATTTAAATGCATCATATAAAGGATGATCTCTATAATTAAACCAGTCAACTTTTACAGTATCATTCATAACACTTCCATATGTCCTGCATCCCAATACCACCCTCCCTTCTAACTGGGTATTCTTTAACACTACTTCTCCGTTATAGAAACAACCACTTTTATAAAAAAGAACACAACTGTCCGGAATAATAATCTTTTCCCCTTTTAAATTTATCTTTTTATTGATTATGTAGATTGAGTTTGGCTCTAAAGAGCGCCAATTTTCACATTGACCACTTTGCGCACTTAAGACCGTCTTCTCAATGGCACAGCCATTCTCCAAAAAACACACAATTAATGCTAAAGAGAATAATAGTAGGCTATAGAATATCGTGTTACCCTTGATTGCCATCTAATACTTCTTTATAGAAATTAATTAACAATGCTTTGTGATTTTCCCGGCTAAAATGTTTAGTTCCAAAAACGTATGAGTCTTGTTTTTGTCTATTGTATTCATTCTGCCCCAAAGCACTGGCTTTTCTTAATGCTTCTGCAAGGGATTCAATACTACCGGAAGTAAATGAGAATCCTGTAGAATTCTCTATGACAACCTCCGAGATACCCCCAATAGCTGCTCCTATTACAGGAACACCTAAAGAATAAGCTTCGACGATTGTCATAGGATTGTTCTCATAGCACTCTGATGGTACACAAACATATTTTGCACAAGCAACCACGTCAAAGAGTTCTTTTCCAGTTTTATATCCTAAGAAATCAATATTAGATATCTTCTTAGATTTGCAATACTCTTTTAACTGTTTTTCGAGAGGCCCCGAACCAACTATCTTCAAATTTAAACCAGGGAAAGACTCAAAGGCTTTGATCAACGTCAGCACACCTTTTTCTTCTGACAGTCGTCCATAATAAAGGTAATAACTATTATATGTGTCATAAGATATATTATGTGAATCTCTTATAATCTCGCTAGGGCAATTATAAAGAACTATGGATCTAGTATTTGCAAATTTCTCATCAAACTCAATATGTTTTTTCTTGGAAAAATTGCTCACGAAAATTATTCCATTAATACTATTTGCCGGATGCCAATGACAGTTGCGATAGTACATCTCTGCCGCCATTAGCAAACTCTCTATGGCATTCCCTTTTGAACATCGGTATCGTGCACAAAAATAGAACTTTCCACCTTTACACCGTTCACATAAATTACCCTTCCCATCTTTTAGCAAGTATGCTGGACAAATCATTCGGTAATCATGAGCTGTATGTACTAATGGAATATTATATTTTTTGAGAACTTTGAAAATAGAAGGAGAAATCCCACCCCAAAAAAGATGAGCATGAGCGATATCTGGTTTCTCTTGTATTATCAGTTGTTCCAAACAAGAAGCCGCTTTTTTGTTGCTAAAATAGTCTCTCACCCTAGATAATCGCCCACCTTTGCTAATTAGATACTCTGGTTTCCCGGTCTGGATATTCAATTCATCCTCATAACTAAAAAAAACTACCTCATGCCCTTCTTCTGTTAGCAAGTCAGAAGTATTGAAGAAGACCGTTTCAGATCCTCCTTTTCGATATAAAAAATTATTAATTAATAATACTTTCATATTATGATAATGCTATATGGCCATTGGTATTTTTATACCGTTTTGACTTTTTGATGATGTTTGCATGGATCTATTAACGCAAGAGCAAGAGCTAAAACTACATCTTGATAAGTAAAAGAACCTCCTTGGACAGCTTGATAAATCGTGTACATCAAGATACATGAAAGAGCAAGATAACCATATTTCTGCTTTCTTCTACGGAATGTATAGTATGTCCCTATTAAACAAAAACCAACCAATAATACAACACCTATGATTCCATTTCCGACTAAAGCATCAACAAACCCGTTATGGGAATAGATACGATATCCTATAACATTTTTCATGTTATCCATTAAAGGATCCATCCCATAACCAATTGTTTTTTCTAAAGCATCTCCGTCAAGCCAATAAGCTAAAGAAACGGCAGAGTATATTTCCCTCCCACTACCCTTTTCTCCTTGATAGTATTCGCCAGTACTAGTAGTGGTAATATCATTTATTCGGTTATAAAAAGCTTGGTTATGATTAGCAAAATATTGGACACCAGCAAAAGCGAGTAAGATGATTGCCACAAAAAGAGGCTTTGACAATTTAGGGCCTGTATTCTTACTCATTAGATGCCCCCATAACACACATATAAAACCAACTGCAAACATAAGCCAGCCAGTTCTTGTAAAACATCTATATACTACAAGAAAAGAGAAAATATATAGCAGCAAATTATAGTTACGCGCCTTTTTATTCTTCCAATTATTCAAAACCTTGTAAAAAATAAAAGCAGATGACATAGAGACTGTGATTGCGCAAGTATGAGCAGCAGAATATGCACCAAAAAAGGACTCAAATCCTTCATATATTGTCTCTTCGGATTGCCCTTGAATGATACCCAAAAAGAACGGAATATTGACCAATACCAGGAATTGGCAAATAATCAGTGAAACATCAAAGAGTTTATCAGAATTATCAAATCGTCTTTTTACATAACCGTAAATAACGGGGATCATTGAAAATTTAATGGCATAAGTAACATTCTGCATAAAATATGAGAAAACTGCCATGTTGAAAAAGTTTTTAACACCCCACAATTCACATGTTTTGATACAAGTCGGTATTCTATGAGGTGGTTTCACTTTTATATCGTACCATAGGGCATAAAGAAACAGAGGAATCTTCCAAACCATGCCGGGTATAATCTTGGCGCCATCCGTATAAATCAACACGAATACGATTAAAAGCCAAATTATATATTTCCCCTTACTATTCATGACGGTAACCAGTTTTTTCAATAATACTATTTACAATAGTACTAGGCGAAAAGTAATTAAGGATAGACTCACGTTCTGTATATTCATTGTCCACCGGCATCTCTTTATTAATGGACATGAGGCATTTAACAATCATGTCAGAACAATTGTATGTTGAAAAAATAGTTCTACAATTTCTGCACAATTTATATGTAGGGGAGTTATCTTTCGTTATCAGGAGTATAGGACGATTTATTAATAAATAATCTTTTATTTTACTTGAAATAAAAACAGAATTATCAGCAATAATATCCAAATCAATACAAATATCACATTCAGCCAATGCTTTCATCACATCATTCGTTCTCCCAAGAAAGAATATATATTTATTGGAATAGTTTAACGTTCTAGGCTTATTAGAATAAACAAGCAAGTCCACTCTCTCCCCACAATCATTCATCTGACGAACCGCTTCAAATAAAGGAAACGGGTTGCGCTGGTCCCCAAAACCGCCCAAATAGAGCAAAGTAAGGGAATCATGTTTTACCCGTGAGATAAAAACTGGTCGTCCAGAACTAGCAGAGTCAGGAGACACAAATGCTTTATTGGAAAAATCGAAATTTAGTTCATTCAATTGGTAATCAAGCATCTCTTGAGTACCAAAAGAAATATAATCCGCACGTCTTAGTATATCTCTAAAATCCCTTTTGAGTTTTGAAAGTCGCCAACAATTCTTGGTTGAATAAATTGAAGGAACCGGATCGGCAAAATGTTGAAGTAATTTAACATCGAATTCCCTTTTTAATCTATCCCCCACATAACAAGAATCTATCGGTGTGGTTCTGCAATACACCAAATCATATTTGCATTCTTTGATAAGACTCTTACATTTCTTATATGCACGATATCTCCACAAATAGTTGTACTCCAAGCTGTCTTTAAGAAATGTCCGAATCAACCAGCGGGATAACCTTATAATAAAACTATTGTCTGGAACGAGAGGTTTACATTCTATGATATTTAAATCGTTTTCTATAGTTCCATTCACAGACGTAACAATAGATACTTGGTGTCCTATAGCAATAAACTGTTTAGCTACTCTATATGTGACAATCCCGGAAGCCGTAGAGCCAAAATTATATGATATTAATAGAATATTCATTCTTTTGAACAACTATTTAGATATTATTCGTCTCAACACATTATTAGCCTTACTAAGAATAGAGACACGCTCTGAATGCTTGCATCCAATTAATAGGATACAAACGCCTGTCGAAAGGAGTGAAGTTGTTACTACAATAATAAATCTTAAGATTCCTTCTTCCATGCTCAGCCTTATCACTAAAGGCAAAATAACTGAACATGCTATTACTAAAAGAACCCTTAATAAAACTTCAGAGATTATTAAACGTGCAGGGCATTTAATAAGTCTTTTAAAAAGAAGAACTCTTATAAAAAAACAAATACAAGAAAAGAAAATTGCGACTACGATTGTCCACTGGGGGCCAAAGCCCAATTTCATTAATATATATGAAAAGGGAAGATTAAGCAATTGTAACCCTCCACACCATAATTGCAAGTCCCTGATTCTTCCTGTTGACTGTATCCCTGTAATAATTGTAGTTGAAAATGCCTCCATTATTGACAATATCAGGACAAGTTGGAGGAAAACAACCGTCATATCAGGAACTTCTATTAACCATATATTAAGAATAAAGTTTGTTTCAAGTATAATAGGTAACGAAAGTAAAACAAGAAGGAATGCAGAAAACTTGGCTCCTGTTATAACCAATTGAATCATATAATTGGTGTTATTAGAAGCATATTGTTTAATTATCTGAGGATTTAAGGCTGTCGTAAAATTAACGACAAAGCCAGTGATAGCAGTATTTACTTGATAAGATAAGGCTCGTGCGGCATTAATAGCAGGGCCACACATTATATTAATTAATATGTTAACACCTTGATCCCTTAAGATGAAAGATCCAGCTCCAAGAAGATTCCATCCTGAAAACCCGAGCATATCTTTCATAATAGGCTTATCCATAATTAAAAAATAAGTACACTCTTCAAAATGGCGTTTGCAATAAGCACCGTATATTAATCGAATTAGTATAGCGACAGATAATATCAACACCGAATAAACTATCAGGCTATCAAAAGGGATTATTCCAAGTAGGAAAACTACACCAAGCTTTAACAAGCCCTCTAGTATACTTATATAAGAAAACGCTTTAAAATCTTCATGTGCCACGATTGCTGCATTATATGGCACGCTAATCATGTTAACAACAAGAGCAATAACAGAACAATGCAGGACAATACACGCCGCAGAAACACGTTCAACGGGCATATTCATTTTATTATTTATAAACCATAAACCTACACATTCAATTAAAATTGCTAACAAAAATGAAAACAATAACTGGATGCTAACACTTGTAGAAAATACTATCTTCAGTTTTAATGAATCATTCTTTCCTAATTCATAAGTTATATACCTATCAATGGAAGCTGTCAATGATTGCGAAATAACAGAAAACATAGCCACAACGCCACCTACAACATTATAAATGCCGTAATCAGTAACGCCAAGAGCTTGTAGTATTACTCTACTTGCATAAATATTAACGAGCATCAAGAATAGCATTCTAAAATACAGCAGTACTGTATTTTTAGCTATCCTAGAATTATTTGAATCCATCTGTATTTAATTAATTACAATACGTGGCAGATAAAAGAAATCGCTTAGACGATTAGTAAGTATAGATTGTACTGTACCAAAAGCCATTTTATATCCTGCTCTCTTTGCTTCCCTGATTACTCGCCTGGATACTGTGCTCGGTCTTCCATAAGGGTATGCAAATATATCTACTTCTTTGCCTATCAACTCTTCCAATTGTTGTTTAGAATCACATAATTCCTGTCGTAGATTCTTTGAAAATCTTAGTTGGGGATGCGACATCGTGTGACCTCCAATTGTACATAAAGGATCTTTACTCAACTCAATAATCTGCTGTTTGTTTAAATAACCCTCTTTATCAATAAAACCAGTTGTTATAAACAAAGAAAAGGGGATATTATATTGTTTAAGAATCGGGTACGCGTTCTCATAAAAATCTTGAGGAACATCGTCAAATGTAATAACCGCGAAAATACCTGTTTTATCCTCTTTCAAAATAGAAGCTATATCTGTAGCATGAATAAAACAGACATTATTTTCTAAGGAATCAACAATTGTATTAAAAAAAACCTCTTTGCGGCAAACACACTGAGGATTATCTTCAATTAAATCATTCGTAACATGATGATACATAATAACGCTAACTCGCAATTCCGCATAGCGTGTGTAATTATCCCATTTTTTTTTTAGACAAGAATACTGTACCTCATATATAAATTGTTTAGCTTTCTCTATTAAAGTCATAATAAAAAACTATTAGTGAAATGTATGTCTTACAATCGAAACAATTGGGAACGCCAGGCTCTTAATACCACAATTAATACTCAAAAGACGTCGATAATAACTATACGCATTCTTCCAATCTTTCAATGCTATGTAACAATCAATCACTACTTTTATGTGGGCTACACTTTTTTGGGGATATCGCTCGAAAACATTGGAGAAATAACTGAGGAAATGCTCGCGAAACTTGATTGTTCTTGTATACCATTCTTCATAATAACTCTTATCGGACATCCTTTTTGCGCCATGATTCTCGTAAACATTTATCAAAGATTCAGGTACATAATCAACATTCCATTTCTGGCAAAAACGCGCAGCTAATTCCCAGTCTG
>JAEEGL014418909.1_pt1 | contig 12384 bp, 8 predicted proteins | sample 9134231 | NCBI WGS metagenome assembly JAEEGL01 (sample SAMN16246548, study PRJNA631951) | gut metagenome | biome: gut microbiome; feature: rumen; material: fiber-attached | host: Bos | place: Iran: Karaj | collected 2018-10 | reverse complement strand
TCTTCACATTCTGTTTGAGAAAGCGGAAGACGTCGATCTTGATGAAGTGCTTGCCCAGCTGAAGGGCTGAGCATTCAAAGCAGGCATAATTGAAAACAATCTTCTCCATACAGTAATCTGTTTTGGAAAAGATTGTTTTTTTTTTCAGTTCTCGGAAGAAGCATTCGCAGCAGGTGCTTCTGCGCCAATCCGTTTCAGCATGATCGTTCTTGCCTGGGTTTCCAGAACATCATCCAGCGGTTCCAGCGCAACATCGCCAAAGCGGCGTTTCAGACCACGCTTCAGAATCAGATCCGCGATCATCGGATTCTTCGGCAGCAGCGGTCCATGCATATAAGTAGCGGCAACCTGATCATTCAGGAATCCTTCAAACTGTCCCTGAAATTCATTGCCGTGCCCTTTGATCACCCGGCCAAGAGGCGTACTGACATTTCTGGTCTGACCGCCATGGTTTTCAAACCCGACCGCAGGGAACCGTTCTCCATCCATTTCTACATCGATCGCGATATTTCCGATACAGCGATGATCCCGGTCTTTTGCCTCGGTATAGTAATCGAAAAAGGAAAGTCCGTTTACGGTTTTTCCGTCCTGATCCCGGTAGTACTTGCCAAACATCTGGTAGCCGCCGCAGATCAGAAGAAATGCCGTACCGCTCTTCATCGCCTGTTCAATTGCGTCCCTTCGGCTCAGAAGATCTTCAAAGATCAGATTCTGTTCCCGGTCCGCTCCGCCACCGAGAAAGAAAATATCATAGGAATCGATATTCTGTTTCTCTCCGATTCCGCAGGTATCCACCTGCACATCGATTCCCCGTTTTTCACAGCGTGTCTTCAGGACCTGAATATTTCCCTTGTCTCCATAGAGATCCATCAGGTCGTGATACATCCAGAGAATCTTTACATCCATTTCCGTCTTCCCCTTTTCACACGCTTTGCCAGCACCGCTCTTGTCGAGTGGAGTGCGGTATAAGTCGAAATCACATGACTTTCCAGATTGGCCTCATCCAGCCACGCAATGGCCTCCTGTGCGGATTCGATCACCCTGATCCGATCTTCCAGGCCTTCATATTTCAGGCGCAGCGCCATATCATATGCCCGTAATCCCGAACAGACAATCGTTTTGACCAGCGGATCATTCAGCCGTTCAAAATGAGCGTCCCAGATCCAGGAAACATCATGGCCATCCTGATCATTGTCATTCAGGAAGATACAGATATTTTTTTCTCCCGGCTGGGCAATAATATATTTCATTACCTCATTGGCGCCGGTCGGATTCTTGACCAGATTGATCGTACAGGGACGGCTGAGTTCAAATACCTCGTCTCTTCCTTCTTTCAGTTCATAATTGGAGAACACCTCATCACAGGGTTCCATCTTCAGACCCATCGCCCTTACAAGACATAACACCGCCGCACAATTGTATACGCCGTAAATGGAATTGACGAAAGAATGGTAGGTCTTACCGGCTGCCTGAAAAGTACCGTGGTCAAAATCAACAGAGGTAACTGTAAGATCCGGCCGGATCTCGCCAAAGTGGTCGAAACTGCAGCGGAACCGTCCGATATGCGAATACTGATAATAGTCATAGGCAAGCGGCCGTCCGCACCGCGGACAGAACTTGCCTTCTCCGGCTTCATCCGAAATATTCACCGATTTGATCGTTTCCCGTACGGAAAAGAAATGGACCTTTGCCTTTTTTGCCGTATCCGCAAGACGGATGACATTGGGGTCATCCCCGTTCAGGATCAGATGCCCTTCAAAGTCCTCCGTAACTTCTATTAATTTGCGGATGATCGTTTCCATTTCTCCGGCCCGATCCAGCTGATCCCGGAAGAAATTCGTCACGACCAGTGCCGTCGGTTTCAATGTCCTGAACTGGCGGTAAAGGGTCAGCTCATCTACTTCCAGAACGAGTGCCTGAGCAGTTATGTTGTATTCCGGATCCGATCCGGCGGCCAGTGTGGTCGCAATCCCGACATTCAGGTTATCGCCGCGGTGATTATTCAGGACCGTAAGTCCGTTGGCACGCAGCGCTTCCGCCACCAGATTGGACGTAGTCGTCTTGCCGTTGGTTCCGGTCACAAGAACTACATCCTGCGGCAGTTTGAATTTTTCCAGAAACTTCGGATCTAACCGCAGCGCCAGTTCTCCCGGCAGCGAACCGCCCCGGCCTGCTTTTGCCAGTATGGAATGAAGTTTCTGAACAAGCGAAAGTCTGATATCCATACGTTACTTTCCCGCCTTATAGAACTGCCGGTTCTCAAACGCAAACATCTTCTGTGACCACTGTCCCGGTTTGACGTTTTCCAGCGCAGACCGCAGTGCAACCATGCGGGAATCCATATAGTCGATCAGATAAAGCGCTTCTGCTTCCGGGATCTGCGGCAGTACCGGTGATCCGAATTCATTCTTCCCGTGATGCGACAGCAGCATATGTCTTAACAGCAGTGTTTCCTGCGCATCCGCAAGACCGAGCGATTCAGCAGTCTCCATCAGCCAGCCATGACCGATGGAAATATGTCCGATCAGTTTTCCTTCCAGCGTATACTCATTGGATACAAGGCCGCCAAGTTCTGCAATCTTGCCCATATCATGAACAAGAACACCGGAGATCAGAAGATCGCGGTTCAGATAAGGATAGGCACCGGCGATATAATCTGCCAGGTTGGCCATTCCCATCGTATGTTCGGCAAGACCGCCAAGATAATTGTGATGAATGCGGGATGCCGCAGGATAGTCAAAGAATGTCCTACCGGCTCTTTGAAACATGCCGGTTACGAGCTTTTTCAGGTTCTCATTCTGGATCGACTGAATATAACCGCGGATACGTTCCTTCAGCTGTTCAACTTCAACAGGAGAACTCATGACATATTCGCTGAGATCGATCGGTTCCTGATCGATATCCTTGATGGAATGAACTCTCAGCTGCAGCGCGTTGTTATAGTCCAGCACTTCAAAGGAAACCAGTTCGACATGTCCCGGCTTTGCCTCTTCCATATCCTTCTCAGAAGCATCCCAGAACTTTCCGTCGATTGTTCCGGTATTATCCTGCAGCACCAGGCTGAGATACGGTGATCCCTTCTGTGTCACGCCCTTAACAACACTTTTTACAAGCAGGTTCTGTGTAAAACGCTGCTTTTCCTTAAACTCTTTGATCTTAGTCATTCTGCCACTCCAATTCATCCAGTATCACATAAATATCTTCCGGCTGGTAGCCCTGTGCACTGCAGTAACGGTATACCGTATTGCGCAGCTTGGTGCCGGTGTATTTCTTCTCATAGCGCTTTCTGGCCTTCTGTGCACAGCGGCGCAGGTTTTCCAGTTCCTTTTCCGAATCATGTTCCCAATCAAATGTGTCGGCTACTTCCTGCGCAGTTTCCGAACTGAAACCGTTGGTCATGAGCTTGATCTTCAGCTTCTGTTTTTTCATTCGAATGCTGGAATCGGTAATGGAAGAAGCAGCCTTTTTTGCATACTTCCGTGCCTGTTCGATTTCTTCAACCGGTTCTGTCGCAAGCTTCTCCTGGATCATCTCCATGGAAATGCCTTTTTTGCGCAGCGTACGAATCATCCGCTCTTCGCCATACAACGCATTCCGCATGTTGGAAAGCACTTCTGTACAGTAGCGCTCATCATCGACATAACCCTTCTCTTCCAGCTTTGCGACGATGGAATTGATCGTTTCGATATCACAGGATGTCTTCTTCGTCAGCCAGTCATAGACTTCCTTGCGGGTACGGTCCTTGACCGCAATCCGCCGGAGTATCGCCCTCCAGGCCTGCACCCCTTCCTGCTTCTTCTGGATCGCTTTGATCCGGTCGGCAGAAAGACGGGAACCCTTGCGGATGCCGTCGTTATAATAATCATCCAGTGTCATTACGACCCTTACATCCTCGCGGCTTCTTCCCTGCATGTCCTGCAGGTACACCTGAACGATATCGTCCTTGACCTGTACGTCCTCTACCGTCAGCATATTCGCATAAATATCAATCGCCTTCTGATAGACCTCAATTGCCCGCTCATAAAAGACTTCACTGCTCAGCGGCTTCACCTGTTCCTTCGCCGCCTTCTTCATGGCAAGCAGTTCTTTCGTATCCATCGTCTCCAGCTTCAGCAGTTTTTCGGAAAGATCTTCCGCATCCGTAAAGTACCATCCGGTTTTTCCATCGATCAGAAGTTCTTCCAGAACAGTATCCTTACGGGCAAGCAGCGGCAGACCGGATGCCATTGCCTCAACAAATGTCATCCCCTGTGTCTCTGACAGCGATGCGCTGACAAAGAAATCCGCAGCCCGGTAATAATCCGGCACCTGATCCGCCTCTCGCGGTCCGGCAAGCGTCACGTTGGCAAGCTGTTTTGCACTGACGATCTTTTTCAGCCGTTCCAGATCCGGTCCCCCTCCGACGATCAATAGGTTCAGATGGCAGCCCTTTTCAGCAGCCCGTTCAAATCCCTCGATCACAAGATCCAGTGATTTTTCCTCCGCCAGCCGGCCAAGATAGATCACCAGACGTTCGCTGTCTGTAAAGCCAAACTCCCTGCGGATCTCTGCGGTACGTCCTTCCGGCTGCTTTGCCGGGTCGAACAGGGAAAGGTCAAGACCCGTCGGAACAATGTTGATTTCCGTGCTCACATGATAGCTTTCCAGAAGCTCCCTGGTCTTTTTGCTGGGGGCAATCACTTCCACACAGGTATCCGACATAAATCTGGAAAACCAGGCGACTGCCGATTTCATACGTTCATCCATCCGGTCTGACTTCAGGATATTCACATAATGCGTATAGTCCTCATAGGAGGTGTGATAGGTGCTGACAAGCGGAATACCGAGATTTTTCGAACAGGTCCGCGCAAAAATACCGACACCGAACTCGGTCTGTACGTGGATCACATCGAGATTCAGCGCCCGGATCTCGTTCAGCGCATTGACATGCCATGGTGTTGTGACTGCGTATCCATAAAGATGACGAAACTTCATCCCTGCCAGCCGCAGTACATCATGTTCTTCATTCCACTGGGCCCAGCCGGTACCGGAACGCGTACAAACGACGAAAGCATCATGCCCATGTTTTTTGAGCTCGTTAAAAAGAATATAGGTAGAATTGGCCACCCCGTTGAGATCGGGCGGAAAGGTATCTGTAAACAAACCGATTCGCATGTTTTACCTCTGCTTGTTATTCCTTGACAACATCCCTGCGGTTCTTCGCAATCAGAAAGACAATACCGCCAATCATCATATCGAAATAATACGTCATAAACCGCCACATCAGCATGATCGGCCGGACATCATTCATACCGAAGATCGTACTGAACATCATGACAAAGGTCGCTTCCGTTCCTCCGCTGGCACCAGGAAGCGGGATAAAGGCATTGACCATTGAGACAAACGAGGACAGTGTGATCACATCAAGCAGTCTCTCGATCGGGCATGGGATCCGAAGTGCTTTCGCGCACAGGAACGGAATGCTGTAATAGACCAGAAGCCGTATAAAGTGAATCAGCGCGACCCTCCAGACCATGCCCTTATTTTCCGAAAGGATCTTTATTTCCTTCTGGAACCGCTTCAGCTGAGCCTCAAGATTTGCCAGTGTTTTTTCCCGGTCCTTTACAAGATGAAGCTTTGTGCCGATATCAATGCCTCGGGTTGAGATCCAGGTATGAAGACGCGGAAACTTTGCAAGCGCCCAGAGCGAAACGATCACAACGGCATTCACCGCAAAACCAAACAGTACGATTACAAAGAACTGGGAGTACCGGGAATAGAATGTGTGAAACTTCAGAAGAATGAGAATAAATACCGATGCGACCATCGTCGTCTGGTAGATGATAAAGTTCATCCAGAGCACGCCGGCCGCTTCTGTTACCGGGATGCCCTGTTTGCGAAAGATAAACACCTGGGCAAATTGACCGCCGCTGGCGCTTGGAGTGATTTCATTAAAAAAACCGCCGACAAACGCATTCTCGATTCCCTGCCGCAGGGTGTATTCCGGATGCGTCAGATTGCACTCGTGCGTAATGGCCATGCCCGAAAAAACGCGGATCATGATCACGGAAACAACGATGACAAGAACCCACACCCGGTCTGCTGTCTGCAGCTGCTCAAAAATCTCTGCCGGGTTGTCTTTGATCGTAAGGTATACCACAAGCGCCGAAAGTCCGATGATCAGCGCAATATTAAATAAATAGTTCGAAAAAAGCTTTCGGAGCGTTTTCATATCGAATTAATTATACTCTTGCGCACAGGTCCTTCTCAACAGGACTCAAGTGCTTCATCACTCACTATTTCATCCCGGAGCACCGCTTCATAAACCCGTTTCAGCTGCCGGCCGATGATCTCGATGGAACGCCGTTTCGCAATTTCAAAGCCGGCTTTTCCGGTATTGGGAAGACGCTGTTCCACACAATCCCGGATCAGGGAAACAAACGCTTCATTATTGTTGCCCTTATAGCAGGTTTCTCCATTTTTCAGCCATGGGTCAAATACCCCGATATCCCGTACGACGACCTGCTGTTCGGAAGCCAGTGCCTCAAGTACGACGATCCCCTCGGTCTCTTCATAGGACGGGAAAAAGAAGACATCGGCATCCCGATAGGCTCCCTGAATGATCGGTCCTTTGACATACCCCGGGAACTGACAGTTCATCGGGTGGTGAATAATCACATCATTGATCTTGGCCGGAACCGCAAATGATGCGATCTCACCGAACCAGATAAATTTATAATCCGGAAGCTGTTCGGCAACCTTCACAAAATCAAGGATGCCTTTCCGCTCAAACGGAAGTCCGACCCCCAGAACGATGTGGTCCTGGGGCTGAATATTAAAGTATCTGCGGAATGCCAGTACTTTTTCCTCATCTGCTTCATACAGAGACAGATCGATCCCGTTGGAAACTGCGTAAATCGGCCGGTCTATTCCATAGCCGCGAATCAGACTTTTGGAATACGGGGTCGGCGTTATGATCGCATCTCCCTGGGAATAGAGATTGACGAGTGTCCGCTTCACCAGCGGTGAGAGCAGATTGGAAAAAATAAAACTGTTGCGAAAGTCCTCTTCCGTACTGTGGGCATGATAAATTACCTTCTTGCCGAGCTTTTTTGCATGCGCAATAATCGATTCACTGTTGATCCCGCACGTATTGATATGCAGGATATCGTAATCTTCATCCCACGGATCCGTCGTATACTCGATACCCTGTGAGGTAAGCGCAGCCTTCTGGTGTTCAAATGCGCGTCCGATTCCGGATGTCTGGATCAGACTTTCACTTTCAAAATACAACAGTACTTTCATCCTTTTTATTGTAGCGCTCATTGGCCTGTGTCCGTCAAAAAAATAACGATTCCCGTATCCGGAAATCGCTCTGTTGAAGAAAACAAACCGTAACAGGATCCAAATCTTACTGCGTATTCGGAAACCAGCCCATATTGAAGCGGACTTCCTTCCTTGAGAGATCCTCATTGGTATAGCAGCAGCTGTCAAATCCGATCAGGGTAAACCCTTCATGGAGATAAAAATCAACCGCGTGAACGTTGCTGGACTGTGTCTCAAGCATGAGAACCCGGTAGTTCCGTTCTGCCGTCAGATCCTTGGCAAAACAGATCAGCTGATGACCATATCCCCTGCCCCGCAGTTTCTCATGTACAAAGAGCTCTGTAATCAGAAGACGGTTCGACCATTCCTCGGGGCATACTTCAATCGCTCCGAGCAGTTCTCCGTTTTCAACGATTCCATATGCCTCGGCACCTTCCCACCAGTCCTCATACAGACGATCCGGGTATTCTCCGTCCTGTGACCGATGAGTAAAGACATGATCAAACGGTTTCTTTTCGATCGGAATCCGGAATCCGGAATCGGTCCGGTTCACGGAAATATCGTAGTATTCCGCAGATGTATAATCGACCGGAAGCATCGTTCCCTTCCAGATATCTTTCTCGAGTTTCTGAATCGTATAGTCATCGCGTACTGCTTTGCCCGGATTCGGGAATGCTACATAGATATTTCCTTTATCCTGCTTTCGGATCTGTCCGTGGTTCTTCAGCATGACCCGAAGCGATGCGCGGTTGTCATTTCCGGTACGAAGCAGAATCTCATCTTCCAGAACAAGCTTTCCCGCCTCAAGAAGTGCCAGCCGCAGTCCTTCCGTTCCAAATCCGTTTCCCCGATAAGAAGGATCGATGTAATAACCGATATGACCACTTCCGTTACGAAGTGCTTCATTCAGGAAGTGGCGGATCTTGAACTCGCCGATGATCTTATCTCCGTCATAGAGGAAAAAACAGGTCTCCGGTACATGGCCTTCCGGAAGATCGATTCCTTTTGCATAACGGAAGAGACATGGCAGTACCTCATCTTCGTATTCGTTCCGGGTGATTCCGTTCCAGCGGTTCGTAAGACCATGATCGTTTTCCGGAATGGAACTCAGAAACTGCCATTCCGTTTCATAATCTCCGGTACCGGCTTCTTTCAGATAAAGCATCCTTTTCCTCCTTTCGGCTCAGATTCATTATATGAAATGTTTCCGCATTTCATTCCCTTTTCTTGTGAGCAGACACAATGTATTTCAGACCGAAAAAAACCGGCACAGCAGCGAAAACTGCCATACCGGTTGATGATTCGGATTCGCACTCTTTCAGCAGAGTGAGAACATCTGAAGCTTAGCCTTCCTGAATCTTAGCCTTGTTGACAAGCTTGGTGTAGCGTGTCTTGGCGTCGGACAGAGTCTTGGCAAACGCTTCTTCCGCTGCTTCCTGACCCTTGAGTTTCGGCAGGTTGAAGTAACGAGCCTCGTTCATGAGGAAGTCGTGGAACTTATCCCAGTTCGGCTCTTTGGAGTCGATCTGGAGCGGTTTTTCAAGACGCGGGTCATAACGGTACAGTGTGACATAGCCGCATTCAACAGCTGCCTTCTGTACGAGCGGTGCCTTTACGAGGCCGCCCTTGATACCCTGCTCAGCGCACGGGCAGTATGCGATGACGATCGAAGGTCCGTCGTAGCTTTCTGCTTCCTTCAGAGCCTTGATGGTCTGCATCTGGTTTGCGCCCATGGATACGGATGCGACATAGCAGTGACCATATTCCATGACGATCTGGCCGAGATCCTTCTTCGCAAGAACCTTACCGCCGGCTGCGAACTTCGCGATGGAAGCTGCCTGCGAGGACTTGGAAGACTGACCGCCGGTGTTGGAGTAAACCTCGGTGTCGAGCACGAGAACGTTGACATTCAGGTTGTTGGCCATGACATGATCGAGTCCGCCGTAGCCAATATCGTAAGCCCATCCGTCACCGCCGACGATCCATACGGACTTGCCGACGAGATCACGTTCCATCTCGAGGAGAACTTTGACATCCTCAACCTTGGAAGCCTTCAGATCCTTAACGAGTTTGTCCTTGACTGCACGCTGTGCATCACGGTCATCCTTCGCATCGAGATATGCCTGGAAGTCTGCCTTCAGTTCCGGTTCAACCTTGTCCAGATTATCTTCCATGATCTTGAGGATCTTGGCAGACTTGAAGGACTGTGCGATTGCCATACCGAAGCCGAACTCAGCGTTGTCTTCGAACAGGGAATTCGCCCAGGCAACACCATTGTTGTCCTTGTCGGTAACAAACGGTGTGGACGGTGTGGACGAGCAGTAGATCATCGTACATCCGGTAGCGTTGGCAACGAGCATGTCCTTACCAAACAGCTGGGAAGTCAGACGATAGTACGGAGCTTCTCCACATCCCGGGCAGCATCCGCTGACTTCGAAGTACGGCATCATGAGAGAGACGCCTGCTTCAGTAGCCGGGTTGCCATACTGAGGCTTGTATTCGGTTTCCTTGTACAGGTAATCCGCAACCGGCTCCTGTGCAAGCTGGGTGTTGATCTCTGCCGGAGTAAGTGCCTTTGCCGGGCAGACTGTGATACATACACCGCAGCCGACGCAGTTCATCGGAGAAACCTGGATACGATATGTGAGACCTGCTTCCTTCGCACCCTTGTAAGCTGCAGTCGGTTCCTTAACGGACCATTCTGCACCTTCCTTGGCTGCGATTGCAGATGCGTTAGCAGCTTCTTCCGCTGTCATCAGGAACGGACGAATCGTTGCGTGCGGGCATGCGAATGCGCACTTGCCGCACTCAACACACTTCGTGCTGTCCCAGGCAGGAACCTGAGCTGCGATGTTTCTCTTCTCACGGAAGGAGACATTCTCAGGGATGGATCCATCAAGAACGCCATACTTCAGGAAGCTGGAAACCGGCATGTCATAACCTTCCAGAGCATTGATTCTCTGCAGGTTGTTATCGAAGTATTCATCACCGGTCTTGGTAATGAGGCTCTTGTCATAAGTGAGGTCAGCCCATTCCGGCTTCACTGTTACTTCAACAAGACCTGTAGAACCGGCGTCAATCGCTGCAATGTTGGCGTTAACAACATCTTCACCCTTACGTTCGTAAGTATGACGTGCACTGTCCTTCATGAGCTCGAGAGACTTCTCGAACGGCATGATCTGCGGATTCAGTTTGAAGAACGCAGACTGCAGAATCGTGTTGGTATGACGGCCCATGTGGCATTCTGCCGCGAGCTTGTTGGCATTAATGATATAGAACTTCGCTTTCTTGTTCGCCAGTCCTGCAAGCATTCTGTTCGGCAGGTGCTTGTCAATGTCTTCTGCCGCAAATGTCGTGTTCAGCAGGAATGTTCCGCCCTCCTTGAGGTTGCGGACCATATCGAACTTGAAGCAGTAGCTTTCGAGTGAGCAGGAAATGAAGTCAGCCTTGTCGATATAGTACGGGCTGTGAATCGGGCTCTTGCCGAAACGAAGGTGGCTGCGTGTGACACCGCCGGCCTTCTTGGAGTCATATGCGAAGTATGCCTGGGAATAGAGATCGGTATTATTACCAATGATCTTAACGGTGCTCTTGTTGGCGCCGACGGTACCGTCAGAACCAAGACCGTAGAACAGGCAGCTTGTGTAGTCCGCGTCGACCTTGATGTCAACCGGAGCGAGGGAAAGGTTGGTTACATCGTCTTCAATACCGATTGTGAACTCCTCTTTCGGATCATCCTTCTTGAGTTCTTCAAATACGGCATTGATGTGAGACGGGTTGGTATCCTTGGAGGAGAGACCGTAACGGCCGCCCGTGATAACGAGATCCTTGTGCTTGCGGAGTGCATAGCAGACATCAAGGAACAGCGGTTCTCTTGCGCCCTGCTCTTTTGCACGGTCAAGAACTGCGATCTTCTTGACGGATGCCGGCAGAACAGCTTCCAGATACTTCTCGGAGAACGGACGATACAGATAAACCTTGATCAGACCGACTTTTTCGCCGCGAGCAACCAGTGTATTGATGGTTTCCTGAACCGTGTCAGTTACAGAACCCATAGCGATGATGATGCGCTCTGCATCCGGAGCACCAACATAGGTAAACGGTGCGTAGTTTCTTCCGGTGTGGTCGGAGATCGCCTTGAAGTACTTCGCAGCGATTTCAGGAACCTTTGCATAATGCTCATTCTGAGCTTCGGAAGCCTGGAAGTAGATGTCATCATTCTGTGAGCCGCCGCGGGTAATTGCGTTTCCGTGCGGGTTCAGTGCCTTTTCACGGAATGCCTCAAGCTTCTCCATCGGAAGCAGGCTCTTGAGGAAGTCATAATCCATGACTTCGATCTTGTCGATTTCATGTGATGTACGGAAACCATCGAAGAAGTGCATGACAGGTACGGAACCGTCGATCGCGATCAGGTGAGCAGCACCTGCGAGATCCATACAGTCCTGAACACTGTGGGAGCACATCATGACGATGCCGGTCTGACGGCATGCATAAACGTCCTGATGGTCACCGAAGATGGAAAGTGTGTGTGTCGCCAGAGAACGCGCTGCAACGTGTACAACACCCGGCAGCAGTTCGCCCTTCAGCTTGTAAAGGTTCGGGATCATCAGCAGCAATCCCTGAGATGCGGTAAAGGTAGCCGCAAGTGCACCGCCCTGCAATGCACCATGGACAGCGCCGGCTGCGCCGCCTTCTGCCTGCATTTCGACAACTTTGACCTTGTCACCGAACACGTTGGTGCGGCCTGCAGTTGCCCATGCGTCGACATTCTCTGCCATCGGAGATGACGGAGTAATCGGATAGATGCCTGCTACTTCTGTGAACGCATACGCAGAATGCGCGGTAGCGGTGTTTCCATCCATTGCCTGGAAAACCTTTTTCTCTTGACTCATATGTCCTCCTGTATTTCTACGGCCTATATTATAAAACAAATGTAAGCGGTTTTTTCATCAATTTCCGGATTCATCGGATGACCTGAAGCCAGACGATACAGGGTTGAGACGTTTTCCTGCTGTGAATTGCTTCAGCACATAAAAAACCAGATGTTCGTTCCGGTAAGGATCGATTCATCTGGTTTTT
>JAEEGL013931624.1_pt1 | contig 12384 bp, 14 predicted proteins | sample 9134231 | NCBI WGS metagenome assembly JAEEGL01 (sample SAMN16246548, study PRJNA631951) | gut metagenome | biome: gut microbiome; feature: rumen; material: fiber-attached | host: Bos | place: Iran: Karaj | collected 2018-10 | reverse complement strand
GTGATCGCCCTGCTTTTGATGTCTTGATGGAAAGTATGAGAAACTTGGAACTATTGTTTAAGAATCGTGTAAAATAGACATTACATATCAAGAACGTTCATAATAGATTTATTAATTGTTCCAAAGAAAGCTGTTGCTGGTTATACAATTGTTCCATAATATCTGCACCTTTCTTTGCTTCGTCTAACTTTCTGCATAGTTCATCTGCCACATCAGGCGTATACATGTTACGAAATAGCCTTTTCTTACTCTCAATAAACAATTCTTTTTCTGTATCTGTCATATACTAATCTCCTTTGTCTTATTGATTTATGTTAGAGTGAGCACCATTGCTTACCCCGTTTTATTGATTACGGCTCAATGGTACGCTTCGATAGTCAATAAAACTGTTGCAAAGGTACAAAACTTTTGCGAGACTCTGCTACATTCTGATGAAAAAATTGTGCTTCCCCAACCTTACCCAAAGTGTTCACAAGGACTTGCCAAGCTCTACCCAAGGTGTAGCCATACTCTAGCCATACTCATGAGTAAGCCCATGAGCAGGCAAAGGTATGGGAGCAGTATGGTTGTTCGCCATTTTTATGCTGATTAAGGCGGTTCAACAGGGAATTTGGTATAATTGCAATTAAAAAGACTACTTTCTTCTTTATTTATTTTGTTTTTGTCGCAAAAATCCCCTATATTTGTAACAAAAACATAACAATATGTCTGACAATATGGATAAAGAGAAATTGCAATCAGTTTATAATACCTTGTCTCGATACAGAAGCGAGTATTATGGCTCCAGTGGCAGAGCCCAATCAAGAATTGAAGAAAGTGTTAGAATGTATGCAGAAACACTTCCTGGGGATTTGTACGTAAAATTGAATCAAGGAAGTGGTAGTGGCTTATTTAAGCATACCTTTTTTCAAGGAGATTTAGACCGCTCACTTAGTATACTTGAAAAGGAGCTAGGTTAAGTCTCTATTCTATTGGGGGCACATACAAAAACTTGGAGGGTTTGATGCCCTCCAAGAACTATGATTCTCAATCAGAGAATCCAAGAGATGAGTTGAACTATTAAGTTCATTATTGCAGAGACAATACTCCACTTTTCAAATCTTGTCATCTTATTAGATTGAGGTGTCTAGTTTATAACCTCAATCTAACAGTCCTTGAATACGCAGTTGTTGAAACTGCAGTTTTTAAAAACTAATGTATCCATTGGCTATTATTTTTTTAGTTACGTAGGTATATTATGGTCTTGCCTACTTCCAGACCTGGTATGCGCTACAAAAGCAAAACAAAGGTACGAATTATTATTAGTCGAAGATTGAAAAATGGACGAATAATTGTTTTTTCATTCTCTTTTGTTTGCTTTTTCTCTGTTATTCATAGAAAATGTGTACCTTTGCAAAGTGTAAAGTTGATACGATAGACCTAAAGTGATTATGTGCAAGCAAGCGATACCTTACCTCTCACTTCTTATAAACGGTTCCATGCAGAATGGAACCGTTCATGAGATGAAAATGCTTGCCGCAATCAAAAATCGGTTGTACCTTTGCAGCGCATTTGGGGAACAAGTGCGTGAATTAGAGTATTAACCAACAAAAACACAAGAGACTATGCAGAAGACACAGAACACAGAGATTCAGCAGAGAGTGATTGACCTCGTAAATACTTATCGCGTCAAAATGCGTGAGAAGCATATGACTAAGGAATTATCAGATGCAGAAAAGGAGTATTTTGAAAAGATTGGAGAGAAAGAAGTTACAAGAGTTTCTATAGGAATAGACATTAAAAATCTTGATGTCTATTGTTTCAATGAACAATTGTTGGGACATTTCTATGCTGCCGTTGCTGGTTCTGATGCGGAAGAAGATGTTCTTCAGCAACTTCTCCCGGAATTTTATGACAAGACCATCTACACCCAAGAAGAAGAAGTTTTCTTAAAAGAACATTTCTGGGAGTTAGTAAACTATATAATTCAAACTCCTTTCAACGAGTGGTTTGATGAAGAATATGATGATGCTACTTCTAAAGCTCATTTTATTATTCCAGAAGAAATACTGAACCTTATAGAGAGTCGAGTGGAGATACCCCAAGAAGCGGTAATATATAATCTATTATTAGGTTATGGTCAATTTGCTGTTCGTTATAATAAAAATGAAGTATATTGGAGTAATGATGATGATTTGTTTAGTTCAGTTGACAAGTTGGCTCTTGAATATATTGATAATCATTGGGCTAATCGTCAATTAGAAAAAAGAACTTTCTATAAAAGAACTAATAGTTGGAGGAAATCATATGCATGGGCAAGATTGGCCATGTATGCAAATAACGTTAAAAACCATTTTGTTAATGGTGAAGTTGATTCTTTCAATTATGATGTCCTAATGGCTTATATACCTTATGATAATGATTCTGTAGGAGGAAAAGAAATGGTTACAAAAGTATATAGGGCTTATAATAATCTACAAGCAGGGGGTAAAATGATTCTTTTATGTCCCGATAGCCTATTATGTGGCCAATCTTCCTTAGAACTATCATTTAGGAAACAATTTATCAAGGACAATTCTATTATTGAGGTAATACAATTACCCCAAGTAATGTGTCAAAGTCCAACTTTACAGACAAGCTATTGCTTGATTGTCGCAGAGAAAGATAGGACTGAACGTGTTACGACTTTCATTGAAGCAGGATTAGCACAAAAAAAGCTGGACACGATGTATTATACATGTTCTTTTGATATGGATGCTTTTAATACAATTTTAAGCAATCATGGCATAGATATTCATACAGGACTCCGCAAAGTATTAGACGTTCCAGGGATTTCTCTTAATGAAAAAGTGTTGCTTCCACAGTTCTATGTAATAGAACGTCCTGCAGAAATTGAGAAACCAGTTCCTTTAACGAATCTTTGTACATTGATAACTACGACGGTTCGTGAAATCGAAAATAGTCTTCCAACAGACACACCTTGGATAAAGGATACAGACTTGTCTTACTTTTATAAAGGTGAGCTCGATGTGGCAACAATTGAAAAAGCTGATTGTTCAAATAATCCTCCACACACAGATGAATATGTCTTTAACAAGACTGGTGAATTTGAGGATAATCCTTGGTCGCAACTTTATTCCCCAAAAGGTTCTCGGGTTTATGAGTTCAGAAATTGTACTTATCTTGACGGGAAGAAAGATGTTGTATTGTACAAACGAACACCCAAAGATGGCGTATGCATAGCCATACTTCGTGCAACAGGCAAATCAGTTGCTGTTGACAAAGGGATTAGTGTCTTCTGCCCTAATGATGGACTTGATGCATTATCTTTGGTTGCAATGTTGAAGATGCCTGTTGTTTATAGACAGATACAAGCGTATGGTCTTTCATTGTTAGAAGGCACTAAGTCAGATAAAACGGAGTTCCTGCAATATGTTCTTGTTCCCACAGATATACGTGTCATTCAAGATGATGTACACCGTCTTAAAGCAGAAGAAAAGGCATACCAGGCTCAAAAAGATAAGTTCGATAGCATGAGGACTGAGTACATTAACGAGGTCAGAATGCGCAAACATGATATGGGACAGTATGTTTTTGAGTTGATTAATATTGAGGATTTGATGCGTTATTATATGGAGAATAGAGATAAAGAAAAGGATTTCTGTCAACAGATAGAGGGGCTCCTTGATAACTTTAAAGCATCAATTAGTGAATTGTCAACACTTTTGGATAATTTGAGCAAGGAAGAAGAGTTTGGAGAACCTGAAAGGTTTGATTTGCATGAGTTTCTGTCTCATTTGGAAGAGCGACATAAGACAGAAGGGTATGCGATAAAATATGAGTGTGACATGGAGTCTATAATCGATTATAATCTTCAAAAAAAGGATGAGATTGATGATTATCTGCTAGAACAAGAGGAAGTGGATGCCCGTGCCCAACAGGAGATTGATGACTACCTGCTTGAACAACAGGAAGAAGATGCCCGTGCCCAACAAGAGATTGATGACTACTTGCTTGAACAACAGGAAGAAGATGCCCGTGTCCAACAAGAAATTGAAGATTCTCTTTTGGAGGATGAGGCTTATGTGTTCGATGAGACTCAAACATCTGATGACGAATCATACGTGGCAGATGAAACCTCGAATGTTGACGATAGCGCTTATGTGTTCGAGGAAAATCAAGCACATGATGACAATTCTTATGTGGTTGGTGACACTCTGAGTAACGATGATGCTTATGTGTTCGAGGAATCTCAAACACATGATGATGAACCTTATTTTGTAGATGAGAAGCAGATTGTTGATGATGAACCTTATGTTATAGATGGGTTCTGGGGTAAGTATCTCAGTACAATTCCTTCATTGTATGTTGCTCCTAATGATATTCAAAGGTTAGTTAACAATATTCTTGACAATGCAAGAAAGCATGGCTTTACCGACCATAAACGTGGTGATTATGAAGTAGATGTTAAATTGTCAATAAACACAGAGACCAAAATGTTCCAAATCGATTTCCGCAATAATGGGAATCCGTTACCAGATGGAATGGATAAGATGCGTTACGGCATTAAAGGCGAGAAAGCTGGTTCGACAGGGGGAACAGGTATAGGTGGAAGCTATGTAAAAAAATGTGTGGAGCACTATGGTGGTAACTATGATATTTTCATGGAAGATGGTTGGACTGTGATACGAATATGTTTACCAATAAAATGATATAACTATGGGATATAATGTTATTTGGATAGATGATGAATGGGATACTAGAGGTAAACCATTCATCCAAATGTGTGAAATCAAACATGAAATTCACATAACTCCTTTCAAGACAAGAAAAGAGGGAATGGATTTGCTTCTACAAGATGAGAGGCCATGGGATGCGGTGATATTGGATGCAAAAGCATACAATGAATCCGAAAATGAAACGGCAAATCTTAAAGGCTTATATGAAGCCATTAAACAGATTGAGAGTTTAAAGATGAAGAAAAATATCCCTTATTTTGTTCTAACTCGGCAACCTGATTTGATGGATAATGATACATTTAAAGAATTAATAGGATCTTTTTATAAAAAGGATTTTGAGGGACAAAATCGGTTGATAGAAGATTTGAAAGAAAGGGTTGACGGTTATTCAAGATATAGAGTGAAGGAACTGTATAAAGATACTGTTGATGTTTTATGTAAGGTCAATCCCAAGGCATGCGAAAGTATCATAGATATTATGGAAGTGATGCATTTCCCTGCTTCTAATCCCAAGTTTAATTATGACGAGAGTTTTAATTCATTGAGGAAAATCTTAGAATGTTTTTATAAAGAGGCTAATGAATGGCAAATAATACCAGATGAATGTGTGGACAGAAAGGAGGGTAAAGTTAACATCAATCAATGTGTACAATATTTATCAGGAAGGAATGCTGATATTGTAGGAATTCGATACGGAGCTATTACTGACAAAATTGTTCCAAGGCATATTAAGGATCTGATGTTTTCAGTTCAAAGTCTTACGAACTATTTGTCTCATGAATATGTAAATAATAATGTTGCTACGAAGCCCAAAGATATTCTTTTTAGTATAGCATTACAAATATGTGAGATTATATTGTGGCTTAATAATTATATTAATAGCCATAAGAATAGAAACGAAAATAGAAAAAAGTGTAAGACAATTGGACTTGTTGAATTAATAGATGAAAATAGTCCTATATGTTTAATTAGAAGTAAAAGGGTTGGACGTGAATCAAACATTTGTCTTTCAGCAAAAGATGCTAATGCTAAAGGATTGGTTGGGAAAAAAGTCGTTGTTTTGGAAGAAGTGACTAACACAAACCCTAAAACAAAGGAACGATATCCTTTCTTCGCAATAAAATACCAATCTTTAGAGAAAGAAAATGGTTCCACGTAGAACGGAACCATTCACAACCTCTTTTTTCTTGCATGCATAAATAAAGCACTGTAACTTTGCAGCGTCAATCTTCGAAACCACCTCGAAGTTGACGCTACAAAAGTTTAGTGGTGGGAACTAAATCTGATAATACTATGAATACTCAGATTCGCGAAAAAGCAGTAGGGGCTCAAGCTCGAGTAAGTAACTTTTCAAAGGCAGTTCTCATGCTAGACGACATGGCTTATCAAGCAGAGCACGATGCATTACTTGATGCCATGTGTGCTGAGGAACTGGCTTGTCAAGCAGAACACGATGCTCTTATGGATGCCATGTATGCAGAAGAACTTGCGTGTCAAGCTGAATACGATGCTATGGTAGATGCGATGTGCGTTGAGGAGTTGGCATGCCAGGCTGAATACGATGCTATTAGGGATTCAATGTACCTTTGGTGACAAACATTAAGTGATAAGACATCAGCTTTCGATACCACCGCGGAGGCTGATGCCATAGCTGTTTTAGGTGGAAACAAAAATTTGATGTTACCATGAGAATACACAATTGGTTCGGTTTTAAACCCAAAGAAGAAAAACAAATGATTCCTGTAGATGTGCCACAGGAACTTTCTGAGCAGAAAGAGGAGAAAATGGAATCTACACAAAAGGAAGAAACATCTGAGAACAAACAGAAAATCATCACCATCAAATGGGGGACAGGTATGCCTATTGATGTCATCTTCAACTTTATCCATAAGGATTTTGAAGATGAAGGCTACCAAGATGCACTTGTCAATTCAGACTTGCAGTATCGTGAGGCAAAAGAGGGTATCATCCGCAACGACTTAAAGATGCTCTTCAAAAGAATCTCTTTGCGTTACAAGAGTGATATACGTGAAATTGAGGTGCAGATGAGAAATGCTCAGGAATCATACGCTATGTCAAGCGCATCCTTGCTGCAGGCCCGTAAGGAAACCTACGAAGAACATCTGGCAGAAATAGCAGAAATGGAAAGACTATTGGATGCCAACGACCCCAAAATGATGACGATGATTGAGTCGTATCGCAGAGGATTCTTGAAAGGGATTTCCGCTATAACTTTGAAGTTTATCAATAACGAATAAAAACTTAAGGAATATGAAGACGTTATCAAATATCGGCTGTTTCCTCATCGGATGGAACAAGAATATACTGAAAGAGTGTGGAGAGGCAAGTTATCGCCAGTTTCGGAAACTGTTGTCAGCCATCTGTATCATGATGGTGTTGTGGGGAACAATTGGATACTGTTTTGCAGACAGATACATCAATATCGAATCATGTTTGCTGAAAATATGCGTGGCGCTGGCTTTCATGTTCATTGTGTTATGTGTGGAAAGGGTTATTATCCTGACAGTGGGCAAGGCAAGGATGATGAGTTTCATGAGAGTGCTGTTGGCTTTATGTATGGCCATATTGGGCTCTTGTATCTTCGATCAGATTATCTTCCGCAATGATATTCAGCAAGCTATTCAGGAACACAGGGAAGACATCATAAAGGCAACCATCACAAAGAGGCTTTCTATTTATGATAGTGATATTCAACGCATCACGCATGAAATGGACTCACTCAGCAAGGCCACGATTGTGTTGGGCGAAGAACTACAGAAACGTCCAACGATTCAGGGAACAAATGTGAACACTCAGGAGCAGGTGGTTGGTGTGGATGAGAATGGCAGACCGAAGAAAGTAAAGGTGCAGTCTGTGAATACGGTGACAATGGCGAATCCTTTGGCTGAGCAGCTAAAAGCGAATAATGATCAGATCCAGATTTATTCTAATCAATTGGAGCAATTGCGTCAAGACAAGAAAGATATAGCTCAAAAGACAACCGAAGAGGTCAGTCAACGAGCACCGGGTTTCATTGAAGAATTGGAGGCTACACTGAAAGTTGTTTCCCAAAGTTGGATTTCGTTGGCATTCTATATCATCTTGTTCTGTTTCCTCACATTCTTGGAGCTGTTTGTGCTGACCATCAAGATGGGTGAAAACAAATGCGATTACGAATTGATAGTAGAACACCAGTTGAGTTTGAAGAAGAATTTGATGACAAAGACTGAACAAAGTCTGACAACAAAATAAACATATAGTATTAACAATCTAAAAACAATCAAAAATTATGGCACAAGATTTTTTTGACGACTCTTACGAAGAGTATGACGATTATGAGAATAATTCATACGCAGGTGGTGGGTATGAATGGACAGAAGAAGATTCCTGGGATGCTCTCACTGATGGTATGTATGGCGATATGCCTACCGATCCTTTGATGTACGACGCAATGATGGAATCTATGGGCTTCTAGAGAATAATGATTGAGAATCAAGTAACAAACAACTAAAAAGTGAGAAAATTATGGAACAGATTCAAAAAGAAAAAGAAGAGAAGGTTGACGCTCAGAAGTCAACAGAGAAGAAAATGAAGTTTTACATGGTGCTGTCGTTTGTGTTCGGACTGTCGCTGTCTTTTGTTATTGCGAACCTAATTGTGGGTTGTGATGATCGAGATGAAGTAAACAATACGGTTCGTTATACAAATGTAGGAAGAGCAATAAATGATGCTATGCGAGAAAAGGAAGTCGTGGCAGGGATGAAAGTGGATAGGGTGGTGAAGCAGGGACTGGATTCAATAGGAATCTTTGAGAAGGATGAAAAGCGTGGCTTCTACAATCAGAACACTGATAAAGTGCTGGTGGATGCTGTATACACGCATGTGTGGTTCTTTTCAGAAGGGCTTGCCGCTGTGGAGAAGGATGGCAAGATTGGCTTTGTCAACATGAAGGGCAAGTTGGTCATCCCACACAAATTCATGCTGAGAACAAATGACCATCCTGACATAGCGTTTGACAATGGCATGTGTGTGATTGCCAACGGCAACGGACAGCTTGGTGTTATCGACAGAAAAGGAGAATGGATTGTGAAGCCAGTATATGAGGAGGTGAAGTTGACTGATTCTGGAATCATTGCCTCGACATCTAACTCGAAATCGTTGCTGAACAATAAGGGAGAAATCCTTCAGAAAGACCTTATTGTCAAGGTGGAACCGCTGAATTGTAATGTGCAGTTGAAGGAGAAGGGTGCAGATGGTAATTGGAAAGTGCAGGATGTGGAGATGAAGATGGATTATTATGTGTATTACACCAATGCTCAGGGAGACAGGTGCGGCTTGATGGACAAGGATGGCAACCGTCTTACAGAGCCTATCTATAGCAAAATCGAGGCATTGAACGAACATCTGTTCTCCTTCTATCTGCTTGATGGGGAGACACAAATTGTCAAATCCGTTCCTAAGTAGTCGTGAGACATGAAAGATGCCACTAATATACACCTTTCAATGTCACTCGTATACAACATCAAACGTCACTAATATACACGTTCAAGCGTCACTAATATACTCAGCTCGATGTCACTAATATTCTCGCTTCTGTGTCAAGGCTATACTCGTTCGTGCTCAAGGGGTATTCTCACTTCTGCTTATGAGGTATTCTCAAGTCTGTGTAAGGGCTATCCTCAAAGGGTATGTTTGGCGCTGCGCGATAGGCAAAACTTTAATTTTGATTATTTGTCATCGTAGTGCTCCTCTGCCTGAATGATTAGGACGGTGACACAGTCGTCGATAATGTCATAGATGATTCGGTCGTGAGCTGTGATGTGGCGTGAGTAGGTCACATCGCGACCTCCAATGAGAGGTTCTGGATGACCAAGACCTGTACGGGGATGTTCCATGATGTCGAGCAGAATCTTGGTTGCCTTCTTGAAAAGGCGCGGGTTGGATTTCTTCCATTTCCGCAATGTCTTGTCTGCATCCTTAGAGTACTCAATGGTGTACATCATAGACTGTCGAAGTATTTTTGCATCTCTTCGGGGGTGCGGCACGAAATGGTCTCGCCCTTGGCATATTCCTCACGGGCTTTCTTCATCGAACGGCGCAGGGAGGGCGTGATGCTCCTGTCATCTTTGGCAGTGGCTGTGCGCACCGATGCGATACCACGTATCATCTTCAAGGCTTTACGGATATCTGCCACCATGGCGTTGTCCTCAAGCGTGACAATCATCTGGGTGGGGGAAGGTGTTAACGTATTAGCTATCATATATTGTCCTTTTTATTTGTTTTCGTTGGCAAAGTAAACGAAAAAGAAAGAAACATCCAAACATTCACTATCTTTTTTCAGTTCAACTCAATCTTTCTCCCTACTTTTTCCATTATTATGAGCTAAGATTACATCTTATGGATGACAAATGTTAGCTATAAATTTAAGGAATCTGTACTCTGAAATCTGTTGCAACACTTTTGGGAATAACAGGAACAGTTGTGTCATCCCTCTCGTGCATTTTCAAATTCATGTGGTAAGACTGTTATATTATACTATGCAAACGAAATGAGAATGAAGCGCATTTCTTCCTTTTTTCTGTACAATATTCAAAAAAAGTTTATACCTTTGCAGTGAATTCATGAATTAAGACAATCAACGATATCTTATTTTGATGTCGTGTTACCTTATCTAAGCGCTTTGCGAACCTTTAGACGAAGTCAAACTTAAATTACAAATATAACGATGAAGAAACAGTCTCTCAAATTGTGGTGTTTGCTGCTTGCCCTGATTTTGGGTGGCGCAAGTGTGCAGGCACAGATGAAACGCTCGGATGATTTCCGTGCCAAGTATCAACTGAAGGAGGTGGTGGTGATGAGCCGTCACAATATCCGTTCTCCGCTCACATCGAGTGGGGCAGCGCACCTGCGTGTCACGCCGCATGAGTGGTTTAAGTGGACATCGCCGAGCAGTCAGTTGTCGCTGCGTGGTGGTGTGCTTGAAACGGAGATGGGGCAGTTCTTCCGTCAGTGGGTGGTCAGCGAAGGCTTGCTGCCTGACAATTATCGCCCGGAGGGTGAGGAGGTGCTGTTCTATGCCAACTCCCGTCAACGCACGTTTGCTACGGCAAAGTATTTCTCAGCGGGGTTTCTTCCTTTTGCCAACGTGGAGATTACGCATAAGTGGGATGAGGACAAGACGGATCCTATGTTCACCCCTCAGTTTACGAAGATGAGCGATGCCTACCGTCAGCAGGTGCTTGCGGAGATTGCGGCGATGAATGGGGGACCAAAGGCTTGGGCGGCAACGGTGCAGCCTGCACTGACTTTGATGGAGGAGGTGCTCGACATGTCGGAATCGCCTGCTGCACTGGAAGGTGACACCGTCCACTTCTGGTATGACGACACTGAATTTCAGTTAGAGAAGGGTGAAGAGCCTCACTTGACGGGTGGCTTGAAGCTTGCCAACAGCGCGGCTGATGCCTTGGTGCTTCAGTGCTACGAGACGGAGAACCTGTCGGCGTTTGGACATGAACTGACTGCCGAGCAATGGCGTGCCATCTGTGGCGTGAAAGAAGTGTATGACGCATTGCTTTTCACCACCCATGCTGCTGCCGTCAATATTGCCTACCCGCTGGTAAGCCGCATTCGTGAGGAGTTGCAGCGTGAGGATCGTAAGTTCATGTTCCTTTGTGGTCATGACTGCAACCTTGCCAGTATTGGTGCCGCGCTCCGCTTTCAGTATCCGGAAACGGAAAATGCTTTTGAACTCCACACGCCCATCGGCTCTAAACTTGTGTTTGAGAAGTGGTCGGATGGTAAGGATACGTATGTAGCCATCAATCTGGTTTATCCGGCAGTGAGTCAGATGCATGGGCGCAGCTTGCTCTCTCCTGATGTGCCACCTATGGTGAAGCCTGTCAGTGTGGAGGGGATTACTCCCAACAGTGATGGCCTGTACAAGCTCTCGGAACTCGATGCTCGTTTTAATCAGGCCATGAGTGAATATGATGCAATTGTCGATGAACCGACTTCTCTGCAAAGTGCCAATCCTTCAACGACCAGCAAATCTGCTGACATCTACAATTTACAAGGTCAGCGCCTCGAAGCTCTCCAACCTGGCATCAACATTGTCGGGGGAGAGAAGGTGATGGGAAAGTGGTGAGAGTTTAGGGTTTAGAGTTTAGGGCTTAGAGTTTAGGGTGGAGAGTTTAGGGGTTAGAGTTTAGGGTTTAGGGTTTAGAGATTAGAGATTCAATTCCTCATTCCTCATTCCTCATTCCTAATTGGCTTCGCCGAAGATGCTCACGCTCGGCATAGTTCAAACAAGCTTGACCTCTGCACTCGCTCAACCGCATCTTTCCTCATTCCTAATTTTCATTGACTGGGTATCGTCGTTAACTCCTTTAACTTCGCTTACTTCGAGCGAAGCGATAACTTCAGAAAGTTGAGTAATATGACCAATATTGAACGTATAACCGAGATGGAGCAGCGCTTTGATCGTGTAGATGAGGCTCTGCGGGCTTTGGAGATTGCGGTGGACACAATCACCAAGCTTGAGGATGACATCCTGAAACTTGATGTCTACTATTCCGGCGATGAATGGAAGGCTGATTTCAGGTCTGACGAATTGGGACTCCTGCCGCAAGATCTCAAACGTGGCGTGTTGAGCGAGGATGCCATTTGG
>JAEEGL011266342.1_pt1 | contig 12384 bp, 10 predicted proteins | sample 9134231 | NCBI WGS metagenome assembly JAEEGL01 (sample SAMN16246548, study PRJNA631951) | gut metagenome | biome: gut microbiome; feature: rumen; material: fiber-attached | host: Bos | place: Iran: Karaj | collected 2018-10 | reverse complement strand
TGGGTTCCCAGCACAAAGCCACCGTTCGCAATATCACCAACTTCGGTGTGTTCGCCGAGCTGGAGGACGGTGTTGAGGGTCTGATCCACATCTCCGACCTGAGCTGGAACAAGATCAAGCATCCCGCCGAGATGGTTCAGAGCGGTGACGTGATCGACGTCGTGATCCTGGACTTCGACGAGAACAGCCACAAGCTTTCCCTGGGTCACAAGCAGCTCACCCCCAACCCTTGGGACGAGCTCGAGGCCAAGTACCCTGTGGGCACCGTGGTGGACGCTACCGTTGCCACCGTGGGCGACAAGAATGTCACCGTGACCTTCGCCGACGGCACCGAGGCTTCTGCCTTCAACCGCGAGATGGTGAAGGAAGACGGCAAGGCCGCTATCGTGGGCGAAACCCTGCCCGTGAAGGTGGTGGATCTGCGCCGCAGCACCCGCACCGTGCGTGTCTCCCACGTCCGCACCTACTCTGAGGCCAAGGCTGCCCGCGAGACCGCCGAGGCCGAGACCGCCAAGAAGGCCATCAAGAAGGTTCAGACCAGCGTGGAGAAGACCACTCTTGGTGACATCTCCGCTCTGGCTGCCCTGAAGGACAAGCTGGAGAAGGGTGAATAAAAACCCCAATACTTTTAAGGTCACTTTCCTGGGCACGGCTTCGGCCATGCCGGTGAAGGACCGGAACCAAAGCGCCCAGGCACTCCAAGTGCACGGGCGCTTGTTCCTTGTGGACTGTGGGGAAGGGGTCCAGTATGCCATGGTGAAATATCACGTTCCCATGATGAAGCTGGACTCCCTCTTCCTCTCCCACATTCACGGGGACCATGTCTTCGGCTTCTTCGGCCTGCTCAGCACCCTGGGCATGAAAGGCCGGCAGACGCCCCTGAACATCTTCGCCCCGCCTGCCTTCGGCCCGCTGCTCAAGTTTTTCCTGAGCTATTACGGGGACGGGATCGGCTATGAGATCCGTTTCACCCCGCTCAAGATGAAGGCGCCGGAGACCATCCTGGAGAGCAAGAGCCTCGCCGTGGAGGCTTTCCCCCTGAACCACGGCATCGAGACCTTCGGCTTCCGCTTCCGGGAGAAAGAACCCCTTTTCAACGTGCACAAGGAGGCCATCGAGCGCTATGGCCTGTCCCTGACGGAGATCGGCACCCTCAAGCGGGGAGAGGATGTCTGCCGGCCCGACGGCACATGCATCCCGGCCTCCGAAGCCGCCTACAAACCATTCGTTCCGCGCAGTTACGCCTACTGCTCGGACACCGCTCCCTTCCCGGAAGAGGCCCTCTGGCTCCGGGGGACCACGGTGATTTATCATGAGGCGACCTATCTGCAGGAATATGCCGATCAGGGCGCCCAGCGCCACCACAGCACGACGCTCCAGGCGGCCGCCGTGGCCCGCGACGCCGGCGCCGGGCGGCTGCTCATCGGCCACTTCTCTTCCCGCCATTCCGACACGTCGGCCTATGAGTCCGAGTGCCGCAGCCTATTTCCCGAAACATACGCCGTCTCCGATGGGGACAGTTGCGAAATCTAAAAAATAATTAGTACCTTAGCATCTTGGTAAGTTGTTCCCCGGAGGGGGAGCGTTATGATTTATGAAGATGAAGAAGGTTTTGATCGCGTGTGCCGCCGCCCTTTGCCTGGTGGTGTCTGCGCAGAAGGCCAACTCGCCGCAGCAGCAATACATTGACAACTATTCCGCCATTGCCGTGGCGGAAATGCTTCGCACCGGCGTTCCGGCCAGCATTACGCTGGCGCAGGGCATCCTGGAATCGCGCAGCGGCCTGTCCGAGCTGGCAACCCAGGGTAACAACCACTTCGGGATCAAGTGCCATAAGGACTGGACCGGCCAGACCATGAATCTGGACGACGACCGCAAGGGCGAGTGCTTCCGGGTCTATGATTCGCCCGAGGAGAGTTTCCGCGACCATTCGAATTTCCTTCGTTACCGCGACCGCTACAAATTCCTCTTCGACCTGGATCCCACCGACTATAAAGGCTGGGCCTATGGCCTCAAGCAGGCCGGCTATGCCACGGACGCCTCCTATGCCTCCAAGCTCATCCGCTGCGTGGAGGAATACGACCTGGCCCGCTTTGACATGCTCACCGAGGAAGAGGCGGCCGCCATTCCGGAACCGCCCCACAAGCTGGAGGAACCGGTGGCCGTTCCCGGGGTTGCCGACCCGGCCCCGGAGCAGTTCGCCTTCCCGCTCAGCCGCACCCTGTATTCCCTGAACGGCGTGCCTTTCGTCTATTCCGTGGACGGGGAGACCTATGGCACCATTGCCCGTTCCCATCACCTGATGTTCTGGGAAATCCTGCGCTACAACGACCTGACGGCCGACGAAGAACTCCTGCCCGGTACCATCGTGTACCTGGAAGCCAAGAAAAAGAAGGCTCCCAAGGGCCTGGATATGTATGTGGTGGCCCAAGACGGGGAGAGTTTCCACGCCATCTGCCAGCGTTTCGCCCTGCGGGAGAAAGCCGTCCTCAAGCGGAACAAGCTGCCGGAGCATCCGCAGCTGAAGGAAGGCGATGTGATCAAACTGCGTTAGTGTTTGTATGAAAAAGGCATTTCTCTGGCTTGGAATCGGGCTCGCCGTCGCCGCCGCTGCGGTGGCAGGCGTGCTTGCCTACCGGATGTGGTATGACCATAAGGCCCCTAATTTCACCGGGCCGGTGGAACTGTTCGTCTATCCCGACATGGAACCTGCCCAGGTGCGGGATTCCATCGTGGCCTCCGGGAAAGTGAAAAAGGTGGCCAGCCTGGACCGTGCCCTGTCCGAGTTCCCCGTCCTGCAGGCCGGTCATTACCATATCGACCCCTCCTGTACCAGCGTGTACGTGGGGCGGATGCTCAGCAAAGGCTGGCAGACGCCCGTCCGGCTCACCTTGTCCGGCGCCATCCGTTCGCCCAAGGTGCTGGCCCGCAAGATCGGCGCCCAGATGCTGGTGGATTCGGCCGCTGTGGCGTCCTTCCTCTATTCCAATGATTCCCTGGCCTCCTATGGCATCGATACCACCCGCCTCTTTACTCGGGTGATTCCGGATTCCTATGAGATGGTCTGGACGCAGCCGGTGCGGGAGATCATGGACCGCTTGAATGAGGAGGCCCTGGCCTGGTGGACGCCCGAGCGGGTGGCCGCCGCGCGTGCCCAGGGGCTGACGCCCGAGGAGGCGTGCACCCTGGCTTCCATCGTGGACGGCGAGACGCGTTACGTCCCCGAACAGCCCACGGTGGCCGGCGTGTATCTGAACCGCCTCCGTATCGGGATGAAGCTGCAGGCCGATCCCACCATCGCCTATTGCTACGGCTACCAGTTGCGGCGCATCCTGCGCGTGCATCTGGCGGTGGATTCCCCCTATAACACCTACAAGTATGCCGGCTTGCCGCCCGGCCCCATTTCCTGCCCGCCACAGAGCTGTCTGGAGGCCGTGCTGCATCCCGATGTACACAACTACATCTTTTTCTGCGCCGACCCTTCTTTCAATGGCTCCCATCGCTTTGCGAGCTCCTATGTGGAGCACCTGATCAACGCCCGCGCTTTCCAGCGGGCCCTGACGGAGCGCATGCGGGCGAAAAACAACAGCTAAGATGCTCTCGACACCCCTCATAGAAAAGGCCCGCGAGGCGGCCGTCCAGGCCCTGAAAGATTACACGCGGCACGACGGGACGCCGTTTATCGGCCATCCCGACGCCGTGGCGAGCATCGTGGCCGATGAAATCGGCCTGCCCGAGGAATGCATCGCCGCCGTGTATCTGCACGAGGCTTCCCGCATGGCCGGCATGGAGGTGAAGGAGTCCGACTGGGGCGCATCGGTGTGCACCCTGGTGAGCGGCCTCAACAAGATTTCCACCATCAAGCCCAAGGATACGCGCCTGGAGGCCGAAAATTACAAAAAGCTCATCATCCAGTATTCGGCCGATCCCCGCGTTACGGTGCTCAAGCTGGCCGACCGGCTGGAGGTGATGCGCAGCCTGAAGATTTTCCCCAAGACCAGCCGGGAAGGGAAGATCCTGGAAACCCTCCTGCTGTACATCCCGCTGGCGCACCAGCTGGGCCTGTACAACATGAAGCGGGAGATGGAGGATATCTACCTGCATTATGCCGAGCCGGAGCAGTATCGGCTCATTACCAATAAGCTCAAGGCGGGGGAGAAGGACCGGGAGAAGCTCATGGAAGAGTTTATCGGCCCGCTCAAGGGGAAACTGAACGATGCCGGCATCCACTACAAGCTGAAGGTGCGCACCAAGGCCGCCTACTCCATCTGGCAGAAGATGCAGAAGCAGAAAGTGCCTTTCGAGGGGGTGTATGATGTCTTTGCCATGCGCTTCATCATTGATTGCGACGGCGAGGACCATGCCCTGGAGAAAGAATTGTGCTGGAAGGTGTTCGGCTTTGTGACGGAAGAATACGAGCAGGACACCAGCCGCCTGCGGGACTGGGTGACCAACCCCAAGCCCAACGGCTACGAGAGCCTGCACATTACGGTCAAGAACCGCGAAGGCGCCTATGTGGAGGTGCAGATCCGCACCAAGCGGATGGATGATGTGGCCGAAAACGGCTTCGCCTCCCACTGGTCCTACAAGGGTATCAAGCGGCAGGAATCCCTGGACAAATGGCTGAGTTCCGTGCGCTATGCCCTGGAGCATCCCGACCAGGATACCGACGACCTGCCCCAGCCGCCCTCCAAGGACATTTTCGTCTTCACGCCCACGGGCGAGCTCCGCATCCTGACGGCCGGTTCCACGGTGCTGGATTTCGCGTTCGGAATCCATACCAATATCGGCGCCCATTGCGTGGGGGCGCGGGTGAACGGCAAGGCGGTTTCCATCCGGGAAAAGCTGCGCACCGGTGACGTGGTGGAGATCCTCACGTCCAAGAACCAGCGTCCTGCGCAGGACTGGATTAACTGGGTGGTCACGTCCAAGGCCCGTTCCAAGGTGAAGCAGGCCCTGGCGGTCCAGGAGCAGAACCGCGCCGTGGACGGCCGGGAGCTGCTGGAGCGCCGGCTCAAGAACTGGAAGCTGGAGCTGCCGGACGAGATGCTCACGGAACTCCGCAAGAAACTGAATTATTCGTCTCTCACGGCTTTCTACGCCGCCATTGGCGAGGGAACCGTCGATGTGAACGATATCAAGGAATACATCCTGGGCGAGGCCGAGCGTCACGCGGCCTCCGTCGAGGCGGCCGAAGCGGCCCTCGCATCGGCCAAGGCCTCGCGTCATTACGAGTCCAAGGACGATATCCTGGTGCTCAATGCCAAGAATGTGAAAGGCATTGACTACAAGATGGCCAAATGCTGCAACCCGGTGTTCGGGGACGATGTCTTTGGCTTCGTGACGCGGGAAGACGGCATCAAGATCCACCGGATTTCCTGCCCCAATGCGGCCCGGCTGCTGGAGCTGTATCCCTACCGCATCCAGAAGGTGAAATGGGCCGATTCGCCTTCCAACGGCAGCTTCCAGGTGGCCCTGAAGGTGATTACCGACCTGGAGAGCGCGGTCTTGAACAAGATCATGGAGGTGGTGGGCCAGTTCAAGGCCTCGATCCGTACCTTCAATGTGAACGAGAACCAGCGGACCGGGACCTACGAGGTGGCCATGAAACTCTCTGTCCCCTCCAACCTGGAACTGGACAAGGTGCTGTCCCAAATCAGGCTGTTAAAGCATGTGTTGAAAGTAACTCGCACATAAATAGTAGTATGAAAAGGTTATTGTTAGTAGTGTCTTTAGTGTGTATGGCCTTATCCTGCGGCGAAAAGAAAGATGAGCCGCAGCCGGATCCGGAGCAGAATCTGGATCCGGCAACCTATGTCTTCTCCATAGACCCCGTCCAGGTGGTCGTGCCGGCAACCGGCGGAAATATTGTGGTGACGGTGACCTGTTCGGGCGCCTATCACATCAATTCCATGCCCGACTGGATAAGGGAGAAGGATTCCAAGGACAAGCAGCACGTTTTCATGGTCTCGCCCTATGGCGGAGAAAAGGCCCGGAGCGGCCCCATTGTCTTTTGTGACGAAATCATCAATGAAGAACTGGGAGGCACCTGCATCCCCTGCATCGTGAGACAGACCGGTACGGCCGAATAATCCCGATGAAAAAAGTTTCCTTACTTGCGCTGCTGCTTCTGCTGCCGCTGTCGCTGGCGTGGGCTCAGCCGGCCGGCCGGCTCATGGGAGGCGTAGAATCCAACTCGGTATTATCGGTGGACGGGAAGTTCCGCTCCAACGATTACCTGAAGCTGGACTACGTCCAGGGCCGTTTTTCGGCAGGCATCCAGGCCGAGAGCTACCTGCCGGAGCCGCTGCTGGGCTACGACCTCAACCTGAAGGGAATCGGCCTTCCGGAGAAGTACATCGCCTGGACCGACGCCCTGTGGAGCGTGACCGCGGGCGATTTCTACGACCAGTTTGGCACCGGTGTCATCCTGCGCAGCTGGGAAGACCGCAACCTGGGGTGGAACAATTCCATCGGCGGTGCCCGTGCGACATTCAAGACCCCCGGCGAGCTGTTCTCCATCAAGGTGCTGGGCGGTTTTAAACGCAAATATCTCTGGTACGGACAAGAGCGCGTGGCCGGGGCCGAAGCCGCCCTCCGGCTGGGCGCCTTTTCGCTGGAAGGAAGCACCGTGCTCCGGCACGACGGCCTCACGGCCGGCTGGGCCTGGTCGGCCCTGGGCTCCTATGCCCGTGGCGGTTTCTCGGCCCGGGCAGAGTATGTGGGGAAAAACGGCGGCGACGCCCAGACGCTGGAACTGGGCTTTGCCGGCAAGGCCTTCTCCTCCAACCTCACGCTCCGGCGGCTGAATCACATGCTGGACCCGATGGGCCTGAACTATCTGCCCTCGCTGTGCCAGGAGCAGTCGTATGTGCTGGCCTGCCTGAATCCCTATACCACCTTTGCCGACGGGGAACTGGGCGGCAGCGCCGATCTTTTCTATCGCCTGCATGGCTGGAAGTTCCACGTGAACGGGTCCTTGATCTATGCCCTGCCGTCGGCCCTGAAAAACCACGACGTGCTGCGCCTTTGCTACCGCGACATCAACATCCACGTGGAGAAACGCTGGAACCGCCGCTTCAAGACCGTGGCCTTCGTGAGCATCCAGGAGTGCTCGCCCACGCACGGCGAGCGCAAGGCTACCAACGCCCAGAATGCCTTTGTGCTGGACGGGGTGTACAAATGGAGCAAACTCTCGCTGCGTTCGCAGCTGCAATACATGTATTCCCAGGAGCTCACCCGCGACTGGATGGCTGCCTCCCTGGAACTCTCGTCCACCGGCGGATGGAGTGTGCATGTGCAGGATATGTACAACCACGGCTCCTCCCGGGAACATTATTATGAGGCCGGCCTGGGCTATACCCACGGGGCTTTCAAGGCCGATCTGACCTATGGCCATCAGCGTGCGGGCCTGGTCTGCTCCGGCGGCGTGTGCCGCTGGCAGCCGGAATACACGGGCGGCATGCTGCGGCTTGCTTATCTGTTTTGACCATGAAAAAGTGGAGTTTCCTATTCTTTGCGCTGCCGCTGGTGCTGGCCTGTGTGGGGCAGAAGGATGACCCTGAGGAAATCTATGGCTCCGAGGCCGACCCTTACGGCATCGAGGCCAGTGCGGCTTATGGGACCCGTCCTTTCCACCGGGTCCTGGCCCTGGAATTCACGGCCAGCTGGTGCCAGTACTGCCCCAGGATGGCCACGGCGCTGGCCCAGGCCCAGGCTACGTGCCCCGGGCGCATCGTAGACATCGCCGTCCATCAGTATGACGAGATTTCCCCTGAAGAGGCCGACGGCATCGTGGCGCTTTTCAAGGCATCGGCCTTCCCGCAGATGGTCTTTGACTGGGACGGGGAGACCATGTTCAACGAGCAGTCGGCGCGGCGCATGACCGACTACGTGGACGCCACGGTGTGGTCTTCCACCTGCAACCTGGCCGCTGAGTGTCTCTACCTGTCCGGCTGGCTGCAGGTGAAAGTGTCCGTGAAGGCCGACGAAGCCGCGTCGTACAGCGTGGCGGCGGCCCTGGTACAGGACAATCTGGTGGTGAACCAGGTGGGCTACGGGCCGGGCTATTCCTGCATGAGCGTGCTGCGGCGCTTCCTGGGCGAGGGGACGGACGGCGAAAGCCTGGGAAAACTGGAGAAAGCTGCAGAGAAAACCGCCGTCTTTTCGACGGCCGTGAGTCTGGGCGAGGCCGCGGCGGAGGATTTCCGCGTGGTGGCCTTTGTCCGTAAGAACGGCAGGGTGGTGAACGCCATTACCTGCCCCCTGAATGGAAAAATGGACTATCGATATGAAAAAGAAGTTTCTTAGCGCAGTCGCACTGCTGCTGGCCGCCTGCCTGTCGCTCGCGGCGCAGAATGTAGGGTCGGTGGAACTCCAGACCCTGGACGGGGGAAAGATTACGCCCGCCCAGTGGGTGGACGGGGAAACCCCCTATGTGGTATCCTTCTGGTTCGTCTCCTGCAAGTTCTGCCTGGAGGAGATGGACGCCGTGAGTGAAGTGTTCGAGGAGTGGAACGCCGAAAAACCTTTCCGTTTCATCGCCGTGTGCACCGACGACACGCGTTCGCTGGCCAAGGCCAAGGCCCTGGTGCGCGGCCGCGGCTGGGACGGTTTCCAATTCGCCTTCGACGTGAACAAGGAACTGTGCCGGGCCATGAACGTCACCTCCTGTCCCCATGTCTTCCTGTACGACAAGAACGGGAAGCTGGTCTATAGCCACCGGGGCTACACGCCCGGCGACGAAGAACTCTTGTTTGAAAAGATTAAAGCCCTGAAATAGTGTTACGAACCGTTCCTTGTATGATCCTGGCCGCGGGCCTTGCGCTGCTGCTTTCCTGCACGCAGACGCCCACCCGGCCGGAAGAAATGGAGCTGGCCAAGATCGAGCTGTCGGCCCAGACGCAGGCGCTCTTTGACCAGGGTGTCCGTTTGGGGGCCTCCGAGAACCTGGAGGCCACGCTGCAATTTTCCACGAACAAGCCCTGGACCATCGCGGTGGAAGCGACGCGGGCCGTTTCGTGGATTCGGGTGAGTTCCTACAACGGCATGGCCGGTGATGCGCATGTCCAGCTGGCGGTGGAGCCGAACCTGTCACAGGAGGCGCGCCGCGCCACGCTGTCGCTCTACTGTGACCAGCAGAAAACGCAGATGACCATCAGCCAGGAGGCGGCGCCCGCCGTGGTGCCGGACCCGGTGGCTGTGCAAAGGGTGATCCTGAGCCCCGCTACCCTGCGCCTTCCGGTGCGTGGCGAGGCCGAACTGAGCTATGCGGTCTATCCGGGGAATGCCGACGTCGCGTCGGTTTCCTGGACCACTTCCGATGCCGCGGTGGTGACGGTCGCGGACGGGCAGCTGACGGCCGTGGGTGCCGGATCGGCCGTGGTGACGGTGAAGGTGAACGAGGTGGAAGCCCGTTGCAGCGTGCAGGTCTTCATCCCGGCCGGTTACATCACGCTGAATCACGAAACCTATACCCTGGCGCCGCAGGAGACCGTTCAACTGGCGGTGACCGTCTTTCCGGAAGATGCCGCCATGGGCAAGGTTGTCTGGACCAGTTCCGATCCGGCCGTTGCCACCGTGGACCAGAACGGCCTGGTGAAGGGCCTCCAGGGCGGTTCGGCCGTCATCATGGCCGCGATGGATGAGTTGGCGCCCCAGCGTTGCCGCATCACGGTCCTCTCCACGGCCTCCGGCAACCATGAAGGTACGGAAACAAAAGAATGGGAATAAAAAAACAGAAGGATATGAAAAAGAGTGTATTCATCCTCATCGTCTTTGCCTTGGCCGGCTTGACGGCCTGCCGGCGTGCCGATCTTCCGCAGGAGCCGGCAAAGACCGTAACCTATCATGCCAGCCAGGGTGATAAGACCAAATCACAGCTGATGGCCGACGGCTCCATCGTCTGGAGCCCCGGAGACGCCATCCACCTGTTCTTCGGCAACATTTCTTCGGCCTGTTTCGCATCCGAACTGACCGCCCCCTCGGCCAACGCCGATTTTACCGGCGACGCTACCGGACTGGACGAGCTGTCCGACGGCATGCAGGTATGGGCAGTCTATCCCTATGCGGACGACCAGGTGTTTGACGGCAGCACCGTCACCCTCTCTGTCCCGGATCGGCAGCAGGCCGTGGCCGGTTCGTTCCAGCAGGGAATCTTCCCGTCCATGGCCAAGACCACGGACCTCAGTCTCAAGTTCTACAACCTCTGCGGCGGGGTCAAGTTCTCGCTGAGCCGTTCCGGTATCAAGCGCGTGCGCTTCGCGGGGAACAAGAACGAAACGCTGGCCGGCATCGTGAAGGCCCGTTTCGATCCCGCCGGCAAACCCATGGTGCAGTCGGTGGTGTCTGGCGCCAAGGAAATTGTGGTGGAGGCCCCCGAGGGCGGTACTTTCGCGCCCGGAACCTGGTATTACATCGTGGCACTCCCGGCTACGCTCAGCAAGGGTTATACCCTCAGTTTCGAGGGGGACAGCCCCATGGGCAGCCGGAAAGGCAACAGCAGCGTGACCATCAAGCGGGCGGAATGGGGCGTGCTGGAACAGGCCGATGGCCTGCACGTCAACGCAGAAACGCTCAGCTTCGGGGCCGAGGGGGGCAGTTCCACCCTGAAAGTGCTCGCCGGCGGCTCCTGGAAGGCGACCTGCGATGCTTCCTGGTGCACGGTGGGGCCGGTCTCCTGGACCAGCTCGGCCGATGTCATCGTGCAGGTGGCGCCCAACGAAACGGAAACCCCGCGCAGTGCCACCGTCGTTTTTGAACTGAGCGAAGACGCCTCCCAGCGTTGCACGCTGGCGGTTAACCAGCGCGGCGTGCATGTTCCCGCCCCGGGCATAGACTGGGACCGCCCGTTCCACCACAAGTCGCTGTTCATGCGCTTTACGGCCGACTGGTGCGGCTATTGCCCCAATATGGCCAAAGCCGCCAACCTGGCGCAGCAGCAGCATCCCGGCAAGCTGGAGCTTGTGAATATCCACGGCGGCGGCAGCGCCTATGAATTCAGCCAGTACAGCGGCCTCACCAACCAGTATCATATCACCGGATTTCCTACCGGTATCGTGGACGGCCGTCGCGAGGTGAATAACTATGCCTACGCCACCACGGCCCAGTATATTTGCCAGTACATGGACGAGACGGCGGCGAACTACCCGGTGTCCAGCGCCATTGGCTACAGCTCCACCCTGAGCGGCCGCAAACTGAGCCTGGATGTGAACCTTTTCCTGCGGGAGCCGGCCGACTACAAGGTGACGGTACTGCTGCTGGAAAGCGGCATGATCGGCCCGCAGTATGACAATTATGAGGGTTATCACTCGGATTACCATCACGACCTGGTGGCCCGTATGGCCCTTACCCAGGTGACCGGCGACCGCTTTACCACGGAAGATGAGTGCGAACGCAAGGACCTGCACTATTCGGTGGATATCCCTTCGGCCTACACTACGGGCAATATGACCGTGCTGGTGTATGTGCAGCGCGCCTTCGGGACGCTGCCCGTGCTGTCGAGCGGCAATTACGGCGGCTATTTCGTCGATAACGCCGTATCCGGCTACCTGGGCGTCACGTTGGCTCCGGCCGTGGATTAGGCGTCCTTCCAGACCTTGAGATATTCCTCCAGGGCCCACATTTCGTCGCGATATTTGGCGGCGGCGGTGAAATCCAGATCCGCCGCCGCCTTTTGCATCTTGCGCTTGGCTTCGGCGGCGGCCTTCTCCACCTGTTCGCGGGACATGGAGCGGATCACGGGATCCTGCAGCACGGCGGCCAGGTCGGCGGCGATGAACCCGTCCACGTAGGCCGATGCCGATTCCCGGCGGGCGTCGTGGCCCAGCCCCACCCGGACATCGCCCTGGCCCAGTTCGGAGGCGCTGGGGACGTACTCGGGATGCGAGACGGAATCGCGGGCGCTCACATGGCCGGTGACGCTGTTCTGCAGCACCGGGTTCAGGAAGCCGCTCAGGTGGGTGGTGTCCTCGCCGGAGCGCACCAGCTCGGTCATGAGGGCGTTGGAGTGCACCTGGACCTGGGTGGGCGTAATGCCGTGCAGTTTGTTGTATTCCTGTTGTTTGGCCCGGCGACGGGCGGTTTCCCGGATGGTCTCGTCCATGGACTGGGTGATGGTGTCGGCATACATGATCACCAGGCCGTTGATGTTGCGGGCGGCGCGGCCGGCGGTCTGCGTGAGGGCGCGGCCGCTGCGCAGGAACCCTTCCTTGTCGGCATCCAGGATGGCCACCAGCGAGACGGTGGGGATGTCCAGGCCTTCGCGCAGCAGGTTCACGCCGATGAGCACGTCGAAGAGGCCGTTCTTGAAGTCCTCGATGATTTCCACGCGCTCGGCCGTATCCACGTCGGAGTGGATGTAGCGGCAGCGGATGCCCGTTTTCG
>JAEEGL011070182.1_pt1 | contig 12384 bp, 11 predicted proteins | sample 9134231 | NCBI WGS metagenome assembly JAEEGL01 (sample SAMN16246548, study PRJNA631951) | gut metagenome | biome: gut microbiome; feature: rumen; material: fiber-attached | host: Bos | place: Iran: Karaj | collected 2018-10 | reverse complement strand
GCTAAAGGTATTGCTAATGATACTTTAAGAAGAGCTCTTGCACAGGCAAAAGAAGGCAGACTCCATATCTTAGGTGAAATGAGAAAGGTTATTACAAAACCTGCAGATCACCTATCACCGTTTGCACCATCAATATCTACAATGACAATACCGATAGATGATATCGGAACAGTTATCGGACCTGGCGGTAAACAGATTCGTGCAATTATCGAAGCTTCAGGTGCTGAAATTGATATTCAGGACAATGGTGTTGTTACAATAACTTCAAATGATCAAGAAGGCGCAGCTATTGCCAAAAAGATGATTAATGATTTGACATTCAAGCCTGAAGTCGGAATGGTTATAAAAGGTAAAGTTGTAAGAATCATTCCTATCGGTGCCTTTGTTGAACTTGGCGGCGGTAAAGACGGTATGGTTCATATTTCCCAAATTTGTCAGGAAAGAATTGAAACAATTGAACCTCACGTTAATATCGGTGATGAAGTAATCGTCAAGGTTATCAAGATTGATGATAAGGGAAGAATTAACCTTACCATCAAAGGTGTAACCGACGAAGAAAAAGCACAGGTTATGTAAAATAAAGGATTAAAAAAGGGGCGGCTGATTTTATCAGCCGCCCCTTTTTTTAACTTATTTTTAAATTATTATTGCGCCATAATATAGTTCAATAATGTTCTGACTCCAGCACCGGTTCCTCCTGCAATAAGTTCTTTTTGCGGTTTTTCAAGGAACGCTGTACCTGCTATATCTATGTGGGCCCATTTTACGTCTTTAACAAATTTTTGGAGGAATACCCCCGCAGATGATGCGCCGCCCCAGCGATTACCCGAATTCTTCATATCTGCGACTTCACTCTTCAAGCCTTCAAAATATTCTTCCCATAATGGCAGCTGCCAGAATCTTTCTCCGCTTTTTTCAGCGGTTGAGATAAGATTCTTAATAAGTTCTTCATCATTTCCCATGATACCTGCTGCTTGAGTACCCAATGCAACCATGCAAGCACCGGTTAGAGTCGCCATGTCAATAACTTCGTCAACTCCCAATTCACAAGCGTAACAGAGAGCATCTGCTAATGTTAAACGTCCCTCCGCATCTGTATTATCGACTTCTATTGTTTTTCCGTTCTTTGCAGTAAGTATGTCTCCTGGTTTGTAAGCTTTACCGCCGGGCATGTTTTCGCAAGCCGCAATTATACCGTGGACTTCAACCTGTGGGTGGAATTCTCTTATAACGCTCATAATACCCAAAACTGCCGCTGCACCGGACATATCGTCTTTCATTGTAGCCATTGAAGATGCAGGTTTTATATCCAAACCGCCAGAATCAAAGCAAATACCTTTACCTATAATAGCAATTCGCTTTTTAGGATTATCACAGCCGTATTTCATGTGGATAAATTTTGGTTCATGAACACTTCCTCTGCCTACGGCGAGAAATGCGCCCATTCCCATTTTTTCACACTCTTCTTTGTCGTAGATTTTAGTCTCCAAACCCAAATCGCACGCAATAGCAGCAAGTTCTTCGGGTGTCGCAAATTGTGCCGGCTCGTTGGAAAGATTTCTTGCGAAAGCCATTGCTGCGGCAACTTTTTCAGCTTTTTTAACAGCCTCAGGGTTTGCCTGTACATAGACTTCTTTTACCCCATTGTCTTTTTTTTCTGATTTATATTTGTCAAATTTATAATCCGCAATTAAAGCCCCCATTGTAAATTGTTCCGAATAGTCAAATTCAATTCCGTCGAGAGAAAAAGCAACTTTTTTTGCTTCCATTTGCATGGATTTTTTAATTGCTTTTGCTACAACTTCTCTTAATTTATTGGAATTAAATTCTTCTTTCTTACCCAAACCCAAAACGAGAACTTTTCTGAACGGTTCTTTTCCGTACGTAGGCAGAAGATAAGTTTCTCCAAATTTACCCTTAAAATTGTCTTCGTCAACGGCATATTGATTTGCCAAATCGTTTGAAGTTTTTCCGCCTTCAAACATATTTACGACAAGAATGTCAGATTCAACAGTTTTTGTATTTTCAACCACTTTAATTTCCATACATAAAACTCCTTTCTTATTATTTAATAATTTTATAATACAAGATTTTAATTATAAATACACCAATAATATTATTAGCAAAAATTTTTATTTACAATTTTTATTAAATTGTATGGATGTCCAATTTAATACTGTAAATTTTGCCTGCAGAATTCATTCTGCACATTTTGAGCCAAGGAAATTGGTGAATAATTGGTTTTACAAAATCTGCTGTCCCAAAGATACTTTTACGCGCACGACATTTGATATAAACAATGATTTAAAAAAAGTAAGACTAAGAAAAAAGATAAACGAGGGACGCTCAGCGGAAGTTTTTAGTACAAATTTTAACGGATATGTTTTGCGTATTCTGCGTGGCATAAAGTTTAAACCAAAAACATTAACTCCGTTTGATGATCCGAATGGTCTGACCGTAGCTGCTGATAAACTCAACACCACACAATTGATGAAATTTATTGAGGGCGAGCCTTTATTTGGTAAAGATTGGTATCATTCACGAACGATGTCAAAAAAAGCGTATATGAAAGAGTTTGAAAAAATAAGAAATTTGCCGGATGAAACATTTGCAGAATATATGCGCGATATAGTAAGAATCCGAAAAAACGGCTATGACATTGATGATATAAATCCCAATAATTTTTTGCTTGACGGGAAACGTATAAGGATTGTTGATTTAGAAAAAAAAGACAGAACCCCAAAGATTTATCTTACGGATTTTGATCCTTTGGTTAACAGGCATCAATTGGTGGGGATGTTTAAGAAAATGTCTTTGAAAGAGTTAGATTCATTTTCTGATGTGATAAAGCATTTTTATGATAGACTTGTTCGGATCGCGCTCCGTGAAGGACATGATATTGGCATCCCGAAAACTGAGGATGACGGATTTGCACTCAAATCATATCTTATTAATTATTTGTATTACAAAAATTTGGATAGGGTAAAAGAACTCGTCAGCAGAGAATAAGGGTAAATCAAAGGGGTAAATAAGGGGGTAAATAAGGGGGGGCAGAGTAAGAGGCGAATCAAGGTCAGGAAAAGGGGGTAATGTATGGGGAGAAGTAGGATTAAGTAATGGGGAAATAAATTATTGACACCCCATATTGTTTGTTATAATATTAGACCTGCCAGGGCGTTTAGCTCAGTTGGTAGAGCGTCTCCCTTACAAGGAGAGGGTCGAGAGTTCGAGTCTCCCAACGCCCACCATAAAAAGGACAATAACCAATGTTATTGTCCTTTTTATTTTGAGTTACGGAGTGCAACACTCAGCATTCTGCCGACAAGCCGCTTTTTAATGCCAAATTTTCCCGACTGTAGCAGAGTTTCAGAAAAAGAGAGAATTAGAAAAAGAGAATTTTTCTTAAAAATATGATATATTTACCCCAAAGTCTTTTTCTGGCATTTCCATGGTTCACTTAACGTGAAAAAAATGATTCAGACAGGTGGACCACGATTCGACTATGTATTACAAAATCATCTGTTGTATATACTGTCGGCTATGATAAAATTCATCATTTTTGTATCAAAATCTTCTTCAAACTTATTTCCGTCTTGATAGTATTTTTGTAAAATTTCGTATCCCCTACTTCCGGGTTTCAAAGATTTTACGCCTAAGCTTGGGATTGAAGTAAATTGTTTAGTTTTTTCATTGTTCATGAATTCTCTGTAATCATATCGACCAAACTTATCATATATAACAGGTTTACTTTTAAATATCCAATTACCCTCTTCAAAATAATTACATGCGGTTATAGGACTATATTTTACCATTTCTCCTTCTTTAATACCTATTTGAGGTAATGTAAGAAGTCTTCGAAAGTAATAAAGGGTATGACCATGTTCAACATAATCTGTTATTATTATTGGTTTTTGTGTATTTTCTGCCAGTTCTTTTGTTAAACCAATATTATACAAATAATTTTTGTACTCTTGAATAAATGAGACTGGGAAATGTTGTAAATAATTGCAATGTAGCCCAGATATTGGGCAATATTTAACTTCTTCTCCCTGAAATTCAAGATATTTTGCCAAAAAAGCCGGAGAACGTCCTACTGATACAAAAATAAAGCCCTCAGGATATTTTTCATGCAGTCTCTCTGAAAAAAGTTTGCCAAAACTCTTAATAAAATTTGCACACTTAAATTTCTCTTCATAATTGTATAATATGTCTGTTTTATAAAAGATATCTATATATTTCCGTAATGTAGTTAATTCCTTATTTGACAAATTTTGATACTCTTCTGAACCGAAAACAATGCTGCGGCTAAAAATTTGTTCTGCGTCATTTTTGCAATGTTCGATAGCATTTAAATACTGTTCTTTAATAGCTGTTTGGTACTGTTTTTTTGTTTGAAGGCTTGGAATATATTTACACAAGAGCGAAGTTAATGATTTTTGTCCGTACAATTGACCAAAAGCTATATTTTGAGCGGGGTATTGCGAACTGTTATTGTTGTTTTTACAGTTATAATTAACGCATGAGTTTTTATTTAAATAAATACTGGATATTTGCATAATATGTATTTCCTTATATTATTAAAAAACCATAAAAATATTTTTTGCCGGCTACTTAAAAATAGGCTCAATTTAAGTATTTTATAATATTTATTTACCCCTTGAGCATCTGGCATCCAAGACTACGCACTCCACCAGAAAAAGAGGATAGGATTTATTCCCGGTCTCTTTTTATTTGATGAGTGAGTTTAAATAGTAAAATGGGTTAGTTCGAATAAATTAGAGCCGTCTTATAGCTGTGCATTCTGCCGGAATTCTTAATTTGGCATTAAGTCTTGATTATCAGAATTATTTTCAATAGTTAAAAAACTGTCAAAGCCTGTAAGTTTAAAGGCATGTAAGATTTCTTCGTTTACATTCCTCAGTTTTAATTGGCAGCCTTTTGCCTTTGTTATTTTATAGAGCTCCAAAATAGTCCTAAGCCCAATACTCGCGACAAAGCTGATTTCGGAAAATTCAAGAATGAGCTCCCTTGCATATTTTGTTAAAGCTTCTTCTTTTATTTCATCAAGATAATCAGGAGCATTATATATGTCTAACTTACCTTTAGCTTCAACATACAGTATGGCGTTTTTGAAATATGTAGTTTTAGTAAACAAAGCTTTTCTCCTAAATTTTTTTATACCACACATCCGCGGATGTAATCACTCTTGCGGAATATTAAAAATCAGGGTTAGGATATTTGTGTTGTTTTCTCTTTTATAATAGATTTCATTGGCCAAATTTTTCACCATATAGATACCCAAGCCACCGATAGGTCTTTCTTCGGGAGGCAAAGTTATGTCCGGGTCAGGCTTTTCAAGCGGATTATACTCAATGCCTTCATCTTTGAATTCAAAAATTATTTTATTGTCGGATTTGTTTAATGTCACATCTATGTTGCCTTGTTTTTCTGGATATGCATAGAATGCCACATTGGCGAATATTTCTTCTGCGCACACTTCCAGCTTGTTGGTCAAATCATCCTTTGTATTCCATTCTTGGCAGGTATTGTGTACCCAAGCATAGAAATCTCTGTAATTCTCCTGAGTAACCAACTGCCTGTACGTCTTCATATTATTTCCCTCCGCATTTGCTCCCATATTTTCCGTTCCGTTGTATTTAAAAATGAGCATTGTAATATCATCGCTTTGCAGTGCGGAATCGGTGTATTCTTGAATTGAACTTTTGACTTTTTCTTCAATAACATTTGGTTCTGTTTCTTCAATATTATTCAAACATTCGTGAAGTTTTTCTTCTCCATACATTTCTTCTTTGCCGTTTGTTGCTTCAGTAACGCCGTCTGTATAGGTATAAATTATTTCCCCCGGATTTAAAACCGTATTATATATTTCAAATTCTGCGTCTTCAAAAATGCCCAAAGGAACATTGGAATCCAGTTCCAAATATTCATAAGTCCCGTTCTGCCTTTTTATCAAAGGTAAATTGTGTCCGCAGTTTATGATATCCAATTTCCCCGTGCTAATATCCGCAATACCGGCGAGCATTGTGACGAAAAAGCCTTCTTTATTTGTTTCACAGATTTTTTTGTTTATGCTTTCAATAAGAATTTTGGGATTATCATTAGTCTGCGACAGGTTGTTTACAAGTGTTTTTACTGTCATCATGAACAGTGCGGCCGGAATTCCTTTCCCTGAAACGTCGGCTATTAAAAACATGAATTTTGTATCGTTTATAAAGTAGAAATCGTAAAAATCTCCTCCGACTTCTTTGGCCGCTTCCATCGATGCATATATATCAAACTCTGTTTTGTCAGGGAATGGCGGAAATACATTCGGCAGACTGGAGGCCTGTATTGATTTTGCAATAGAAAGCTCGGAATTTATTCTTGTTCTCTCATGTGTAATTGTTTTTATATCTTTGGTCATTTTGTCATATGTAGAGGCCAGTTGAGCAAATTCTTCCGGTTTTTCTATTTTGATATTAACATCTTCGCCGTTACTGATTTTATTTGCAATATCTTTCAACTTGGTAATAGGATTAATAATATATCTGTTCATGCTGAAATACAGAAGTGCCGGTATTATAAATCCAATCAGAAAAAGTACGATAAACATATTTATATAAAATTTGTCTATTTCTCTGAATATTTCCCGTTTTGGAACGCATACTACCAATACCATTCCGTTGCGTAAGGTTTTGTAAAACGGAATATATTTTTTATTATGGTATGTTATGTATGTTATTCCGTACAAATTGTCCGCATACCAGGGAACTTCTCTGAGTGAATGCCCGATAAGTTTATCATTATTAAGATAAGGGTCACTTGTAGCAATAATATAATCATCATCTTTGTTTCCCAACAAAGCAAAGCTGTTTTTTATTTCATTTCCGTTTTTATACATGGAAAAAGTTCTTTCCAAAGGCTTCATTTTGGAAACATCATCAATAATCGTGCTTATTTCCCAATCAACGGTAGAAATACCAAGCAACTCACCGTTTGCATATATTCCGGTTCCGACTGTTATCATTAAGGTGTTGCTGCCTTGGTTTTCATAGTATGGTTCCGACCAAACAAGATTATTCTCGGGGGTAACTTTAGATATTATTTGTTTATACCAGCCCTGATTATGGTAGTCATATTCTTCGCTGCTGAAGCTTTCATCAAGGACAACCTGATTTTCTCTGTTGCGATAAGCATAAAAGCATACTCTTTTTTGAGATTTATCGACAATATACGGTTCAAACCAAATTCCGCCCCCAAGGCTTTCGGGATAGTTTTCAAAAATCTTTATTATGGTTTTATTTGTTAATTCAATACTTTTGTCCGTCTTATAAAATAAACTTCCAATTCGTGCCAAATCAAGAACGTTATCTTCATAACGTATAATTTTTTTATTTATATCCTGCACGAATTTATCCACGGAAAACACGTAGTTTTGAACCATTAACTGCTTTGTTTTCATTCGAGAAATTACGGTATAGCAAACAAATGCAGACATTAAAATCGTGAGCATTACAATTGCCGTAATAAGAATTTTTGATTTTACAGTTTTAAACATTATTCAAACACTAAAAATTTATCAAATCCTACAAGTTTAAAAGAACCCATTAATTGCTCGGAAACACCTTTGAGTTTTAGAACTCCTTCTTGTGATTTCAGAAGTTTATATAACTCTAAAATTATTTTTAATCCGAAACTTGAAATAAAAGTAATTTCCGAAAAATCAAGAATTACTTCTGTTATGGTTTCTTCTGAATCTTCAATAGTGTCTTTGATCCTTGTACCGTAATCAACAGCAGTATCAAGGTCCAATCTTCCGGATGCTTGAACATATAAACCGCTAATACCCATTCTTTTTATAGCAAATTCCATATAAAAACCTCAAATATTGTAACCTCAATTCAAATTATTACATAAAAATCTGATTCATTTATCATATAACTAATGTATCTGCTGCTTTTGTTACCGGCAGATTAAAAAGTTTTCATACGAAAGGTTTGTTGTAGAATTCATATATGAACAAAAGTTATTTAAATTCTCCGATAGGAATATTAGAAATTATTTGTGAAAACGGTTCTCTGATGTCATTAAAGCTTGTTGAAAAAAATGGCGAATCGGATTTTGAAACTCCTTGTATTATTAATATAAAAAAGCAGCTAAGCGAATATTTTTCAGGCAAAAGGCAAAAATTTGATATTAAAATAAATCCTAAAGGAACAGAATTTCAAAAACTTGTGTGGAATAATTTACAAAAAATTTCATACGGAAAAACAACAAGTTATTCCGAAATTGCGGAAATGACCGGAAAACCACATGCGCAGCGGGCAGTCGGTTTGGCATGCAACAAAAATCCGATTATGATAATCATTCCTTGTCACAGAATAATTTCTAAAAATGGTAATTTGGGCGGTTTCGCATACGGAATTTTCATCAAGAAAAAATTATTGAATTTAGAAAATGTAACATAAATTTAACCAATCAGCTAAGATTTAAACACTCTGTTTAGGTAGTTGTAGAGCGGATGAATGGCATTTTAAATGCATGGCTGCAAGCAAAAACAAAATACATCTTTACAAAAAATGACATCTAATGTATCATTAAATTGACGCTTAATAATTCGTTACATTCTAGCAATATAATTTGTTTTCAAGGTTTATTTAAAATATAATGTTGAATGTGACGTAAAGTCGTAGTTCAATATTGATAGATATAATCACATTAATTAGGAATAAGAATATTATGAAAAAACAAATTTGTTATTTGGTTGCTGCTTTGTTTCTGTGTACTGTTGCACAGGCAAAGGCAGATCCGCTAGGTGTTATGCCTAGTGATTTTGCCGGCAGAGGAATTGAAGCCGGTGCTTACAACAGGTTAGAACAATCTAACATCAACAACTACAAGTTGGAAAAGAGTTATGTTCAAACTCTTGATCACGTAACTGATGATGAAAGAATTTATGATGCTTCTGTTGAAGAAGACATTGCAAGAGAAGGTATTTTGTACAACCCTCACTTTATGCTTGAGAAAGTAAACTTTGAAGGGAATACAAAAATTGATGAATCCGAACTTCAGCATTTGGCACTTGAAGTTTTGGGTGAAGATGTATTCTTTGATGAATTGTTGGAATTATGTTCAAAGGTTACAAATCTATACCACTCAAAAGGTTATTTAACATCATATGCAACAGTTCCGCCACAGAGAATTGTTGATGGTGTTGCAACAATTAAGATTGTTGAAAGTAAAGTCGGCGAGATGAATATCGAAGGCGAAAAATGGACTCGTGAATGGTACTTGAAACACATCATAATGGGTAAAGCCGGCCTTCGTGAAGGTGATGTATTTAATGCAAAGAACCTTCAAAGAGCTATGAAGGAAATCAACCGTGAATCTTATGTTCAGGTTCAAACAGAAGTTGAACGTCAAGAAGATGGTGATGAAAATACACAAATTACACTTAATGTAAGAGACAGATTCCCGATTCAATTGGGATTTGCATATGATGACTACGGCAGATCAATTACCGGCGCACAAAGAGTTTCATTCTTAGTCGGTATGCATAACCTGACAGGTTTGGGCGACAAATTGTACGGCGGTACTATTTTGTCATCAGGTTCAACAGGTTGGATGGCAGGATATTCGTTACCTATTTCAAACTACGGAACAAGATTGTCATTTGACTTTTCTGATTCTAACGTAAAATTACACGGTATATACAGACCAAACGATGTTAGAGGTAATGCTCAAAGTTACTTCACAAAGATAACTCATCCGTTGATTCAAACTGCTAAATCAGATTTGTATTTCTATACAGGTTATGATTATGTAAGAGCTAATACAACAATGCACATACCTTACTACAAGATGTCTGATTATCAATTGAATGTATGGCGTTCGGGATTGTATGGTATGACAGACGATAGTTATGGTCGTTGGATCGGCAGCTTGGGTATAGACTTTGGTATGGGCGGTTCAGACAAGTTGAACTCTCAATATGATACTTCATTCTTCAAGATGACTGCAGGTATTACACGTGCGCAGAGATTGTTCTCAAGAAGTATGGGTATAGTAAGAATCAACGGTCAGTTCTCACCGAACAAATTGTTCGCTGCTGAACAAATGCAGTTAGGTGGTCCTTACACATTAAGAGGTTTCCAACCGGCTGAAATTATCGGTGACTATGGTTTCTCAGGTACTGTTGAATACAGAACGCCTATTCCGTTCTTAGATAAGATTTGGCCATGGTTAGATGACAGATTGAGATTGGCTGCATTCTATGATTACGGTTGGGTTGATTCTCACAGCCATATCGATTATCCTGCTAAGTTCTTGCACAGTGTTGGCTTTGGCGGATACTTGAACCTCACAGATTGGCTTGCTGCTCAAGTCGGTGTAGGCTTCCCGTTGATAGATGATTACGGTAAGAATACTGCAAGATTCTACTTCAGTATCAACTCTGACTTAGACAGAATAATTCCGTTGAGAAATCCGGAAAAGTTATAATTAGTAATAAAACTATAAAGAGCGGGATTCGGATTCGAACCCCGCTTTTTTTGTGCTAAACTGATTTTATGAAAAAACAGTTTTCAAGAACGGAATTACTTATAGGTGAAAATGGGTTAAAAAAACTGGAAGCTTCTCGTGTTGCAGTTTTTGGAGTTGGAGGAGTGGGTGGTTATGTCGTCGAAGCTCTTGTGAGGAGCGGTCTTGGTGCGATTGATTTAATTGATGATGATAAGATTTGTGTGACAAACTTGAACCGTCAGATATATGCAACGCATAGTACGGTCGGAAAATATAAAGTTGATGTTGCGGAAGAAAGAATCCTTGATATTAATCCGGATTGTAAGGTTACAAAATTTAAAACCTTCTTTACTCCGGAAACATCATCAGAGTTTGATTTTTCGAAATACGATTATGTTGTGGATGCAATTGATACAGTGACAGGGAAGATTGAACTTGTGGTGAAGTGCAATGAAATGAATATACCTATTATTTCGTCGATGGGGGCAGGTAATAAGATGCATCCGGAGATGTTTGAAATATCTGATATTTACAAAACTTCTGTTTGTCCGCTTGCAAAAGTTATGCGGCAAGAGCTAAAAAAAAGAAGAATAAAAAAGCTAACGGTTGTATATTCCAAAGAAATTCCGATAAAACCAAATGACGATACTGAGATAAGTTGTAAAAAACACTGTGTATGTCCCCCGGGAACAGTGAGGAAATGTACGGTAAAACATCAAATTCCGGGCAGCAATGCTTTTGTGCCGCCTGCAGCCGGATTGATTATAGCCGGAGAAATAATTAGAACACTAATTGGGGATAATTGTTGTTGATTATACCGTAAAGTCGATTGTGTCCGGAATTATATCCATATTCTTGATCATGTAGTCCATGATTCTAAAAGATGCATCTTCTTTATCTGTGGCATTCTTACAAAATTTTTCAAAAATGACTGCAATATCTTCTTCGTTTTTGCACGAATATTTAAATTTTTGCAGGGTTTTATTTTTGCGTACAATATCACCTACAACATTTACAAATTTTCTATTAGGACTTTGAACCATTTCAAAACGAAGGGTCGAACCGTTTAATTGATTAATTCTTGCCATGCTTCCAAAATTTGTTGATGACGATTGTGAAATTCCCATTATCTGCATTTTTCAATTTCTCCTTTATAATAAATATCAAAAATCATAACCATAATCAGGATCTTCAAAATAAGCATCTTCTGGATAAGCATCTTCCGGATAAATATCTTCTAGGCATTCATCGAAGGATTCGTTTTCTTGATCACCATTATTTTTAGTTACAATTTCATTTATTTCTGCATCAAAAATCACATCACTAATCTTGTCTTGATCTGATTCATTGGCTAGTTTTAATTTTTTGCAAATATTTTCTATCCAATACGACTGAAGAAATCTGTCATATGAAATTCCTCTTTTCCATTGGTGAGTAAAAATATCCTGTTCCTTACCTTTTTTCAAAATCTTAAGCGAAAGATCCGTAATTTTCCCTTTTTTATTGTGCATTACTTCTGCTAACACTGTCGAGCCGTTGTTTAAATAGACCCTTCCTGTTCCGTTAAAACCGGTATTGTAACTGTTTGATATGGGATTAATTTGCATTTTTAATTCCTTTCCAAGTACTATGATATTATCATAAAACCCGTAAAAAAAATATTTGCTACTAATTCTTAAGGTGTATTAATTACAATACTTGTTTACAAAATATTTTCATGCGACAATAATTTTAACTGGTTAACAGTATAAATAGTAGTAGGGGTGCAGGGATATATGAAACTTTGCACCAAAGAAATATAGAAGGAAACAAGAAAATGGCTAGAAAAACTCCATTAGAAAAAATCAGAAATATTGGTATTGC
>JAEEGL010920217.1_pt1 | contig 12384 bp, 11 predicted proteins | sample 9134231 | NCBI WGS metagenome assembly JAEEGL01 (sample SAMN16246548, study PRJNA631951) | gut metagenome | biome: gut microbiome; feature: rumen; material: fiber-attached | host: Bos | place: Iran: Karaj | collected 2018-10 | reverse complement strand
CAGCCAATCAAGGAATCTCCAGATTTTTGACTGACTTCATATTCGAAGCAGTCCATTAAATCAAACGCCGAGGAAACCCTGCTGAATAATCTCAGCCATAGTCATTTCACACGTGAATATCATATTCAGCAAGTATAGATACCCAAAGAATAAGCAGATACACGCCGCATCTGACAGTGTTTCCTGATTCATTCAATTCTCTTACTTAGCAATGCACGATAACCTCAGATCAATTCCTTTATCCTTTCCATCGCCGCGGCAATAACCTGGTCCATATCATAGTATTTATACTCGCCCAGCCGGCCGCCGAAAACCACATCCTTTTCCCTTTCCGCCAGCTCTTTGTACGCCTGGTACAGTTTCCCGTTCTTCTCGTCATTCACCGGATAATACGGCTCGTCCCCCGGCTTCCACTCGGAACTGTATTCCCGGGAAATCACGGTCTTCGGCAGGTCACTTCCTTCCTCATCCTTCCCGAATTCAAACCACTTATGCTCAATGATCCGGGTCCAGGGCGTTTCCGCATCCGTATAATTGACTGCCGCGTTCCCCTGGAAATTCGGCTTGTCCAGTACCTCTGTCTCAAAACGGACAGAACGGTATTCCAGGTTCCCCAGGCTGTAGCTGAAGTAAGCATCGATGGGACCGGTATAGATTACTTTTTCCGCCAGCCCGTCCCACTTCGCCTTATCCGCAAGATAATCCTCGCCCAGCCGGACCTCAATCCCGTCCAGCATGTTTCCGACCATCTTCGTGTAGCCGCCCACCGGAATTCCCTGGTACAGGGCATTGAAATAATTGTTGTCGAAGGTCAGCCGGACCGGCAGCCGCTTGATGATAAATGACGGCAGTTCACTGCAGGGACGTCCCCACTGCTTCTGGGTATACCCCTTGATCAGCTTTTCATAGATATCCGTTCCCACCAGGGAAATCGCCTGCTCTTCCAGGTTCCGGGGTTCTGTGATCCCCGCCGCCTTCCGCTGTTCGGCAATCTTCGCCGCCGCTTCCTCCGGCGTTACCACGCCCCACATTTTATTGAACGTGTACATATTGAAAGGCAGGCTGTACAGTTCTCCCTTATAGTTTGCCACCGGACTGTTGGTAAAACGGTTGAAAACAGCAAACCGGTTCACATAATCCCAGACCGCCCTGTTGTTTGTATGGAAAATATGGGCGCCGTAAACATGAACATGGATGCCTTCCGTTTTCTCCGTATACACATTTCCCGCAATATGAGGCCGCTTATCAATCACAAGAACCGTCTTCCCGGCATCCGCCAGTTTCCGCGCGCATACCGCCCCATACAGTCCGGCTCCAACAATCAGGTAATTGTACATACGTCTCCTCCTTTTGTCCTGTGGCTTTTCCTGTGTTCAGTCAATTCATTTCATGCCTTATCGGATCCGTGTTTATGTCCGGCCGGAACAAATACGGAAAACATCCCCAGCAGCAGAATGAGCGATATTATAACAATCCTTACGGTATTGGTATATATGGCCGTATACCGTTCCTCGTATACATCCATCATCAGACTGTCCGGATATGTTTCCCGGCTGTCTGTCACCAGGTTTCCCCTGTACGCACGCACCCCATAGGTATAATGTGTATAAAACCGGATCGGTTCCTTCTCCGGATCCGTCTTCACCAGCCTGGCAAAATAATGCTCCCCGCCGTCAACCGGATCAAAAGATACTTTTATTCCCTTATTCTCCACAAGACCGGGAGAGAGATGCGCAGTGCGCAGTTCCTCCCCGGCATCGTTCAGAATGCTCAGTTCATATCCGGAACATGCATTCATGTCCGTTTCTTCAGGCAAATCAGCCTTGATGAACAGAGCATTAAAAGGTTTCTTTGCGTAAAATTCCTGTTCCAGCCACTGAAAATCCTGCGGCTCAACCTCCTCACACAGCCTGGCATTCTCCGTGGAAAAAACACTGTAGAAATGGAGTGTCGCTTTTTCTCCCATTGCGCCGTTCAGGACAACGCAGGCGATGATCAGGAATCCCGTCACTGTCAGTCCCAGCACGCTCTTCCCGGCCCAGTTCAGCCTTATCCTTCTTTCCGTCTCCTCCCGTGCGGCAGAAATACCGTATCCGGCAACAACCAGCATCGGCAGGAGGAAAGGAATAGAATACCTGGCATTTGTCTCCCACACAGAATGAAACACAGTGCCGCCAAAGACTGTAATGATCATAATCAGCACAATCTCCGGCACCTTTTTCCTGCGCACGGCAATCCCACAGGCCAGCAAAAAGAGGATAATCAGCAGCAGCCTGAAGGCCTGGCTGTACAGCTTTGTTAATTGGTTCCTTGCCCCGCATCCTGTATAGTATTCCGACAGAGTATTCCCTTCGCTTACAGCAGGCGGCCAGTAAAAAAATCCGCCATTAGCCCAGGTCACCTTCATCTTCCTGTACCAGAGTCCCAGCAAACCTCCGGGCCCGGCCTCAGTCCAGTTTTTCCAGGCCTGTTCCAGGGCGAATCCGGATCTCTGCGGCAGCTGCTCAACCGTCATAACAGCATCCAGGTCCGCCTCATTCCATATCCCGTTCCCGTGTGATCCCAGCATCAGCCAGAAAGACAGCGGCAGATTCAGCTGCCTGATCTTCCCAAAACGCCGGTCAACCTGGGCATTCACAATGACCAGCACCAGGATCACCGCAAGCAGAAAACAGAGAACCTGAATAATTCTCCTCCGGCTGATCCCCCGCCTGACCACAGCGGGGAACCAAACCACCCCTGCCGCGATCAGCGGAAAGACCGTTGTCGCGCGGATCAGCCAGCCCATTCCCGTAAGCAGGCCCTCCGCCAGCGCCAGCAGGATTCCTTCCCCCGGTTTTCCTGTCCGTTTCAGCCGGAGAGCAATATACAGTATCCCCATCATGACCGGCAAACTGTATGACATGGAATAAGTCCAGTTCACCAGCAGGTAGAAATACGGATTAAACAGGCAGAGAACAGCCGTTTTCGCCGCAGCTTTCATTCCCCTTGTTTCCTTCACAATCAGCCAGGCCAGGAGCATCGCAGTCAGCAGAACCGCCACATTCATATGGTTCAGGAACATTTCACAGTCCTGAACTCCCAGGTTTGTCAGGATTTTAATCAGGAAGCTTTCAAACAGGATCACCGGGTAATTATTTCCAAAGCTTCCCACATATTTAATATACCGCAGATCTTCTGCTGCTTCGGCGTTTTTCCTCAGATAGAACGCCGTATCCAGCGCATCAATGGAATCAACATACTGTGATACCCGGGCGCTGAAACTGACCAGGGACAGCAGCACAGCCATGAGAAGCATCGCTGCCAGGGAAACAATCAGGCAGGTTCTTTCATTCAGCGTGTCCAGCCATTGAAAACTCTTCCATACCAATAAAAAAACCAGCAGGCAGAAAGCCAGTCCAACCAGAATCGTGCGACCCGTGCTGTTAGCGGCTCCGAGCGTCTGGTCGCCCATCACCTCAAGCGCCCCCACAGCCGCGCACGCAAAACATATAATCAGCAAAACCAGTATAAGCCTGTGAAATCTGTTAACAATCACCATGGTTCCATCTGTCCTGTCCTGTTTGTCTGAATAGCGGATTATCGTTCCGGATAAGCGGAATCAGCTGCGTTTCCGTATTTTCTCCATTGCCTGGCCGTAAATTTCCATCACCATGGTTTCCTTCCGGATCATCAGGAATCCGCCGTATATTCCGAAGAACAGTACAGCGGCTACCGCCAGCGTCAGGAAGCTGCCCAGGCCGAGCGCTTTCACCCACACAGAAGCCGCAATGCCCAGGAGAATACCTGTGATGATATTGAACCAGTGAATCTCCCGGACGGTATCCCTGACCTCACCGCGCAGCGCGTGATACTGAACCAGCAATACCGCAAACTCCGCAATCAGCGTCCCGACAGCGGCGCCGGTGGATCTCATCCGGGGAATCAGGAGCACATTGATAACCACATCAATCAAGGCGCCGGTAATTTCTGAATACAGGACTGTCTTTTCCCTGCCGGTGGGAACCAGGATCTGGATTCCCAGGATATTGGTAATCCCGATCAGAAACAGCGTCGGCATAATCACCTGCATCGGGGTAATCGCTTCATAATACCGGTTTCCTGCCAGCACCAGAATGCTTTCTTTGGCAAAGAGGATAAAAAAGACAGAAAGCGGAACAGCCAGAAGCGTCACAAAGTTCAGCGCTTTCAGCGTAATTTTCCTGAACGCTCCGGTATTCCCCTGTTCAACATAATATGAGGAACGGGGCAGCAAAACCGCCCCAAGGGAAGTCACCACACTCACCAAAATCACCTTGATTTTTACCGCTGTATCATAATATCCCACATCTGCATCAGTGAGCATAAAACCCAGCATAACTGTATCAAGGTGCGTATAAATCGTTGTAGCACAGGCCATGGCAAAGAAAACCGCCACCAGTTTCAGGTGCCTGCGGAGATCATAATGGCCCACAGGCCGGAAACCAATATATTTATGCGCGTTCACCAGGTTCAGGATATTTGATGCCGATGACGCAAAAATGGTGATTGCGCCATAAACCAAATAGTCCGATTCGGCCCGAACCAGCAGGAACATGGCCACCACCGCGATCAGCTTAAAGACAATGGACCTTATTGTAATATATGTATATTGCTCCAGCGCTTTGTATAGCCACTCCATGCCGATGGAGGAAAGCAGGATCGTCATGCTGATGATCACATATAAAAACCGGTTCTCCTGCAGCTGCGGTATGGGTACGAACAGTAGAGCAGCAGCCAGAAGCACATAGGATACAGCCGACATAATCAGGTTAATCATGAGCAGTTCATGTGCTGTCCTGGTAAGCTGTTCCTTATCTTCCCTGACCCTGGCGCAGGCCCTGATTCCGTAAGTCGGAATGCCCAGCTGGGCCAGCATGACAAAATAAGCAATCACAGATGTTGCAGTGCTCACTCTTCCCTTTCCAGCCGGTCCCAACACCCGGGAAATATACGGAATGGTAATCAGGGGGAAAATGACTGTTGACACTGTCAGAATGGCATTCATTATAAAATTTTTCTTAATGGATGCTTTTTTGTCCATAATGAGTCCTTTCCGTGGAAAAGTATCTGAGAACCGCGCAAAACTATTCCTGTTATATCACGCAGTTCCGGTAAGAACGTCCAGCCCGCTTCCTTTTCCTGCCGCTTTATTTGTCCCGCCGGAAAAAACAAGCATTCCGGCAGCCAGCCAGATCGTATTGTAGTGAAGATACATATACAGGTCATCAATCATAAAGCGGACAGCCAGCAAAAACAGAACCGAGAGCATATAGATGTCTTTCCTTTTATATGCCCGGTACGCGGCAAGCGTGCTTACCAGGAGAATTAATCCCATAAAGACATAACCAAAGCGCTGGGTCACCTGAATGTAGTAACTGTCCACATACAGGTATGTGTCGGTGCTCTTCTCCCCGTACATATTCAATCCGTTTCCGACCCATTTGATTCCCGGATTTCCGAACGGGCTGACCCCGATACTGGTCAGGGATTCCTTTCCGAGGGAAAGGCGGCTGCCAAATATACTGTTCATCTTAGCCATCCAGGAAACAGAAGGCTGATAATTCAGCGTTAAAGCGAAAGAAAGAGCACATGCCAGAATAAAAGAGAACACCATCACATAACAGATCAGTTTCCTGCGCAGAACGAAACTGCCGTGCTTTCGAAGCAACAGACCAAAGAACAGGGTCATCATCGTCAGCAGAAAGCACAGCCTGGCGTCCGTCTTCCGGAAAAGCAGATAATTGATCACCGCCAGCACCAGCGCGCCGGGAACCGTCAGTTTCTCTTTTTTCCTGTATACCCACAGGCATGTGATATTCGACATCAGCGAAGGGCCGTACAGCGCATACAGGAACCCGAGGTATTCCCTGCGCCGGTCCCCTTCGCCCACATAATTCGGGATAATTCCCGCATACGAACTGATTACTATGACCGCCAGCAAAAACCCGGAAATCCATATTGTGATCCGGCTGATCTTCCTGAAAGAGATCTTCCGGGCGCAGAACATATAAAACAACACGGCCGCAACCGCATTCTGGGAAACACCCTGTCCGACCCTGACAATATTGACAAAAAGCAAAATGATAACGCCTACGGTCAGTATGTTTTTCATCGTCAGGCCGTTCCTGACCAGTTCATAAAGGCCAAGCAGTCCTATGCACAGAACAAAAACCGGTTTCCATACGGAAGCAATATACCTGTAAAAAAATGATACACTGAGAATCATATATACCAGGTATACTGTATACGAAACGAAAAAGATCAACTCTGCCCCTTCAAACTTCGGAATCCGGGGTTTGTGTATTTCCAGAAACGGAATCCTGTTCTTTCTTTTCATGTTTATCTTCCCAGCTGCCAGTTCTTTATTATACCTTTATTTCCTGACCTTAAACCTCACAGTATACAGCAGCCACATTATCCGCCCCAGATGCATCCTTTCAAAAAGCACCAGCTTTCTTTCCCTGTTCTCCAGCCGGCTCAGATCCACATTTCGGATCGCATCGCTGTAAGTTTCGCTCTTCAGCGTATCCAGGAATTCTTTCCTGTTTTTCCTTAAGCCGCCCTGATACTCCGGGTGAAAAAAGTAGGTGGTAAATGAAACCGCAAGATACAGAATCACTCTTGTATAGTATGCTTTCTGAAAGTCCCCGCCTTTCCCGTGTTCTGTCCCGAATTGACGGATCCGTTCATAAATCCGGCTGAAAACCTCCAGCTGATTCGGCCGGAAACGATGGGTCAGGGATGACTGAAGCACCCTGAAATGATACGTAACATGTTTCAGATAGGCTACCTTCCCGGCATATTCAAAAACACCCAGGCAAAACAGGCAGTCATCAAAAACACCCCGCACATAGGGATCAAATTTCAAACCATATTGCATAATCAGCTCCCTCTTTATCAGTTTTGTCCAGGGAGCGCCGATGCCCATTCCGTTGTTTTTCTCTGTGGAATAAGGCGCATAACTCTTGTGAAGAACCATCCGCTGCAACTGAAGAATGATATCCCTGTCATCCGTCACAAAAGGTTCAGGGAAAAATGAGCAAACCGTCTGCTCCTGTTTGGCCGTAAATTTGCAGTGGTCCGTAATGACCACATCCGCCCCTGTCCTGACAGCTTCCTCATACATACACTGTAGCGCGTCCGGTTCCAGATAATCATCCGAATCCATGATGTAAATATAATCGCCTGTGCATTTCGCCAGGGCATCATTCCTGGCGGCGGATACGCCTCCGTTTTCCTTATGAATCACAGTGATCCGGCTGTCCTTTTCCTGATACTCATCCAGTATGGCCCCGGAATGATCTGTGCTTCCGTCGTCCACAGCAATCAGTTCAAATTCCTTCAGTGTCTGGTTGAGTACACTGTCCACACATTCCTGAAGATACTTTTCCACATTGTATACCGGGATAACAACACTGAGCTTCATATTGTCCACCTCTCTGTCTGCTGATTGTACCAATTGCAACCAACTTACAGTTCCTTCAGATAATTCATGAAGTTTTGTTTGTTTTCCAGCGCGGTTGTGGTCGGCCGTCCCAGGTCCTCCCTGGCCCCGATGGAACATTTCACTTCGATCAGGCTCAGCTCATTCCGGCTCTTTGCCGCTTCCAGTTCCCTGTCCAGGTCCTCAAAAGTGTCCACACAAACCGCGTTCGGATATCCGCACGCTTTCGCGACAGCCACCAGGTCAATCTGTCCCGCAACAGTAGGCATACCGCCAACCGTTTCATGAGCCGCGTTGTTGATGACCACATGGATCAGGTTCTTCGGCTTGTTTGCGCCCATAACCGCCATGGATCCCATATGCATCAGCACCGCACCGTCCCCGTCAACACACCAGATCCGCCGGTCCGGCTTATTGATGGCTACCCCCAGGGCAATGGAAGAGCTGTGGCCCATGGAACCCACCGTCAGGAAATCATATTTGTGGTCCTGGCCGTTCGCCACCCGGGTCTCAAACAGTTCCCGGCTGGCTTTTCCTGTCGTGGATACAATCGGATCCTCGCCGGAAGCCTTTACGATATGCTGGATAATCTCTTCACGGATCATGGTATTCCCGTTTTTGTACTCCACCTTCGGGGCATCAGTCAGGGCACCTTTGCGGATTACAAAAGCCACATCCTTACCCGTTGAAAGAATGGCCCTGAAATCCTCCATGGCTTTTTCCACTTCTTCGTCCGTGGTTTCCTTTCCGATGATAAAGGTGGCAATATCCATATCCTCCAGGAGTTTTACCGTAACTTCTCCCTGATAGATATGCTGGGGTTCGTCATGGATTCCGGGTTCCCCGCGCCATCCGACAATAAAAACCACCGGAATCGCATACACCTTGTCATTCAGCAGGCTGGCAACCGGATTAATGATGTTCCCCTCGCCGCTGTTCTGCATATAAACCACCGGAACCTTGCCGGTCGCGAGATGATATCCTGCGGCCAGGGCCGTACAGTTCCCTTCATTGGCAGCAATCACATGGTGCTTCGGATCAATCCCGTAGGCAGCCATCAGATAATTGCACAGGGCTTTCAGCTGGCTGTCCGGCACGCCGGTGTAGAATTCAGAACCAATGATCCTGACAAGGTTTTCAACTTTCATACGCTTACCTCAACAATCCTTTATTATTTTTCCTTACAGGCCGCCGTTCTCAACTGATTTTAAAAAGCCATTTTCTTCTACCGGATAAGTGTTGGGGCCTTCCCAATAAACCCATGATTTATCCGGAACTTTCCAGTTCGAACCATATTTATATTCCAGAATTTCTTCAGCCTTTTCAGGAATGAAAATCCTATGGTTATCAATCTGAATTATTCTTGTTTTCTCAACAAGCGGACACTTTTTAATTACACTCTTCCACTGCTTAGCCTTTGAATCATTTTCAGGAGTATAAAACAGATAACAGTACATTGTTTCTGTGTTTTCTTCGGGTGTATATAATTGCAGGTCTATTTTTATATGATTTCTCATATATGATTGTTCTTTAATCACACCAGCAACTGTGAATTCTCTATAAAGCGTATATCCGAATGATTCCAAGATTGAATCTGCTTTCTTTATTGCATTATCACTTTCCTGTACAATTCCAATATCAATATCCGCGTCATGTTTTAATAAATGCCCTTCTCTCATCAATCCAAGCAAAGTTCCAAAGTCAACAAATGAACAAAGCCCTTCATTATTCAATGCCGTCACAATCGTTTCTATTTCTTTTATTCCATATTTCTGAACACAGAATATTCTCCTTTTTTTCCCAACTTTTACTATAATATCCCGAATTGTTTTGTTTTTCTTTAGAAGATCTTTAATCACTGTGCTCTTCTCCCCTAGTATGTATAGTTTTTTCCTTGTCCGCAGTATTCCAGTCAATTTTCATCAACCCTCATATCCCTTATATGAGGTACTTGAATAGAATCCTTTCTTTAATCTACAGAACAGGCTAAACGTTCTATTTCCAAGCATCAGACATGCGCCCTTTACTTTCCGTCCGAAAGGTATATATCTGTTCGATAATAATCCTCTTTTATGTTTTGCGAACAATCCTTTAGCACGATTCCACAATGATGACCCCACTTCCGACTGATTTAAACAATCCTCAAGTATTCCCATTAAGTCAGATGTATATTTGGATAAGAATGCCATATATACATCTTTTCTACCTTTAGTTATAAAGAATGTATCCATTTCTTCAAGAAAATCGCATTTATCAAACCGACGGTTTAATTTGGATTTGTCTGCAATTATGGAATTGGGACGCCCTATTCTGTAATAGTATAAAGGCTCCTGATAAAAAACATTTTTTTTGCTCAGATTAACAATTTTATAGGTTGTTCCTGAATCTTCAAAATACTTTCCGTATGGAAATCGTATGTCTGTAAATAATGATGTTTTATACATCTTGTTCCACGTATATAAACCGATATGTCCGCTATTTAAAAACATCAGTTTGTATACTTCATCCGTATCCAATTCATTATATTGGCTTTGGGGATCCGGGCCTGTTCTTGTCCCATCAGGATATATTTTCCAGGCCGGGCATATTGCAAGATCCGCGCCTGTTGCTTCCATGCATGACAACATTTTTTCAACAAATGTTTTATCCAGATAATCATCGGAATCCAGAAAACAGATATACTCCCCGGAAGCAATCCTGATTCCCCGGTTCCTCGCTTCTGAAAGCCCTTCATTTTTATCATGAAGGACAATGATCCGATCGTCCTTCTCCTTCAGCGCGTCACACATCCTGCCGCTGCTGTCTGTGCTCCCGTCATCCACAAGGATTATTTCCAGATTCCGGTATGTCTGGTGTATTGCACTGCTAACCGCTTCTTCCAGGTATTCCTCGACATTATAAACCGGAATAACAATGCTGACCTTTTTATCCATGTTCATTATCCCCTACAGGTAAAATATACCCGGATTTCTTTTTATTCCCGGATCAGTTTCATACTGTGCTTATATCTTTTATCTTCCGGCGGCAATTCCAGATAATTCCCGTATATTGAAGCCAGTATCTCCTCCGCTTTATCAGGAATCCGTACTGTGAGTCCTCCAAACGGAACCATTCTGCCGTTCCCGTAATAATCCCGCGGGAATTCGGTTCTCCATTTGTATTCACTCATAAAGTTGATGGTGTTGTGTTTGTTCCCGTTCACCATCGCTTTATCCATTTTGGAAAGCGCTTTGTAATTGTTGATATATCTTTCAAACTTAAATACCCTGCAGGTGCGGATCAGGATTTTTTCCAGGCCGGACCTTTCCCGGCCTGTGACAAGGTAATGATCAAGGTTCGACCACATCATGATCAGTTTCCTGTACAGCAGCCTGTATTTATGAAGAAAATGATGAACGGGGTTAACAGGCATCCCATCAATCACAAAAACATCCACCCAGACATTCATAACCGCGTCTTTTGCCCTGTATGATGTCATGATTTTCTTTTCCGTGTTGACAAACTGGGTAATAAAATCAATATATCCTTCCCGGTTCCTGTAATTCAGGCATTTATAAGGAGCACGCGCTTCTTTGTCCGCTATTTCCAGGAATCGTTCATAATCTTCCCGGAACATGCCGACATCAATATCATCATCCCACGGAATCATGCCCTGATGCCTGACCGCACCCAGCAATGACCCTTCCATCAGATAATACTTGATCTGATTCTCATCGCATATCCGGATCAGTTCCCCGAGAATACCCATCTCAATGGCCTGAAGTTCACGGATTTCTTCCTGGATAACCGCATTGCCGTCCATTTGTTCATCCCTTTTTATACTTTATTGCCAGCCTGAAGATTTTCATATCATCCACAAGGTATCTCTTCGCCAGTCTTTTCGGATCCTGCGTAATCCGGTACAGCCATTCCAGGCCGTGATCTGCCATCCAGGCCGGCGCTCTTTTTATGTTTCCGGCTTCAAAATCGAGACTGGCGCCCAGTCCCAGTGAAAGCGGAACCCCCAGTTCCTCCCTGTGGTGAAGAATGAACAGCTCCTGTTTGGGGCATCCAAGGCCCACAATCAGAATATGCGGCTTCACATCACGGATCTGCCGGATAATCTTTTCCATCTCTGCTTCATCTTTTTCAAATCCGTAGGGCGGGGAATAGGTCCCGACAACCTGCAGCCCGGGATATTTGTTCATCAGGTTTTCCGCCGCCTTTGCCGCCACGCCCTCCGCCGCGCCAAGGAAATACATGGTATAACCTTTTTCCGCCGCAAGTCCGCACAGCCTGGGGAAAAGATCAGATCCGCTGATTTTTTCCTTGATCGGCGTTCCGTACCATTTTGATATCCATATCAGCGGTTTTCCGTCCGTAAGAATCAGGTCTGCGTATTGATATGCCTCTTTCAGTTCGCCGCCTCTTTCCAGCTGGATGATATGATCAACATTCGGTGTTACAACGAAGGAGTTTTTATCCTCAAGGATCAGTTCATTGATTCTCTCAAGGGTTTCCTGCATTGTCAGATTATCGATTTCCGTATTCATAAACTTCATTCTTGACATTGACTGCACTCCTCTTAACATCAATCTGTCCGGGAAGATCTCCCGGTACTGATCAGGATGTCTTTCTGTTTACGGCCGATCTTGTCTTCCTGCCTGCCAGGGCATCCGCTGTCTTTTTTACAGGGCACCTTCATGCAGCAATACGGCTTTTATCGTTTTCACCAGGATCTTCATATCCAGCGTCAGGGACCAGTTGTTAATGTACCGGGTGTCCAGTTTGACAACTTCTTCAAAGTCAGTAATGCTGCTCCTGCCGCTGACCTGCCACAGGCCTGTAAGGCCGGGTTTCGCTGACAGCCGGGCACGATGATGATACTTGTACTTTTCCCACTCATCCTCCGTAGGCGGACGGGTACCGACCAGAGACAT
>JAEEGL017200652.1_pt1 | contig 12385 bp, 11 predicted proteins | sample 9134231 | NCBI WGS metagenome assembly JAEEGL01 (sample SAMN16246548, study PRJNA631951) | gut metagenome | biome: gut microbiome; feature: rumen; material: fiber-attached | host: Bos | place: Iran: Karaj | collected 2018-10 | reverse complement strand
GGTTTGCAGGCGAAGGTCCCGAAGCCACGAATCTCGATGGTGTTGCCATCGATGAGTTTTTCACCGACCAGGTCCAGGAACTGCTCCACCACGACTTTGATGTCGTTACGGGCAAGCCCTGTGGACTTGGCTATATCAAGAATAAGAGATTGTTTTGTTACGTTAGGCACGACTTAAATATAGGATTAACAACGAATTAGAGTATAGGTTATGCGAAAAATAAATATTTTTTTCGGGCTTTCATTGCGGAAAATTTGTGAATAAATGTGGTAAGAATGTTGAAAGTTGTGAAAAAACCGAAAAGGGTGTCCTTTAGGCTTCGCGATAGGGAGATTTTCCCCAATACCATACTCAGTCCCATGGACGGGGTGACGGATGCCCCTTTCCGCAGGCTCTGCCGCGTGCTGTCGGGAAACCGCATGGGGCTTCTGGTGTCTGAATTCGTGCCTACGGACGGCGATGCCGTGTTTAGGCTCGATGGGCACAAGCAGCTGAAGTTTTTCCCGGAAGAACGGCCTTTCGGGGTTCAGATTTTCGGGCGATTCCCCGATAAGATGGCCGAGGCTGCCCGAAAAATCGCTGTAGAGCTCCATCCGGACTTTGTGGAGGTGAACGCCGGATGCCCCGCCCCGAAGGTGGCGGGCAAGGGAAGCGGTTCTGGCCTGCTTCGGGACCTGCCCCGCCTGCAGGAGATATTACACGAGGTTCGCTCCGCACTGGACAGTTCTTGCCCAGAAATGCCCCTCACGCTTAAATGCAGAATCGGCTGGGATAGCGAAAACATCAATGTGATGGAGACCTTGAAGATTGCCGAAGGCGAGGGCGTGGAAATGCTGACGGTCCACGGACGGACCCGCCTACAGGGTTACAACGGGCTTGCGGACTGGGACTGGATCGGCAAGGTGGCCGCCGCGGCCAAGATTCCCGTTATCGGGAATGGCGACGTGAACAGTGTCGCGACCGCCCGCAAATGTATTGATGAGTATGGTGTGGCGGGCGTGTCCATTGGCCGCGGCGCCATGCATAACCCCTGGCTGTTCGGGCAGATTGCCGACGCCTGGGAAGGATTAAAGCCTAAGGAAATTTCGGCCGCTGAAGCGCTGGACGTTTTCCCGCTTTATTACAAGTTCAAGCTGGAGGACGGCTCCACGGAGCTTGGGGCCATGGGGCGTCTTAAGCAGCTGGCCGCAAGACTTTGCAAGGGCTTTGTATTGGACGGCGCGGACGATGCCACCATGCAGGTGCGGCAGTCCTTGCTTACGGCCCAGACCGCCGAGGAGTTTTTCGGGCGCTTGGATGGACTGCGCAACGGCCTTGCGAAGGAGCTGCGCTATGACCCGAGCCGCCTTGTGAATTTGAACGGGGCGAAAGAGACCGAAATAAAAGAGGGCGACCAATTTCTTGGTCGGTAAAAGCCTATCCCTTTATGGTCGGAGCTTGGCGTGCCACGGGAGCGAGCTGCCCGTGCTTACGGAACAGGTGCTTTACCAGGGTCCCGAATCCACGCATCACGCGGTAGCGTTCCCGGGGGTTCTTGAGGGCCATGATTCCCTGATGGAATATGTAGCTTGGTCGCAGGTAGAATTCACGGCGTGCCTTGTCGCAGAAGTCAACCAGGGCCTGGCTGGTGAGTTCGCCACGCTGGATAGTGGTGCGGTGGAAACCGTCTTTGTCTAACCACTGGTTATAATCTTTTGTCTGCAGTGCACCGCTTTCGAGAGCTTCCTTGTAGGCTTCGGTGCCGGGGTAGGCCATGATGGGGTAGAACTGCGCCGTGTTGGGGTTCAACTTCTTGGCATAGTCTAGCGTCATGCGTAGGGTCTCGGGGGTATCGCCCGGGTTACCTACCATAAAGCACCCGTGCACCAGGAGCCCGGCCTTGCGGGCATTCTTGGTGAACTCGATGGCCTTGTCGGTGTTCTTGACTCCCTTGTGGATATTTTCAAGAACCGTGGGGCTTGCACTTTCAAAGCCTACACACATCTCGCGTCCGCCGGCCTTTTTCATGAGCTTGAGCAGGTCGAGGGGAACATCGGCCCGGGCGTTGCAGCTCCAGGTAATCTTGAGACCTCGTTCCAGAATCAGGTTGCAGATTTCGCGAACGTGCTCGTGGCTGGCGGTGAACGTGTCGTCTTCGAAGAACACTTCTCCCAAATCTTCGAAGTTGTCTTTGATATACTGCAGTTCGTCCACCACATCTTTGGGAGAACGGCGGCGGAACTTGTGACCGTTCAGCGTCTGCGGAATCACGCAGTAGCTACAGCGGTTCGGGCAGCCGCGGCCAGAGAGAATCACGATCAGCGGATTCAGGTTCGCACCGTAGAAATATTTCTTGTAGCAACTGTACAGGTGCTTGCGGTAAACTTTGGAGACCCAGGGGAGTTCATCTAAGTTCTCGATCTTTGGGCCTTCGGGCTGGAAGTCGGTGGTACCGTCAGCCTTGCGGAAGGCAAGGCCTGCAATGCTCGAAATTTCTCCAATATCGCCGCGCAGGTGGCGTACTAGATTCCTTGCGGTGTAGTCTGCTTCGCCGATAATCACGAAGTCGAGGCTCGGCTCCATTTCCATGGATTCAAGCGGTTCTGCAGTGGCATGAGTGCCCATGATGGCGACCTTCGTGTTCGGAAGCGCATTCTTGATGGCATGCACGACCTTGAGGTCGTTTAAAATACTAGGCGTACTCGTACTGCAAATAACGAGTGCTGGGTCAAACTTCTTGATGCCGTCTAATGTTTTCGGCAGGTCCAGTTCCATGGCAGGGCTGTCGATAAGCTGGATCTCGTTACCGTCTGCTTCTACCGAACCAGCGGCATAGCTTAGGAACATGGGCCAGTATAGGGTCGACGACTTGGTCACGCATGGGCTGCGAGACTCGCGACTGAACATCGGGTGAAACGGCGGATTTAAAAAAGTAACGCGCATCGGCACACACAAAATACAAAATCGCCACTGATATAGCTACATTTTCGTCCGATGAATCGTCCTTTTTCCATCTGTTTTTCGGTGATGCTTGCGACTGCCTGTGCGGTAGCTGGAGAAATGCCGCTAGATACAGTCCGGACCCTTTATCCGACTGGTAGAGTTGCTCGGGTCTATACCGTCCAGAAGGGCACGGATGTTAAGGAAGGTTGGTCTGTCTCGTACCACCCGGATGGCAAACTTGCTATCAAGGCTTTTTACCGTGATGGCCTTTTGGAAGGAATTTTTTCGAGCTTTTACGAAAACGGCAAACCCTGGCAAGAAATCTCCTATGAAGCAGGGGTAGAAAATGGGGCTAGCGTCAACTACCATGATAATGGCTTGAAAAAATCTCGGGAAATCTATAAGAATGGTGTTCTCGATGGCCTAAGCGAAGAGTGGGATGAACGGGGAACTTTGCGCCGGAAAATCCCATATTCCCGCGGGAAGATTCACGGGGTTGCTCAGCTTTACGATGACTTGGGCGCCTTGAAGGAAGAAATGACCTTTGAACGTGGCATACGCCACGGAAGCTACCGTCGATACAATAAAGGAATTAAAGTTTTAGAGTCTGAGTTCCAGACGAATCAGTGCGTCAAGAATTGCGATTTCTAGGCTTAACCGCATTCCACACCATGTACCCAATGAACAGGGCTCCAAAGGCAAGTAAGGCGATTGCTAGTTCGGAGTTGTATTTCTCGATGATATCTTTTTGCCCGTGGGCCAAGTAGCCAAGAACGGCAAGGACACAGTTCCAGATGGTGGCTCCCAGGAACGTGTACAGGGTAAAGGGGAAGAGCTTCATGTTGGAAAGCCCTGCCGGTATGGAAATCAGCTGCCGGATAACCGTGATGAGCCTTCCAACAAATGTGGAGATAGCTCCGTGATCACGGAAGTAGTTTTCGGCTTTTTCGACCTTCTGGGTATCTATCAGCAAGAAATGCCCTAGTCTAGAATCGGCGAATTTGTACACAATGGGGCGCCCTAGGAACTTTGCCAGGAAGTAGTTAATGAATGCCCCGATAAGGGCGCCCATGCTGGCAAATAGCACAATCAGGACAATGCTCAAGTCAGAGCCTGGCTGCAAGGCTTTGTAAGCTGCAGGGGGAACCACCAGTTCCGATGGAAAGGGGATAAAGGAACTTTCTACGGCCATAAGTAGCGTGATGGTGCCGTAGTTCAGGTTGTCGTTGTACCAGTCGATAATCTTGGTATAGATACCTGCAGAGGCTGCTTCTTGAATGGCGGTGGAATCCGGTGTGGCGACTTCAATGCCTGGTTGGGCAAGCGCAAAAGCGCTGAACAAAGCCAGTAATATAGCGATGGTTTTTAGTTTCATTCTAAATAAAAAAGGTGCGACGCGAATCGCACCTCACGGCTTATTTCTTTTTCTTGCCCTTAGATTTCTTTTGGGCCTTCTTGTTGGATTTCTTGTGCTCGGCCTTCTCGATTTCCTCTTCGGACTCGCCGGTCTGGACTTCGATCATGGACGGAGCGGAGGCGTCGGCATTCTTGAGGGCGGCCTTGGCTTCTTCTACGAACTTTCCTTCGGGGAAGCGCTTGAGGTAGATCTCGTAATCCTTCAGGCGTCCGCTGCCCTTGACCAGCTCGAAGATTCCGGCTTCGGCTTCGTCACGGAAGGCGCCATTGGGATTGTCATTCAAGTAGGTGAGGTAGGCCTTGAAGGTGTTCTGAGCCTGGATCTCGCGGAACTTGTGGTATTCACCCAGCACTTGCAGCTTGGCTTCCACCTCGGCCCTGTGGGGAGAGTCCGGATAGTATTCCAGGTACATGGCCAGCATTTCGGGATCGTTGCTAGACATAACCTGTTCGAAACGGGAGTCTTCTTGACGAGTCTGGTATTCCTTCAACTGGACCTTGCCCGTATCCAGGGTGGCGTACAGCTTTTCCTTGGTGGCCAGATCTTCGGGGTGGCAGAAGGCGAGGAAGCTTTCCAGCACGTCGGAGAACTGGGTCTTGGTGAAGGCTTCGCTCATGTCGGGCAGGTTGCCGTCTTCGTCCAAGAAGAACCGGTAGTCACGCTCGATGGCCATGCAGTCCCAGTCAGAGAGGGTGTCTTTGACTTCACTGTTCTTGCGGAGCACATCGTCGCGGTCGTGGAGTACGTACCTCATGCGGCGGTCGCGGCGGCTTTCGCGGCCAAAGTCAAGAGAGAGTTCCAAACCAACCCGTACGGGCCACTTGTAGGAAATCTTGTCGAATTCGATGCCGGAGTAACCGGCGGGGATGCTGGCGTCCTCGTTGGTCTTGGGAGCCTTTCCGGTGGCCTTGACGTCTTCGAAGGGTAGGAACTCCCTGCGGACGTTTATGCCAATCTTGAAGTCGATGTCTTTAAACAGTTCGCCAACCTTGTATTCCAGCGCGCCCGATGCGAAGGCGGTGGGTAAAACAGTGGTTTTCTGGTCTGTGTGGGAAAAACGCTCGTCGTAGAAGGAGAAAAAGTGGAAACCGTAGCCACCCAGTAGCCTGATATCCAGTCCGCCGACCAGGTTAAAAGAGAAGCCTGCCAACACAGAAGGGGCATAGGAACGGAAGGATAGAGATTCACCCTTGTTGGCGTCACCGCAGCCTTTTGTTTTATCGCAGTTGTCGCTTTCAAAGTAGAACTTGGGGTCTTTGGCAATCTCGCCAAACTGGATGGAGTTTACTTCGACACCGAGCCAGAAGGTGAAGGGTATGTCTGCCTTATAGAAGGGGGTGATGAGGGGGCTCCAGAGGAAACCCGCGTTGATGGGGAAGGTCATCAACTCCTTGTCAATCTTGTCCAGTAGAAGTTCGGGATTCTTGTCCTGGAAATTCAAAAAAGCGACTTCGCCTTGTACATAGAGCTGCATTCTCCAGTTGGAGCGCTCGAAGTCGGCGGCCATGGCGGCCACGGCAAAAATTAGGGAAATAAGTAATACTTTACGCATCGTCACACAATTTAGCTTTTTTGCGCAACGGAATGCCCGATAGAGGCGCAAGGCGCCTTTTTTCTGGGCTGTTTTGGAGAAATGTTTCTAGAAAGAAATGAAGAACCCGACCCCGAGAACAAGGATGCCTGCCCCGATGAGCGTAAGACCTATGATAGTTTTCTGGTCGCCGTCATTTACCAGGTCTTTATTCTCTTTTACCTTTTCTTGGTAGAATTCCCCGCCTACGGTGGCGGAATAGTTCAGCTCGTCCTTGACGTCTTTAGCGTCATCGTAATCCAGCTGTCCCAGGTAGGTGAACAGGGCGCCTACGATTATAGGGGCGATAGAAACTCCCATCATGGTGTGCCCAAAACGGATCTTTTTGCGGGCCTTTTCCCATTCCTGCTGGTCTTGGATTTCTTTGAACCGATTTTCCTGTTCCAAGTTTACGTTGACGGTCACATCGGAAACGGGCGGAACGTAGACTGTTACTAGAGAATCCCTGAACCCGAACTTACGGAGCTTGAACTTGATAAGGCCAGGCTCCAAGATGGGGTAACGTGCAGGCGTAACCCCGATGGTTTTGCTGCGCTTAGTGATTTCGCCCTTGCCAGAGAAAATTTCGGCTCCTGCCGGGTTAGTGATGATACGCAGTTCGGGGTTGACCCGTTTCAGCTTTATAGAGGCTCTTACGGTATCGCCCATGACTGGGCGCATGGTGACAGAACCTCCCCACAGGTGTTGGTCTACATTCCAGTAGGCATGGATTGTTACTGCGGCCGTATCTGTGACGGGAATGGTGCAGGGCGACCTGCAAAGTGCGCTTTCTTCGGGTCTCGAAAGAGTCACTCCTTCTGGGTCTGTCTCGATATAGAGATAGCCCTTTTTCTCCTTCAGGTCGGAGACATCTTTGCCTTGGGCTTCTAGCAGGAATATTCGCAGCTTGTCTTTAGAAAGGGCGTCGCTTACGGCCTTAGAACGGGAAATCTTCAAGGAGCTCTTATAGAGGGTGGGCAGTTCCTCTTCGTAAACCACTCGCATAAGTTGGAGCTCCAGGGAGTCTTTCTTTTGAACAGGCGTGATTTTTCCGAAGTAGATGGTGTTTGCTCCTAGTGATGAGAGCTTTTCTTGTAGGCAGATGTTGTCGCTACAGTCTGGGAAATCTTTCTTTTGAAGTATGTGAATCTTTTCACCACTTTCCAAGAGGAATCTGGCTGCAAGGGTGTTGATTTGTAGCACTAGGGTGGAATCGGCAATTTCGTCTTCGAAGCTTACCAGAACAGTGTGCGAAGAAAGCACAAGAGCTTTCGTAGAGGCTAAGGTATCATTGGGGATAGAGTCATTTTGGAGCGAGTCGTTGGCGGCGACCTGCAGAGAATCATTTGCAATAGCGGTGCTGTCAGATTGACTTGCTTGTACAGAATCGGCGGGGGGTGTCTGAAGCAAATCCGTGCCCGAGGAATCTACAATGGATTTAAACTTATCCTTGGCAATCCGGACTACGGTAAACTTGTTGTTGATGAAACCTCCCAACTGAACCGTGTCGTTTACGATGCCGAGGAACTGGGCTTTCTGCTTGGTGCCGGAAAGAAGTTCTACATTGACAGAAGGGCCTTGTGGTTCTGCGGCTAGCAGGACCTGGACAAGCAAGAGGATTAAGGCAAGGCTCACGTGTTTCATGATATACCTAGAAAGATAGCAAGAGTCCGACTGAAAGGATAATGCCACCAGCGACAAGGGAAACTAGGGTTGTTTTTTTTGCAGTCTTAGCGTTGTCGCGGTGCTCCTTGAAATTCTTTTTGTCTTGTTGATAATGGTCTCCCGATGTAATGACCGTATTCTCGATATCCTTTTTATAGTCGTCGGCTTTGCCAATTTCGTAGGCTGTGACGCCTGCAGCAATGGCGCTTGCCGCTAGTGGAATTAGGGAGGCTATCATAAGTCGGTGGCCTAGACTACGCCTGCTTCGGTGACGGAGATCGGCTTGCTGCTCTTGTAGAAGAGTCTCGTCAAAGGCGGGTGAGAGGGCGACTATTAGGAACGATGTGTCTTTCGGGGAAAGGGTTACGTTGATGCTTGTGTCTTTGAAGTCTGGGCGGAATAGGGTAATGAGAACCTGGTCTTTATCCAAGGGGACAGGGACAAATGCGGGAATCCGGTAATCGGGAGCCTTGGAAAAGTTAGGGTGTGCATCGCCTACATAGAGGTCTGCACCGGAAGGGTTTGTAGATACGTGCAGGTAACGCTCGCGAGGTGCACTTTCATCGGCAAAACTAAGGCCCAAAAGCAAAAGTAGGAGGGCAGGAATGACTTTCTTGAAAATCATTGTTGATCCTCCGTTTTGACAAAGGGACCTGTAATCTGAAGTGAATCCTTCTCCGGCACTAATTTCCAGAACATCTCGGAATTGCGGTTTCTGGCATTGTCGGGAATGGGTATCTTTATTTGGCATTCCTTGCGGCAAGGGTTAGCAAAAGAAAGAACGTCAGAATCGTAAGTCACGTTGACGGTGTCGAAGTCGGCAATGACGAATTTCTTCTGGGTGGGGTTAATTCCCGATCCGCTATCTATAAAGTAGAATCGGACGCTGTCGGTGAGGGCTAAGGCGGTCTTTACCGGGGCTGCTTTTGGTGGAATCTTGTCTGTAAAGACGATGCTGTCGGCTAGGCGGAGCATAGAACGTTCAGGCACATCAACTATGATAGGCTTTGCTTCGTAATCCGTTAGTTTCGTTTCAATAGGATAAATATGAAGTTTACTTTGTGGGAGTGCGTTTATGTTCAGGGGTTCGTTTACCTTGTCGTGTGTTACCGTTTTGATGGTATCGCCAAGAGCGCTTATAAGGACGAACTTGGAAGAAATTTTAGAACCGGGCGTGAGACCTTCGTAGATGGGATTGATTTGAATAATGGAATTTTTCCTGTCTAAGAACAGAGTGTTAAATGATGATGCGTCTTTTGCCTGTTCTGCGAATCCGAAGTCCGTATAAGCCGTAGCCTTGACACCCCAGTAGACGGTGAGGGAGGTGTCGTTAAGATTAAGCCCGCTCATTTTTAGCCAATTTTCTGAAATCAGGGGACCTTTGATTCGCGCACCGTTTTGACAATCGCTTTCCGATAGTGTGTTTACTGAGTCTAGAATGTCAAGCCAGTGGGTGTTGCTAGAAAGAGGGACGCCTTCGGCAACAGCTGCGTAGATGGCGCAGTTGGATTTTTCCCAGGGATCAATGCCCGAAATATCCCAGTTGAGTTCAATGTAGTCGTCGGACAGAGGTTCGATACCTGCGCTCAGGGGTGGTGTCACAAGAGTGATGCTCAAAGGCGTGCCCACGAAAATGTGGATGGAGTCTTTCAGAGTATCGCCAGTATAATCGATGGTGTTCAGAATGCCGATACGGTATCCAATGGAATCGAAAGTGTACTCGAAAGAGGTGTTGTTGATGCTGTCGCCTTCTAATACCCAATAATGAGAACTGTAGAGATTTAACGCGCTATCCGAGGAAATGGTGTTTCCATTCAGGGCATAGACTGAGGTGAATATGACAGTTTCACCTTGGTTGATGTAGAGTGTGTCTAGCATCTCGGTGTGTCGAATAAAACGTTCCTCGTCGTTCCAGAACGAAACCAGAATTCCCTGTTGCAGGAATTGAATGTCTGTTCTAGAAATCAGGGCTTCTTCACGGCAGCCGGCAAGAAGCAAGATAAGGCTAGCGAGAGCGAAGGCGGAGAACAATCTAGTCATTTTCGCCTCCTGCACTGCTGGAGCTTTCTACGCTGGAGGAGCTAGACTCCGGTTTGGGCCTTTCAAGGCTGGGCCTGATGACGTAGGTCTTGGAATTTAGGTTGCCGCTGTAGTCGTATGCGTTGATGGATAACAACTGGTATGTCCAGCTTTTGTAGGACTGGGGTAGCATTAAGAAGACTGTGTCTGCAGTTCGATCCTCATTGGAGAATCGTTCTTGGTAGTAAGTGGCACCCCGCAGTTCCTGCCCGTTCCAGTAAAAATTATGATAGAAGTTGCCGCCGTATTCTTCAAAGTAGAATCGGAGGGTGTCCTTGAAATCCAGGGTGTCGATATCTTGGAGTAAACCATCGGGGGTGAGGTACTTATTGGATGGTGGAATGGTGTCTAATAGCCGTAGGGTGTCTGCAATGGCGATTTCTCCAGGTAGAACCACTACATCAGCGGTATCGGGGCTAAAATCCGTAAGTTTTGGCAGGCTGGCGATAATTCTGTACTTGCCGGGCTTTAGCGGCGAAACGACGAATTGATTCGTGTCTAGACCAATCTCGTGCTCAACGATCGAATTTGACAATGAATCCAGAATGTCAAGATGGATATTTCCATTGCGGCTATAGCTGTCGTAAAGAGATCCGTTTGAGAAGCGGATGAACGTTTGGACGCCACCTTCGTTTCGGTTTCCTTTGGTAAAGAATTCTCCCTGGATAAGCGTGTCTGATTCCAGGCCGAACTCGTTGACAGCACGGACTTCCCAGGTATAGAATTTCAGGTTTTCTAGCCGGTGGTAAAATCCGGGATTGTCCCAATAAGTAAAGTAGGGTGCTTCTATAAGGGTGTCCAGGATGGTGTTGCTGAACGTGTAAAGTTTTTGATGAAGATCATGGGTATAGGCAAGTCCCCTAGGTTCCCGAATTTTGAACTGGTAATACACTTTCGAGATAGAATCTGGGTCGTAACCGTGCCAGGCAAAGTGGATTCCGTCTTTTGGGGAAAGTCCCTGGCTTCCTATGGCGGGAATGAATCCGTTGGGCTCTATGATAGGCGGGTTCGTTACCCAAACCTGCAGGGTGTCCCGCAAGGTGTCACCAAAGTAGTCTGTCACTACAAAGCATACCTCGTGGTAGCCAGCTTTCGTGATGGGCTTGCGGAAATTCATATCGTTGGAAAAGTCTTCGCCGTCCAGGGTCCAGTAGTACTCACGGTAGTGGGCCTGCCTGTTGGGGGTGATTTCCCCGATAAAGATAAGGGTGTCCTTGAAGGTGACTGTGTCTGCTCTGACTCGCAGGGAATCTATTTCATAGGTGAGAGCCATCTCGGCATGGATCTTAAGGGCGACCGTTTCTTCGGCGTCGTAGAGATACTGGTCGCTATCGCTACAAGATGTGAGTGTAAAAAGGGCCGCCATGGCGGCGATGGCGAAAAGCCATAATTTCAGAAGGCGAGATTTCATTTTTTCGCCTCCAGGGTATCGACTACGTAGAACTTGACCAGGGGAAGTGTATCGGTGTCACCCTCGGAATCTTTCACGATGACGCGGAAAAGGTGTGTTCCCGGCGTTAGGCCTGATTGTTGGATATTCTCCAGGGCCCCTACGTAATAGCGATCAGTGTCTAGTTCCAGAATGTAGTCCAGAGCGGCATCTTCGCTGTCTTCGGCTTTCCAGCTGAAGGCAAAAGAGGTGCGGGTTGTACCGTACAGGGTGTCGCCCTGTGCCGGTGAAAACTCTTCGGTGAATGTAGGTGGGCTATTGACCGTAATTTCAAAATCGAGGGAGGCTGTATTTCCTTCGAGGTCTTTTACCACAAGCCTATTAGGGATAGATTCCTCATCTGCATAGGCGGGAATCTTGAAGGTGGCGCCACTGCCTAGCAGGGAATCCCTGTACCAGGCGAATTCCAGTTCGGACTCCAGTTCCTCGGGTGAGACTTCTGCCTTTAGAGAGGCTGGATCTTCGGGGTGGATTTTTAGGTCTGCCGAATCGGTTTTGCCTTCTTGGACGGCATAGACGGTCACGTAGGAGGCTGCATTTTTCGGTTCGGGGGAGTCCGGTATGTCTAGACAGGCGCAAAGCAATAATGCTGCCGCCACTGCTGAGAGAAGGCGGACCTGCTTTAAAACGGGGACCCTGTGCCGTATGCTTAAATCCATGTCTGCTAAATCTAACTATATTCTTGAATATGAGTACAGAAAATCTTGAATATAAGAACTCCATGGACCGCCTAGAAAGCATTTTGGAGCGAATCGATAACTCTGAAATGGGTATCGATGAACTTTCGGAGCGGGTTAAGGAGGCTACGGAGCTGCTGAAAAAATGCCGTCAGATACTGCTGAAGACGGAACAGAGCGTTCAGGAAGCCCTGGATAGCCTGGACGAAGAGCCTGCCAAGGATCAGGGGTAGCTCCGCTTGTCCGAAGTAGCCGAAATACCTGCGATGGAGGTGGAGGACCTGACGGTCCGTTTCCCGCGTCGTGGTGGTGTGCTCGGTAAGATTCAAGATTACTTTACCGCCGTTGATGGAGTGTCCTTCAGTTTGCCCCAAGGGAAGATTCTTTCCATTGTGGGGGAGTCTGGCTGCGGAAAAACCACCTTGGTAAAGTCCCTGGTGGGGCTTGTTCCTATGGACCAAGGTCGGTTTAGACTTTTTGGCGAAGAAGTCTCCAAGGGACGTCTCGGAAAGTCTGGCAGGCGGGTCTCGGACCTGGTGCAGATGGTTTTCCAGGACCCTTACAGCAGCCTGAACCCAAGACAGACAGTCTCTGAGATTCTGACT
>JAEEGL015257698.1_pt1 | contig 12385 bp, 8 predicted proteins | sample 9134231 | NCBI WGS metagenome assembly JAEEGL01 (sample SAMN16246548, study PRJNA631951) | gut metagenome | biome: gut microbiome; feature: rumen; material: fiber-attached | host: Bos | place: Iran: Karaj | collected 2018-10 | reverse complement strand
TTGAGATGAACAAAAAATTATTAGTAATTGAAAAAAAATCTTTTCTAGTTGTTTTAAAATTTTCTTTATTTCACTTAAATATTTTTAATATTTATTTTTGTTATTTTTTTATTTATATATTTTTAATGAAAAAATATATATCTGTAAATAACTTAAAATAAATATATTATTCTTATTGAAGAATAATAATTATTAATAAATCTCACAAAATTAATCAATAAAAGTAAAAAAAAGAACTTATTTTTATAAAATTTTCTGAAACCATAAATAATTAATAAAAACTTAATAAAAAAAATGTTGAAAAAAATATTAATTATTTAATAGAAAATTTAAAAATAAAAATAAATAACTTCTTAAATATTAAAAAACAAAAAAATGCTTCCTGAAATAAATAGTATATTTAAAATATTACAAAAAACTTCAGCAAAAAAAAACAATCAGCCAACACCAAATGATCCTAAAGTAGAATATAATAATATATTTTTGAAATTAATTACAGTTTCAAAAGTAGGATCAATCCCTAATAATAATAGATATGAAAAAACAAGAAATAAAAATAATATTTCAAGTAGATTTGATATTTCTCCTATTGAATCTTTTTCAAATAGTAATAATTATGAAAGACAAATATTACCTAATGTTTATTATGTTAATAATGGAAATAGATTTCCACTTTCTATTTCAATTAAAAAATTATCTGACCCTATTTACCATGAAAATTATCTTTCTTATTTAAATAATCAAAGATTAAAAGAAAATCATAAAATTTTAAAAAAAAATTTATTAAATATTGAAGATAGCTATTTTAATAATAATCATAGTTTAGAAAAACATAAAAATAGAAATCATTATCCTGAAAGATTTAAAAATAATAAAAAAGAATTTGATGCTTTAAATTTTTTAAGGTGTGAAAATTTTAAAAGTAATGAATTACCAGATTTATTTAATAAAATAAATGATAATTCAAATAGTTCCATTCAAAAAAATCATGAAAAAAATAATAATGAAAAAATCAATAATGAAAAAAATAATAATGAAAAAATCAATAATGAAAAAAATAATAATGAAAAAATCAATGACGGAAAAATTAATAATGAAAAAAATAATAATGAAAAAATTAATATAGAAAAAATCAATAATGAAAAAATCAATATAGAAAAAATCAATAATGAAAATATCAATAATGAAATAAATAAAGAAAATAATGAAAATAACAAAGAAACAATAATTAATAATATATCTAAATATAAAAGTATAAGAAGTTTTAACTTTTTAAAAAAAATAAAACAAAAAAATAATGACACAGAAGAAAATAAAAATATAATATCAAATATAGTTAATACCCCAAGTAAAAAATTAATTGATTTTCCAAAAAAAATAATATCTTCTCAAAAAGAATTTAAAAGAATAAAAACAAATATTCATGAAAAACAATCATCATTGCAAATATTAGAAATATTAAAAAATAATTTTTCAACAGAAGAAAAAATAAGAAGGAAATTAAATTATAAATTTATTCCTTTTCCCTTAAATCAAAATATTAATAATCCAACAAATCAATTTTATTATTATATAAATAAAATGTATAGAGACCAATTAGTAGATTATTTTGCTCATAGAATAAATTGGGAATGTGTTTATAGTTTAAATGATCCTGATTATCCTAATATTAATTTTTATTGGAAATATTATTCAAATAAATTAAATTATAAACAATTTAAACATGATTCTTCTTTACCAATGAAAAAATTGAAAGTTATCAATTTATTTCAAAGAAATTATGAAATTGGAAATAAAAAAAATTTATTTATTAATTTAGTTCAATATTGTGATAAAATGAATATAAATGTTTTTGAAATTGTTCCTTTTACTATTATTATTCCAACAAGTAGAATAAATGAATGTTTTGAAGCTTTTTATGAAGTTTATCAATTAATTCATTCAAATACTAATAATTATTGTAATAGTGATAAAGATTTAATTGCAAATAAAAAATATAATGAATTATTTAGTTTTGATAAAAATTATTCAGAGTTAAAAAATACTCCAATTTTTATAAATAAATATTTCTTAAGTGAAAAAAATTATTGGCTTTTAAAACCAACAGATTTATATAAAGGAATGTGTATTGAAATATCAAATAATTATGATGAGATAGTAAAACAAGGAAAAAAAATGTTTAAAGGAGTAGATAAAAAATGTTTAATAGAAAATATAGAAGAAGAAAATGAAATAATTGAAGAAGAAGAAATGAAAAATAATACAAATAATAACACAATAAATAAATCAAATATTAATACTTTAACAATAAGTAGAAATAATAATAATGATAATGAAAGTGAAGATGAAATTGAAGAAGATAAAAAGAAAAAAAAAGGAAATTCAATGTATATTTCTAATACTGTAGTATTACAAAAATATTTAGATAATCCATTATTATATAATAAAAGGAAATTTGATATTAGATGTTACGTTTTAGTTGATTCAAATTTAAATGTTTTTTTCTGTAGAGAAGGACATTTAAAAGGAAGTTCAGAAAAATATGATTTAAATAATACAAATAAATTTATTCACATAACAAATTATTCTTTACAAAAAAAAAGTAATAAATTTGAAAAATATGAATATGGAAATGAAATATCATTTAAAGATTTTAAATTATTTTTAGAGAAAGAAAATATAAGTTTAGATAATTTTGATAATTTAATTAATGATATGAAATACTTAATCAAAATATCAATGAATTCAGTAGGAAAAAAATTATTTAAAACTGAAAATGTTTTATGCTTTGAAGTATTTGGATATGATTTTATAGTTGATAATAATTTTAAACCTTGGATTTTAGAAATTAATAATAATCCTGGTTTAGGTATTTCTTCTCCAGTTATTGAAAAATTAGTTCCTAGAATGTTTGATGATGCTTTAAGATTAACTATTGATAAAATATTCGATACTAAATATGATGATTCTTGCTTTGATAAAGATAATGATTTATATATTTCTAAATATAAATTAGAAGGTTTTAGTGATGATGAAAATGTTTTTGAATTTTTATGCAATGTAAGTAATTGATTATTATTTTGCTTTTTTTATCTAAAAATTATAAAAAAATTTAATTTTAGAATTGTTTTTATTATTATTTTGGGAGAAATTAAAATTAATATTTAATTTTTTTAATAATAAAAATAAATATAAAAAAAGTTACTTTAAATATAAAAATAAAAATTAAAAAATATAAAAACAAACAAATAAATTATATTTAACCAGATTTAAAAAGTAACACAGCAATTTGTCCAAGATAAAAATAAATAAAATGTTTAGTTTCATGAGTAACATAACTTCCAAAATTTCTTCCAACAACACAATGCCAAGTAGGGTTATGTTTTCTATCAAATTCTTTTTTTATATAACATGCTATATCTTTTTCTATATTATATGAATCTATTGCTTTTGTTGCTACATTTATTGCATCTTGTTGCATATCTTCTGTCATATCTGAATTTTTTATTATGGCTTTTCTTTCTTTATCCATTTTTTTTTTATATTTTTTTCAGTTATATATTTTTATATATTTTCATTTAATTTAATTAATTTATTTAATTTATTAAAATTAATTATTAAAAAAAAAAATAATTAATAAAAAAATCATATCAAAAAAAATAAGAAAAGAAAATTCCTTTTCTTTAAAAACCTTTTTAAAAACCATCAAAAAAAATTAAAAAAAAACTAAAAAACAAAAAAAATTAAAGGATATGTGTATTAAAGCAAAATAGCTTTGTATTTTAAAAAAATATATTTAAGTTTATCCAAACATATCCATAAAACCACCTTCTTCTTCTTCTTCTTCTTCTTTTTTTTTTTCTTCTTCTTTTTTCTTTTTATCATCTTTTTTTCCTTTACCACCCTTTTTATCATCCTCTTTATGTTCATCATGATGTTCAGCAGGAGCAGCAGGTTGGGCAGTTAACATAGATTTAATATCTGCATCATGTAAATATTTACCAAAAAATTCTGGATAATATGCATCTACTTTATTTCCTGATGCTTCTATCACTTTATTTATTTTTTCTGCTGTTATTTCTACTCCTTCATCATATAAAAGTAATCCTGCGTATACACAACATAATTCATCATGTTCTGCTTTTGATATTGACATTTTTTAAAATTTTTTTAGATTTTTAATAGTTATTTTTTATATTTTTTCGGGTTTTATTTTATTTTTATATATTTATTTTATTATTTTATAGATTAATTTTTTTTGTTTGATTTCTTTTAATGAAATTTTAATTAAGTTATATATAAAAAATATCCTTAAATGAATATAATTTGAATTGAATGTATATTAAATCTATTCAATTCAAGAATGAATAATCATATAATAATATTTAATCTAATGATAAGAATTTATATATTATATTTAATAAATTTTAGTTTTTGAGATTTTTAAATTGCCAATCATTTTTTTATTTATTTTTTTTTTATTTATTTGTAATTCAGATTAAATTTTAGTTTGTTGATTAATTTCTTTTTGTTTTTTTACCTATATTTTTATTATAATGATTAGCTTTTTTTCTTTCTGAATAACCATAATTAAAAGGTTTCTATTTATATATAATTTTTCTTCTCTTGATTATCTATTTCAAAAGATTTTAATTTCTTCAAATTCTTTATAATCTCAATTTTATTTAAAATTTATTTTTTTATATTTTCTGTTTTAAGTTTTTTCTTTTTATACACAAATATAAATAAAAACTTTAAATTCAAAAGTTGTATAATAATAATATTTAAGCAAATAAATTATAATTATAAAACTATAGGATTTAATTTTGCTTTTTTTATATTTAATTGTAGAATATTTTCAGCTTTTAATATAATACAAAAAATATTTTTTAATACCAAAAAACACTTTATTTTAAAAAATACTATATTTATTGTGATTATTAGTTTATATTTGAAATTATACTTTTCCATTTATTAATTAATTTTTTGTCATTTAAAATTACTAAATTGTTATTAATAATATTAATAATTATATTTTGAATTTGTTTATTATTTTTTGAGGCTTTAAAAGCAGTTTGAATAACATAATTTCCATAATTATTTTTGATTAATAATCCAATTGAATTATTATCATTAGAAATAGAATATATAAAATCATAAAGAAATTCTTCACTTTTTTCAATACATCTTTCAATTACATTAGAAGAATATTTTTGAATAGATAAAATTAAATATTTTCCTTTAAAAGAAAAAATTATTTCTTTTAAATCTTCTATTTCCCAATTATCAATTGCTATTTGTAAAGCATAATTTCCAAAGGGATTTTGAATTAAAATTAAAGAATTTTCAATTAATAATTTCTTTAATATTTGAAAATTTTTTTCTTTTTTTCTTTTATTTTCCAATAAAATTAATTGCTTTACTATACATAATCCATTAGAATTATTTACTAATAATAAAAAGTTTTCTAAAATAAAATTTGAAATATGAATTAAAAATTTTTCATAATTAAAAGAAGAAATAATTTTTTCTAAAACATGAGTTCCATAAACATCAATACTTATTTTCATTAAATTATTTTTTATTCCATTGAATATTATTTCTTGTTCTTTTTCATTCATTATTTTTTCAATTACACATTGAATAGGATAAGTAGATATTTTATTAATACATAAATTATCTAAATGATGTTGAATATTATTTAAATAAATTAATCTATCTTCATCATCTAAATAGTAAAAAATTTTTAAACAAAAATAATTTGCATAAATATCAAAAAGTAAATCCACAATTTGATCTTTAATTTCTAAAAAAATTGAATGAATTATATTTAAAGGTGTATTTTCTAAATATAATTGAAGTATTCTACTTGTTTGTTGTATTTTGAGTAAAGGAATGAATTTATCTTTTAATTTATTAAAAATCTCTGTGTTAAAACATATATTTTGAATTAATAATAATTCTAAATCTTTTGATATATTTTCATTTATTATTTTATTATTTCTTTTATCTTTTTTCAATTTTTGATTTTTATTAAAAAAAAGATTTTGAGTTTGATTAAAATTCTTTTCTCTTAAACCACAAATATCATGTTTTTTGTTATTTATATTTTGAGGTTTTGTAATGAAATTATATGTTCTAATTGGCATTTTTATTCCTAAAGAGGAAGTTAGATTACCATTATTTAATGTATTACTATTATTAATATTTGTATTATTATTTACATTATTATTACAATTATAAAAATTTTTATTTATGGGATGTAAATAATTACGATTATTACTATAAATTAAATAATTATTTTGCATTTGAAAATAATAATTATCTTTTAAATTATTAATATTATTATCAAAAAAAGGAAATGAATAATTGGAAAAATAATTTTGAGTGGGAAATTTTTTATCTCTTCTAAATTCTTTACAATTATTAAATATCATATTATTATTGTGTTTTAAAGTTAAACTTTTTTCATTTTGAGTTCTTAAAAAAGTTTTTTGACTAATAGTTGTATTATGATTAGTTTCAGCATCATCAAAATCTTCAATTGAAAAATCATCATCACCAAATAAATTTTCTTTTAATTCATTTATATTTTCTTTAAATTCAATTTCATTTTCTTCAATAGCTCCTACTCCTTTTAACATTAAAAAAATTTGATTTTGCAAATCTTCATTTTTTAAATCATATTTAAAGTTTTCGTAATTAGACATTAAATTTTTTAGTTATTATATTTTTTATTTATTTTTTCATTAAAAATAAATTAATCTTAAAAAACTAAAAATGAATTAAATAAACAAAATTATAAAAAAACAATATCATTATTAAAATTATCGTCATTGATTTTGACATAAACAATATCTTTACTTCTAATATAAATTTTTAATACAATATTTAGTAAAATTAAACCCAAAAATTAAGAAAAATATCAAGATAATCAAGAAAAATAGTTTATCTGATAAAAACTATAATATAGCAATAAAAGTAAATAATATTTGGAAATAATTCATCAGTGAAACTCTCCCTTATTTTTATTTCAAAAAGACAAAAACATTAAACATTAATCCCTAAGAAATTAAAAATATAATAATCCAATCATAGAAATTGACTTTACTAATTAAACCTTTATTTTCATTAAATAAAATACTTGAAGTAAATAAATAATAAATGTTTGCAGAATATAAAAAAAGAATAATGGAATAAAATATTTTTTTATATAGTAAAAATATATCTTCATTATCTTTAAAAAAACACTTTATAAAATAAATATATAAAATGCTAAGAATATTTTTCCTGACTTAAAATACAAATAACTCCAATAAAACAAGCAATTAAACATATATAATCAAAATTACCAACTTTTAAAATTATGTTTCAAAATAAAATTAAAATTACAGGATATAAATATGTGTAAAATAAAGATGTTGGAACTTAGGTTTGAGAGATTTTATTAATTTTTCTATTTCTTCTTTTTTATTACTTTCCATTATTTTTTTATATATTATTTCCTTGAAAATAAAATTATTTCTTTACATGTTTTTAAATGATTCAAAATTTTTATTAAATTTTAAATTCTATATTTCCCAAATATTTTTAATAAATCAATTATAAGGCAAATTTAAAATATGATTTATTGAAACAATAATAAATGAATTATTATTTTCTTAGTTAATATTTATCTTAAATATAGAAAAACAATAACATAAAAAAATTAACAAAAAATATATTACACTTTTTTCTAAAATTTTAATTGTAAATTAAAAATATAAAACAAAAATTATATTATAAATAATGGTAATAAAAACAATTTAATACTTGAATTTTTTATATAAAAAACAAATAAAAATTGAATTGAAAATTTTAATATACTTATTATTTATTCTAAATTTTATAAAAAATAGTATTTTCTATTATTATTTATATATTGTTAAAATTAAAAAAAGAAAATTCAAAAAAAAATTAATTGTTAATTATATTCAAAAATCTATAAAAGATTCTTATATAATTTTTAAACAAATAAAAAAACACAATTATAATATATATAAATAAATCTTTTAATTATTATTTTTTTTTAACAGGCCCAGCACTGTTATAAAAACCTTTTTGATCAATCCATTTTTCTCTTGCTTCCATACTTTGAATTCTTTTAATATCACTCCAAGTATAATAATCTCCTAATTGTTTTTTATAATGTTCAGCAGAAGCAATTTTAAATTTTTTATATTTTTTATTATTATTATTTAATATAGAATTTTGAATATTATTTTTAGGAATATCAACATCAATTTCAATATCTTTATATAATTCATTAACTTTTTTTAAAATTGTTAAAAACTTTTTAAAATCAAAAGCTAAATCACTTCTTGAAAAAGAAACATTATATGATTCTAATGAAGTTGGTTCTGAAATACAATCTTTTTCTAAACATAAATCTGAAAAAAAAATATCTATTTGTTTATTGAAATCAAAAGCATCTTTTATTTTATTTATTTTTATTATGTTTATATATGTTTTTATTGATTCGTTTATTGCTAAAATTAATTTTTTTTTAACTTCAAAAAATTTTATTTTATTATCTTTTGTTAAATCATATATTTTTGTTTTTTGAGATGTTATTTCTTTTTCTAAATAATATATTTGTAAATTTGATTCTTCAATGTTTAATTCTTTACTTATTAATTTTTTCATTTCTTGAAATGTTAAAGTTAATTTTTGGTTCTTCAATGTATATTGTTCTCTTCTAAATATATAATCTATATTAAATTTTGTTATTGGGTTTTTTTGTTTTGGTTGAGATTTTTCTTTTTTTCCTTCCTGTTTTGTTTTTTCTTTTTCCTTTTCTTTTTCTTTTTCTTTCTCCTGTTTTGTTTTTTCTTGTTCTGTGTTCTTTTTTGGAACTTCAATTTTTTTAATTTCTTCGTTTTTTTTTGTCTCTTCAGTTTTTTTTTTCATTTTTTTTTGTTATTTTTTTTATAAATATATTTTATGATAAAATATAAATTTTTTAATTTATTATTTATTTTTAACTTATTGAAAGTCTTTATTAATTTTTTTGTTTATTTTAATTAAAATAATAATATTTAAGAGAAGATAATTATATTAAACTTTTTCTTTTTTTAAAATATAATATACTGATTATAAAAAGCTTTTATTATTTTTTTTATCTAACTCTTTATGATATTAATTTTTTTTTCTTTACATAATATAGGGTCAGTCATATTTTTTATAATTAAATTTTTCTATTTCTTTTGAAAATTAAGTACCCTACTATCCTGTCTTGAAGTTCGGTTTTAACATTGACTTTCAAATATAATTAACACAAATTCAAATCTTTCAAATCTATAAATATTTTATTAGTAGAATTCTTTCACTTTATGTAATTTTTATTTTATTCTTTTTGTTTAAAAAAATTTAAATAAATCCTTAATATAAATTCTTTTCAATAAAAACCTAAAAAAAAAAAATAAAAAATTTAAAAATATAAATAATTATCATAATTTAAAAAAAAATATTTTTTTCAAAATGAATCTTATTCTTTTTTTCTTTACCAAAATAATTCTATTCCAAATAATATTAAATGAGGAAATAGAAGGAAGAATTCGTTTAGATAAAGAAGGAAAATATATAATAGAAACATCAAATTTTTCATCAGAATATTTATATATTGCAACAGCATATTATAATCCATTATTAAATGAAAAAGGTTGGGATACTTTATCATTAACAACAAATAAAATATTTTCTGATGAAATTCAAGCTGAATGTGCAGGAAGATTAGAAGGTTCTTTAACAAAAAATAGAATATATAATCATTATTTAAATGCAAAAAGTTCAAATGGAAATTTAACTGATAAAGATAAAGAATTTTTTATTGAACAAGAAAAATTCGTTGTTCAAATGAAAAATGAATTTCCTGATAATGTTTATTATTATAATGCTTATCTTATTTTATTACAATTTAAAGGATTGAGAGAACAATATAATTTAGAAATTGAAGAAGAAAAAAAAATCGATGATATTGAATTTTATGTTATAAATTCATTCGGTGATTTATTTGAAATAAAAAATATTAATAATCCCCCAAATTTTAATAATATGACAAAAGAAGAATTAAAGAAATATACATTTTTAAATAATCATTGTTCAAGTTTATATAAATTAAAAAATGATTTAAGTGATATTTTCATAGGACATAATTCATGGTATTATTATACAATGATGACAAGAATATTTAAAGAATATAATTTAAATTTTAATCATCCTTCAATTAAATGTAAAACAGTATTTTTTACTTCATATCCAGGTTCAATAGTTTCAAATGATGATTTTTATGTAACAAGTAATGATTTAAGTATAATAGAAACAACAAATACAAATTTTAATGATTCAATATATAAAGATATATCATATAATTCATTATTAAATTGGCAAAGAGTTCAAATTGCAAATAGATTATCAAATAATACAAACGAATGGACAAATCATTTTTCATATAATCAATCAGGAACTTATAATAATATGTATATGGTTTTAGATTTAAAGAAAATAAATTTAAAAGATGGAATAATAGAAGATGAAGCATTTAAAATAATAGAAACATTACCAAAATTTTTTGAAATAAATGATATAACTGATTATTTAAAAAGAGGATATTGGCCTTCATATAATGTTCCTTTTTCAAAAGAAATATATAAAAGATCTTTAATTGAAGAAACAATAAAAAAACATCCAGAATTAAAAAATGATGCAGATTATAATATGTGTTCAAGAGCACAAATATTTAGAAGAAATAATACTCAAGTTAATGATTTAGAATCTTTTAAAAATTTAATGAGATATAATAATTATAAAGAAGATCCTTTTTCTTTTAATGATCCTACTTTAACTATAAGTGCAAGAGGAGATTTAGGTGAATATTCTAATTGCTTTGGAGCTTTTGATTGTAAAGTTACAAATGTTAATAATTTAAAAGGAAAAAATAAAAAATTTTTTTTATTTGGTGGACCTACTAATATTCAAACTGAACAATTTAAATGGAGTGAAACTATGTCTTGTAATAATTACTCTCATTATGGTTTAGATGATGAACCTAATTATGGATGGTTTGAATTTGAAGGAAGATTTAATAAATAAATTTTGTATTTTTTTTAAGTATTTGAAATTTATGAAATAATCTATTGTTAATTTTTTTAAATATTCTTTTATTGTTTATTTTTCAAAAATTAAACTAAGTTTATTTTTATATTTTTATTTATAGATTTCTTCTTATTTATCATCCATTATTTCTTTGGGAAAGAAATCTATCTGAGATTGCATGATTTTACTTTTATTTTTTGATTTGACATTAAATTTTCATTGTTAATTCATTGACTTGTTTTTGTAAATTATCAATTTGATTTTGAATATTTTAATTTTGTTTGATTAATTTATTATTTGAGGATTGTAAGTTATCAATTTGATTTTGAATATTTTTATTTGAGGATTCTAAATTATCAATTTGATATTGAATATTTTTAATTGAGGATTGTAAATTATCAATTTGATTTTGCATATTTTTAAATGAGGATTGTAAATTATCAATTTGATTTTGCATATTTTTAAATGATTGTTCTTGTTTATTAAATTTTTCCATAATTTCATTTAATTTATTTAATGTAAATTCATTTTCACTTGTTTTTTCTGTTAATTTTTTTTTTAAATCATCGTTTTTTTCTTTTTCTATTTTAATTTCTTCAATTTTTTTGTTTAATTCTTGTTTTAAATTCATATTTTCAACATTTTTTTTTAATTTTATCTCTTGTTTTGAATTCATGAAAATAAATTCCATAATTTCTGAAATTTTTTCTGCTCTTTCTTTTAAATTTTGTAATTCATTTTTTAATGTTTCAATATAATTCAATAAAAATTTAGGTTTTTTGTGTGTATTAATAAATTTCATTTGATCCTTTATAATAGCAGAATAAGAATCTAAAATTGAATTAAATTCTTTATTTTCAATTTCTTTAAATAATCCATCCAAAAATTCTTTAAATTTATCTTGAGACAAATATTCAATTTTTAAATTATAAATATATTGTTTCAATTTATTTATATTTGTTAAATTTTCATGTAATTCATGTTTATATTTCTCAAGGAAAAGTTGTAATAATAATTCATTTTCATTATCAATTGAATTTTCATCATTTATTATTGTTACAGCAAAATAAAAACTTATTATAAATGATTGGAAATATATTATTAAATCTTCATTCTTTGATTTATTTAGACTAACATCCATAGAATAATTAAAAAAAGACAAAATTCAAAATTATTACATAAAATTAATATTTTTCTTTAATAAAAAAATTTTAAAAAAAAATATAAAAAAAATATTTTTATTTATTCTATT
>JAEEGL015122269.1_pt1 | contig 12385 bp, 8 predicted proteins | sample 9134231 | NCBI WGS metagenome assembly JAEEGL01 (sample SAMN16246548, study PRJNA631951) | gut metagenome | biome: gut microbiome; feature: rumen; material: fiber-attached | host: Bos | place: Iran: Karaj | collected 2018-10 | reverse complement strand
TGGTACGACGTGACAGAGAAGGACATTGAAACGATGCTGAAGGCCACCGAGTGGTGCGCCGCCGACAACGGCTACTTCCGCGGCGGCGGTTATTCGAGCCGCTTCCTGACCCGCGCCGAGATGCCCGCAACGATGATCCGCATCAACCTCGTAAAGGGCCTCGGGCCCACGATCCAGATCGCCGAGGGCTACACCGTGGCCCTGCCGGACGAGGTGAGCGATATCCTGTGGAAGCGCACGGACTACACCTGGCCCTGCACCTGGTTCACCCCGATCTGCACCGGCGTTGGCCCCTTCAGAAGCGCCTACGACCTGATGAACTGCTGGGGCGCGAACCACGGCGCGATCAGCTACGGCCACATCGGCGCGGACCTTATCACCATGTGCTCGATGCTGCGCATCCCGGTGGGCCTGCACAACGTGCCGGACGAGAAGATCTTCCGCCCCGCCGCCTGGAACGCCTTCGGCACCAAGGATCTTGAGGGCGCCGACTACCGCGCCTGCGCCGCCTACGGCCCGCTGTACAAATAAACCTGATCAAAATGGGTGTGTTTATGAGAAAGAAACTGCTTTCGCTCCTGCTGGCAGTAAGCGTGCTGCTCTCCGTTTTTTCTGTAACGGCTGCCGCCGCGGGCGAAGAAACGGATTTCCTCACCCTGCCCGATATGCTGGGGGACGAGATCCTTGTGGATAACGAGCGGGATGAGATCTATTTCGTACCGCATTTCTTCGACGTGGAAGGCCTGTTCGCGCTGCTGATGGAGGCGGACCCCACGCTGGATTTCGATATCGACAGAGACAGCCTGAAAAACGGCACGTATCTCGTTTCCGGCGTAACGGTAACAGTGTACCAGGGCGATCCTTCGGAGAACCGGGTATATACCGTGCGGGTAAAGGGCGACCTTTCCGGCGAGGGCAGGACCACCGCCAACGAAGCCCGGCAGGCGCTGCGCCTTTCGGTAGGGCTGGATGAAGACCTGTATGAAAGCTGTTTCCGCACGCTGGACGTAGACGGCAACGGCCGCATCACTGCCGACGACGCGCGCACCCTGCTGCGCGTTTCCGTGGCGCTGGAGAGCTTCGGCGACGATCCCGACGATCCCGGCCCCCTCGGCGCGCTGGAGGGCGTTACCTATTACCCCGAGCGGAGCATCCCCATTCTTTACGATACGCTCGCAGAAGAACTCAACAGCGCCGAGCTGACGCCGAAGGACACGGTAGAGGTAAAGCATCTGCGCGACACGGTGGATATGTACTGGGACGTGGAGATCACCGATCAGGATAAGGCTGACATTGAAAGCCTGTTCGCCGCGCTGCCCAAAGACGCCACCAATCTGGAAAAGATCTACGCGGCGTACAGATACATACAGATGAACTTTTCCTATGCCCGCGGCTGGGACCTTTATTCTCAGATCTGGGACAAGACCCCCGTGGACGCCGTGTTCAACTACCACCTCGCCCAGTGTCTGCAGTATAACGGCGCCATGGCGGAAGTGCTCGCCTATATGGGCTACGACGTGATGATCGTGGAGAGCATGCGCGGCAGGGCGTTCGACGAGGACGGCGTCTCCTGGGATTACTGGAACCACTACTGGATGGAGCTCTACCTCAACGGCGAGACCTATCTGATAGAGGTGGGCCAGCCCGAGGATAACTGGTACGGCTCGTTTATGGTGTTCTACGCCGATTCCTTCAATCCCTACAGCACCACAAGATACCTGTATTACAACGCGGAAAAAGAAGGCTACTGCGCGCTGACGTAAACTCAGGTAAATACAAAAAAAGGACTTATTACGCATTCAGCGCGGTAAGTCCTTTTTTATTTTGATCCCGTTTTATTCTCTGAACTGTATTGGGTCGCCGAAATCGGGCGTCGGGGGGAAGGTGAAGCTGCCGCCCACGGTCTCGGTGACGACGCCGCCTGAGATCGTAATGAACGTATAGGTTCCCTGGCCGCCCATGCCGGAATATTTGAGCAGGCGCTTATTGTTGTCCGCAAGCGTGGCGTGCCAGGCGTTCACCGTACCCAGCTCCACAGCGCTGCCGCCCTTCATCGCATAGAAATAATAGGTTCTGTCGGCTTCGCAGGTGCCGTCGTGCAAAATCAGTTCGTCGGTACCGTCCTCGTCGATATCGTGGTATGCATATTCGCTGTACACGTAATCAGCCCCACGCCATTTCTCACGGAAGGCGGAAAGGATACTGTCGAAATCCGCCGTTGTCTGTGCGGGGGCGGGATCGTCACGGGAGATATTCAGCTGCGCCTTGTAGCTGAAAACGGACCAGAAGCGATTGCCGTTCTCCTCCTTCAGCGCCACGATCACCTCGCCCGTGCCGGGAACGGACCTTACGTCGTCATAGTCGAAGGGGTACCGGTAACTCACGGTGAGTTTGTATTTGCCGTCGGAAACGGGCGAAACGGAGATCTTGTCGGGGTACGCCTGAAACATATCGAAGCCGGGAATACTGAACCAGAACTTTCCGTCCTTATAGGTGCAGGGGGCGGGGTTCCCGCCGTTTCCCCCGGCTTCGAACGCGCTGCGGTCGAAGGCTCCGGTATAGTTCAGCACGTTTCGCGCCAGCCATATGATGTTTTCTTCGGGATACACCCAATACATACGCTCTTTTCCGTCATTTTCGAGATCGGCGCCGGCGGACTGGGGATTCCCGTAATGAGAGATATAGATTTCACTGTAATTGAGGAAGAACAAACAGCGCTTTACCGATGCGGTATTCAGCTTTGTGCAGTCAAAATCGACCGTAACGCTGCCCTGAGACTCCGGCATAAAGGTGAGGTTCAGCATCCGGAGGAAACCGTTTCCGTCGGCGACCTCTTTCAGTTCCTTCTCGGTGGGCGTAACGATCTTTACGGTATCCGCGGCGGGCGCGTCGGTGGTTTGGGGCGCGGAAGCCGTTGTTGACGCCGCCGCTTCGCTCGCGGCGGTATCGCCGTCGGTCGGGGTCTCCGCGGGATCGGTATCGGGCGAAGCTTCGGCTGCCTCCTGCGTGCTTTCCGGTTCCTGCGAAGCGGAGGGATCGGTTTTTACGGCGTGCCGCACCACCGCGAACACGGCAGCGGCAAGAAGAACAGCCGCCAGAACGCTTAAAACGGCAATAATCGTTTTTTGCTGTTTTGTGAACATAAACCCTCCTGATATCCGCCGAAGGAGCTCACAGCTTCATCTGCCCGTTGATCTCGCGCATCACGGAGGGCTCGATCTTGATCACCTCACGGTCGTAGGTGAGAAGGCCGTTGGTTTCATCCTCCACGTCGGAAACTTCGGTATACACCAGCGCCGAGAGGCCCTTTTTGCGGATCAGGGGCTTTAAGCGTTTGAGGTAGAGCCTGCGCACCGCGTCCGTGAGCTTCTGTTTGTCGCTGTATTTGCGGTAGCCGAAGAATTTTTCGGTGTTGAACACGTGGCCCTCGGTTTGCATCGAGAAGCCGCCGAACTCGGTGAGGGCGATCACGCGGTCGTCGTTATCGTCGCGCCGCGGGAAGAAGAAGGGCGTGAAATAGATGTGGAAGCTGTTGATATCGCCACCGCCCTGGTCGTGCCAGCCGCTGGCATGGTCGATGATGCGGGTGGGGTCTTTTTCGCGGAAGAAATCGCAGGCCTTCAGCGCGTCGAACTGGCCCCAGCCCTCGTTGAAGGGCACCCAAAGGCAGATCGAAACGGCGTTATACAACAGGTCGATCATCCGCGCAGCGTCGGTATAATACTCCTCGCGGCCGGCCTCGTCCGCCCGGGAGAACAGCTTATAGTGCTTCTCGCCGTCCGTGATGTTGCCAAGCGTGCGGGAGTTCAGCGCCAGATGGAGGGCGGGCAGAATGCCTGCCGTGAGCTGGTTCACCCGGCCGCCGCCGTTCACCATATCCTGCCACACCAGCATGCCGAGGCGGTCGCAGTGGTAATACCACCGAAGCGGCTCGATCTTGATGTGCTTGCGCAGCATGTTGAAGCCCATATCCTTCATGGTTTTGATATCGTAGATCAGCGCCTCGTCCGACGGGGCGGTGTACATGCCGTCGCTCCAGTAGCCCTGGTCCAGCAGGCCGTTCATAAAGTAGGGCTTGTTGTTCAGCATCAGCCGCGGGAAGCCGTTGGCGTCCCGGCCCACGCCGTATTTGCGCATGCCGAAATAGCTTGTTACGGCATCGCTGCCGAAGGTGATCTTCAGATCGTACAGATAGGGCTCCTCGGGCGACCAGAGGTTGTACATGGTGAGGGGGATCACCGCCGTGCCGTTTTCGGTATCGGCCTCGGCCTTGGGTTCGCCCTTATCCAGCACCTGCACGCGGGCTTCACCGAAGCCGCCGTTCAGGGCCACCTCCACCGTAACGGTGCTCTTATCGATATCCGGCGTGATTTTGATATTCTCGATGAAGGCCTCGGGCACTTCTTCGATCCAAACGGTCTGCCAGATGCCGCTCTGGGGCGTGTACCAGATCTGCCCGCGGTGGGAGGTCTGCTTGCCGCTGGCCTGCGACCCCGTTTCGCTGGGGTCGGTCACCGAGAGGGTGAGCTCGTTCTCGCCGTCGATGATGGCGGTGGTGGCTTCAAAGGTGAAGGGGGTGTAGCCGCCCCTGTGCGTGCCCAGCAGCATGCCGTTGAGCTTTACTTCGCATTCGTAATCCACCGCGCCGAAATGCAGCAGCACCCGCGCGCCGGTGCGCGTAAACGCGAAGCGCTTGCGGTAATAGAGCGTATCCGCAGGCGTCACCGTACGCTCAACGCCGCTTAAGATCGTTTCGGGGCTGAAGGGCACGGTGATCTCGCCCTGATAGCCGTCAAAGGGCGCATCGGTGGGGCAGATGGCGTATTCCCACGGCCCGTTCAGGCACAGAAAAGAATCTCTCGCCATCTGCGGACGGGGATAATCGTTCAGGGGGCAATCTCTGTTCAGGGTCTTCCCCCAGCGGGTAAGCAGTTTCTCCATAATGAACCTCCAGATTTAGTGGCCAGTGGCCAGTGGCTAGTGACCAGTATGATGGTAGTGGCCAGTATGATGGTAGTGACCAGTGGCCAGTGGTCAGTGGCTAGTGGCCAGAGTTATTTTAATGTGAAAGAATATATGTTATATGGATTAAAAAATCGCAGAATGGATTAAAATATCACGGACGGAATCAGCAGCCATCAGCTACCAGCCACTGGCCACCAGCCACTAGCCACTAGCCACTAGCCACTGCCTCATCACTTCCGGCAGTTCCCGCAGGTCTGAAATGACCGCGTCCGGCTCGTATCTGCCGCTCTGGCCGGGATTGGTGCTTTTGAGCCACACGGTGCGCATGCCCGCGCCGGCGGCGCCGTCGACATCGTTTCTGCGGTTGTCGCCAACGTATACCGCCTCGCGGGGGTCCAGCCCCAGCTTTTCGCAGGCGAGGTCAAAGATCTCGCGGTCGGGCTTTTCCACACCCACGTCGCCGCTCACCACGATCTCGTCGAACACGTATTCAAGCCCCGTGTGGGCAAGTTTCGCGTACTGCAGCGCGTGCTGCCCGTTGGTTACCAGCCCCACCAGAAGCCCGCTGCGCTTGAGCCCCTCGAGCATCGGCAGCGTGTAGGGGAATGGCACCGCCACCCGGGCGAATTCCCTGTAAATGAAGCTGCGGTAATCGGGATATTCGGGCGGCGACAGAAATACGCCCTTTTCTTTGAGATAGGCTAAAATATAGCTCCAGCCGTCGTACACGTAGCGGTCGTCCGCGTAGCACCAGATTTCGGCGATCTCTTCGTCCGTACGCTTCGGATCCACCTGAAAGGCGCGCCTGAGCGCCGGTACGATGGCGGTAAGCGTGCCGTGCCGGTCAAACAGCGTATGGTCCAAATCGAAAATGACAGCCTTGATCATGGGAAACCCTTTTTTTATTAAAGCTTTTTTAGTTAGGAGTGAGGAGTTAGGAGTGAGGAGTTCATGGAGTTTGGATGAATTCGGAATTCGGAATTCGGAATTCGGAATTTCGGAAAACACTTCGTGTTTTGTTTTTTAAAGAAACAGGGAGGTTATACAGAGAGATTATACGGAGAATCAAAAGAGCAAAGTTCGCTTTTTTCATTTTGAGAAAAGAGCCTGCGATCTTATCACTCCTAACTCCTCACTCCTAACTCCTCACTTGAAAAAAATTCCGAATTACGCATTCCGCATTCCGAATCATCTCCGCTCTCCGCTCTCATATCTCCGCTCTGGATTGCGCTCCGCTCTCAATCAAAGAGCCCTTTGAGGTCGAGCGTAGAAGCGTCCTTCAGCGGCAGGGTGACCGGCTGACCGGTTTTGGAGGAGAGGTATACGGCGAGCACCGTTTCGAGCGCGTCGCGCCCGTCCTGCGCGGTGACGTAGGGATCGCGGTCCTCTGTTATGGCTTCGGCCATATCCTTGAAAAGCGAAACGTGCCCGTTGCCGTACAGGTTGGGAGCGATCTCATGCAGCGCGTTTTTCGCCGCCTCGCCCTCCTGTGCGAAATACTTGTATTCCACGGTGCTGGCGTTCAGCCCGCCCAGCTTCATGGTGCCGCCGCTGCCGATCAGCGTGAGATGCTCTTCCAGATCGGGGCCGCACACGTTCACGCCGCCCTCAAGGGTGGCGATCACGCCGTTTTCAAACTGCAGCACCGCCGCGCCAACGTCCTCCGCTTCAATGTAGGGGTGGTACCGCCGCCGCGTGACGCCGTAAACGGAGGCGAGCTTCCCGCCGCACATCCAGCGAAGCAGGTCGATGCCGTGGATGCTCTGGTTCATCAGCGCGCCGCCGTCCTGCGCCCAGGTGCCGCGCCAATCGTCCGCGCTGTAGTAATCGCGGCCGCGGCTCCAGCGGACGGTGACCGCCGCGTTCGAGAGAACGCCGAAGCAGCCCTTTTCGAGATACGCGCGCATCTCCTGCACCGCGAGGTTGAAACGGTTCTGGTGGCAGGCGCACACCTTCGCGCCGGTCTCCCGGGAAAGGGCGATCAGAGCGTCCGCATCCTGCAGAGACAGGGCGATGGGCTTTTCCACGATCACATGGATGCCGCGGCGCACCGCGTCCTTCGCGCAGGCGGCGTGCAGGCCGCTGGGCAGCGCGATGCTCACGAGGGTGGGCTTTTCGCAGTCGAACAGACGGTTCCAGTCTTCATACCGGACGATCGCGCCCGCTTCCTCCGGCGTGAGCGCCGCGCGGGCATACAGATCGAAAATATGGTCCGGTTCGATATCGCACACGGCGGCGATCTCAAACCCGTTTTCCTTTGCCGCTTTCAGGTGGTTATACGCCACCCTGCCGCAGCCGATCAGCGCGTATTTCATATAAAGCCTCTGCATAAAACGATATTTTTCTGATTATATATTAATCGCAAAACCCCGGGTTGTCAATAAATGTTTTTCTTTACAAATAAAAATAAAGGGCTATAATGGAATTACCGAAAGTGAGGATGATTTTTATGGAAAGAAAAGTATATAACTACTGCGCCGTACTGGGCGTGGACGGCATGGGCAACTTCAACCGCGCTGCCAAAACCCCGGTGATGGACGCTTTATTTGAAAACGGCGCCGTAACCTGGGACGCGCTCTCGATGGACCCCACCATCAGCGCCGAAAACTGGGGCGCGATGCTGCTGGGCGCCACCCCGGTGGTGCACGGCCTCACCAACGGCTTCATCAGCCGCAACGTGTACACCAACCGCGCGCTGCCCAGCCTCTTTACCCGCATCCGCAGGGCCTTCCCGGACGCGTACCTCGCCTCGGTTTGCAACTGGGACCCGATCAACTACGGCATTGTGGAGCACGACGTGGGCGTGGATATGGCCACCGCCCCCCACGACGCCGAGGTAAACGAGCTGATCATAGAAAAGGTAAAGAATAAGCCCAAATTTTTGTTCGTGCAGTACGACGACGTTGACGGCGCGGGCCACGGCAGCGGCTACGGCACCGAGGGCCACATCAAGCAGATCGAATATACCGATACGCTGATCGGCAAAGTGCTGGACGCGTACAGAGCCGCCGGCATCTATAACGAAACGCTGTTCATCGTGCTGGCGGACCACGGCGGCATCCGCCACGGCCACGGCGGCTATACGGACGAAGAAAAATACGTGTTCTTCGGCGTTGCGGGCGCCGGAATAGAAAGCTCGCAGATCCGCTTCGCCCGCACTATAGATATCGCCGCCACGGTGCTGTACGCGCTGGGGCTGGAGGTGCCGGAACGCGACGAAAAGGGCTTTTCGTCTCAGGTGCCCGAGGGGATCTTCCCGTGGTATACCGGAAAGTATATCACTGCGGAACCCGCCACCGCCGTGCAGCGTACCCGCCCCACGCCGAATTTCGGCAGCGAAAAGGGCCTTGGATCCCGTTTCGGCGACCGGCTGAAGCTGGCGATGTTCTTCGATAACCGCATTGCCGACGAAACCGGAAAATGCGCCTTTACCGAATACGGCACGGTGAAATACTATTCCAACGGCGTGAACTACGCCTGCGCCGAATTCGGGCAGACCGGCTGCGCCGAAACGAAAGACCTGACGCTGGGCGACGGCAGCTTTACGCTGGCCATGTGGCTGCTCACCGACCGCAGCATCAACGAAGAGTGCGTGGTGTTCGGCAATAAGGACTGGTGGTGGCAGAAGCGCAGCGAAAGAGGTATGAGCTTCGTGCTGAAAAACAACGATACCGTGTTCATGATGGGCAACGGCAGCGATGATTTCGGCGTGATCACCCCCTTCCCGGACGAACATCTGGACGGCTGGCTGCACGTTACGGTGGTTGCGGACAAAGCCGCAATGGAAGTGCGCGTATACTACAACTTTACGTTCATCCGCGCGTTCCCGATCCCCGCCGGGTTCGAGGGCGCGCCCGACAACGGCTGCCCCTTTGTGGTGGGCAACGACGTTGGGCACAGGAATAACGTTGAAGAATTCCCCAACATCTTCCGCATGGACGACCTTACGGTGTTCGACGGCGCCCTGACGGAAGAAGACATACAGAATCTGAAAGCCTATTACGGCGAAGAAGACCGGTAACAGACCGCCCCGGAGGAAACCCATGAAACGAATCTGCGCAATTCTTTTGATCCTTTCACTCACGCTGCTCGCCGCCTGCGGCGCGAACCGCCCCGGCGATACGGCGGACGGCACTTCCGCCCCCACCGCCGCCCCGCAGACGGAAACAACGGCGGCGCCGACGGCCGAACCCACCACCGCCGCGCCGGAAACGACCACGCAGGCGAAACCCGCCCGGGAGGTGGACCGCAGCGCCGAGGAGATCTACAAAAACCACCCGGAGCTCACGCCCGTGAATTACGATTCCCCCGCCCTGCTGCCGAAGAGCGACGACATGGGCATGGGGTATATCGACCGGCTCACCTTCATCTGCGATTCCCCCACCTACTGGCTCAAGCTCTACGAGCTGCTCTCGGAGGGCTACAACACCAAGCAGATCTGGACCGGCCCCGAGGGCACCATGACGCTTGCCTACCTGCGGGGTTACGAGATCGTGGACCCCTACGACGGCGAGCTTCGCACCATCCCCGAGACCGCTGCGCTGCACAAGCCCCCGATGATCGTGATCGCCGTGGGCATCAACGGCATCTCGTTTATGGACGAAGCATACTTTACTCAGGAATACGAGCACCTGATCGACGTACTGCAGGAAGCCAGCCCCACCTCGCAGATCCTGCTGCAGTCCATCTACCCCATCTCCCCCACCTTCCATAAATGGGGCTCGATCACCAACGCCTCCATCACGAAGGGCAACAGCTGGATACTGAAGATCGCCGAGAAATACGGCCTGCCCTATATCGACGCGTTTTCGGCGCTGGTGGGCGAGGACGGCAACATCCGCCCGGAGCTCGTGAAGGACGACGGCCTGCACCCCAACGCCGACGGCCTCGTAACCGTGCTGGAATATCTGAGAACACACGCGTTTATTTCGGATTAAGGTGAAACGACCGGCGGGCAAATTGGAATTTGTCGCGGAGTTAAACGACACCGGAACATACCGTCGTACCGATTCACGCGCCGGATTTGAAGGTGTTTTCGGTTTATTCGTAGGGGCGGGCATGTGACCGCCCGCAAGTCTATAATTCCGCGATGTTCAATAAAAAGCGGAAAACATACCTCTACGCTTACAAACGGCAATTCTTAATACTTGGTTCTTACGGGCGGTCATGCCCGCCCCTACAAGCAAATCGAAAGCTTTTCCGTTCTCAGAAACGTTTGCTTCTTATCGGTCATTTTTTTACTCCCCGACAAACTGAAATCTGAACAGCCAACAAAAAAAGGAGCCTTCCCATGTCCGATCTCTACCTTCTTTCCGTTCCCGCGATCAATCTGCAGTTTGCCGGGAAGGACCGCGAAAAATTTCTTGCATCCTTCAGAGAAGCCGGCGTGCAGCGGGTGTTTCTGGTGGTGGGCGCGAACAGCCTTGTAAACGGCACCCGCGAAAAAGAGCTTGCCGCGCTGAAAGAAAACGCCGCGGTACTGAAGGCCGCCGGGTACGAGGTGGGCGCGTGGCTATGGGCGTTCTATCTCTCGGAAGAACACGCATTCACCCGCATGCGGGGCGCGGACGGCACGGTATCGAAATTCTCCGTATGCCCCACAGATAAAGCCTACCGCGCCGCCATGGGAGAGTATATCAGCGAGATCGCCGCCGCGGGCGTCGACCTCATCATGTTCGACGACGATCTGCGCTTCGGCTTTCAGGATATGGGCTTCGGCTGCACCTGCAAAAACCACCGCAGAATGATCGCCTCTCTGTTGGGCGCCCCCGTAAAAACGGCGGATCTGAAGCGGGCGCTGCTCTCGGGCGGCGAAAACCCGGTGCGAAGCGCGTTCGTGCGGGCCAACGGCGCTTCTCTGGAAACCTTCTGCGCCGAAATGCGCGAATGGGTCAACAAAACCGCGCCCGGCACCCGGCTGGGCTTTTGCAGCTGCATCACCTCGTGGGATCTGGACGGCACGACGCCGGACCGGCTGAGCCGCCTGCTGGCGGGAGATACCCGCCCCTTCTACCGGCTGATCGGCGCGCCCTACTGGGGCGCGATGCGCGCCTGGGGCAACAAGCCCGGCGACGTGATCGAGATCACCCGCGCCGAGGCCGCCCGCCGGAAAGACCCGGAGGCCGAGATCTTCAGCGAGGGCGACACCTTCCCCCGTCCGCGGTTCGCCACGCCCGCGTCGTTGCTGGAATGCTACGATACCGCCCTGCGCGCCGCCGGCTGCACAAACGGCATTCTGAAATACATGCACGATTATTCCGCCGCGCCGGAATATGAGCCCGGTTATATCGGGGCGCATATAAAGAACGCGCCGCTTTACCCGAAGATCGGCAAGCTCTTCGGCGATAAGACCGCCGTGGGCGTACGGGTATACGAAAACCCGGCGAAATACGAAACGCTCAGCGTGCCCGCCCGCGCGGAGGGCAGGAACGAGGTTCAGGACGTCGCCTTCCCGGCGGCAAGCCGCTTTCTCACCGCCAACAGCATCCCCTCTGTATATGAGGGGCCCGGCGTATGCGGGATCGCCTTCGGCGAGGACGCCCGCACCCTGCCGCAGGAGGCCTTGCAAAAGGGGCTGATTTTGGACGCCGAGGCCGCGCTGATCTTAAAAGAGCGGGGCGTTGACACCGGCATTGTAACCGCGGGGCCGCTGTTTGCCGCGGGAAAAGAATATTTTCTCTCCGCCGGGTACCCGGTGGGGCACGCAGGCGATCCCCTCGCCCGCACGCTCACCCTCGCGAAGGAAGCGAAGGTGCTGAGTTTTTACGAAACGGCGGACGGGCAAAAGCTGCCCCTCTCTTACGAATACGAAAACGCCGCGGGGCAGCGCTTTCTGGTGTTTGCCTTCGAGAGCCTGTTCGCCTCCCAGAGCTGGATGCGGTGTTATCTGCGGCAGGATCAGATCAGCACGTTCGCCGCATCCGCGGGGGACGGCCTGCCCGCGTACTGCCCGGGCCACCCGGAATTATACCTTCTGGCAAAACAGAACGGGAACCGGATCGCCGTGGGGCTGTGGAACCTGTTCCCGGACCCGGTCGAAGCGCCGCAGGTGCTTCTGGCTGCGCCGGTATGCGCCGCCGAAGGCCTGAATTGCAGAGCGGTTCCAGAAGGCAGCGCCGTTGCGCTTTCGGAGATCCCGGCGTACGGCTTCGCGTTCTTTGAGGCGGAAATCTAAGGAAGATCGAGACAAACTGCAGTTTGTCGGGGAGTAAAAAAATGACCGATAAGAAGCAAACGTTTCTGAAAACGGAAAAGCTTTCGATTTGCTTGTAGGGGCGGGCATGACCGCCCGTAAAAACCAAGCATTAAGAATTGCCGTTTGTAAGCGTAGAGGTATGGTTTCCGCTTTTTATCGAACATCGCGAAATTATAGACTTGCGGGCGGTCATGTCCGCCCCTACGAATAAACCGAAAACACCTT
>JAEEGL014762747.1_pt1 | contig 12385 bp, 17 predicted proteins | sample 9134231 | NCBI WGS metagenome assembly JAEEGL01 (sample SAMN16246548, study PRJNA631951) | gut metagenome | biome: gut microbiome; feature: rumen; material: fiber-attached | host: Bos | place: Iran: Karaj | collected 2018-10 | reverse complement strand
TTATCATCCCTCAGAACGATTTCGAGCTGTTCTTTGGTCATTCTAAGGTACTTGCTAACGCATTTGTCCCCCTCAATGGAATCAGTAAGATTTATCTCAAACTGAGGAACTGCACCGTATTTCTTGGCAATATCAGCCACAAGATAATAGGACTTAACGTTTGGACGCATTACACAGCATTTCAGATTCATTGGAACACCCAAGTCTGACAACTGCCTAACAACCTTCATGGAACGTTCCCAAGACCCTTTAACCCTTGTTATTTGGTCATGGACTTCTGCAATTCCGCTATAAATGGAAACACCAACCAAGCGAGGATAATAGTTGGCCAGACGTTCCACGTCATTCACTATCTGTTGACCATTGGTAAATATATCAAACGCCACCCCCTTATTATACAGGTAGTCTATAATATCCCATGTTACTATTTTGGAAAATGGGTCTCCACCAGTAAGACATACCTTTATCAAGCCTTGCACATAGAGTTCATCAATAAGGCGCTTATAATCACCGAGTGTAAGTTCTACCCTATCTCCACGTCCGCTTTTCTCACTGTCATTCCTCGTAGCACCTTCATTATAGCAATGGATGCATTTCTCACTACAATTATATGTAAGCTCAATCATCACACTTGTAATGCCACCAACCTTCTCCGTATATAGCTGCTCTGCATTTGACATGGCATAAGGCAGCTTCTCTTGGGTTGTACGTTCAACCTCTTGTGTCTGCTGGCGATTGTACTCACTAACCCTTCTTCTATAATCTGCAATTACTTCATCATTTGGGAAAATGGATGAAACAATACCCATCTGTTCTAACTGCTGAAAGAACGGTGTTAAACTCTCCATTGCTATGTTTAATTTCATGGCAAGGTTCTCCAAATCCATTGTCCCATTCCTTGGTACGGATAGTATCTCACCGACAACCATTGCTGAATAGCTCTCGAAGAAATAGCTCATGCCAGCAATCAAGTTGTAATAAATTGCAACTTGCGCTTTTTCATCGTATCTCCCACATGTCCAGATAGGACGGTAGTATGTACTATGCTGTTCCATCAGTGTTTGCCACCAAGTTTCTCCATATTATCCATTGCATCCATTGTGCTATTCATCGCTTTTATGAAATGCTCAATATAAATTCCCTTTAGTTTTTCCTCTTCGGAATTAGCTGGAGCACCGTATTGTTTATCGTATTCTCCACCTGCCATTTCTTTAAATATCTCATCAACTTTATCACTCATCCCATCTACGTAGTCTGCCGCATCAAGCATATTTGAGAACCCATCATTACTTGCTCCCGCCATGCCAAACATAGCACCTTGTTTTGTACCAGCATCTGCAATCTCTTTCTCTCTAGATGAAAGTTCCGATGGTTGTTCTTCTGCGTCCTGAGTGATGGTATCACACACAGCATCATCGGCTTCAGCGACCTCTTCCGCTTCCGTTTCAACTTGCTCTGTTGCTTGTTGTATGCTGTCTTGTGCGCCATCGCCTTTATCGGTTTTATTACCACATTTCTCACCAAGGAAACCGATAAAAGCCATGATTGCAAAGGCATAAAGGAATTTCTTCAAACAGCCTCGCTTTTTAGGCTGTTCTTCTTCGTCATAATACTCACCGCCATTGTTCTGTTCTTCATCATCGTCATACTCTTGCTCGTCATTCTCTTCGTATTCCAGTTCGTCATCGTTGATTATTTCTTCATCGTCACTATTGTCGCCAGATGCTAGTCCAAGAGGTGTTTGAGCACCGCAGTTAGGACAAAACTTTGCCGTGCCATTTAAAGGTGTACCACAATTTTCACAGAAAGCCATACTTCTACTTTGATTACGTTATTAATAATTGCTGAATAGTCCAAAAGGTTGAAGTAGAGACAGAAAAAAGAAACGTGGACTAATAACTTCGTCTACGCTTCTCTGAGGTATTGGGGATAACCTATGCTGCATTATACGAGTAAAAGCCCACGCCATCAGGCGTGAACCGTTCACTTTTACTCTTTGCAGCATTCTTCAAATTCCCCAATTATCAGAGATGCAAGAATCAAAAGCTAACGCTTCAATTTCTATATGTCTTTGTTACGTTTTATGTCATACGCAATCGTTTTTAAATTAAACTTGGTGCAAATATACAAAAAAGTTCTCAGAATGGTTTGCTTTTTTGCAGTTTTTATCCTAACATTTCTTTCTTTTTGCACATTTTTGGTATTTTGCGCAATAGAAACATCTGTTTTTTGAAACAAATCATCTTTGATTCACAGAAATTGTTTATCTTTGTAGCAAAATTGTAAAACTAATGCTCAAAAGGTATGGATAAGAATGATTATGAGGTGTTTGCTCAAACCTACAAGAAGGTTGAAACTATTTGTACGGAGATATTGGAGAGATTAGCTTATAAGCCTGATGAGAATCGAAACATTAATGAATATATGATTCCTTTTGAATTTCCAGAGTACGAAAGCCTAATTGTAAAGGACAATGGTGATGTTGAATTCGCTTGGTATGAAGATGACACTGGTCTAGGAAGAGACGTTGATGAAGGTACATTAGTCATTCCAAAGGACGTGTTCATCAATGAAAATGTTGATGAATGGTGTAAAATTGCAGTAATTGAACATAAAAGGCATTTGGAAGAATTAGAAAGACAAAGGCTGGCTCGGAAAGAAGACGATGAGCGAAAGCTATATGAAGAACTAAAAAAGAAATATGGGTAATAGCATAAAGGCGGTACAATCTATAATTGAGCCGCCTTTCTACCATTATTTCTATTCTTTTACCCTTTTGTTCTCTTTATCTTCTCCCATGTTTCTGGTATTTCCTTAAACACCAATGGCAAATACACATTTGTCATGTTTTTTGCTTTTTCAAACATGGGGGCAATCTGCTTTGGTGTATATCCAGCCTTGGAGCATCCGACCTGAGTAACCAAGAATGTTTTGTCTTTATGGCCCTCAGCATAGTCAATGAAACGGTCAACAGCTGCCTTAATTTCGTCTAATGACCGTCCGACAGTGGGTATAGCATAGGCATTATGGTCAATTCCTTCCAAAACATTGGTTGCCCTAAAGTTTTTCATTGCCATATATCCCTCAGTTTCATTGTTCTTGTTTTCGCCAGTACCATAAACAAGATAACCGCCCCATCTGTGAAATTCTTTTGGAGTAATCCTTTCCGTTATCTGTAGATTTAACCCATCAAACTCATTGATAACATCAATTAGGTCTTGCTGTAGATAGTTAACGACATTGTTTACAATCTCTTGGGGAACTCCATAATAAGCAGCCGCAATACCTCCAGCCATGCAAGCTACGGTGTCAGTATCACAGTTGTATGATATGGCTTTTCTGATTGCGCCCTCATAATCATCTGTCATTAAAAAAGCAATGATGGCCAGTGGGCATGTGTTTTCTGCCCATTCGTTTTTATTCTCTTGATTAACGATAGCGACACGCTCTTTTATTTCTTCCTCAGTAAGATGCAAATTGTAACCAAATTCGTTTTCGATATATGCTTTAATTTCGTCTTTAGGCTTCTGTTGTTTGGCTAAAAAAGTGGCAGCTGCAATTGATTGTGCACCCTTTATCCCTTCCTTAGAATTATGGGAAACGACAGCGGACTGTTTGGCAAGTTCAAGTGTGTCATCAAGTGTTTCTGCGAAAAACCCAATAGGGCTAACTCTCATTCCACTACCGTTGCCGATACTATCATTAGATACGTCCTTAACGCCACGCATCAATTTCCTAAAACGTACTCCGAATCCTGCATTTGGGTATCTTTTAACCCAATCACTTATTGATACTTTGAAATCTCTGCTATGAAGCAAAGAATCGGCAATAGCCACAGTCAGAACGGAATCGTCAGTAAAAGTGCACTTCTCGGCAAATAAATCGTATTCTTTCGGTATTCTTTTTAAGAACTCAAATCTACTGCCAACGACATCGCCTATAACAGCTCCAATAATCCCTCTAACATTTCCTTCTTTAGACAAATGTAACTGTTTGTCCTGTTCTGCTTTAATTCCAATTTTATTCATATTATCTTTTGTTTTAAGATTATCTTTGACTTTTGTATAAAAACTTTCCAAACTTTTAAAACCATTTATTCGGTGTATGATTCCCATGTATTCTATATAACCATAAATAGTCTTACGTTTGTTTGTGTCATACAAATCATCTTGTATCATTTCAGATACCGATTTTCCAAAAGCATCTGCCAACTTAGCTAAAGTAGCTGCTTGTGGCTCAAAATGTCCGTTGAGTATTCTGCTTATGGTGACAGCCCCCACACCGCTTCTCTCTGCAAGTTCCTTTTGGGTAAGGTGCTGCTCACCCATTAACTGCCTTATCCGTTCTTTTACGTCCATATATGCTAAATGATTTGTTTTATAACTTGAATTATCACAAATGACAATGCAAAGCTACGAAAAATATTTGGCATGGCCAAATCGTTTAAACTTTATTAAGTACAGATAGGGTGTACCATCTAAAAAGCCAACAGAACTTGTGTCCTATTGGCTTATCTCCTTTGCAAACTCTTTCTTTATACGTTGCACCGTACTCATGCCCCTATTGGTTAGTTTTGCCGTTATACGGATGCTATAGCCTTTCCGCAGATAGCTGATAACGTCCTTATATTCCTCACCTTTCTTCTCCCTTGGCTTCCTATAGCCCTCATTGCCGAACTTGCCGCCATTGGCTTTGTATCGTTCTCGACCGCTCTGTAATCTATAAGCAATCTGGTTTCTTTCGATAGCTCCCATTTCAGCCATTACGGTTACTAAGATACTTGCTATTGGGTTGATGTTTCCATCTTCTTGCAAAGTATATAGCCCCAAGTTATGAATGTAAACAGATACTTTGGCTTCATGCAGCATTTCCAGAGATTTTAGCACCTGAAGGGTTGAACGGCCCAATCTTGTCAGCTCATGCACTGCCAAAACCGATATATGATTCTCAACACAAAAGGTTAGGCACTCCATCAACACCTCACGCTGCTCATTCTTCTTTGCTCCGCTGATATGCTCTTCGTAGATGCCCTTGATGGCATAGTCGTTAGCCTTACAGAACTTCTTTAAGTCCTCAACTTGTCTTGTAGTAGATTGGCGGTCACTCTCCGATGAAACACGGCAATATAACACGCAACCCTTCTCCATTTCACTTGTGATATTATTGTTTAACATTTATGTCTAAAACAGTCAAAGATAGTTTTGATTACGATTCCGACCCTTATTCAATCCTTATTTGAAAGTGTTTTGAATACGATTTCTTTTGGTTACGCTTTCCGCTCTGTGACATACCTTTTCTTGAAGTTCTGCCAGAAGTCACCATCTGCACCGTCAATATTCCGCTGCAAGGTTGGAATGAGACTGTCTAACTCTATATCCCACATCTTTCGGACTTGTTCACCATACTCATTAAAAAACATTAGGACGTACTTCTGGTTTTCACGATTGAGCCGTATGCGAACTCGACCTTGGAACGCCAACCCTCTCACGCAGAATTGAAGTCCGTAAGCAATGGTCTTAGGGCTGTGAAAGCCCCATGACCATTGAATGAGCAAGTTTGTCCTCAAATAGTGATAGATAAATCTTGATTCCGTCAACATATCAATATACCTTTACCAGATTCTCGAATCTAAAGCTACGCCAACCACCCTTGCATACGTCATAATATGCTATACAGTTGTCAAGCTCCTTATTATAGCCACGTCCGTTAGTCATAGCCGATGCTATATTAGCTTGGATAGTTCCCCACGCTTCACGCAGTTCAACCTCACCGAATTTATTGGGCTTTTTAGCGTACACAAAATGCGCCACTCCATGATTCATCTTCTCTTTCAGAAGGGCTATCATCATGGCTTTCATCAAACCAAGTTCAACATTGCCAGTGCGGTTGGCAATTACGTTAGCTCTAACGGCTGTCTGATTCTCAATAGAAATAATCTGTAGCATAATCTTCATATTTTTACTTGTTAATACTCATGTTTCTTAATTCTGATACAAAGGTATATCTTTTTCTTGATATATGCAAATGATATAAAAGAAAACATATCCGTATCAGGATAGTTTAACAAATCAATCAAAATCCAGATATATTCGTTAAATTATTTTAATAATATATTATATATTTGATAGTTTGAATATTATATTCTACCTTTGCACTCAGATTAAAATAAATTAGAATTATGATACAGCTACACATTAAAGAGGTGGCAGCAAGCAAGGGTCTGCTGTTGAAAGATGTCTGCGAGAAATGCGGCTACAAGTCTCTGCCATCGTTCTATAGGCAGATAAACAACCCAGAATCCATCAGTATGCGCACACTGATTAAGATTGCAGACGTGATAGGCTGCGAGGTGGCTGACTTCTTTTTAGTCAGTGACCAGAAGGAATCACCGTCAAGTCCATTGGTCTGCCCCCATTGCGGCAAAGAGGTGTGCGTAACTCTTTCTGCCAAAGTATAGGGATTGTGTCTCTGCTCCATCCGTCAGCCACGAATAGGGCGTAGATACGGACACTAACACGGTCATAGAAGGTGGTGCTTCCGAAACTACGCACATAATCCGAAAAAAACGGATAGCTAACCTTCATGCTGTCTGTCCTTTCCTTATCAATGTGCTTGGCTCTGGTGCGCATGGTCTCAATATCACAGAATAGGTCTTTGTAGCCATAGATAGCTCTACCCACATACTTCTTTCGGTACGCTATGCCGCTTTGACGGTTCTTGTATTTGCCATCGTCAGTATTTCCTCTGTCCTTATCGTCAAAGGTGGTGCTCTCGAAGTTTCTGCTTTCCCCCAGTGCCATGCCGTATCTCTCCTTATGGGTGTTGATATACATAAGCAGTCCTTTTGCCGCCAATAGTCCACCCATGAGCGATGTTAAAGCTACAGAATACCCCTTGCCTTGGTATTTAGGGAGTATGACAATGCGGCTCACCATCATGCCATTCCTACAGCCCCTATGCGGCTGATTGCGAACGGCTACAAACGCAAACGGCTTGCCCTTGGGAGTGGTAAAGAGAAAGCTCATAAACCCTTTGATGTTCTCACTCATGTAGTGGTGCTGCTTGAATCCGTAGGAACTATAGACACTGCACTCTACACGCTGAATATAGAGACAAATACGCTTGCCCTTGCTTGAACGTAGCTTGATTTTGCGTCTGCTTGAAAGTATGTCGGTTTTATGCTTCATCGGCATCTGTTTGTTATTGGTGGAAGATGGTTGAGCTTCCGTTACCTATAGTTATTGTTTCTGCACAGCATCCCCAAGCGACAAGGCACAATAATGGCTGTCACCGTAAACCCAGAATCAAAAAAGGTTGGGATGCTACTATTCCCAATATGGCTTGGGATAGCCTACTTGGTATTGCTCACGGTTAGAAGGTGTGGCATTGCGCACTGCTCACTAACTAGTATCTCCTTCCATCATTGGAACGACCCAATGCAAATGTACGAAAAAAAGTTGAGATAGCCAAACGGCTTAACGTTTCTTTACGCTTAGATACCGTTTGGAACTTCGACCTTGGTATATGCTTCACTCAGCACCGATTGTATATCTTGAAGTGCCTTGGTGTAGTATTTCATCTTTTCCTTGGTGTGCTGCTCCCTAAACCCTTGGAACTGTCTGTACGTATTCACAAACTTGGGTTTGTATTCTTCCTTGGTAGATAGTGCCATGTCCTTCAATAAAGCCATCAGAACACTGTAGGTATCATCATCTATCGGCTCAACGTTGGATAGTCTCGGATAGGTCTTGTAGAACACAACATCTTCCAAGATTCTGTTTAGTTTCTTATTTTCACTTGGTGAGAGGTTCTTGTTTTCTATCAGTTGGTGATTGTTCAAATTCTCATTCATCCCCTCCTTCGGTTGGGATTCTATCGAATTTGCTTCCTCACATAACTTCACTAAGGTTTCTTCCTCGTTAAGTATAATTATATCTAATGATTTATTTAAATTACTATTATTCAATAAATTATATTCATTATCTATACTTTCTTTACTATCTCTATTATCTATACTATCTATATTGTTGTCACTTTTTGTAACATTGTTTGTAATACTACTTGTATCATCTATTGTTGGTGAAGGTGTTGGGGTGTTTGGGGCGTTGATGGGAATCCATGTTATCACACCATCCTTCAACATGGGCTTTAGTCTCGCTGGTTTGTCTTGAAGGTAGGAAGGGCTGTAGCCGCTACCCTTATAGGTGACAGTCTCAATCTGATTTTCTAGTCTCCCAATGTCAGTGTTCATGTTCAACTGCTCGAAGAACGTAAACCTATCCGTATTCACCTTATAGCCGTTGGGCTTCTTCCCCTTGCCTTTGCCAATACATGACACATCGACAATGCAATAACGGTAAAGGGTGTCAATAGTGACCATCACCAAGTTCTTGCTCAACTTGGAATCGTTCTGCAAATCGCTGTTGGTACGGTAAAACCAACCGTCAGCATTGGCAAAGTAGTTGCTATCGTCAATTAAGGCGAAGAGCATGGTTCTACAGTTCACATCAAGTAGGTGCATCAACTGTTTGGGTGTTGGCGTAAACTGATAGCCAACCGTGTTGTTTTCTGATTCTCTCATATCGTTCAAATTTAGTTTCGTTATCCTTGCCGTTGGTCGAAAATGAAAGAGGATGGATGCCAACGGCTTTAAGTCCATCCTCGAAATTATGTTTTAATGGAATACTTGGATAGTGCAAATATATCAAAAATAATCGACAATTCCAAATTTTGAACACAAAATATAACTATTTTGAGCCGTACACCGTACCCATGAAGGGGTGGGCCTCTATGTAATAGCCCCCCTCCGAGGGAGAAATGACGGCCTTGTTTTTGTTCAAATAGTTGGATTCGCAAAAATTCCAGAAGTAGAATGAAAATATTTCAGAACTCACTTCAACTTTTTCGGTTATGATAATATTTATATTAAGAAGTAACATCTATGATAACTATTTTGTAAAACGAATAATACCATGAGCTATTTTTCAATGACCGAGAATAATCAAATACCAATAAAACAAACCGAATCAGATTTATCAATGAATAATGAAAGAGCAAATACCAAATCAAAGCGTGACTTCTCTGGTTCTAACAATCCACACTTCGGACACATTCAATCTCCGCAAAGTAGGGCTGCTATCAGCTCAAAGCAGAAAGAGAGATATTCAATGCTCCGACAAATCGTTAAGAACAGTAGAAACGCTATCACAGAAGAACGAGTTAGGCAAATCGTGTCAGAGACCATTGCCGACTATGTGAAGAATAATAAACGACCAATATCAATAAACCTATGAGCAAGCGAAATAGAAGATACACGATGGATGATTCAATCGTCAAGCCTCTGTTAGACAAATACGTTGACAAGTGCAATGACCTTGCCGACCAGAACAGAGAACTGAATGAACAACTAAAGGAGTTGCAACAGAACTACGATACTTTGTTGATGGATAACAACGCTACCAATTATTTCTGTGACGAAACCAATAAGGAAGTAACGGAACTGAATCTATTGGTGAAGTTGGGTAACATTGTCAGTCTCATATTCAGCCTTATGGAAAAGAAATGTACGAGCAAAACGTCTATGGGGCTGTCATACAAGGCTGCAATAAGGCAATACTACAAAGTCCTTCTTGAAACGATGCCCAAGCTCGATGACTTCGACTATAATACAGAATACGATACAGACAATAACGATTGTAACACAGATGAAGATGAAGTTTGAAAAAGGGCATTTTGATGAATTGGAAAAGATACGCATCTACATAGAGTATCACCCAGAGGTGTTTAATGCGGATTTGATGGAATACCTTGCAGACACCTATCTCAACTACAACACGGTAAGAAACCGTATCAAGACACTGTACCCAAGCATCGTGAGTGACTTGGTAAAGAATAAACAGATACACGTTATACCAGACGATTATGAAAAACTATTCAAAGAAAAGAACGAACAGTAAGGGCATGGCATATAGAAAGGGATTTGCGTTAAAGAAAGCCCCTCTCTATAGCAAGGAAGATTTTATCTACTACTTCGAGAATAGGCTTAACCAGATTGTGAGAAATGAGGTCGAAGCAAACTTTAGAGAGTGCTTCTACGGACTTCCATTCTGAGCCGATTTAGCCACGTATTGTATGGACTTGAATAATTCTATTTTTCTAATAAAAACCTATTGGTTTTGGGGCTGAAACCCTTTGCTGACCTAGGTTTCAGTCCTTTTACATAACTGCATGAACTTCCAATAGGAACGGTAAAAATCAGATTCATCTTTAATCACATTGTAAAAAATCCAGAAATTATGAAACGCATCAATATCACAGAACAACAGTTCCAAAACGTGAGCCAAAAAATCAGCCATCAGAGAGACATCACTTCCGACATGAAACTCTCTGGTCTGAAAATCCTTGCACGAAACAGCATCACTAAGGCTTTTCACTTGGGAGAGAAATACAGTTCGCTGTCACTGTTGGACTTGGAATCAAGAAATGACATATTAGAGAAACTTAACGAGATTATCAGTCGCATAGATGATATGGTGTGATAATCTCGTTTGTCGTTTATGATAATCTTGTCTCATTCATTCTTATGAAACAAACGAGACAATGAAGGGTGGATTATTCGGCCACCCTTTCCTTGTTTATATCCGTTTCCTTGAAACTGCTCTCTACGATATTTGCGTAGTGGTCATTGTCAATCTTGATGTACTTGATGAAGTTGGCTTCTGTCGTATGACCAGAGATTGCCATGATTGCCTTGGCTGGTATTTTCCTCAGATACATATTGGTACAGAAGGAACGTCTTGCAGTATGATTAGTAATGAACATGTACTTTGGCTTATGGCTAAGAATCTCCTTGCCGCCACGAATCCTATGCAAAATGGTAGGCTCGTCAATATGGGCAATCTCGCCACATTTCTGAATCTGCTTGATAGTCTTGGTCTTATCCACGCTTTTAGGCAACTTTCCGTTGTACTTCTTAAGAATCTTCTTGACCATCGGATGAAGTGGAATCGTCACTTCCTTCATGGTCTTATGGGTTGTCATGGTGATTCTATCCTTTGTTATTTGAGACTTGGATAGGTCGTGCCAATCACCGTATCTTAACCCAGTCCAACATGCTATGATAAACAAATCTCGTGTCTGCTCAATATTGCTCTTTGGGTCTATCTGCTTCTTTACCTCTTCATCTGTAAAGTCAATGTCGTAAAGTCTCTGTATCTCTTCTTCGGTAAGGTAGATATTATCGACATCGTGGGCTTTTGTTGGGTATTTGTGGAAATACTTGTCTGTCATAAGCCCCTCAATCTCAGCATCCGTGAGCCATACCTTCATTATACTAAACTGACTTGCTATCGTATTGGCAGCAAAGCCTTGCTCATTCATCCATGCTATGAAGGATTCCTCAAATCTTCTATTGAACAGTTCCCAGACAATCTTTTTATGCTTCTCTCTACAATATTGCTGCAAACGTTGTAGGGCATTTTTGTGATTGTAAACCGTACCCTTGCATAGTGTCCTTTTAGTCTGCTTGTTTACCATTGAAGCCTTACGGCTGATATAGTCCTTGATGAACTCTTCGGCACTTTTACGGATAACGGCTTCTTTACCTCTAATCTTGTCACCCATGAACTTCTCGAAGCTCTCTTTAGAAAATTGGAGTGATTCCGTCATCAAGTCAGATTCTGACACAACGGCAGCATAATCCTTACAGTAGCCCAAGATTTTACGGAGTTCGTTGTTAATCCTAACGTTCTCTTTCTTCTGAATGACAGAAAAGTTACCATCTTCAAGTGCTCGTTCACCGACTTCATTTCGAGACTTCTGCACCCAGAAGCATTGTTCGATTCGTAGGCCAGTATATACCCTCGCACGTTCCTTATTAATAGTAGTAGTGAGCCATATCTGCCTTTTCTCATCCTCTCCAGCCTTCTTGATTAGGTTGAAGTTCACTCTCATTTTGAATTTGTTACCAACATTAATTTCGTTCTCAATCATATTTTTTAGTTTATATCCTATTTTGATTTTATCCTATAGAGTACATCTTTTGAAGTAGCTTCTGATGCAAATGTACGAAAAAAATTTGGATTAGCCAAATCGAAATTTACTTAGTGGTGTCAAAGAGTGGTGTCAAAATACAAAAATTAAGAAAAATGCAAAAATACATTAATAATTTTACTAAACCGCTGTAAATCAAGGCATAGAAAAAGCCCCAAACCGAAGTCAGAGGCTCATTGTATCGTTCAAAAAGGGCTGAAAATGCCCAAAAATTACTCCCACTCGATTGTTGCAGGCGGCTTTGAGGAGATGTCGTAACAGACGCGGTTGACACCACGGACCTTGTTGATGATCTCGTTAGACACCTTGGCCATGAAGTCGTAGGGCAGATGGG
>JAEEGL014686955.1_pt1 | contig 12385 bp, 11 predicted proteins | sample 9134231 | NCBI WGS metagenome assembly JAEEGL01 (sample SAMN16246548, study PRJNA631951) | gut metagenome | biome: gut microbiome; feature: rumen; material: fiber-attached | host: Bos | place: Iran: Karaj | collected 2018-10 | reverse complement strand
GACATCGCCCGAAAAAATGATGTGAAGACGTAGAACGACCGATACCAGGTTATACCGAAATGAATAACGCGGTCAAGCACCTCGTAACCATATCAGCCCAGAGTAGAGCATCAAAGACGCATGGAGAAGAACGAAGCAATAAGAAAGCCATTCAATCCTCTGAGGCAATGGAAAAGCATCAAGGCAGAATACCAACCAAAAGCAACAAAGGGTGCCGTGATGGTCGAAGGGTTACGTCAGCAGAGTGTACCAACAAGAGACGATCCACAACACGAAACTCGTGCCTACCAAGTATCAGGAATGTCCAGAAGAGAAGCGACAAGACCCGAAGAGCCAAGAATAGGAATATAGAGAAAACGAATAAGAAATAGGCCACTCCCTTGCCAGATGCCCTGTTCGGACAGGGGCATACATAGTGAAGAAGAAAGCGTAGCCATAGGCAGAATAAGACCAGAATGGTATAAGCAAAAGAATCAGTACGGGTGGTGGGTGGGGCGAAGATATAGGAAAAGAGAATTGAGGCAGGGATCAAATGGACTGTCAGTAAGAATGTCCATCCTGCCTCCGCTGTCAGGCTGCTCTTGCTCCCGTGTCGGCCACAGCTCGACTCAGGAGCAAGAGCGGCCTGACAGCCGCCTCATGCAGAAAGGAATTATTAATAACTCCCAAAAAGACTTAATTTTAATATATTTAGAATGGTTTGATGATTTAATTTATTATATTTGCCTTCAAATTAAAACTATTAAAGTTATGGAGGATTTAAATCAAATAAAACTTGTACTTGTCAAGAAGAAAAGAACAGGTAAATGGCTTGCTGAACAGTTGGGCAAAAGTAATTGTACTGTCAGCAAATGGTGTTCAAACTCTGCCCAACCAGATCTTCAGACTTTAGCAAAGATTGCAGATTTATTAGAGGTTGACAAACGAGATCTCCTAACAGGGAACGAATGATTTTATTTCATATTACAAATATAGACTATTGGGACGATGAAGGAGAACATCTTTACATATGATGGACCTCGAGGTGAGCTTGTAGAGACTTTCTACAACCTCTTAATTACAGGTGAAAACATTTCATATGAGAGGATCTTGTGCGAATATGATGGAGGTGAACTTTCAACGCCAAAAGTAACCGGACATGATTTATACAAGACATTGAAGCATGTTGTTCCAGAGGTCGTTGATGAATTTAGGAAATATGGGTATTCCGTCTTGGCCATACCAGACGGGAGAACGACAAGCTATCAATATATCGGATTTGACAAAGATCCTTTAAAGAACATGCGTTTTAGAGCAAAATTAAAAGAGAGGTATGATATTTTATCAGACTGTATTGCTCGTAGAAAAGCTGTAAGAATCTCCTATTGCCCATTTAACAGAAAGAAAATGGAGATAACCTTCCACCCACACTTGTTATATGACTTTAATGGACGATCATTTGTTTTTGGAGTGTCTGAAATGGAGGAGAAAGAGCCATTTCGGAAATTTGCAATGGCTTTAGACCGAATAGAAGGAGATATTCGCGGATCGGGCGCAACATACTTGGCAGCCGAGCAAAACGAATACAATTATCTTGCCCACCTCGTAGGTGTAAGACTTGAAGAAGGGGCAGAACTTACAACTATACGCTTACGTGCTCACGACCAGTACACGTTTGGCCGTATAAACACAAAACCACTCCACGAGTCACAAAAGGTGATATCATATCCAAACTGGAAGGAAGGTAGAGAGTATGGCGATGTTGAAATTGAGGTCTATCCCAACGTAGAGCTTGTAGGTCAAATCATGAGTTACGGAAGATTATTAGAAGTTTTATCACCAAGTACGTTTCGTGCTAGGATTAAAGTCGAACTCTCAGGATCTCTGAATCTGTATAATGGTTCTGAAACTTATGAACCATTAAAAACATAATAATTGAGATAAGATTAAGATAAAGGTATTAATTTTGCACTCTGATAGATATTTAGAAACAATTTATACGTATTTATAGTGTTATTGCAATATGGATTTATTCAATTCAAATGCCAAAAATAAAGCCTTGAAAGATCTGGAGGAGGCTCAGAGGAAATATAACGATGCTGGTTTAAAAGCAAGCAAGGCAGCTGAAAGACTATATGGCAAACGGAAGGAAGCAGTCAAAGCTATTGAACAGTTGGAGAAACTTCTTCAGCGCCAGCAGGACTTTCCTATGAAGAGCATCAAGCGCATTGCCGATGCAAGGGCTAGCATACGTATATTTACAGAAGCTGTCATAAACGAAACAGCCTTGACGAATACTCCGAATGACACAACAGGTCGATACATTGGAATGGCATTAGCAGGCACCACAACAGGAGCTGCAGTTGCCACATTAGGGGCGCCTGCAGCAATGGCTCTTGCCACTACCTTTGGTACGGCAGCTACTGGCACTGCCATTTCCACTTTGACTGGTGCAGCAGCTACTAACGCAGCCTTGGCATGGATTGGTGGAGGAGCCTTGGCAGTAGGAGGTGGCGGCATGGCTACTGGTGCTACAATTTTGGCCATGGCGGGCCCTATAGGTCTGGCTATAGGAGGAGCCACTGCTGGCATTGCTTTTTGGAAAACTGTGAAAAAGAATGGAAAGATTGCTCGTGAGGCTGATATGGCAAGAGGGAAATTGATGTCTACAACAAGGAATGTAAACAATGTTACCAATCGAATAGAAAAACTGAGTGCAGAAATTTCTAATCTTACATGCAAATTGCAAGACTGGTTCAAAACGCCCCTCGAACAATTATCAGCTTACTATGACAAGATTGTTGATACGATAGAAGAACTTTGCAAGAAGATAAACGAAAAATTCCATTTATCATGAGTATCTATGATAACTCCTGGCAATTTTTAGAAGACTTCTACGACCAAGATAGTGACATCGTAGAATTGTGCAATGCGGCATTAGGGATAAGGTCTAGAATATCTTTGGATGGAAGCAGTAAACAAGCCTTCTTCAATAGTTTGTTCTCGACACTGGACCGGAAGCAAAAAACATACGCCGACTTTGTCGACTTTGTAACTCCACAAAGTGAGAACCGTGATGAAGGCGAAAGTGATCACGATAAACAAGGAAATGCGGAAGAAAGTGATGACACAAAGTTGGAAAAAGCGGAGAACAATTTTTTGGATTCCGTGTGGTCTAATATTTCTATTCGTTCCGGAGCAAGTCCTTTGATATCAAATAAAGCAAGTCTATACATTGCAACTAAGCCATATTTGATATTGCTGTCAATGGGCATCTATAGAGACTGGTTTCTGTTCGGTGGAAAGAGTAGAGACTTTCTTGTTGAGAATGCCAACAACTGGAACACCTTGCGGGGAAGGCTTCTAAGAGGCTATAGGAGTTGGAACAGTTTCTGGCATTTCTATGGAAAGTTCAGTAACCTCAAATCGAAATTGATACAAACAAAAAAGCTCTCGGTAGAACAATTGTATCCTTTGGTGGTTCTGCTAATAACATTACGTCAAGAGTGGAAATACTCACAAAGCGAGATTTATATGAAAATCAAGTTGGATTCGCTAGTTAGGGATGAGTACACTATGAAAGAACGTCTTGCTATCCTGCATGCACTCTACAAAAAGTATCCTGAAGCCGACGCCAATTTGAAAGAGCGTCTGGGAAAGGAACTTGGCACCGACATGGTAAACGCCATTCATATTCACCCTGTTGTTGCTATGAACATCATTGCCAACCAAACATATGATTATCTTTACCGTTGCGAAGAAATGGCCTACAGGTCCTCACAGGATGCAAAAAAAATTATCAGTGAATACCTTGCTTCAGAATCTGAATATAAAGATTCAGAAAGAAAAGGAAGCCGACTGTTGAAGGATTATCTTTTCCCATTTACTGAGATTGGTTGCCAGGATGTCATTGTGCCTGACGGCTCAGTTGAATCAGAGATCTTCGTGTCACTTAGAATGGGACGTCATGCAAAGGAGGTATATCGAGAACCTCGTGCCGGTGAAAAGTTTGACTATATACAGCTTTATCCCCACAAAAATGAGAGAGGGTATGCGATGGTGTATAACGAGTTTCGTGAACCAGGAGGAGAATTTTGGATAGTAAGACCATTAGAAGAGCAAAAGTTAAAAAGCCGGCTTAATGTCGAATTCTCCACCTTTCGTCACGGTATACCAACAAAAACAGGTGTCAGCATAATCGACACACTTAAAATTCGCTTACAAAAAACGGTAAACATAACAGATCTTCTTAGTAGCTTATTAGAACATGCTAGACGTTTTTTAAAAAACAGCGATAAAATCATAGGCCAAGAGTATGCCTGCGTTCTTGCAACAGCAGACAAGATGAAGGAGAACATTTTTCCAGAGTTGGGAATGAATGCATCCATCGTAATGGTAGCCATTCATCGTCAGAGAGTGATTGTGGACGGATTTCTTGAAGGCGAAGAACTGGACAACGAGAAAAAGGGGAAGCTGCAAAAGAATGTGGACGTGGTGCAACGCTATGTGAATGACATGCTACGCACCTCTATCACTAAATATCAGCAGGACTTAGATTTCATTGACTGGAAATTCAAGAATGTCATAGGCTATGTTAACATGGCAGGCGTAGACAACATTGATGGTAAAAAGCTTGAGCCGATTGTCCTCAGAGATTTAATTGAAATGCTAATCAAGGACATAGAAGAACCTAACATTAACTTTTCTATCGGCAACAAATTGGATCGGTCATGGATAGTGAACTATAACAGTCCTGCTCTAATGACTATGCTATATTCCATCGTTAAGAATGCAAAAGACCATGGTTTTGGCAGTGACTACAAATGTGAGCATCCCACCATCCACTTTGACGTGTGCCTGAAGGATGATGGATTTCTAGTCTTGAAAGTTTGCAACAACGGTAAGCCTATTGACATGAGAACAGAAGACTATGTCACCAGAGGTGTGTTCGGTAGGGAAACTGGTCATACTGGAATAGGAGGCTACCAGACAAACCGGTTCGCAGAGATGCTTGGTGGTAAAGTGGAGGTATACTCTAAAGAAGACTGGAATACGGAAATTCACTGGAATACGGAAATTCATTTATATATTAAATACAATAATACAGATGAGCCAAGTAAATCATGTTAATATTGCCTGGTTAGATGATCAGATTGACATTCTCGCTAGAGAAAACGAAGAGTTATTCAAGGACTACAACTGCTTTATTACATTCAAAGCTAAAACGGCAGATGAGTTACAGTCATTCTTAAAAGACCACTGCAATATGGTGGATGCTGTTATTGTAGACTTTGAGGTTGATAGTACCAATCCCAATGCTGAAACATCGACTAGTGGCTTTCAGAAAGTGGCCTATATACGTGACCAATTCTCACCAATACCCTTTTTTCTTTGTTCCAACTTTAATCTGCGAGATATAGAGGAACGAAGCCAAAATTTTGGCGAGCAAGAAAGAGACTATTTCCTCAAACCTGACGAAAACGGGCTACGTCGCTACTGTCATAAGAGCGAAGTGTCTAGGCTTTTAGAGATGATCTGCACGGAAGTAGAAAGCCTCTCCACTCCGCAGTTCAAAGTGCGGCAGGAATACGACAAGGCTTTTAAAGCCATAGAACTGTTCGGCCTAGATGCAGAAACCTTTGTTTCCTTATTGGCGATAGACGAGGAAATTGATTACAAGGATCTAGCGGAGAAACCTGTTAAACTAAGAAAAGAAATAGAAAGGCTCTTTGAAAAACTGGGAGAAGAAGAAGTAATTCCCAGTAAAAAATTGAACGAAGTGGTAAATTGGTTTAAGATCCCTTCGCCTAATCCTAAAATTGACAGCGACGACATGATGCCAAAGGCTTTAGTGTCGACATTGGACTTTTTTGCTGAATTGATAAACAATAGTGCTCACTCACTTTATTTTGACGAATACTTGAAAGATTCAAGAGATGTATATTTGGTCAAAGCTCTGACTATCATCTGCTTAGATATAATAAAATGGTTTAATAATTACTACGATCTCTACAAGGACGTGAGGCCATTTCATTTCGACCCCTTCACTGCCGTGGTAATTGACAAAGTAGAAAGGGAAGGAAAACAAGCATTATTGGTCAAGCATGAAGGTGAGGAGTATGTGTTGCAAAAGAATTACAACGCCCATGCAAACATTGGAGATAAGGTGAAGGTGAAAGGACGTGCTAAAGACACCTACTATCGCAAGGATTACTATGTCTCAAGGGACAAATGGGAACGGTGCGACACTACATAGGTCGCACCATAATGCCTAATTCGTCATCATTGCTACTGCACACTTTCACGTATCCGGTGCCTGGTACATGAATATATTTTTCAGCATTATCATAACTCATCATCACAGAGGCTACGAACCAGTTGGGAAATCTGCCTGAGACGAATAGTTCCTTCTGCGTATCTATACGCGGAAGTTGGTATTCCGCGAGGCGAGTTTGGGATAGCCTCTTCTCCGTTTCGAACCTAACGAGAACGGAAGTGTCATTTTGCTCTTCCAATTTCACATCGAGGTCATCGTTGAAAGGATTATTGTACGTATTAAGCTTCATTGGACTAATGTAACTGTCTGTCCACTCATCGTAGAAAGATAGGTCATTACCCTCTAAGGCTAAAGCCACTATGCAAGTTACCCAAATGGATTTGGCCCCATATATCTTATAACGCTTTCCTCTGGCATATGTGTCCTTTAAATATTGGTATAAAACCGGTGCCTTCCCGTGCGTGTACCAAATATTAAAGATCTCTATGCCATCAGCAGTGAGCCACGATCTGTAGTAACCAAGTTTTCGACCAATGTCATATAGGTCTATTACTTCTTGCTCACGTACTTGTTGGAATCCATTGTAGCCAGACTTCATTACTAATGCTTCTGCAACAGCACCCAGTACCTTTGATCCCTGCAAGTCGTGGCCGCGTTCCAATCCAGAAAGTGTAGTTTGCAAATATGGGGTGGTAGATAGAATAGTATCATTAGCATTTCCCAAAATTGATAAAACCGTTGCTATACACTTACAATTGTGTGACTTACCAAAGGCAATCCATTCTTTTATCATGTCCTCACTATTGCTGACGACGATAAAACTGTCACAAGCATCAAACAGTGGTCCTTTGTCATCTTGAAGTCTTCCTCCGATATCTACTAACACAATGTCTTGTTTTGCTGTTTGTATCTGCTTTCTCCACTGTGCAAAGTCTTCTGCAGTGTTTGAACCTTTTATGCGTACAGCCATGACATCGCTTTGGTTAGGATTATTACTCCACGTACCTTCTCCATCACCATTAGCGGTAATACGCTGAAAAGATTCAGAAGGCATAAGTCGAACTAGGTTGGAAATAAAAATGCTTTTCCCAGAATGGGGAGGTCCGCAAACTATTGTTTTCATTAAGATAGCTATCTTTAAGTTCTAAACTAATGCAAAAATACATGTATTTCAACAAAACACCAAATATTTTATGTATTATTATAATTTTATCGGCATTATCAGTTAGTACAAAAACGATGTGTCTTCATATTTCCAAAATTGGTTCTAATAAATGAGAACCATTAAAATAGCATATAACCTAATCTATCTAAAAAAAAAACTATTATCTTTGCACCAGAAATCAGGCGTGATTCTAATTGACAGTCTCAAAAAAGAAAAATAAAATTAGAAGTCCGGCAAAGGGGGAGCCGCTTCGGCTATAGCTATATAGGGCATAGTTTTATAGAACCCGAATTGTTTTATTAATTTCTTTTGATTATGAAGAAGGGAAATTATGCAGAGACTGTTAATGGAGTAGCTTCAACAGCTTCTACCGAGTGTACAAATCAGCAGCAGTGGACCAAGTATCACAGTAAGCAAGGACATGGCTTTGCTGCAGAAGACGCTAATGCATTATGGGACAAGATGCATGGCAAGCGTGTGGACAAGGTCGGTATGGACAATTCCAAGAATGGTGCAGATCGCATTGTCAATGGTGTGGAAATTCAGACCAAGTATTGTGCAAACGCTACAAAGTCTGTTGATGCTGCATTTGAGAATGGGCAGTTTCGTTATTCTGGTATGAAACTGGAAGTTCCCAAGGATCAGTATGAAGAGGCAATACGTATTATGCGTGAGCGTATTGTTCAAGGGAAGGTTCCTGGTGTTACTGATCCGAAAATGGCAGAGCAGATGGTCATAAAAGGTCATTACACCTATGACGAAGCTGTCCGAATTGCCAAAGCTGGTAATCTCGACTCCATTAAGTTTGATATCCAGACACAGGCCGTAGCTTGTGCTTTTGCTTGCGGCCTTTCGTTTTCTGTCACTTATTGTACAGCCAAGGCTAAAGGAATGTCGCATACTGAAGCGTTGAAAGTGGCATCGACTCAAGCTGTCAAATCTGGTGGTGCGACTATGATTTCAGGTGTTGCCGCACAACAGCTCCTTCGCACACAAGTAGGGCGTAATTTTGCTGCTGTTGCAACAAAGGCTGTGAAACCCGTTGTTCGAGCTGCCATGAATACGGAAGTTGGCAAGCAAATGGTTACCAAGACAGCCTCAGTTATTGCTGGGAAGCAGGTGGCTGGTGCAGCTGCAGCGAATGTCGTCACTAAAGCATTACGCACTAATGCAGTTGTCAGTAGCGTGGTCTTTGTAGGTACAACTATACCTGATGCGGTAAAACTCTGCAGGGGAAAGATCTCTGGTCAGGAGTTTGCTGAAAATACGACATCCAATGCCGCAGGCGTTGGTGGAGGATGGGCAGGCGCAAGCGCAGGTGCTGCTTTGGGTTCTGTAATATGTCCAGGTATCGGCACTGCAATTGGTGGTATCATTGGGGGAATCGGAGGTGGTATAAGTGCATCCCTTGGTGTAAGGAAAGTTTTCTCGTGGTTCAAATAGTGCCACATATAGTTCCTCGGGCTTCCGGGGAACTATAATCTCCAAAATGGTTCTTCATAATAGGAACCTAAATAATAGCTTAAATAGTTGTTTATTCAATAAGAATACTTTAACTTTGCACCTGTAAACAAAACAAATACGGCAAAAAGCCAAGACTCTCAAAATTATAAAAAAGAAAAAGATGATTGGTAATGACCGAAACCATCATCACGGAATGATAGCATTATAATCATTGCGAAGCTATAGAGGTCGAAAACGCAACATTTAACTTTTTTCATATGGTTAATTGTTCTACAGGGAGTCGTTTAGGCAGTATTTTTGCCAAGTGTGCATCTAAACCGGTAATATTAGTGGATCCGTGTCCAGTTCCACAGGTCAGTCCTGTAATTGTCGGTGTAATAGTTGCTATTGCTGTGTATGCTCTTACAAAAAGGGTGTTCGTATAGTTACGAACATGCCGCGTGTGATTATTTCTATTGTTTTGTTTAACTTAATTGCATTTTTTTATGAACGTTGATATGGATTTGCAATTTCTGCAGCATTGTGAGAATGACGATCTTCGTGCTCTTTGTGATATTCTCTTATACGATAATCGGGGAAAGATTCGCTATTGTGAAAGTCTTTCTAATAGCGACAGCTACCTTAAGTGTTATCCCAACAATATGAAGGGAATGTGGCAAGAACTTGCTAACGAACTTCAGAAGTTTGGCGGCAATTCTATCCTGAACTATATGCGAGATGGTCAAGGCCCTTCGTATAAGAGGATCTTAAGAGATGTATGCAAACGTATGCATGTCAAAGACCTTGACATAAATGATTCTGTTATAGATATGGAGCACAAGCTCTTGATTTCGGTATCGGCCAGTGTTGTCGATAAGTTGAGTGAGGAGGACATACGGTCTATCATGGATGAGTGCAAGATGCAAGGCTTTGAATACACTAAGCAAGGTCTTATTGCCGCTTTAATGGCCTTGCGTGTGATTAACCGCCGACTCTTTGTGATTGTCATCCAGACAGTGATGAGGATGACTATAGAACTCCTCATTGGCAGAGGTATCGCCATGGCCGGAATGGGAATTTTCTCTCGGTGTATTAGTGTCTTTTTTGGTCCAATTGGATGGCTGCTCTTAACTGGATGGACTGTATGGGATCTTATGGGGCCAGCTTACCGAGTTACCATCCCCGCTGTGATTCAGATAGCCTATATGCGTGTTAAGTACCTTTCAATTTCTAACTCTAAATAGGTATTCTATGATGAGAGCTGTTGATATAATGCATCCGGAGGACAGAAAAGCCCTCCAGATGCTTCGCGAAATACCTTATATAGATTCTCTTTGCCGATCTATTATGGAAATTGGATATGAACGTCTATATCGCGGTGAGAACCTTGCAACGATGGTAAAAGCCAGTTCGCAAAGTGTTCCCAGAGTCTTTCATCTTATGAAAGCTACTTGCCAAAGAATAGGTTTACCTATGCCAGACGTGTATATTTACAATGATCCTGTTATGAATGCCTATACATACGGTGAGACTTCGCCCTTTGTCTGCATTTCAAGTTCTTCGATAGAAAAACTTGATGACAGGGAATTAATGTGCCTTATGGCTCATGAATGTGGACATATACTATGTAAACATGTTCTCTATGATAGTGTTGTTCAGGTTTTGCATGAATTAGGGGAAAAGTTTGGGATAATATCTTATTCTTTATCTGGACCTGTATATTTAGCACTTCAGTATTGGTCACGTCGAAGCGAGTTTTCTGCTGATAGATGTGCTGCTGCCACGATGGGGGAGGAAACGTTTCAACGCATGACAATGAAAATGGCATGTGGCCTATCTGATATTGGACGTGACTCCTATCAGCTAGTACGTCAAGCGAGAGAGTATCATAGCCATGAGAATAATTCTCTATGGAACAAGATACAACAGAATTGCCGTATTGCATTCTATTCTCACCCACAAGCGGTTAATCGCGCTTATGAAATTGACCGATGGAAGGATTCATATTTATATAGAAAACTGAGGAGTGAAATATAACTCTTCAGTTTTACACTAAACTGTAACTGAAATTTGTCTGATTGCTATATTAATTTGTTATATTATGAGTATTTGTAAATTCAACCAGGTTAAAGGCTTTTGGAAAAGCATGTCATTTACGCGGAATCCATTTAAAATGCGAATGGTATTATCAGACTTTCTCTTTAAAGAAGGATTGAAATGCAATATAGAAGATGGCTTATGTTATATTGAATATGAAAAACACCAATATAAGGTATCTTTTTGTCAACATAACAATTATGCTGAATGCATAATTTTATTTGATGAAGATATAGATGACTATAATTCTTTGGGTATAAGCGATAAAACTTATATTGCTGATAAAGCCAATACTGATCTTGAAAATCATTGTAAAGTGTATGCTTTTAACAATGGTATCAAAATAAATACATCATTCTATTTTACAAATAAAAAGATGATGCTTGATCTATTTGGTGAACATTTTGCTGAAATGACTGAAACTATTGATCTTACTACAGAGATTGTCAACTATTCCATTGTTGAGCACAAAGAGAATTGTGGCCGAAAAATTGGCTTTACAACAAGTTGCAGCGATTCTAAGTCAGAAGTCAAAGTCGCTGCCAAAGCGACAGACAACAAATAGCAGAATGGTAACGTCATTCGTAAAAGATTGGAAAAAAGCCGGTAGAAAACTACCAGCTTTTGTTCTTCTCAATGTTCTTAGCCCATTCTAACTTTTTGGTAATGTTCTGGATGGAGATCTCTTTTTCCTCACCTTCAGGGAACTCTTCCTGATACATCTGAAGAGCGTCCTCTTCTTCCGCGATGTAGTCAACACCATAGCTTCCAATAATAGTCAAGCGGTCGCCATAATCCAAGTGTTCATCTTTGGCTACCCGGAGTGCAAAAGCCTCCAGTCCCTGAGTTGCTCCCCGGTTGAACTCGAAGGAGTCCTTCTCTGCGGCGATATAGTATGGGAACGTCTTCTCCCGATCCAAAATCATGTCGATACGTTCTTTATAGGACTTTGTCCGGTCGTATGGAACTAGCTCATACACCTTCATGATAGCCCAAACTGCGCCACGGATGAAATCCTCTGTGACGTTCTCCTGTCTTTCTCTTATACAAGCTTCTGCATATGTCATCATAATGGCTGCAAAATTACGAAAAAATAATGAAATAATACTCAGAAATCAAGAATAGATGAAGGGAACAGGCCTTTTCTTGACCTGTTCCCCCATCTGTCTTAGTGGGTATAGAAATCCACTTGATAGGTCTTTGTTGGCAGTCCGAAGGCCGGATGTGTATCGAACTCGTTGTAGTTGTCCCACTGCACTTCCATGGTGTAGCCCATTGGGAAGTTGAACTCGATAAAGGCCGTCAGCATATCCACCTCCTCCTCTGTCAGACCATCGCACTCCCCATACTCCAGAAAATATATTGCCCATTCGGGGATGTCATGGGTTTCCCGCTTCATTCTGTGTGCCATATTACTGTTGTTT